>Ga0302315_10004041_pt1 | contig 12968 bp, 10 predicted proteins | sample III_Palsa_N3_1_FD_200532 | JGI IMG/M metagenome (GOLD analysis project Ga0302315, IMG submission 200532) | Peat permafrost microbial communities from Stordalen Mire near Abisko, Sweden - III_Palsa_N3_1 | ecosystem: Environmental > Terrestrial > Soil > Palsa > Peat permafrost | place: Sweden... | reverse complement strand
ACAAGCAGTGTCTTCTACTTCTCGTTACTGAACTAAGATAAAGGTTGTAGTATGGTCACCTTCGCCTATTATTTTTCGAATACCTTACATACCCTATCCTACTCTATATGTGTATATATATATATATACACCCCCCCCCTACCAACAATATTCTTATGTTTTTAACTATAGCTAATATCAATAATTCCAGGATGGTTATATATTGTCTGACTAACCAATATTGAAATGTACCTCTACTTGTTAGCCTTAGCCTGATCGAACGCTAGCTGTTAGTTCTTTTATAATCAAAACCTGTAGTAGTTAGGGTTAGGAGTATTACCACAACGTTTTTGTAGTAGTGATATAATCGAATACTGACAAAAGTCACCACATATATATACATATACAAGTAGTAATTTAAATTGACTGTGTTAAAATACAGACAAACACAAATTGTCAATGCAGATTGATGATCCGCATAACATAGAGGGTAGCCTTGTGACTATAAAAGCCTATTACTCAAGTGGCAAAGAGATCGATGGAACAGGTCTACTTATTGCCATTGATGATGAGCGTAGCAATGATAGGGATAGTGACACTCCTGATCTCAGTGATAATGACAACAAACTGACTGATGCAGGCAAAAGCAGACAGTATATGCTGTTGACAAACCGGTACATCTGTTTCTTAAAGGATATCGCTTGTAATAGTTTCTCCATTCATCACCGAAATGGTGTTTCACACTATACTATGAATGCGGATACAATCAAGAAGATAAAGTTTAGTCTACACTACTTAATGTGTGTCAGAATTGGACTAGAGGATGGTACACAACATGCATGTCTGCCACGTTCAGTGTTACGTGATCGGCAAGTTCGTGACAACGAACAACTTTTTGTGTCTGGTTATTTTAAAGTATGCAGTGATCAACTATACCGATGCAGCGCTAACAAGATATCTGCAACACAAGCAGTACAATTTAGCACAGATCCAGTACGTTGGCAGCATCGACAGATAAGAATTGTCAATGATCACGAAGAGCAACACGACTACTATTACGGACAACAACAACAAGGGCAGCATTACTATGCAGGCTGTGTGATCTGGAATGATAGTGGACCTGTGGGTATGATTGTAGGAAAGGTCGGTAGTAAAGATAATCTTGTCTATGCTAGTATAGACGATATTTTATCTATACTCTAACTGTCAACTTTATAGACGACTTAGTCGTCTACACATCTTTGTTACTTCTACTGTATTCTAGTCCAGCTGATAAGTCTAACAGTAGAGTCTCTATTTATGGAGTTTATAATTATAACGCAATTACTGTTATCGCGGCTTAATACAGCGTTCACCAACTCTATGTCAACCAGACAAAGTTAATAACTACAACTTTAAGTTGTAATTCTATCCACTACATACACCGTCTCTTAATGAGACCTTGTATCAGCATAGCTGTAGTAGTTAGATCACTGTAGTAGTTAGATCACTGTAGTAGTTAGATCACTGTAGTAGTTAGATCACTGTAGTAGTTAGATCACTGTAGTAGTTAGATCACTGTAGTAGTTAGATCACTGTTATCTAGTGTAGTGTGCATAGAAATTTGTACTGACAGTACGAGGCTTGAAGTGATTATTGTCATGTGTCAGGTTTAGTGTTATAACTAAATCACAGCAACTAAACTTGTAGGAGGTATAGCCTCTCCAGCTAACCATAAGAGACTATAAAAATATACGTCTACTACACTAGTAGTTAATACAAGAGTAGTTTGTGTACTATTAGTACTAATAACATCAGTGAGATATTGTTAACCAAGTTAACAATTGCCTGGTCGACAATCATAAAGTCTCAGTCATCGAATGTGTCATATTTGGTTGGTGGATGATGTTTGTAGAAATGGTCGAATGCAACTTTCGAGCTGGCAACAACCTTGTTGTTGTAGTCGCCTTTTATTTGTCCATGAATGTCATGCACAGCCGTGAACTGTCTAACACAAGGTAAACATGTAGATGTATCTACTTTCCCAGTAATAATCCACCCTGAACTATGCCTTTTGCTTTGGACTTTGATATCGTCTGGTCGACAGTTCCAGGTCTCCTTGTAAACCTTAGTGATAGCTTCACATGGAAGAACCCAAATTATGTTAACATTTTTTGATTGAGGACAACTCCACACGAAAGACATTTATTCACTTGAATTTTAGACTTTAGAAACATAGAGTTCTCTATCACACTTGTTAGCCTACCACTAGTAGAGACCTATGGTGTTATGACTTGAGGCTGTTATTACCTTAGTCGGAAAGACGTTCCTATCACAACTTCACTTACCACAGACAAGTTACAACAAAGTATACTAGTTTAGACGGTATCTTACAGTTCAAACTCTAGACAAGGTATCATCTTCCAGCTTACTATCTTCGGTTACTAAGTAACCAAAAGTTCTGTACATAAATTAGTGCTGTTGTTGTTGTTGTTGTTGTAATAGGACTATCTAGTTATGTTAGTAGCCCACAAGTTCTACTAGACCATCTTTATGGTAATAACTAGTAACTAAAAACATAATATCTAACAATTAGACATTAACATAGCAGTATCGGTTACAAGAACAAGCTAATGCATAAAAGTAATACTTCACTTCACCTCACTTCACTAAGAAGTTTGGCTATAGTTAGAGACTACTAGTTATCCTGACATTGTAAAGCCTTAACTTAACTTATTATGATGCGACATCATAATGTAGAGTAATAGCGATTAGTCGCGTAGTTCAACTGGCTCTATACAGTAGTAGCCACCGATGCAGGATATGATATACATACTGTTCCTACATGTATAGGGGATCTTGTAAGTACCATATTCTATCCTATCTTCACTGTAGTCAGCAGCGTCAACATCCTTCGCCGGTCCCGGATGCGGCTTAACTAACGCACCTTCAGAAAGCTGTAGCTGATCCTTGGTCTCGTTTATCCTCAAACCCAACTGATACTTCTCGGGCTTAGTTGTGCTATCTGCCCGCTTCTGCTGTAAGGTCTCCAGTTCGCTACGAAAATACTCCAGAGACTTCAGAGACCCAGCTTTTCTTTCGATGGACTCTTTATCGACAAGACTGTTGACGTAGGCCTTGGCAGCCATACGGTCCTTATACAAGGCAATGAACTCACACTCAGTGTCTTCATCATACACCTTCAAACGGTAGACGAGATAGAGTTTGTTACTGGTCGATTCAGCCATTACAAACTTTAACTTTGTTAGTGCTACGATGATGTCAGTTATCACAAGTTTAGTTTTACTATCTCTTCTCTCTTTCTTGCTTTCATTACTTTCTATTTTATAACTGTTACTACCTCGAGAGCTGTTTACCTTCATCTTAACCTCGTAGTATAATGACCAAAATTTTACTATCATCGCCAATTACAACAGTTGAAACCACTGTGTCTACATATTTTACTAGGGACAAACTCGAAGTTATAGAGAAGCTTGACCAATACTCAGGCTAACATTCTTAACACAAGACTGACTGGTGATCACTATTACAACAATAAACGTGTCATCTAAAAGTACACCAATTATCCCTAGTGGTAGTGGTGCTGAAGTTGACTTTAAATCTGTATCAATAAAGTAGGTCTGGTCAGGCAAAAGAAGATGGGTCAAACCTTATCTCTCGCATACACACAGACAATCACTGAGGTCGTGTCAACTGACAAGAAGTCTATTCCTCATGCTCCTCATGCAGAGCAAGAGGAGCACACACAGGCAATCGGTAAGATCATCTCAACTGACAAGAAGTTTGCACTCCATAGGGATAATCGTGTGTCGTTGTGGAGCAACAGTCCATTCCCTGACAGTTTGTGGCAAAAATTTAACCAGTTGGAGAAACCGATTGTTTGGGACACCGACCTTGGCTGGCCGTACTTGGCTGTGCTCTATTGTCACAACTATCAAGGGGTGAATATCGATAAGATTTGTGATCACTTGGGTACAAAAGGTTGGAAGAAGGCGCAGATGTACGAGTTGGAGACTAACAGCTTCACCATTAGGCAGCAGACTAATGACAGAGTCTATTTCGGTTGTAGTAGTACTGCTGAATTCTCTGGTATCCCAACAGACACTCCAGGCTTTAGCTGTGATTCTATCATCCTACAGTCATACCCAGGATCGTGGGGTTTTAATGTGCCATCTCAGTATGCTGAAGATGTTAGGCGAACATTGCTTGCCCATGGTTGGACTGACAACACTGGTAAGCGATACATCACTAACACTAGTCACTAACAGTAACTTTTTTACTCAGTCACTGAGTAAATAACTACAGATACAACTACCATCACCCACTAATACCTGTTCTATCAGTGATATTGTAAGATTAAGTACTAATGATAGTTAGCTAATAGATGACATAATCGATACCTGAGGTGTTGTCTTACCTACTGAGTACTATTAAGGTCTCAATGCACCATCAGAATCGAGTCTAACAAAACTCTTTTTGAGATTAGATGTAGATGTAGATGGATACGAAGATAATAATGATCGATAGTTATATCAAGTTGATGGATTACAACTTCAAGTTGTAATCTTATACATTGCTACTATAGCAAAATTGTTGTAGGGTAGGCTATATCAGCACTCTATATGTTAGACAAACCCTAATTAGTGGTGTGTTATACTGTCTTACTATAAGATTTACAACTATTTTGTGTAGTCAGCGATAATGATAACAGTTACAATCTCTTCTGAGAAGAGATTATATACAATTTTATAATTGGCATCTGTATTACGATAGATACCCTTAATGATTGCGTTATTACGTATACAACTATATCTTATATCGGTTAGTACTAATATTAACCGATATAAGAGTATCTGTTAGTGTAACTCAAGCATATCTAGCAATAACTACTACCATCAACGCTACAGAGGTTAATTAACCTGACACCAGTAGTATATCAAAAATCTATGTAGCAAGAAGGGGTTTATATGTTAATTAACTGTAACAATGATGACCTTTATGTGCGTGTTACATAGCCAGCTACAAGACATACTTACGCTAGAACATTATAACTAGATCAAGTCAGCAATCACTATAATCAACAACATTTGAAATGTTGTAAGCTGTAGTAGCCTGTTATTCTCCTCTCTTACTACTACTACTACTCTGTCCATCTTCTACTAATAAAACTGTTGTTATATAGTGAACTCATCACATAGGGACGGTACCACTTATCGCTACTGAGACCACAGTTGTAATCTCCACCATAATGGTATCAGACACAACTTCTCCAGTGATATTATACAGAACATCTTAGTCCAACATAACGCCAGTTTACACGATTATTACTACTGACACAGTCCGTATTGCCTGTAAGAATAATTATCGATGCCTGCTTGTTGTTCATAGCTATATATATATACATATACTACAAAAAGGCAAGCATATAGTTAATGGATTTCTTACTAGGTAGGAAATCATCTCTTGAATTACAAGAAGGAGGCAAAGTCATCAACAAAGACCCTGAACATGGCATCATTGACATACATGTTCTTCGGGTCAACATCGCTAATTGCACGGTAAGCCAGGACCTCAGCAATCTTCAGGTTCTGAGACTTGGGGATCTGACTCCAGGTCTTAGCCCAATGGGGAGCAGCATTGTAAGGAGCTGCGGTCAACACAGGGTAGATCTCATTCATGTAGTTGGTGGTTCCAGCAGCGTTAACACCCAGAAGAATGTCAATCCACATACAATAATCATAGTTGACATTACAGGGGGACAGAGTAGCGTCACTCGAAGCGGTGAAACGAATATCAAGACCGTAAGTAACTGGAGCCTGTCCGTAAGTGAAGAAGTAGTAGTTGTTCAGATTGGTCAGGTAGTTGATCATAGCAGCGTTGGTAGCCCAGTCAGTTGGGTTGTTGTTGAAACCTCTAACATACTCTGGATTGAAGAAAGCCGGTCCACCCTGAAGTCCGTAACCGTAGTGAACAGCAGCCCACATAGGCCAGACACCGACCATGTTAGCGAAGATAGTAAACTCACCACTAGTGGCAATGTAATAAAGGGTATCTGGACTAGACTCAAAGAGTGGTGCATACGCCAAACCGGTGGCAACCGTAGCCTCGCCAGCCTCAACGTAAGCTGTGTAGTTAAAGTTACTAGGAGCAGTGCTGGGATTAGTGGTCCTAACCTGAACTGTCGGAGCAAAGGGAAAGGTGTAAACTTCCAGGGAGGCATAAGCATTAAAGTATCCCTGAAGCGCAGGGCCAGTGATGGTAGTGTTATAGGGATAGCTCTGAGCACTAACTTGGAGGTTCTGAGCAGGCACAAGCTGAAGATCTATGTCATAGATGACACCGAATAGACCAAGGTTGACCTTAACCGTGTTCAACTCGAAACCACTGTAAGTCTGAAGTATACCGTTTGAATCAACAATCCTCATCTGAACAACCAAATCAGCCACAAGACCGTAGTTCTTACCAGCACCATGACAGCCAGCTGCAACTGAACCACCAAGAGTAATGTCATCGATGACTGTACCAGTGGGAATTGCCATTCCATTGGCAGTCAGGAAGGTGTCTAGAGCATTAATCGTGATACCAGCCTGAGCCCTGACAACAAGATTGACCGGATCAAGAATAGTCACAGCGTCGATGTTGGTCAGCTTGAGCAGATAACCATTAGTTTGGAAGATTCCACTGAAGGAGTGACTGGCACCAGTCACCTTAACTTCAATGCTGTTGGCCGAGGCAAACTGGATAATTGACTGCAGCTCAGTCAGATTAGCGGGAGTAAGGATGGCCAGCGGAACGGAATTAATTTGACCATTCCAGTTCTGGACCACAGAAGTTTGCGCGGTGTTATCCGCAACAACGCAGCTTAGAAAGAAAGACAAAACACAGAGATACAGGAAGCTTCTCATTTTTGAGAGATCAAAACTTCAAAACTCGCTTTTCTATAGAGAAGAATCTTTTAGATAAATTATTTGTTTAAAATTTATTCACCCAGATCCAATTTTTCTGAGAAACTATTCTTGATAGCGTGACATCATATTCATAGCAACTACACAACTACTATACAAAATTTTGTAAATCAGGTTAGGTGTCATCGACTACAGGGCTATAGTATAAATCAACTCATACAAAATTTTTATATGAGCTGACTATCACCAATAACCTTATCATAAAGCAGTGTGAGTTTGAAATACGTCAGCTGTTATGGACGAGTAATTGCCAGTGTACCTGCTCAATAGGTACATACTACTATTTTGTATGTTAGGACTACAGGTTTATTGTTTGTCTTAAGCTTGCAGTAATTATAGTCTTAACATACCTGCATAAAGTCTAACCTCGACTAACCCCTCATAAATAAGTGCTACTAAAGACTTGTAATTCCTTAGTAGAAGGAAACTTAGACTGAGAATAATATCTGATTCTGCTCTACTGAGAGACTTCAACAAGTGTAAGTCATGAAATTAACAACTTGAGAGTGATGTCGACTCAGACAGCCACAATTGTTGTTGAGTTATGTACTACGTCACCAGATCACGACACCACGCTCAAGCTGCTACAGTTACCAGCGCAACGATTCTTGTACTATAATAGTCCTGCCGACATCAGCTCAGAGTATATTCGAGATCAGGTTGTACAGCCTCCACCTTCATTGACATCCACAAGTGGTAACAATGATAATATCTTCATTGTCTATGTTGATCGTGACTATTACAACGCTGAAGTTATTACAGCTTATACCATGTGGGTTAACAAACTATATCAACAGCAGCAGCAGCAGCAACAAGATAAGATGGTGGAGGTTGGAAATATCGATCGGCAGTATGTGTTGATTGATAAGTTGAACCTGCAGTTAACTTTAGCCTACTACTTACTGGACAGTAAGTACTTAACTATTATGACTGATGTTGGGGTAGAGTTATGGCCAAAGACAAGAACAGCCCTCAGACAACTGACTGGTGCTCTACGTTATGAGGTGGCTTTGCACCTACCTTACACTGTAATTCCAGAGGAGTTGCTGGTAGACCAAGAATTCATTAATCGGTGGATAGGTAACAACAGGGCGCGATTGGTTGTTACCCAAGACAAGTTCCATATGCTCAACAAGGTTTGTGATGTACAGCATAAGTATAATTACGACAAAGAAACTGCTAACAGTCTAGTCGTAGAGACTGCCTGTTGGGCTAGAGAGAGTTGGACCACGAACACTCAGCAAGAGTGTGACCTAGAAGTAGCTTATATTGAGGTGGGTGATAAAGACAGTGGTGATTTTAGACTGCTGTCGCGCCAAGAAATGCGAGCTGGCAAAACTCACGGTCTGTCAGTAAAGTACTACAAATCTGGAGCTGTGTATAGTGTCAGTGAGTACGACAGTAACCTGTCGATTGGTGTTATCGATACCTTCTAACATAACACTAATAACAGTTTATAACTATGTACTGACAAAGTCAGCACAAAACCATAGAGATTTAAGTGAACAAACAGTCTACACCTACTACTGCGATAGTGGCTGTTGTTATAATAGACACTAGGTATGCGAACTATCAAGCACGTCTCTGACACACTAAGTTTTGTTTTAGTTCAAGTCTACCACATCTTGGATGTGGTTAAAATTTGCTACTAGTAGGGTGAACTACTAATACCTTTAAGCTGTTACCTTCTTGCGTAAGCCTAAGCGTAGGAAAACTTCGTGGTTTCATAATTAGGATCAACATAAGATATCTGTTGTTTGTAACGAACACCAAGGACGTCAACGGGTTCTACTGGCAAGAAGTCGTGTATATACTCACCCCAGAAAAAGCTCCCTACAAGGAGAGCAAGATTACTATCATAGTAAGTCCTGGTATTATCCCTGCGGATAACCTCCCCACCTGTTAGATCAATTATATTGACCCCCATTATATTCTCAGTCATAGTATAGATAGACATGCCACTGTAGATAATGGCATTTGGGTCATGTAACATCCTGATCTGTATGTCACCACGCACCTCAGGTTGATAAACATAGAACTCTACCCTTGTCTCACGATCGACCGCGTAGTAGAACACAGCGTTTCTTATTACGTATGATAACTTACAAATGAAGTTGGTCCTAACTCCAAACATGCTACTTTCCCATCCGTAATCACCACGCCTTATGTCTTCAGTAGCCATACCAACCTTGGTATCAACTCTCAGGAAGTACCTAGAATACTGTGGAAGCATAGGTGGGACAACTGCGATCTGATGCCCAGCTCTGTCTTCATCCGTTGGTGCTGTGACCGCTGAAAGAGACACAGTGGCAGAGGTGGAAGACATGGCAACAGTACCAGATGCTGGACTATGACGCATAACAGGTCTACCACTGTTCCTAGCTGGCTCATGATACACTCTTGTAGCCTGAGGCCCGGAATGCCCGAACTGCTGTTGTGGGAAGGTGATCTGAGGGCTAGGGGTCACGGTCTCATAGTGCATGTTAGTCCTGTTCCCAGCCATATTTGGCTCATAGTACTCTCTGAACTGTGCTGGAACTCCATGAGCGTGAGTTGAACCAGGAATTTGGTTTCCACCGTCTGCTGGAATGAAGATGTTGTTAGACTTCAATTTGGACTTACTGGCACCCATTTCTTTTAAAGATGGTTACAACTACGGCTGATCTAGTTTATTCAGTTGCATCGCACACAGAGATTTCAGGTGTTGGCAGCTACAGCTACTATTCGACCACTATCTTAAATACACGAATATAGACAACCTTCGGTGGTAGTGAGAGTTCAGGGTGGAGTGATCTTCGACGACTATCAACTTCTGACCCATCTGTGACTACCAAACGTGGTAACTATCAAATATGGTAACTATTCAGCATGGTAACCATATTTGATGGTTACCAGTTGCCGTGTCAGATGATGTGTTAGACGTAGTTATTCTATCATCACTATTTGTGTGTTATAATAACACACAACTTCTAGCTTCCCCAATGAGACCAAATAGTATGCCTTACTAGGGTAGTTTGTAGACGTAGTTATCCTATCATCACCATTTGTGTGTTATTGTAACACACATCTTTATACCACAAGCCTGTTGTTATAATAGAGAAGCTGGGGCTCTACTACATAATAACAGTTACCATCTTCCTTGTTGTAATAGAAGCTCAATGTCCAAGTAGGTATCTAGAATGATGTCAGGGAAGGGATGAATGTTGGCCATGAGTAACAGTCGCTCGAAAGGTACAGCTCCAAGCTTGTCAACTTTCTTAAGTATGCCATAGCGGGCCATTACAGCCCTAGTCGACATCAGTACTGTAGCATCAATACTCATTACTCGCTTCAGTAGGAAAGTACGTAAGGCCTGCTGCAAGATATATAGAGTTTTCAATGAGGAGTCAGCTGACAACGTTGTTCCCATCTCTTTGTAACGACGGAAGGTCCACCTAGTGTTGATAGGGTCCAGTTGCAACTGACTGATAAGCTGTTTGACAGCGCGCATGGCTTCTGCTACCGGACTGTGCTGGTTGATAGGTCCATCATTGAGCGTTACAACGTTATCGTTACCAACTGTCACCATCCAAACATCTTGATCACCTCCGGTGCCAGAGGTGCCGAAGGTGACAAAAGTGCTATTGAAGGCTATTACTATACTACTACTACTACTATTCAATAATTGCTGCTTAGCAGCTGCTGTGGCTACCGGAAAGTTGTAACTGCTGTTTATCTCTAGTTTTGACAGTTGTTCTAGCGTGGCATCCGCTACAGAAGTTGCTGAGGTAGTTAGGTCACGAAATACACGTTTAAACATGGCTTCGGTATCATAAAAGATCGGATGACTGACAGAACCGTCGTTAATAAGATGCCGCAGTTGTACAGTGAACTGTTGGATCGGGTTAACGCTGTTAGCTACTGAAAGTGTATTAGTTGCCGCTGCCTCATAAGCAATAATAACAGGAGTGAAGGCAGTTGCCAGCCTCTTAATGTTGGAGTAGAGAGATCTCTGCGCTTCACCTTCTAACCAGGCGTCATCTACCTCAGTTGGATAGTAGGGATCTGAAGCGTCATACAGTAAGGGTGTCAGTTGGTAGTCAGCTGGTGACATCGAATCGTTGTCGCGATAGAAGCATAGCTTACTGCTATCGATAGAGTTGTCCAACATCCATAGATGGAGAACATAACCGTTCGGTTTCCGGTAGAAGTTGCCACCAACAACTAGTAACAACAGATTGTTTTGTACTGGCCTAACTTCAGCACAGCTGTAACTAGTGTGCCATATCTCCTGATCATTGAAGGATAAGAGTTGTGTTTCAGCTGCGTGATGAAATTTGATGACTGGTGTGTCATAGAAGTTAATCTGTGGTCCTCCGATCTTGTTAACATCGTTAACATCAACGATATGGTAACCGTTACTGTCCATTTTAGTTATGTTATCAATAAAATCAAAATGCAGACTGTTAAGAGCAGAAGATTTTGTTATGACAGCTATCGTTGATCTGATGTGAAGTTAGACTACGAGTGTAATAGACATTAGATATGTAAATTATCAAACATGTTGCTTGACATGTTTGATAATTCACATCTTTGAGGGCAGAATACATCTTTAGAAGTGCGAACTATCAAACATGTCAGAGACATGTCAGACGCATTTCTAACAAATTACCACAAGTCTAACAAAGACCTTATAATAATACTTACTATAAGTTGAGAAACTGAGTATATTAATACTAATAAAACTTTCCCCTAGTAAGATTTTGTTCTAATACATGGCTGAGCGGCTTGCGGTTTACGAGACTGTCCAGATTCCTGCTGAGTTGGCACTTGAGCTCACCAACTTCATACTTACGAAGAGTGTGCTACAGGGAATCAGTCGCTTTTCTGATGTACTCACTCCTACAAGCAGCCTCCAGTTAGAAGAACAGACGATGCTGGACATTAATATGCCTACAGATAAGATCGCTGGTATCTTCAATGAAGAGATGCGTAAGAGTAACAATGCGAAAAACCGGCCAGATAGAGATCAACTGGTGATGATACCACATCCTGATATTGATGCCATGTTTTTAGGCTATAAAGTTAGACTAATACCTGCTAGGCCTGTTGCTAGTAATGTTGTTATGTTACCGGTTGACGCAGCCGTCAGCAGTGGACTATCATATTATATATCGCTGCTAGTTCAAGATCTTGGTGCTCTCATAATATGGTCGGATTTCAAGACTAAAAATCCGGACTTTGAGCCTGGAGCTCTACCCGTCTACATCATTAGCGAAGTTATCTAGCACGCTAACTAGTATATGCTGTTTGTTTACTCTTATTTTGACTATGAGTTGAGTCATTATAACTACTAAGTAGTTATATTTCTATGTTGTTGGTCTGTATTAGTCTCTAATTACAATACTACTACTACTACTACTACTACTACAACAACATGAGTTAAGTTAAAGACTTTACATTACTAGTAGTATTTACGCAATGATTAGATGGTATAACTATTAAATAACTACAACCGTACAAGTTTGTAATCTATACCAAGTATAAATTTTAACTACTTTTTCACATACACAGTTATGATGTGATTCTGATAAATGATAAAGACTGGTTACTGAATAAGTGTTAATTCTGGAAGTATGATTTTTTAGTACCTTGTAACCCAGATTACACCTAGATGGCTTCTCAGAGAACCTTTATTTGTTAAGAAACTATATTTTCCTAGACTTAATCATAGAATAACCTATACCAGACTAGTTCTCTTTCTCTTTATATGTTTTTGGTCAGAGAAGGTCTCCTAAAAATATAGTGGCAGCTACTAAAAACCATATTTCGACAATTAGCACTTGTCCGCCAAGTAAAATTTTAATACTTATAAGAGGTATACCACAACTGTCTATATAGAAGGATAGTGTAATTATTAAATAACTACAACCGTACAAATTTGTAATCTATACTGAGTATAGATTTTTAACTATCTTTCCACATGCACAGTTGTATTATACCTCTTATAAGTATTAAAATTTTACCTGGTGGAGAAGTCTTAAT
>Ga0302315_10004036_pt1 | contig 12980 bp, 15 predicted proteins | sample III_Palsa_N3_1_FD_200532 | JGI IMG/M metagenome (GOLD analysis project Ga0302315, IMG submission 200532) | Peat permafrost microbial communities from Stordalen Mire near Abisko, Sweden - III_Palsa_N3_1 | ecosystem: Environmental > Terrestrial > Soil > Palsa > Peat permafrost | place: Sweden... | reverse complement strand
GGTCGGTTCACCGGCGAAGATGCACTTGCGGATGTGGTCCAGGCGGCCCCGATCCTGCGGGTGCACCATTGCCAAAAAGCGCTCGTAGGGCCGCTCCTCGGTGTCCGGTTCCACTTCGAGCATGTGGTACAGCCCATCGGACCACCAATGCGTATTGCTGGAAAGGTCCCAGCTCCAGCTGCCAAGCTTGACGATCCGCTGCGCCTCATTCAGCCGCGTCTGGGTCAGCGCGAGGTACGCATTGGCCGTGGCGCCGGTATCCTCCTGAATCGCCCAGACCGCCAGAGGGTCAGCGCCGGTCTGAAGGCTGCTGCAGGTCAGCAGGAAGCCGGCGCGGGTACCGTCCTTGCGGATCCCTGCGACACGGCGGGCAGCTGAATGCTCCGCTGCCGCTTGCGGTAGGACCGGAAACAGCCGGGAGGCGGGACTTCCAATCAGCCCGGCCCGTGCGTAACCAAACAAATGGACTACGGGAGCATTGGCGAACCGAATGCGTTGCTGCCGATCCAGCACCAAAACCGCCAGCGGCAGGCCTTCGAGCGCGGCGGTCGCTGCTGTAAGCCCTGCGTCAGAGCGTGGGATCAGGTCGAACGGAGCAAGTTGCATCAGGGTAGTGCTTCGCACAGTAAGAAGGCGCTGCTCCTTTATCGGTCATCGGCTGCCCCGACAACAGTACGGCTGTTGAGACTGTGACGGGGCGAACACATGCAGATCGGCCTGGCGCCGGCGCCCGTTTCTGCATTTAAGAATTCGCACCGACTGCCGATAACAGGACAGGCTCCATGCCCTATTGCTTGTCCAACGTGAAGGGACTGGTACGGCCCAGTCCCACGGCGGTGTCGGTACCGTGAATGGTTTTGCCATCCGCCGATACGGTCAGACGGAGGATGTCGAAGAGCTTGCTGTCGCGGTAGTCCCGCTCCTCGACCTGCGTCGGACTGAAAAACGCCCGCCCGAGACTGCGTGCAAACCACCGTCCACATCGGCCACGAGTTCACGGATGACCTGTTCTGCCGGAACACCGTCGCCGGAAAGCGGCTTGGCAAGCCGTTTGCGCAGCGTCGCGGCGTTTCCCACGGCCCCGACCGGACCTGCATCCAACTTAGACAGGTAGGCCATGGCGCAGGCCGCCGCTGTTTCCAGTGGTTCCATGAAGCTCGATGTCTCTTGAGTGAGTGTGGCCATCGTTCGCACCTTAGATCTGGGCCAGAATCCGCGCCTTGAGTTCCCTGATTCGGTCCTCGTCGCGGCGGTAAAACGTCCATTGCTTGATCCGCTTGCCCCGGATCAGACCCGCCTGCGACAGGATCTTCAGATGCTCGCTGACGGTGGGATGACTAACCTTAAGCTTTTGAGCGATCAGGATGCCGCACACGCCATCCTCCACCAGGTCCCCGTCAACCTGGGGAGGAAAGTGTTCTGTCGGTGAGCGCAGCCAATGCAGTACCGCCGGCGGGCGTAGTCGCGGCGTCCGGCGGCAATCATGGCGTCGCTGTTGCCTACGCTGCCATGCGATTGGGTAAGCCCGCCAGAGTCTTTGTGCCACGTGTGGCATCGCCGTCCAAGATCGCGCGGATTCGGGAGTGCGGTGCGGAACTGGTGGTCACGGGCGAGCGGTACGCGGACGCACTTTCCGTGAGCCAGGCGTGGGCCACGAGTTCCCGGGCAATGCAGATTCACGCCTTCGATCAACTCGAAACCTTAATGGGGCAGGGTTCCGTCGGTCTTGAATTCGAGCAGCAGGTGCCAGACCTGGACACGCTTGTGGTCGCAGTGGGTGGCGGCGGCCTCCTGGGTGGAATCGCGTCCTGGTATGCCGGCAGCGTTCGTCTCATCGGTGTAGAACCGGCATCCGCGCCAACGCTCACTCGTGCGCTGCAAATGGGACGGCCGGTTGAAGCCGAGGCCGGCGGCATTGCCGCCGATTCACTGGGCGCCGAAGCAGGTCGGTGCCTTGATGTTTCCGATCGCCCAGAAACACGTCGCACGGGTGGTCCTGGTCGCGGATGACTCGATTCGAGCTGCGCAGCACATGCTCTGGGATACCGCCAGGATTGTGACTGAACCAGGCGGTGCTGCGGCCTTCGCCGCGCTCCTCTCAGCTCAATATAAGCCCGCTGCAGGCGAACGCGTTGGGGTGGTGCTGTGCGGAAGCAACACGACGGCCGTCGATTTCGTAAGGGAGGGAAGATAGACCTCGAGTGCTATGCTGAGCGTGTATGACTGAACGGAAGACGCGGCCCTCGGGGCGTTCATCACGTGCCAAGGCGCTGCGCGCGGCGTATCGCCGGGCCCCGCTTGCGAGTCTGCGGGTTTTCGTGGCTGTTGCCGATCACCAGAGCTTCACGCGCGGCGCGGACGCGCTGGGCCTGACCACGAGTGCGGTGAGCATGCAGGTGCAGGGACTGGCGCTCGCGCGCTGGTCGGTCGTCGGTGACGAGGTCGCAAGCGGTCGACTCGCGGTGGCCGGTCGGGCCGTCAAGTCGGAGCGCGCGTACTACTTCGTATGCCCGCCGACGCATCTGGAGCACGACAAAGTGAGGGCCTTTCGGGAATGGCTGACACCGGAGTGTGCGCGCTTCCCCCCGCCACCCTCAGTCGGCTGACTCCGCGCCGGCGGCGACAAAGGCCAGATCGCTCAGAGATACCTTGGCCAGGTCGAAGTCCCGCGCGGCCGCCGCCATGCGCGTCAGCGCCTGGTGAATGGGCATGGGGGGTTTGCGATCGCCGGCCTTGAGGCGATGAAAGCGCACCGGGTTGATGCGCGCGACCACATAGTTGCGCAGATACGGCGATTTCATGCCGCGGCTCTGCAGCGTGGTCACAATGCGCTTCACCCGCGTGTCGATTTCCTGCAACCGAGACGCCAGATCGGCGCGTTCCCGCAGGCTGACGGGCAAGGCCTTGGTCGAGAACCGGTCCACCTTCTTCAGAAATGAGCTGTAGGCACCCCCGCCGAAGCGGGCATTCTTTTCGTAGATCGCGCCCAGCGTCAGAAGCTCCGCGGCCTCGAAGTGTTCCGCGAAATCGACTTCCTTGCGCTTGGGCTCCCGCCTGGCGAGATTGCGCGCCATCCGGATCACCTCCAGGCTCTTGTCCTTGAGGTTGTGGGCCTTCTCGGTGTTCAGCGCCAGGATCCGGAACGACAGCCCTTCGTCCGGTGAGATCAGCACCGTAATCTGCTTGAGCCCCAACACCTTGGCGGCGGCCAGGCGATGCCGGCCGTTGGGCGTCCAGAAGCGTCCGCCCTCACCGAGTACGACGATCAACGGGTCCAGGAATGCGCCCGTGGACTCGATCGCAACCGAGAGCCGCTTGGCGTGGGTCGGAGACAGGTCACGCTGAAACGGGGTCGGCTCAACGGCGGAGAAGGGCAGCGAGGCGAGCAGCAGTGGCCGCCCGGAGAGCGGCTCACGGTAGGCGCCGATGGTGGAGCCGTCCGCCTTACGCACTGCCGCAACCACCTGCACCAGCGCCTCATCCTCCATCGCGAGTACGATCTCGCCGCTGGCAAGACCGCGCCGTTCGGCGGCGGGCTTAAGCTTGGCTCCGCGACGCTTTGCAGGTGCCCTGCGAGCCGGTCTCTTTGATTTCGCCGCCACTTACCATCCTTCCTTAAGCTGCGGGATTCTACCCCAGACGAAGTGGGGCGGCCGATATGCCAGCAGCTGCCTATAGTCTGACGTGCACGATCAACCGTCTGACGCATGACGGAGACGATCGGCCGCTCACGGTCTGCGTGCATACGGTTAGGATTTTGCGCAGCTTGATTAACACAGAGGACGCCCATGAACTCCGACACCGGCAAAGAGGAACAGCGACCGGATCCAGCCAGCGAATCCAAGGACGATGTTGCCAAGTCGGCCGTCGGGACTGAGGCAAAAAGGAAGGGTGGCATAGACTCGGCCAAGCGTCAGGCCGAGCGTGACTGGGAAGACAGCGCAAAGGAATCGGGAGACTAAAACCCGTTCACACGGGGACTGGGTCTTGCGAACGCCTACCCTGTGAGTGCACGAGGCACGGGGCGAGTTGTGTAGTCATTGCCATGAAAGCACTTATCTTTGATCTCGACGGTACCTTGATTGACTCGGTTTACGCGCACACGTTCGCCTGGCAAAAAGCACTTTCAGAATTCGGGCTCGAGGCGCCCGCGTATTCGATTCATCGACGCATCGGGATGAGCGGCGCGCTGCTCGTGAAGGCTATCGCACGGGAGCACGGTAACAAGCCCCTTCCGGGGGCGAAGGAATTACTGGGCTACCTTCACAAGGCAAAGATCGCCCATGGGATCGCTACCTCGGGCAAGCAGGTGGAGCCGGCCCAATGTCTCGTCGTCGGTGATGCCATATGGGATGTTCATGCGGCGCGTCGGGCCGGAATCCTGTCCGTAGGTCTACTAACTGGGGGTTCTGGTGCGCAGGAACTGTATAACGCGGGCGCCATGCGCGTGTTTCGAGATGCGGCTGAGCTGCTATCGAAGATCGACGAGCTTGGGATCTCGGGGAAGTAAGTAGCAGGTTGTATTCGCAATTTAGTGAGTCATCAGGGGCGCAGGCGACTCAACAGCTGCACCAAACTCAGGAAACCGGGATCCCGCTCCAGTTGTTCGAGGCTCATGGAGAGTCGCCGCCGCCAGTTCGGATGCTGGGTTGAGGTCGTGGGAACGTTGACGGGCGTCTCCTCGCGGGTGATGTCGTCGATTTGCACCATGGCGATTGCGGAAGTGCTGGCCGCAAGGTAGTTATGAGCCGCATCGGCAAATTGGTCCCCCTGTTTAACCTTGCCGGAGAGCCCGCTCTCGCTGAATGCCTTCAGCACCTCCTGACGATCATGGTCGCGATCTTCTTTCGCCTGTGTCTCGAGAGATGGGTCTGGGAACAACCCCAGCTTGGCCTTGAGTATCAGGTCACTCCCTCGCCACCAGGATCGCAGCGTGGGCAGATCGTGGCTGCCGGCGACCGCCAACGATAACCGGGGATAGCGATCGGGAGGCACAAAACCCGCCTCGTCCTTCTCGAAGAACAGCACGCGATACGACAGGATGGCAGCTTCGGTCATACGCTCCCGAAAGCCCGACGGGACGGTGCCGAGATCCTCTCCTACCACCAGGCACCGATTTCGATGGCTTTCAAGGGCAAGCACCCCGATCAGGTCCTCCATAGGGTAGTTCACGTACGCACCTTGCGCAGGCGCAAGACCCCGTGGAATCCAATACAAATGCTGAAGCGCCATGACGTGATCGATGCGCAGGCCTCCGGCGTGGCGCATGTTCGCGCGCAGCAACTCAATAAAGCTGCGGTAGCCTTCCTTCTTGAGCTGCAGGGGATTGAAAGGCGGCAAACCCCAATCCTGTCCCGGCGGGTTGTAAAGGTCGGGGGGCGCACCGACCTGCGCGCCGGTGACCACCGCCTCCTGGTTACTCCAGGTTTCGGCGCCGGAAGGGTCCGCACCCACCGCGAGGTCCCGATACAGCCCGACCACCATCGGCGCCGCAGCGCGGGCTGCCTCGCGCAGTTGGCGGTCGGCGATGAACTGCAACCACGCCTGGAACGTTACCTCCTCGGCATGCGTCTCGGCAAACTGCTTCACTTGTGCCGATTGTGGGCATTGAAAGCCCGCCGGCCATCGACGCCAGTCCGGCAAAGCCGGACTCTGGGCGGCAAAGTGTGTTTGTAGCGCCAGGAACAGGCAGCTGCGTTCAAAGGTTGCACCTGCCTCCCTGCGGAATGCTGCGAATTCCACGCAGCGCGGGCCCAGTGTTGGACGGCGCGACTCAAAGATCATTTTGAGAAGGGGCACCTTGAGTTGCGCGACGCCCGAATAATCCACCTCGCGCGCGTCGCGACACGCCGCGAGGTTGCGTTGAAATTCGGGTGAGCGGATCCGCGAAAGGGCCTCGAGACATTCCGATTCCCGCGCCATGCCCGCGACATCAATGTTCAGCACGTTGAGCAGCAGCCGGCTGGCCGGTGAGTAGGGGCTCGCATGCTCTGGATTGTCGAGGAACATCGCGTGTAGTGGATTCAAACCGATCGCGTTCGCGTGGTTGCCGAGCATCATGGAGGCGAAGTGGCGCAAATCTGTGAAGTCGCCAATTCCCCAGTTGGTCGCTGACCGGAGCAGATAGAGCTGGATCGATGCTCCCCATAAGCGCCTGCCCCGATCGATATCGGGGGGCAGCCAGCAGGTTCCTGGCGATACGATCAGCGTGCACGCGCACTCGGCCGCTCCAGGCCTCAGGATCAGTTGGTGATAGCCGAGGGGAAGCTGCCCATCGAGGATTAGCAGCCGTCGTTCGTATTGTTCACTCTCGAGAGTGCGGCCTTCGACCAGGCAGAGCAGCGCAAACGGCACTTTGCCGCTGCTTTGCTTCCCGCTTTCCAAGGTGAGCCGCCAGGCCACCACCCCAATGCCGGCCGGAAGGGTCACGGGTACGCTCAGCGCGGCGGATTGGGTTGTCACGAGCGCGGGGGGGAGCCCCTGGCGCCATTCTTCCCGGTCAAGTCTGCGCAATTCATCCCGGGCCGCTTCTTCGCTGTCGGCCTTGATACCCATCGCGGCAAGCAGCGCCTGCCGCGTTTCCGGCGTCGTCTCCCGCGCCACGCCGAGGGCATCCACGAATGATTGCTCGATGCCGCAGCGCTCAGCCAGGGCTCTCAGTTCATTCATTACTGCGGTTCGACGGAGCACTCCGCAGCTGTGCGGCGAGATGATCTTTGGCCGCGGGCCGTCGTGGGTATTGACCCTACCGTGGACGCTCGCTCGCTCGCCTGCAAGCGGCGACGCAGATCAATGAGGGCCCGGCGAATATGGCTCTTCACGGTACCCAGTGGCATACCGGTACGTTCCGCCATTTCTGGAACCGATAGTCCTTCGAAGAAGGCCAATTGCACCAACATCAGCCGCGCCGGACTCAGTGCGCCAAGAGCCTCCTGGACGCGCGAGCCATCATGGAACAACGACAGCAACTCCTCCGGCGTCGACGAATCGTGGGCCGGCTCGCACACGGAGTCGAGGGCAACCGTTCTCGCGGCGCCGCGGTGGCGATTGTGCCGGAGTCGATCGATCGCGCGGCCCCGACAGATCATCAACAGCCAGCCGATCGGGCTGGCGCGTTCGGCGTCGAATCTTTCGGACTGCCTCCAGGCCTGCGCGTAAGTATCACAGACCACTTCCTCAGCGTCCTCCGCGCTTTTCAGGATCGTCCAGGCGAGCGCGTAGACACACTTGGCCGTGTGATCATAGAGTTCCGCGAATGCGCATTGGTCGCCCCAGCGCATGCGCCGTAGCAGGGACTCGCAGTCCGACGCAGGCGCTACCGCCCGCTGCGAAGAACGCGTCGCGGTGGTGCGAGCGGCGCCGCGGGCCGGGGTTGGAATGGAGGTGCCAGGCAGATGCGCATCAACCGGAAGACCATCTGCACCGGTGCACGTTGCCGCCACTGCCTCGAGGTGGATTCTCGAGCGGTCCAACAACTCAATGATCTTACGCTTCATGGATTTGAGTTGGCGCTCGGCCAAATCTCCTGCGGGTTGCCGCGCAGGGTCATTCATCTCGGACAGTGGGCTTCGCAGCTCCTGGGCGAGGGTCGCGAGGAATTCGTCCCTGCGGCGGTCGCCGAGCTGGCTCGCCCGCACGGATGAAGCAAGCTCATACGCCGCCGCCGCAAATTGCGCCAATTCCTTAACGAGTCGCTCGTCCTCGGCGTCGAACTTGCGGCGATGGTCGTGGGCGACCACCCAGATGGTTCCAACCGGCTGACCGCGAATCGAAAACGGTACCAGGAGAACTTCCACGACCTGCGGCTTCACATTGATGAGGTACTCGAAGTGGCGCTCCGGCAGGATCATCAGCTGAACCGCGTTGCGATCGATCACTATGCCGCAGGGGCTGAAGTCACGGGGCGTTGTGCCCCATCGGTGGGAGGCCAGTGCGCCCGTGAGGGCATGCCACCGAAAGACCTTTTTGCCGCCATCGTCTTCGATAATGCTGATGCCCGCCGAGCCGCCGTCGCACAGCTCAAGCGCCGCCTCCGCAAGACGTTGCAGAATGTCGCGCGGTGGATGGGCGAGCAGCTGAGCCACTGAGACCAGTGCGCGGGTTTCAGCTTCGCAGTCAGGCGGTCGTCGCGGTCGCTGGCACAGTTGTACCGTATGGACGACCGCTTCGAGACCAATCGGACAATCCGATGAGTGCATGGCGCTCACGATAGGGGAAGGCCGGACGAGTATGGGAACGGATCGCCGCCAACGATGTAGGCTTAGCCCCCGGCGCAACCCCGGTGTTTGTCCCACAGGTGGCTGATATGCACCATCCGCTTCGCCGCCTTTAACCCCGCCTTCCCACGCAACAGACCACCCTACATAGCGCCCGATGCTGGGGAGATTCCAGTGCGCGGACGAAGCTGTCAGTGAAGTCAGGAAAGTCCTTGCCGAGAACGGATTTCAGTCCGCCCATTCTCGCAAACCGTGCCCGCCAGGCGTTGAGCACCTCGGGTGAGGCGGGGCCGTCGAAGGCAAGTTCGCGATCGGGAAGCTCGGTGGTGGTGACACGAAAGCCCTGGCTTTCGAGTGCGGAGGCCAGTTGCCGGCCGACTCGGAAATCATAGCGGCGCTTCGCGACGGCCTCACCGTAGAAGCGCTCAATGGTGTCGCGCGTCGCATCCGATCGGGGCTCATGCCCGAGGAGATCATCGACGTCGATGAGACAGACCCAGGCGCGGGGCTTCAAGAATGTGCACCAGCGGGCGAAGGTCGTGGTGAAAGCGACGAAGTAGGCAGCGGTGAAGCTGCACCAGATCCCATCGAAGCGGGTGGGTAGCGTGAGTTCGCTCAAGTCCTGCTGCTCGAAGTGCACATCAGGGGCGCGCGTCCGAGCGGCCGCCAGGAGCTCGGGGTCATGGTCGATGCCCGTAACCGCCACTCCGCGGACGGCGAGTTCTGCAGAGAGGTCGCCAGGGCCGCAGCCGAGATCGAGAACCTGCTGGCCGCGCGTGATGGGGCACAGTGCGAGGGCCTGAGGCCAGGCGCGCCAGGGAAATTGGCGGTGGTACTCTTTGACGAGGGACATGCCGTAAGCGCTCCTTCAGGCAGTTGAGGCATGGATTCAGCCCCCGGATTTGCAACCCTTGGGATTGTAGACGCGTTGTGTCGATGCCGGACGAGTCACAATCATGGCCGCCGATCGTCGCGGGCGAGAGAGCAACTCACCACCTCAGTTCGGACATGTACCGCCCAGATTTGTCTGCCACGGGCGTCAGTGAGCTTTGGGTGCACCCGAGGGAGACCTGGTAATTTCCGCAAGCTGCCTGATACGACTCGAATGTAGGCACGTTGGTGCCGGGATTGGTGAGTACGAGATCATAATCAACGGTCTGTCCGGGGACCGTCGCCACACCCGCCGGTGCGTAGATATCGTGCGTGAAGTTGTAAGAAACCTGTGCGTGTAGCGGCGACCCCAGCGCGATCATCAAGACGCCGCCGAGGATCTTGCGAATGCCGTTCATCGTGACTCCCGCGACCGTGCAGATTCTTTTTATTGGCGCGCCACCACTTTATCGAACTCGGACGGGCGCTGCTAGCGCCAACTGGCCGACGGAAATCTAACGGTTGCGTCAAGTACTTGGCGACGAGGCGAGGTAACCACAAGCGTACCCTCGTTGCAGTGCCGCAGTGCCGCAACAACATTATGAATTTGGAACGTACCCGTCGGTGTGCGCCGTGTTGACGCCGAGGTTTGCGAAATCCCAACACTCGCTAGTTGGAGGGCTGAGGACCGACCTGGTCAGGAATTGGCATGGGTGAGGTGATTCCTTCGAACTCCGGCGGCAAGCCAGGCAGGGAGTTGTCATTCTGTGCGGCCACGATAAGCCAACTACCAGCTCGCTTTTCAGCAACCATCGTCATCATGCCGTAGCGTCGCTGGCGCGCTGTGCCATCCGGGTTCCTATCGCCGGTACCGGTCCAACTCCAATGAACAATGGCGACGTCGGGACGCAAGAAGCGGACCGCAACCTGTAGTAGTTCAAGCGTCATGTCATGGAAGCGCCCGCTCAGCAGCCGCGTGTGATACTTCTCAAAGTCTGACTTTCCGTGCAGCCACGTGGCGCCCACCATAACGAAATCTATGTCGTCAGCCATGAGCTGCGCGAGTTGGTGGCCGTCATGGTTGCTAAAGGCCGCACAGAAAGCTTGGGGAAGCTTGTGAACCGTCTCCTTATCCAACTTGGTCTGGGCGTGAGCTGAGACTGTAGCTAACAATAGGGCAATTACTGCCGTTGCGAAGCGTGTCATGTTTTCTGTCCTTGCGCTGTGGACATCAGCTTGCGGCTTTATGCCTCTCAACTGCCAACTCTGTGGCTACATTCCACGGCAAGAGATCCGCGATGCGGTTGATCGGATGCTCAGCGACATGCGTTAGCACGTGACGCGGATACGCCTCCCGGGTCCAACCCACACGTTACACCCTCGCACTATGGACCGTCCTGACGCGCTACGGCGACGACCACCGCATCGAGATGGCCTTGCCGTACGTCAGACGCATGCCGCATCGCTCCTTAAGGCCGGCGAGCGGCGACTTCTTGGACTTCTCTGCGCGCAATGTGGCATGAAACCAAGCCCATCGGGCAGCTTGCCCCGGATCTCATCTTCCACGGCATACAAGGCGCGGATGCGTTCGAGTGCCTCGAGCGCCTGAGGGGAGCTCTCGGCCTCATGCACGCCGAAGAATTTGCGGCACACGTGAGTCCAGCAAGCTGCCTCGATCAGCGGACCCTTCACCCGATCGTACAAGCCGTTGAACCCGCCATACGCATCGGCCTGCAAGACACCGCGGAAGGATTGCAAATGGTCTCGAGGCCGCTCGCCCTTGCGATCCGGCGAGTAATGAAACCACACGGCTGGTGGATCGGTACGACCGGCCGGCCGATCATCTCGCACATAGGCCCAAAGTCGCCCCATGCGGCCCTTGCCGGTACCGGGGGCCAGAACGCGGCCCGGGGTGTCATCGGCATGCAGCTTGTGGGCGCTCAAACCGTGGCGACTAAGCAGCGAGCATCAGCGCCGCAGCACATGGCGCATGCTTCAGCCCGAAGAATCCAAGCGCGGTAACCGCGCTCAGTAGCAGCCAGACAGAGGCAGGCAGGGGCACGGGCGATGGGGGCGGTGCGGCAACATCCTGGCTAAAGTCCACTGAATAGCCTGGGGTGACGAAACTGGGGTCCAGCTGCACGGTGGGATCCACCGAAGCGCTGAGCTTATCGGGTCCGTCAGCATAGCCTGACGCAGTAAGGGTAATCTGATAGGGCGTATTAGTGAGGATCGAGGCGGGCGTGATGAAGCTGAACGCATTCTCTGGTATTCCCCCCTCCTGGACGCCGGCAGCAATGGTCACAGTAAAGAGAGCATTCGAGTAAAAAGTGGCTCCGACCTGATCGTTCGCCGTATCGCCCGCGGACACCGAACCGCTGGCACTCACAATGACCGGCACGAGCATCGTCTGCGGTCCGATCACTTCAAACCAATAGTTCACCTGCGCCAGGCCTTGCTCGGTGTAGAGATTGTTTCCGACGGTCGACAGCGAAACGTACCCCTTCCCGCCGGCGTAGTAGGCCGTAGTCGTCATATACCCATCGGTGAGCGCACCGGCGCCCGCGGATTGTTGGAACATGTACGTCTCGTTATTCGCGTAGCCGCCGACGTTTTGCATGAACGTAGCGCCCAGGGATATGGGAAGAGTCTGGGCGGAAGCGCTATTGCAACCAACGGCGGCGATGGCGATCGCCAGTATGCTGATGAGTCCCCTGAAGCTCTGCATAGTCATGCGCTCTTCCCCGTGTGAGACACCGCCCTTAAGGGCAAACGAGTCCCCACCAATATAGAAGGCCCGGCCGAAAATACGCGACAAGATTCCGACGAAGGTGCACTTTTCGGGAGCGAACTCTGGATAAATGGGTGCGAACTGCCCGGCAAACGCCGCCGCCAGGGGCAGGACGGCTTTTCGCCTGCGGCCTATCAAGCCCAGGCCACCCAGGGCGCTAAGCAGTAGCCAATAACGGTGCTAGTGCCCGCAATTCCACTGCCGGCGGAGTCGGGGATCTATACCGAACGAGTAGCGGCTGGCACGCGCCGGCGGGTCATGGCCGCGACCCCTAAAACACCCGACAGGAGCAGCCACACCGCAGATGGCAATGGCACTGCGTCCACGGAGATTACGCCGCTGAAGATGCCGCCCGCCGAGCCGACTGGCGTACCGGAAACGGCGAGTTCGTAATTTCCGGTGGGAAGATTGAAAAGATCAAAGCTGCCACCGCCGCCGACGGTCGTACTGGTCGTCGTGTCAGTCAAGGTGCTGGTCAGACCAACGATCGAGTAGTTGAGACCGGGAGCGACCGTCAGGTCGAGGCTGGTGATATCACCGCCCAGCGACCCCGCAACTCCGAGAGAGAAGAAAAAATCAGTGGTCTGCAACCCCGATCCTGATTCTGTTCCGTAGATGGTACCGAAGTCCCCATTGAGCAGCGTCGGCTGCCCAAGAGCGGTCGTTGTAAGCGGGTAGGTATTGGCAGAGGCTGCACCGGCAAGGCCGACCACGGCAACCACGCAAGCGGCCTTGGCCAAGGTCGTGAGCTTCATCTTGTCTCCCCTTCCCGGTCTTGTTATTGGCGTACGGGCGGAATTATGTAATGCCAATGTAGCAAACGCCTTTCTGGAGGTCCAATTGCATTGCAAGGGCACGGTAGCGGCTTGCGTTTACGCGAAGGTGACGCTTCTCGCGAAATCGGCAACTACATGGATTTTATGGAAAAGTAGGACCGCAGCTCTCGGCGACATGCCCACGGCGACCGGGCGACTGCCGGGCGCGGTGACAGCGCGGTCATGCGCGGCAGGGGTGCGCCCCTGGAAAGCTTACCGGAAGCTTGGCAGCAGTAGAGATCCCGCGCCGTCTGCGCTAGGAATGCTTACTGAGCGTATCCAGGGTGG
>Ga0302315_10004034_pt1 | contig 12983 bp, 16 predicted proteins | sample III_Palsa_N3_1_FD_200532 | JGI IMG/M metagenome (GOLD analysis project Ga0302315, IMG submission 200532) | Peat permafrost microbial communities from Stordalen Mire near Abisko, Sweden - III_Palsa_N3_1 | ecosystem: Environmental > Terrestrial > Soil > Palsa > Peat permafrost | place: Sweden... | reverse complement strand
TTCTCCAGCAGTTTCCGTTCTTCCTGGGTGTAGTAGGAAAACACTTTCGCTCCAAGCGAGGTCTTGCCGGTGCGCCGGGAAGGAATGTGTTCCTCTTTGGCCACCGGCCCTTATGGTACTACTTCACGCCATAACAGAGGTATTATGCACACGTTGTTCTGTACGGGTTGACTGGTTCGGGAAGGAATCTCAAAGGAGTGGACTGTCATGGCTAAAGGGACATGCCAAAGCGAACAGCGGAACGAGGACAGAGCTTTGCGGAAGGCTCTGCTGTTTGAAGTATCGGGTCATAAACGCACCGACCAGGGAAAGGACGGGCTGACACTGCGTATTGCGGCCCTTTCTCTGGAAGAGGTAATCCGCTATACACGAACCAGTCGCCCGGATTTTGAGATTACGGAACTAAAGGTCATTGACCAGATCGAAGTCCTGTCCAGTTCGGAATACCTGGGATGAGCTTTTGAAGCCCTCTGAAAGCCAAACATGGTGTCCCTTTGGGACACCGCGTGGAATTTCTTTCCACGATAAGCGACCCATCAGCGCCCTACTCTTGTCCTGAGACAGAACGATCGTCTCCCCGAGAGTTTATGCGACCGGATACCCGTAGCCATATTTTCAGGAAACCGATGGGTTCACAGAGATCCAGCTTGGAAGACCTGCAAGTTCCGGCTCTGGAGAAGCACTATTCTGTGACCGATATAGCCAAACTATGGGGCCTAAGCGAGAACACGATCCGCAGAATGTTTATGGGTGAACCCGGAGTGGTCGAATGGGGCGGCGAGGAAACCCGCTTCAAGAGGGCATATAAGACGATGCGCATACCTGAGAGCGTCTTGCAAAGAGTACATCGCCGTCTGGCTAAGGTGGGTTGAGCATCGGGGACGCTGCAAAGGGCATGATGCGTGTCCCCAGCATCTGCGGACGTGGGACTTTTCGGAATGGTTTTGTAGCCCCGCAAAGCAACAGTGTGGACTTATATGATGAGGGTAGTACTTAGAAAAGATGCCGTTGCCATCCAACCCCAACCCGTCGAGCATCCGTTCCGCTACAGCGGAAGACGCAACGTTTTCCGAGATCGTCGGGCTGATCGTAGCCACACGGGAGAAGTCTCTCCAGGCAGTCAATACTGCCCTGATTGATCTCTACTGGAACGTGGGTGAGATCATCAGCCGCAAGATTACCGCCGCTGAATGGGGAGATGGCGTTGTTGCTCAGTTGGCTGAGTACATCGCCAGAACGCAGCCTGGCCTGCGCGGCTTCACCAGATCGAACTTATTTAGAATGAGGCAGTTCTACGAAACTTACCGGGGTGAGAAGAAAGTCGCACCACTGGTGCGACAATTGCCGTGGTCTCACAACCTCATCATTCTCGGGCAGAGCAAACGACCCGAAGAGCGAGAGTTCTACCTGCGGATTGCCATACAGGAGGGGTGGACCAAACGAGAGTTGGAACGCCAGGTCAACAGCGCGCTCTTCGCCCGCGTCGTACTGAGCCCGCCAAAAGTCTCGCCAGCGGTGCGACAATTGCATCCCGAAGCTCTGAGCATCTTCAAGGATGCCTATAACCTTGAATTTCTCGGTCTGCCGCATGTCCATGCGGAGGCGGATCTTCACCAGGCTCTGCTCGACAAGCTGAAGGATTTCCTGATCGAGTTGGGGCGCGACTTTTGCTTTATCGGTTCGGAATACCCGCTCCAGGTCGGTAGTCGGGATTTTGCGCTTGATCTCCTATTCTTCCATCGCGGCTTGAACTGCCTTGTGGCAATCGAGCTAAAGATTAGCGAGTTCCAGCCGGAGTATTTGGGTAAGCTCGACTTCTATCTCGAAGCACTGGATCGCGATGTGCGCAAGGCTCATGAGCAACCGTCAATCGGCGTCCTGCTCTGCGCCAGCAAAAACGACGAAGTCGTGGAGTATGCACTGAGCCGAAGCCTATCGCCAGCTTTGGTCGCTGAGTACCAGACTCAACTTCCAGACAAGAAGCTGCTCCAGGCCAAGCTTCACGAGTTTTATCTCCAGAATTCTCCAGAGAACGTCTGAGTCAGCTCTATAGCAACAATCCAAAAGCAGCTATCCATTGAAAGAGACGGTTGTTCGCATACCGTCGGTCGGCACTGGGAGAATGCTGCTCTATGCGAGCAACCTCTCTTGTCGGCTTTTCGGCATGGATATCGACAAGCTGGTGGTAGACATTTGCCTCTGCCATGGGGCCGTCTATGCTGCATGGCTATCGTTTCCGTTTCCAGAGTCAATCTTCAAGTCCTCGCTGGATCGAACAAGGTAGAAGTTGCCAAGGGTGATCGCCTTGTCCGACCATGCCTTGAAGGTTCAATTGCATGATTTTCATTGAAACGTCGGTGGAAGTTCCTTCATTTCGCATAGTCGGACTAAACCATTGATAATTGTATGTACCTACGGACATGACCACCAGAAGGCAACAGTTCAAACCGTCCCCGAAGAAGCGGTTCGCCGTTGGCGCGGAGGTCCGCGTCAAGATGCCAGGAGTCAACGGAGTGGTCACCCATTTCGATACGGCACCGACCGTCATGGGAGAATACTGGCATACGGTACGCACTGAGCACGGCGACCGCCGGGAGCCCGGCTCGAATCTTGAACTCGTCCCTGTCCCCGCGAAGAACGCGAAGCCAAAGGAGTCGCTGGCAACCGTGACCGATTCAAAGCTGTTACCGCCCGACCAGGCTCTGTCCCTGCTACGCACTCAACTGCAGGAGCCAGTCGAGAACCTGCGTCACGACGACCCCGATGTAGACGCATGGGAACGGGTAACTCTGACGGTTATAGAGCGCACGTTTGGCGAGCATTCCAGAAACGCCAACCATTTTGCGACCACGGTCAGCTACGCCCGGCAGACGGATGAAGAGACGCAAACCTGGCACGTCGAAAATATCAAGTCCAAGAAAGGTCTGCTTCACTCTTTCATCAAAGAGCTCGAAGTCATCCCTCCACCGCGGCCGCAGGTCGATGTTACCCGGCAGGGAGTCTTTTTCGCTGGGCAAACGTTCGATGCACTATCGCTGGCTTCGCGGCTCTTCGCAACTGCAAAAGCCCGCCTCCTGCTGATCGACGGCTACATTGGAGCCGATACCTTAAACATCCTGCCAACGAACGGCATCCAGATCGATATCCTTACCAAGCCGCCCGTCTCTCCGCAGATCAAGACGCTCTGCCATGCTTTCAAAACGCAGCATGGTTCTCTGACAGTGAAGACCACATCGGCCTTTCACGACCGCTTTGTCGTAATTGACGACGCCATTGTCTATCACTTTGGGGCATCTATTAAGGACCTCGGCAAGAAGACCTTTATGTTTTCGCTCATCGAGGAGCCGGACATCCTTGCAACGGTTCATAGCAAGCTGGCCACGGAGTGGAGCAATGCAGTAATCGAAGTGTAATGCGCCTCGAAAGCGCTCAGGACGGTCTGGAGATGGAAGCCCAAGAATCTGAATATTCGAAGTTCAGGCGGCTTGCTGAATACGCTGCGTCAGATATTCTTACTAAAATCCAAGAAGTTCTGAATGGAATGGGAGATCCATTTCTCTTCCGCGCACGAATCGACCCTTGGAGAATTAAATCAGAATCGAGTCTCGCTCGAAAAGCTAAGGAACGAGGATGGTCCCCGGCCAAAGCCTTACGGGAGGCATCCGATTTTCTTGGACTTCGCTTGGTCTGCAACAACCTTCAAGATGTCGAACGAGTCAGCGCGGCCCTAACTATTGCCCTCACTATCGGCGATTCTAGACCCGAACGACAGGACTACATTACTGCTCCAAAGACCGACGGGTACAGAGCAATTCATCTCATGTTTCGCTACCCAATCAAGATGGGGAGTATCGAGGCAGATTTTGGATGCGAAATCCAGGTACGGTCGATGCTTCAAGACGCTTGGGCACAGCTCTCACGGGTTGACCTATATACAGATGCTGTTCCGGCGCCGATCATGCGCCAGATGCGAACGCTCGCAAACCAGTTGGCGCAGGCGGACAAAACGGCTGAAAATGTTCGGAACAGAATCGCGCGTCCGCGTCGAGGAGCGAAGCCGAATCCCAAACAGGTGTTAACTGAGTCTGCGCTCGCATTTCTCTTCCGACAGCAGTTTAAGAAAGAGCCGCAGGATTATCTAATTCGCTGGGTGCTCCGCGAGTATGGATCACTGGATTTGCGAAGTGATGGACTCGATGCGGAACTGCGTGATGAAGCATTTCAAGGCCGGCTATGTGCCGCCTATGAATCGAAAACACGATGGAACGCAGAGCCCGAACAGATGTTTCGATGGTCGGTTCATGCCTTAGCATATGGCCGAGAAGCCGCAGTACGTTTGGCCGCCCGAAATGGAAGAGAAGAATGGAGAGAAGTCGATTTAGTTGCCCGCGGGGAGACTCTTTCATCCCTTCCCGATGATGCGGACTCGCTGGCATCCAGCTTTCAACGTATTACCAAAGACGACGAACCGGAATCAGAGATTGAGCAGGCTTCACTCGCCCTGGGCGCAAAACGGTCATGCTCCTGCTGCGGAACGCTCATTGTTGATCCCGAAGCCCTAGCGAAAGCTACCGTGTCTCACTACAAATTGCGTGGCAAACGAGCGGAGAAGTTTCGTGAAGAAATTGAAGACACAGTCCGCTCCAGTGGAGTCGAGATCGGCTCTTGGGATAATCCAAGTCTTTGTGGCTATTGCGATTACAGAATGAGCAAGGACGATTGACCGAGGGGCTCAGTCAGGCAGCGCATCGTCACGATTTCATCGTTTACGCCACGCGGGACACGGAGCTTGCCCGTCTACCTAACGAGGCTGCCTCAAGCGAAATTCGCCAATCAGATGGGGTCGCGCAGCAAGCAATCTTTCCAAATGGCTGTCCGGCCACATGCTAATGTGCAATGCACGATCAGCTTGGTTGTGTTGTTCGACAAGCGCAATTGCGTCCGCCGTAAATCGTCCTGTCGTAGCGATGATCAAGCCATCGACGCGGGGCGGCTGCCAAAGTTCCATTTGGCTTCGCACGTCACTGACATCGCCGGGACCCACGCTTCGGGACAGCCAATGCTTGCACTGAATGATGATCCGGTGGCGGCGCACGCCCTCTAAAGGATCTGTATCGACCCTTACGACGGACAAATCCCGACCGCGATCAGAGGCGTTCGTATGTTGCAGCCATTGCGGATTCTCGTAGCCTGGCGTCTCTCCAATCAGCGAAAATATTAGTCGCTCAAATTCTTCGTCAGTCAGGGCGGACCAATTCAATCTCGACGTAACTGGACCTTGCGGGCGTGCGGCCACGATATCTTCAAGATCAGCGACGCCAACTGGCACGGGATCATGCTCTCCATAAATTCCAATTCGTAAACCACCCTTTACAGCCGGCCAGTCCACCTTATGAATATCCGACAGATCAGCCATCTGGCCGAAATGTAAATGCCGCATCAGGGTACCCCAGTCAGGCGGCTTAGGATTGCTACCGAGAAGCGTGGCAATTTCCTGAATAGCTTCTTTCAGACGAGACCAATTCGGTTCTGGAACCGCTTCGTTGACCTCCGCGCCCCCAAGACTTGGAACTAATAGCCTGAGAGTCTCGTCTACTTCGTCGATCAGCGTAAGCATGCGACCCCGAACCAGTTCGCGTCGCTTTGCATTTAGCAGGAAGCGGTACTCCCGCAATCTTCTCCCTTGTTCTTCGAGCGCATTTTCGACCGAAACCTGCGCGTCGATCTCTCCGACTTCAAGAGCATCCAGGCGCATCTGTCCGGCGGCGTCATAATCATAGAGATGATCTTCAACCCGAACACCACCTATCGCCGGTAGTGCGGGCAATATGCCCCGAAAGGCAAGGCATAGCTCGTCATACTCAGGGGGAGCCCCAAATGCCGGGCCACCGGGAATATGGCCGGATATCTTCTCCCAAAGCTTCTCCAGCTTTTCAAGATTAGCTTCCGCCGCCTCGAATTGCTGTAACGCCTGCTCTAACGTAGACATGCAAGTCCATTCCTACAAGTCGCCAAGCCTATCAGAAGTAATTCAGCCATGCCAGGCTCAGTACGTGGCCGGTATCCCATTGGGAGATTTCGCCGCCAAGGCCAATAGGTTCTTATCAACGGGTATACGGGGAACCCATTACCATCGCAACTGCGCAGATGTCGCAATCTTCCCGACCGCACTGTGGAATCCGCGATATCATCTCAATTTGACACTCCAATCCTAGCAGCGCCGTTCGAAGAACGCGGTCGCAAGCTATTCCGAGCTGATGAGACGTGTTGAGGTGGACCGGATGAGCGTCCCACAGCCTGCGATCATAGGGTAGAGGATTCAGCATGAAGAACGGATTGCTTCTAGGCGCAGGCTTTTCGTATGACCTGGGAATGCCGCTCACGGTCGAACTGACTGAGGTCTTTCTGAATCTCTTCACCGAGGAGACAGTGGAACGGATGGCAAAAGCCATGTCGTTGCGGCAACCGTACAGCAAAGACCGGCCCATCGACCCAAAAGCGATCATGGCGGGATGGGACTCACTGCTCGCGTACAAAAAGAGCGGAGGTGAGAATTACGAAGCCTTCCTCGCGGATATTGAGAAGAAGGCCGGTTTAGGAAGCCCAACGCAGCCTGAGCGTGATTCGTATCACTCTCTCTTCGACTATTTCTATCGAGTCATCCATACCATCCTCGATCTCTATCAGGAAGCCTCCTATGCCGTTCTGTATGGCAAGAACAAGGACTGTTTCTCTGCATTAAAGATCTTTCTTTCTGATGAGAAGACCTGGGTCTTATCGCTCAACCACGATCTGAATTTCGAGTTCTTGGCGCTGGACTTCGGTATCCCGATCACATACGGCGATGAGCACGAACTTGAATTTCCTGTGTCTAACTTGGAGCTCAGCAAGCGAATTCAGTTCACCTATACGGAACGCAAAGGATGGAGCGCGAACCATCCGGGCTTCCTGAACGGAACACGCGGTTTCAACTTGATCAAGTTGCATGGAGGCTTGAGCGAGTTCACGTATCAGGACGACACGCTCTTATGCAATTTGCAGCTTGACAAGCCGTCGTCGCTGGAACTGGCGCAGAACTTCCTTCTCTACCGACGCATGGCCTATTACGAGAACGGCGAACCGGTTGTTATGGGCCAGGACCGCGCGATCAGCGACCTTAGCGGCAAATTCGGCATCATTTCGAAATCGATGCTCACGGGCGGGCGAAAATACAGCGGCACCTCCAAGGTCAAAGAGGGCGAAGAGAAGCTACAGATTTTAGACGGAGTGTTGAGCGGACTCGATGAACTCACAATCATCGGTTATGGGTTTGGGGATGAGCACATCAACTTCCGCCTCTCAAACGCGATGCTGCTCAATCCGAAGCTGCGGATCATGATCGTCGATCCTTACCGGAAAGACATACCGCTCTGCCTCCGCCAGTTTGATTACGATGGCCGCGTACGACGTGCATCTTGCAGCGCAGCCCAATGGATGGAGTACCGTGACACGGGTGTTTGGAATCAGGTGCAAATGAAGACTCTCAAAGAGAACGAGCACCTCAGAACCGAGGTCAGGAAGATCGTTGAAGCCCAGCTCAAGCTTGGCTAACGTCTCCGTGCGGAGTTTGAGCATGGCATCATTCTCTGGCGCTAGCGGATAGCCTCTGGTGTGAACTTGAAGATCAGGTGAATCGAATGGCCCGCCTGTTCCCGGCTACACTTACCGAGCCAGGAGAGCGCATCCCGAATAGCATCGACCGTAGCACCGATACCTGCGGACACCCGGTCGATGCCAAACTCCTGCGCCCTGCGGCGTCACTCTTCGTCCTCATTCAAATCTAACAATTGTCTTTCATTTTTCCACCAAAGCATTGTCAACACGCCGGTCTTGGAAACACGGACTGAATGTTCCACCACTTCGTACCAGCGGGATCGCGGATGATTGATCCAGCCATCCGCCTGTATCGAGGACGGTTGACTCGCATCCAAATTTTTCTTGATGAGATCTGCCGCAAATGTGGCGGCTAAGGGAACCTCATGGGGCCAGAGACATTCGTGAACATCGTCACCTCGCATGAACCATTTGCGCTTCCCATCCTGTGTATAGATAAGCATCCCAGGAAAGGAGCCATAGCGAAGAAGATGAATCGCCGTAGCGGTGAGGCTTGTCTTGAAGATCGCTGCTAGTTCTGAGGCAGAGTCCAGTGTCAACGGTTTGTTCTTCGCTGCGGGAACAAACATCGACTTGGGCAACAGCAAATCTGCGGCGTATTGGTTTGCACCTTGCTCTGGATTGAGATTCCCCCATTCGGCTTGCATCATCTGATCGGTACAGGAAAACCTAATCTTTTCTCGATCTCTCATCCAATGGCCGAGTTCGTGCCCCGCCGAAAATCTCTTGCGCTCTGGCGTTGAACGGTCGTCTATCGTAATAATTGCTTCATTGCCATTACCGAGAATGCGGGCTGCGCACCCATCAAGGCGCTCATAAAGAATCGTCGCTCCGCAATATTGAGCAATGGCCTCTATGTGGATGTCTTCGGGTTCTGCGACTCCAAGTTCATCTAAGAGTTTGGAAGGCGACTTATACACATTCATAAGCCCTTCTTTTTTCGGAACTCACTTAGAACACCTAACGCTTCTAGTTGCTTGAGCGTACTTTCCACATCCGCATCCGAGACAGTCTTTAGATCACGAAACTGAGCCGTTAACGCGCCTTGGCCAAAGGATTGCTGCGATGCAAGGATTGCATCAAGCAGCGTCCTTCTTTCCCCGACTGTTGACGGTATCTCGAAAGCGCGGGCACGTATCGTTTTACTTGCTTCCTCAAATTGAGCCTGAGCCTGGCGGAGCTTTGCCTGTGCGTGCCGCTTAGCGGCTGCCTGAAAGATTTGCTTTACCCGAGGAGTTGGCTCTGCCTGGGATTCCGCATTGATATCCTCATCGGACACACCCAAGACGGACTCCGCCAAACCATCCATAAGCAGCTTGTACTGTTCTTCGTATGACTTTGAGTTTGCCACGATTATCTCGCCTTCACTTGATATCGAATACGCTTTACACCTGCGTCATATCGCTGTTGAGGCATCCCAAATTGCTCTACAATCTCAGGCCCGGTCATGCCAATTCCCCATCCTTCAATAATCAGAATTGCGTCGTCATCATCTGCGAACATCCTAAGAATGGCGCCCAATTCTTCTTTCGCGCTTGCTTCCCGATCCTGGGATGGAATTCCCGAAGCGGCTCCGTCGAGAGGACTGAGCAAGCTCCCATCATCCGATTCCATTACCAAATCAGCCTCGGTAGCAGCCTCGTTTTCATCGGAGGCACCTCCCCAATGGGAGGCGATACTGCGCATGACCCCGGCAACAAACGGCACGAATGGAACTTCATCCTTTCGCCAGTGCCTCCCGGAGTCTGAGCTTTCAACTCCTTCGTAAATTGAAGCCATCGCCGTCTGTAGAAGGTCCTCGTGAGTCTGACCGCGTGCTCGCCGACCGAGTCCGCGAATTTTATAGCGGGCGTACTTCTCCATGCGTCGCTCATCTGCGGTAGATAGCGCTGTGATCGCTTGGTCAAGGTCTGCTCGACTGGCGATGACAGGCGCACGCTTTTTGGCCTTCTTCAGCTCATCCACGGAAATGCCTATATAGATAAATGCCCATGCTAGAGACTTTTTGGAGAATTTTGAAAATCTTTCTCCGATTTTCTGCTGAGTCCGGCAATAGGTATCAGGAGCATATCAGTTCGCCCCTGATGCGCTCTCGCCCAAACCTCAAGACACCCAAGGAGTCTCATGAACAACGGTTCTCTCACACTCAACGGCATCACCGATGCCCAGCTCGACACTATCGTCCGCGTCAAGGAGCTACACGAAGGCGTGATCGAATTCAATCCTCAACAACTTCAGCCGATCGGCAATGTGCCCCAGCCCTTTCCCGGTCGTCCCCCTTATCCGGGACAACCCTACCCTGGGCAGCCTCTGCCTCCACAGATCGGGCAGAGCATGTACAACAATGCCGTCGTTAGCTGGCGCAACGATGAGGGCGTCGGCGTAATTCTGGAGCTGATTCATCGGCTTTATCCCAGTGGCCCCGTTCCTCCCTTCCCAGCTCTGGTTTAGCTAAACCCACATCCCTGCCGGCATCGTCTGATGGTGGTGTCGGCAGGGCCCCAACAAGGAAGCTGAATTTCACATATCGAATAAAAAGGAGAATCACATGCCCAATACACCGAAGCACCCTGGCCTAGATGGTCGCTCGCGCAATGAGGACGGCGAAATTCGCAAAAAGCGTAGCGATACCCTTGTTGGAACGCTACGCGATACATACGGGGACGATTTTGCACAAGGCTATCGTAGCGACGCACAACTCGGGACGGTGCTGGATCGCGAAGGATTGAGTGATTTGAGCGAACTACTTAAAAAGAAGCCGTAGGCACCGTCGGGCAAAAAATGCGCAATCATTGGGAATCCAACTCCATTGGATACGCCATTTTTCCTTCCTGTCAGGTTGTGGTTGACATGACGGCATTTTGGAATTATCTTCTGGTTTGTGGATCAACGACCCCTTTTCGAGATCAGACCTGAGCATCCAGGCAAAATCCTTCGTCGCATGATGGAAGAGCGAGGATGGACACAGGAAGACCTCGCCGCAATCATTGGTAAATCGCGTCAGGCAGTCAGCGAGATTGTCTCGGGAAAGAATGGCATTGCGCTCGACATGGCGTTAGCGTTGGGTGCCGCATTTGGCAATAACCCGCAGGAGTGGTTAGCGCACGACCAGCTCTATAGGCTGTCGATGGCGGACCGCAATGTGTCTGATGTGCGGCAAATGGCGCAGCTTTATCAGACTGCGCCCGTGCGCGATATGGTCAAGCGCGGCTGGATTAAACCGGAACAAGGATCGAACGAACTGAAAGCAGAACTCGAAGCATTCTTTGAATCCGAGTCCCTGCAGGAGGGGGTAAGGTTCCCTGTCGCCACGAGGCGAACGGTTACACTGAGCGATCTGAATCAGGCAGAAGTCGCATGGTGTTTTCGCGCACGTCATCTTGCGAAGGGTCTCCTGGCCGAACAATTCTCACCCTCGCGTTTGAGTAAGGCACAATCTGCCTTGAAGAGACTCACCGTTCATCCGAAAGAGGCGCGCCATGTTCCTGCCGTTTTGGCAGAATTCGGAATCAGATTCCTGGTGATCGAGCCACTACCAAATGTAAAGATCGATGGCGCGGCATTTTGGATTGATGCTGGACCAGTCATTGCGCTTTCACTCAGATATGACCGTGTAGATGGATTTTGGTTTACGCTCATGCACGAGTTTGCACATATCAAGTATGGCGATCCATTGTCGGTGGATTCTGGTTTGGTAGACGCGACAAAGGGCGTCGCTGTAACGCTGGTCGAAGATGAAGCAGAGAGACGCGCTAACGCGGACGCGGCGAACTCCTTAGTTTCAACTTCCGAGCTGGACTCCTTTGTCCGAAGAGTGGGACCACTATATCCAAGGGCTAGAGTTATTCAATTTGCAAATCGTCTCAAAACCCACCCTGGAATTATCGTGGGGCAACTGCAGCACCGCCGAGAGCTTGGCTACATGGCTCTGCGCGAAGTTCTGGTCAAGATTCGAGAGCATGTCATCTCGACCGCATTAACTGATGGATGGGGCAATTCAATATCACCCGGCCCATACGGAGGAAACTAATGGCACAATCGGTACTTTCGGTAAACACGGAGCGGGCCAGCAGGAAGATGTTGTTTGTGCTGGATAAGTATAAAGAGAGATTTCCAGACGAGCCCTTGCCCATTGACCCTCGCAGGGTTGCGCTGTGGGCATACGATGAAGGTCTGTGGGTTCCAAAGGAAACCGATCCGCGCGAGATTCTCCGCCGGAAGCTGTGCCGCGCACTTCGTCATCAATACATCCTTGATCCCCAGGGCCGCGAAGTTCGGGCAAACTATGCGTCTATAGAGGAAGTGATGACTTCGGAGGGGCCGAAGCGGAGCGCACAGTTCTACCCAATTTTCAAATCTCCGCCGGAAGTGGCGCGGCAGGCGTTGGCATTGGACAGAAAGCAGGCGCTTGCGACGGTCCAACAAATGAAATTGGACTTCGACTCGTACAACGACAACAACGAGTTTGGCGCAGTGCTACCGCCGCTGGATTTGGACTTCAATAAGGACATCGAAGAGATGAGCCTCCCCGCAGAATATGACCCCGACCCTTATGGCGACGAAGACGAAGAAGATTAGGCTCTTTCAAGTTGAGTTCCATATCGTTTCAAAAGGTTAAATAATAAGGTCCAGCATTAGCTGGACCTTAGCCTTCTCCAACGAATCAAAACGAGCTTATTTCATATCGAGAGCTGACGTTGCGGTTGCGCTCCTAGCTGCATCTTCGCAATGTGGTTCATTCCGATCAGGCTTGGGAAAGCTCGAATCTGAGGGCCATGCGGCAACTTCATTCCTCACGTCACGCATTACATGCCCAAGCCAACCTTTTTCTAGCGGTTCCTCAATTTTGCTCATTTACAATTCCTTCCTTCACAAGCTTCTGCGTGAAAACTTCGATTGTTGCGGTTTCAGCAACGCGCGCCGCCTTTGCTGAGTATGAGACAGAAAGATGTGGAAATGAGGACGAAGCTGACCATTTTCCAATCTTCCCATCCGCTTGCTTTCGTATTCGACTTGGCGTCAGCTTAAAAAGCTGACTGTATACAGAAGGTGCAATACCCACAAATGGTACAAATTGGATGCGTTGATCACTTTGTTCATCGGCATCAACTGAGATGGAATCACGGAAAAGTTCCGACACCAAGCTCTTGGGATATGGTTCGACATAAACGACCCGTTTGATTCCCGCGATCACAATGTGTCTGGCGCATTCGTGACATGGGAATGTTGTGACATACATGGTTGCGCCACGAGCAGCATAACCCGCCGAGAAGAGAGCGGAGGCTTCCGCGTGAACGGCTCGTATGAAGTCGATTGTGTCAAAAAGTTGT
>Ga0302315_10004030_pt1 | contig 13000 bp, 19 predicted proteins | sample III_Palsa_N3_1_FD_200532 | JGI IMG/M metagenome (GOLD analysis project Ga0302315, IMG submission 200532) | Peat permafrost microbial communities from Stordalen Mire near Abisko, Sweden - III_Palsa_N3_1 | ecosystem: Environmental > Terrestrial > Soil > Palsa > Peat permafrost | place: Sweden... | reverse complement strand
GGTGCTCTTATTGGCCAAAATTTCTTTGGTGGCCTCCGCTGCTGTTGCGCGGGTAATTTCTGTTGCCAGGTTTGTTGTTAACGTTCCTTCTGCTCCTGTTGCGCGGGTAGTTTCGGCAGTCAGGTTTGTTGTTAATGTTCCTTCCGCTGCGGTGGCACGGGCAGTTTCTGTAGCTAAACCGGTGGTTAATGTTCCTTCTGCTGTGGTTGCGCGGGCAGTTTCTGTAGCTAAGCCCGTGGCTAATGTTCCTTCTGCGATGGTAGCACGGTTCGTTTCAGCAGTCAGTGCGGTTGCCCCTGTCGTGGCACTCGCGTCTACATAGCTTGTGGTTGCCTTATTATTAAATGTTACCCAATCAGTTTGACTTAAATACCCATCGGTAGCAGCATCAGCTTTGCTTATTGATACAGTGGAGTTTCCGCTGGTCGTAGTAACGGTAATGGGCAGCGTGCCTAAAATAGTACCTGACGGTCCTGCTTCATCACTCGGGAACCACGAAGTTCCATTCCATTTAAGCACCTGGCCATTTGCGGGAGCAACATTACTTACCGCTGAACCCTGAATTTTACCAACTACCGGATTAGGGTACGTACCGCTCAAGTCTCCACCGGCATTCCCGGAGGGTGCCGATGCACCGGCAAAAATAGCATAGGGAACAGACTGTAGCTGCGAGGTGCCCATATCAATGAAACTATACCCTCCTGCAGGATCAAGTTCTACCTGGAGAAACTTATTGCCTGTTGACCAGTTTACCCCAGCCATTGTACCGCTTTGTGATACCGCTCCGGTACTGCCGATCACTACCGTAAACAAACCAAATATGTTTGTGGTGGGTTGCCGGGTTTCTGAATAGACGCTGGTGCCGGTAGCCCCTCCGTCCCTGATCGTTAATCTTAAAGTAATAGGCTGCGCGGCAACGGGAGTGCCATCGGCTTTTCGGGCTACACCCTGATAATTAATTTGGGGCAACTGTTGCGCAAATGTCTGGGCACAGGCGATCAAACTAAATGCGACTACGGCTAAAAAAAAACGCTTTGAGTAAGTTTTAAACATAAGCTCTGGGAATAAATGTAAGAAATGGCATTAACGCCTTTTGTGTATAAGGACTGCTTGTATAATTTTTTAAGTATCAGACAGATGGTAATATTATTATCATAGCGGTTGAACCAGCATTATGCTTTTTCCAATTTTTTTTTTCGGTTTAAATACTATTCGCACAACGCGAACAATACAGCCCCCGAAAGCTCACTGTATCTAAAATATTTTTTTTATATTGTGTACTAAGCAGCGTTAGCAGGCGTTATTTTAGCGTAGATGTAAGGTCCGTTTTACAATAATTGTAAAATGAACCTTTCTTTAAACGAAACAAAGCTATTAAGGAAGTTGACTGATTGGTCAGAACAGGGCATTAAATACCTCTAACCATTCAATGGCTGTATGAAAAGGAAGTTAAAAAAAGATCATTAGCTTAAGTTCTGTTCTTTTTTCAGGAAATAAGCTGTAGGCATTAACCCTGTTTCCTTTTTAAATGCATTATAAAATGTGGCAAGACTTTTAAATCCGGAGTTATGAGCAATAGCCTCAATGGTCATCCTATCCGCTAAAACGGGGTATTCGTATATAAAATTATTAACGCGGTAACCATTGATCCAATTACGAAAGTTTTTGCCGGTTACTTTATTGATCACAAACGAACAGTGATGGACAGGAATATTTAATTTTTGGGCAATGTGAACAATCTGGAAGTCGGGCAATAGAAATGGTTTTTCGTTTGCCATGAATTCTTTCATAGATTCCATGTATGCCGACAACTGATCGGGCAGTAAATTACTTTTCGGGGGTGAAGTTGATGTTGGGGGTGAAGTTGAAGCTCCTATCCGCTCTGATTGCCTTGGTTCAGGATCATTCATTTTCAAATTCGAGGATACTAACAGGTAACGATACAGCATACTTGGCTGATGAAGGAGAAATATTATAACTAACAAAAGAATCACGCTGTTTGTAATTGCAAACCATATATAAGAACCCAAGGGATAATGAAGGTTTTCAAAGATTAACGGGAGAATGCCAATTAGTCTAAAAAGCGTAGCCGCTGCCAGGCAAAAGTATATCCATATTTTGCTAATATCCCATTCCTTTTCCCTGATAATTCGCGAAGTTAGCACTGCATGCCAGGCCGCGAACAGATATCCTAATATTATTAACGACATCATGGCGTGATAAAAATAAGCAGGAAAAAGGCCGGTTCTTTGATTCATAAGCATCTGCCTGTTTTCTACAATTTGTTTTGCAATAGCACCCCATTGGATTGGGGGTGAGAAATGCCAGGGCAGTACATGAATTACGGCCAAAATAACCGGAATAAAGTGAAGCCATTCTATTTTCCGAAAAGATTTACGATCATTAATAAAACCAATGATGTAGAGATAAAAACACGCCGGGGCAGCAAAATAAAAAGGAGTAAATAATTTCAGAAAAAAAGGAAATATGGCGAGTTGATTTGAAAGAATCAGCAAGTAAACAATAATCTGGCCAGCCCTTGCGAACAACATAACGACCAGTAAACGGTTCAGCATCCAATTTCCCTGCTTTGCATAAAGCAGGTTCAATAAGATCACGATTAATATTAACAAAACCGCGCTGATTATGAAAGTTAGAATCGGCATATATAAACCCAGTAATGCAGGTTTTAATTAGTATTTAAATAACGTTAACACATAAAATCGAAAGGGTTAGCTGCTATTTGATGGAAATGAAAAAATAAAAATATTTCATTTTTTTGTGGCAACCATAAATTATCGCAAGTATAATTTATCCAAAGCAATAGGGGGATTATGTTTTCATTACAAAGAAAGCATTAATTTTCTTTCACTCCAAGAAATCAATGCTAAGTCCAAACTAAAAGCATCAGCTAAACCTCTGAATTAAACATGCAGGAGATTAGCCGATATGCTGTACCCGCCATTGGGATATTTAACAATGCAGTCGTTTTTTTGACGCAATGTTAAGCGTTTTTCTGAGCCGCTTGATATGCTTTATAACGACATTGTTACCGCACGGCCTTTGCCTGGGATTGGATCCACCTTATCCCAGGTAAATTTCAAAGTCATTAATAATTTTGTAATCCGGTTGGGGTAGATATATATCCTCGCGCTTCCTCTTATTTATCAAAAACTTTTTGGTCCCTGCCCCTCATACAAATCCCCGGTTATACCGGTTTCCGGGTGACCGTCCGGAATCCGCCAGGTAGTCATTCACTCTAAGAAATATCTGGTGGGTAACTTCGATATTGGCAACGCTGCAACCGCCCTCGGGCACCAGGATGGAAATATGTTTCATGTTTAAAAATAAAAAAGATATGTCAATACAAAATATGTTGTCGCAAAGAACCTCTAAAATGTCGTTTTTTGGGTTTTTTAATCCAGGTGACAACATTATTTTTGTGAGATAAATATCAAAAACCAAAAGCAATCCAATGAGAAAATTAGTCTACGCAATCAATACCACCATAGATGGCTGCTGCGACCATACCAAATTCATGCCCGATGAAGAAACGTTTGCCTATGCTACGCAACTCGCGCGGGATGCCGGCACATTCCTCTACGGGCGTAAAACTTATCAATTGATGGTCCCTTATTGGCCCCATGCGGCGAAAGAAGACCCTTCTGACGAATTTGCCCGGGCATTTGATGCCGTGGAGAACATTGTTGTTTTCTCAAAATCATTAGACAGGGCTGAAGGAGAAAAAACGAGAATTGTTCGCACCGGCCTTCAGGAAGAAGTAATTAAATTGAAACAGGAACAAGGCAAAAATATTCTTACAGGCGGCCTAAACCTTGTTTCGCAACTTGCGGAACTTGGCCTGATTGATGAATATCATATTATAATTCACCCGATAGTTGTAGGAGAAGGGAAACGGTTGTTTGAAGGTATCAACCTGCAGCAGAAATTACAATTAAAATTGGTTGAGTCGACGGTTTTTAAGTCGGGGGCTGTTGTGCTGCGGTACTTGAAACAAGGATAGAAAAATCTGGGGGAAAAAGGCCTATATTTCCACATTACATTGGGGTTTCTCGTAGGGGACCCTGTGTTCGCCTTGGGCATATCGCAGCGTAAGGCTCCGTGCCGGCGAGGCCAGCGCACGACAGAAAGCCCGCGATTTTCCGATGCTATATCTGTTATTTTTTATAAATTTGAATAAGTTAAAGCATGAACAGAAAAAACGTACTCCCCATAATCACCTTTATAAGTGTGATGGTTATTAATGTCACCACGATATTGAAGGGCGTTAAACACCATGAAGATTACCTCATCACGATGGGTTCAGTTGGCTGCGGTTTCATACTGATCGCCTTTACCCTGACAATGGCAAAACTTATTAAAGATAAGAAAAGGCGCCAAAGTCTCTAAACCCCTTTTTGCCGGCGATGAGGGTGGCACACGAGTCGCTTTTGCGCTGTAGGCCATTTCGACAGACTCGCGCGAAAAGGGGATCATTTAATGCGGCGGCTCAAGGTTTGGGTGTTGCCGGTGGCGATATTGACGCGCACCTGCTCTGTCTTGTCGGCATAGTCGCGTATTAACACGGCTTTATTGGCGGTGTTGCCGCTATAAACATTGTACAAACCTTTTTCGAGTTTTTGGGCGCGCAGCGCACGGTCCACCGGCCGCATCAGTTCGGTCAGTTCGTGCAACGACAATTGGTACAATGGTTTGAGTGCTGGCATACACAAAATTACGTATTTTTATTTATAAGCAATCCCGCGCGGCCGGTGATTTTTAAAATATAGTTTGCTAAAGGTAGGATCTAAACCGAACCTGGCGCTGCAATGAGGGCGAATTGGAAACTGTTTAATGCCTAATAGCTTTGATGTCGGGGGCTGTTGCGTTTCGGTACTTGAAACAAGGATAGAAAAAAAGCTTATATTTGATTATTAGATATTAATGAAAAGCATAAAGGATGAATTACAACATATCATTTTCGGAGATGAACAAGCTGGCCGAACAAGTCAACTCAAAAAAGTCCCAACTTTCCTTAGAAGATATGCGGAAGCAAGTAGCCCTGCTCAAAACCAACAGCGTTTCAAAAGTGAAGAAACTGCAGAGCTAATAAATTTTGCTCGCTTTCGCTGCCGCAAGCCTCTCGGCTTGTGGCCCGTTGACAGGTAATAAACTGTGCCTACGCTTTGATGTTGGAAAACTATCGCATGGTCAGCCTGTATTGCGGTTACTTAGCATGTAAGCCATAAGCCGGGAGGCTTGCGGCAGCGGAGGAGATAGTTTAGTGCCTTTTATTCTAACAGGAACTCTTTAATATAAATTAAACTATTCGTTCTTAGTGCATTATTCGTTTGGCCGTCCTTAGCTTCGCTAAACAATTTTACAAAGGCTTTCTTATAACTGTCCCAAAACCAGTTTGGATTTATTACGACGTAACTTGTGTTTTCATCTATCATAATATTTTCAGTCATTTCGTACGAAAGGAATACACCTTTTCCTTGAAAACCGTGAATCATTGTGTTCCTGAAGAATCTATAAACTACTTTTCCATAACAATCGATATTTTTCAAGTCTTTGTTTGCCCATAGTTCAGTAAGTTTTTTCTCATATTTCTTGGTAAGCTTTCTGCCGAAAATCTGGTCTATCTTTTTTATAATACATACAAATTGATAGGATGTATCATCCCTATTTTCAGAATAAAATACCTGTCCAAGAGTTTCAATACCGATACATGTCATTATAGTCAAAGGGAAAGCGGATGAGTGTGCTTGTAAAGGTTCAACCTGATTATTCAAATAGGTTTCAAGCCTACACCTTAGTACATCTATTAACTCTGTATCATCAGTTATTTTCCTAACATCGCCGTAAGTAACCACATCATTTTTCGAGTTGCGCCCAAATATTCCTTCATCGGGAAGCTTTTTCATTTATGAGGCTGAATTTGCAGGACAAGATTAAACATAATAAATGCTTTGTATAAAAATATTAATGAGCGACATGAAAATCCCTCGCTATCCGTTCATGACATCATGATAAAAATCTTCCTCAAATCTCCTCTTCAATTTACGATAGTTGAAAAGAAAAAATATCGAGTATATAATGGAACCATTCAATAATAAAAAAGACAATGTCGGCAGTAACCACCCAACGTATTTAAGATGGTACAGCCAATTTAATACAGTAAATAATAATGAAGTAACAGGGTTTGCAAAATCAAAGCCTAAAAAAATAATCGCTATAAAAATAACAGGGTAAAGCCATCGAGTAATTTTGAAATATTTTCTTGCGTCATATTTCAATAAAAAGTTATTTTCTTTAATTGCAAGTTCATACACGCCTTTTTGATGAATTAATCTGTTCACTACAAAAATTAACAAGCCTCCTAAGTAGAAAAGAATATTAATAAAATCCGACGATCCTGGGGCGTTAACATCAATTAATATTTTGATTAGAACAATCTCAAGTATAGTAAATGGTATATTCAAATACAGATTGATCGCATCGACCTTGTAAGAAATAACGTCAAAAATAGATGTTATTATCATTAGCAAAGGCGTAATTATGAAAGCGTTTATAATCGTTATCAAAACGAATAATAACTCTAAATAAAGCAGAAACTCGAATAGATTTAGTTGGTTGTAATTCATAATACAATGATCATTTATTGTGGCTGGGCAAAATAATCTGTGTTAGCTATTGAATCATTTAGGAGGCGAGTTGTAAATATAATGAATTGACGAGACTGATCTTATTATTTTCAGAAAAATAATGGGAATTCAGTCGATCCAAAGCCAAGTGCAAATTCAACAATAGGACTCCTTTCGCTGCCATAAACTGCGAGGCTGCGAAAATTGGTTGCGGTGCAGTTGGGATATATTTGCATGGTAGCACTTTATTTAATATATTTATTACAACAAATAAAAGAAAATGAATTTTAAGGATTTCCATTTAGAAGCAAACAGAACTTTTCACGTGTTTGAAACGCCCGATTGTAATATGGTCGATCCCGCGTTGCATTTTGGCAACAGGATTCAAACGATAAACTATCATGTTGATGAACTGAGGCTTCAACAATTCCCGCCGTTTCATACACTAAGTATTAATGCGAAAGAAGAGCTGAAGAAAAGGATTAAAGAAATTGAGCGACAGAGATGGGTTAAGCAATATGAACAAATTATTAAGGTACCCCTACCCATTGAGATTGATCAACTTTTTGTGGAGGTCAAAAAGAAAGCCCAGCAGAAACTTATCAAAGCGGTAACTTTTAAATCGGAAATGTTTATGTCAGTACCAATTTTTGCATGGGTGAAATATAAGATGCCTTATAGTAAATTTACAGTCGATTTTCTTCCGAAAGAGTTAAATGGCAAACAATTCCCAGCTATGCTTCATAAAAGAAATGATGGTGAATTTGATTATATCGGACAAACAGACATGTCTAAAGCGGAGATGCATATTGCTATTGAAAAGCGCAATCGGGTCATAAGTGAGTTTATTGGCGATGAAAAACATTGGTATTGTTTTTTTCGAACACTGGCTGGGATAAAAGGGTTGGAGCAGCCACACGTAGGGCAACCGCATTTACATTACATTTCAAGTGCTTGGGGTATTAGCCGCGATAAAGTAATCTCCAATCTTTCATCGTACCGCTATAATATCAATGCGGATACAATTCCTTTTGATCCGGCCGAATGGTTGGACGAGGTGGGCTTCTCGTGCCCCATTGATAGATCACCAATATAAAAGCTTGTAAAATTTGCACGCTGCGGCTTGCCGGGTTTGATTGACCTTATGTTGGTGCGGGCCTTTGATATAATGACCGGATACTTTGCTACCTGTCAGCGGGGCACGGGAAGCCCTGCGCAGTATGCCTTTACGCGGATTCCCGCGCCTGAAATATTAAAAAAACTGTTGAAAATCTTTAGGATTTATTTTTCTAACCGGAAAGAATACATTGTGCAAGTGGCCAAAGTCTGCATCGGTAGTTATTAATTCCAATCCAAGTAAGGCTGCGAGTGCTGCTATCCATAAATCATTCTTGCCCATATTTCTTGGCGTGGCAAATGGATAGCTTTTGAAATTGGGGTTTACTCTTTGCGAATAAGAATCAATTTCTGCGTAAGTATCAACATAAGATTGCGTGACCTCAACGATATTTATTTCGTCTAATAGATTATGCAGTACATCCATTCTTTCTGCACCCCACTTGTTTTTAAGAGATATGGATTTAATTTCAGCTTCTGATACTACTGAACTATATATAATCAAATCATCGGGGTTCACAAACTGCATTACACTTTTATAATTTCCCGCCCTAACAATATTAAGGATTATATTGGTATCCAGTAAGAGGTTCATTATTTATCGTTAGCCATTTGTTCCATCAAACTTGCCCATTCTTCTTCTGTAAAAGGTTCGGGCTTTGGAGAATTTTCAAGCGCTTTTATTAATGTTTGGTTATTTTTACCGGATTTTATTCCAAAAGCTGTTGCCCCACCGGCAGCGAAAATTTCTTCGGGAGAAACAGTGGTATGTGTCCTGAATTGTTTCTTATTGGTTATATGCTGATTAGTTTTCATTACCTCTCCTTTCTTTTTATTATCTCAAAGATAATGAAAAATTCAGTTTTAAGAAAGTCGTTAGCTTTATCAGCCAAATTTTTTGCGGGCGATTGAGGGAAATAAAAAGTAGTCTGCACAGTAATCGATATTAAAACAAATGAATGGCAGAATTCTGTCTGGCGCGATAAAGTTTATAACGTTATCCCCAATTCAGGCGAGAAGCCCTGCGCAGTATGCCTTTGCGGGATTCCCGCGCCTGAAATCGAATGAATACATACGACTTGTGACTGACGGCTAAAGACTATTGACTTGAAACTGGCTTGAACCGATTGCTAATAATAAAAGGTTTCGGAAATTATTTGATCGTCCTTTACGCCGAAAACCGCAATTTCTGCCAACTGCACCCGCTGGCCATTTTTTAAGGTCATGTCCCTGCCCATGGCCACGCTAAAATAGCTGCCCCCAACCACCGGTTCGCTGTAGAAGAAGCTATGTACTTCTGCTATCAGTTCCTGCCTGGCTTTTGACTTTGCTAAAACCGCTTCAATACCCCTGGTTATGGTAGGCACACCCATTGCCAAAGCATGTTCGGGCTCGGTACAAACAATGTCGGCGCTATAAAGTTGTTCATAAATTTCTGCTACCTGCCTTTGTTCAAAAAGTTCATAATAGCGATTGGCTAATTCCTGTGTTGTCATTTTCTTTTTGGATTAATTTAATAATTCAAAGGTAGTCCCTCATTTAATACTAAAAGCATTAAAAAGTATTGTATATTTGCTTAATCGTATCAATTTATTAAAAATGGACGCGTTAAGCACCATATTAGAGGCAACCAGGCTGAAGAGTGTGGTTTATAGCAAATTTCCCCTTGCGGCACCGTGGGGACTGGATGTTATCCAGGACGGAAATTCGCAATTCTGGCGGCTGGTGAGCGGCAGTTGTACAATTGGCTCACCTGATGGCCGTATCATAGAAATGGCAGAAGGCGACCTGGTGTTTGTGCCCCACGGAAGCGCCCACTGGATAGCAGATAAATCCACAAGTTTACGCATGCCCTCGCCCGAATTTGTTAAGGCCCGCAGGGCGGGGATACCTGTTTTTAACAGCGGCGGCGATATAACTACCCTTGTAGCAGGCCATTTTGAATTTGATTACCAGCCTTTGCATCCTTTTTTAAAGGATTTGCCCGCTATTATTCATATCAGGCAATATGTAACAGAAAACCAGCTATTGCTAAAGCAGGTTACGCAATTAATGCTGGAAGAGCTCAATAACGAACGACCGGGAAGCATTATAATGCTGAAATGTCTGTCGGAAATTATGTTTATCAATATCATCAGGGCATATTTGGAACAGGCTGTGCCCGACAGTGGTTTTCTTTCTGCATTAAACGACCCAAGGATCAGCAAAGCGCTAAAACTGATGCAGGACTTACCCCAAAACGATTGGACGCTGGCATCGCTCGCGTCGGAGATTGGCATGTCGCGCTCCGTTTTCTTTAACCAGTTTAAAAAATTAGTGCATGAAACACCGTTAAACTACCTTACTAACTGGCGCATCCGGCAAGCCCAAAAGCTATTATTGACGGATAACGGCAATATATCCGAAATTGCAGCACAAGTCGGCTATCAGTCGGAAGCGGCTTTTAACCGGACCTTTAAATCTAAAACCGGGCAGACCCCGGCAATGTACAGAAGAAGTAAGTTTTTCAAATAATTTTTTCGTATTTGGTCTTTTCGTCGCCCTCAGACCGCCGGCTTCAAAAACGTATTTTCAATCCTATCCCCTATTAATCCAGCTCCTCGCAGTGAAAACCTGCCCTAAGCAACAGCGACTCAACCGAACCGGGATTTAGTTCGGTAGACTCAATACGTAATACTTTATCACGATCGTCCAGGTCGAAATTCCATTGGCGGATTGTTGGAAAAGCAGTGAGCAGGGGCGCAACCATGCCCACTTTTTTCTTGCTGGTTACATTCGTCTTAAAAACTAATATTTCCATCGTCTATACCGGCAGGTATTTATTCAGCACCTTTCCGTTCAAATATGCCGTTGAGCTTTCCAGTTCCATCACTTTTCTCTCCTTAAAAATGGTAAGGCCGCTGCCAATGGCTACGGGGTTAACAATAAAATAATATTCATCAATAAGGTTGAGGCTGATGAGCGAGCTTACAAAACCGGCGCCGCCGTAAACGAGGATGTCCTTGCCGGGTTGGTTTTTTAGCGCCTGCACTGCAGTAGCCAGGTCGCCGTTCTCCACTTCGAGGTTGCGGCCGGGAATGGCGGTTTTGGTGTGGCTGAAGGCGATCTTGCGGTGATCGACCATAAGTTGCGCCAAAGGGTGCCAGGGGCTGTCGGGCTGCGTGTCGACAACGTTTTCCCAGTGAGCGCAGAATTCGGCGGTCATTTTGCGGCCCAGCAAAAGGGTATCGCAGCTGTCGGCTATTTCGATGATCTTCAGCAGGGAATTTGGGTCAGGTTTGCCGGGTATAAATACCCAGTCGTTTTCGCCATTTGGGCCGCCTACAAAGCCGTCGAGGGTGATTTGCATTTGTAAGTTTAATTTTCGCATAGTAGTAACTAAAAGTGATTTTATTTGGTAATTATTTCTTTTTGTGTCCATGCTTTAGATTATACCATTTAAGCGACGTTAAACGCACGTAAGAAGCCGCTTAGACAGTATAAAAAAGGCATTTAGTTATTCATCAGAAGCCAGTAATTCATCCAATCCGGCAAAGGTCATGGCAGTGCCTTCTTTAAATCCTCCTTCCACAAACCATTTTATAGTGTCTTCGCTGTCAAAAACGTGTGTTGTTTCTATCTTAGTTCTGTTACCTTCAATTGATGAGAATTTTGTCTCAGTGTATGATTTTGATCCATCCAGGTCCGGGTTACCTTCGCCATCACAAAACACACCCATCGTTGCAATAAGTTTGCCGTTCTCTATCGCGGTAAATTCGTCGTACATCCAGTGTACCTGACCTTCAGGGCCAACCATAGCATACTTCGAGATGCCGCCAACGGTAAAGTCCCATGTTTGTTTTTCGATGGTCCAGGGTTTGGGCGCTACCCATTTTGCAAGCAGTTCAGGGTCCGTAAACGCTTTCCATACTTTTTCAATTGGCGCGTTAAATTCACGCGATAAGTAAATTTTTTTTGAGGGCAGGTCTGGTTCAAATACAAAATTGTTTGTCATGATTGTTTAATTTTATAAGTCATTTAAAAGGTTGTCTAACTGGTCAAAACGAGTTTCCCACAATTTGTGGAGGGCTTCCATCCAATGGTCTATCTCTTTCATTTTATCAATATTTAGTTGGTAATAAATTTCACGCCCGCGTTGGTCCTGGTCAACAGCGCCGCATTCGGCCAGTATCTGTATGTGTTTTGATACCGCCTGCCTGCTGCTGCCAAAATGCCCGGCTATGGCGTTGGGTGTCATGGCACCTAAGGCAAGCAAAGTGAGTATGGCCCTGCGGGTGGGGTCGGCTATGGCCTGGTAAATATCTCGTCTAATGTCCATTTGCAACTATTTGATTGCAAATATATATGCAACTATTTAATTGCGCAAATTTTTTTGAAAATATTTAAAAAACCTGACTGCCATATTTGAAAAATATCCAAATAATAGAAAGTTAGTTAACAAAAGACCTTTGGGGGCCGTAGTGGCAGGATTAGCTGCGCTGACCGCAGGATGAAGAGTTAAAAACCAACCAAATCCTTGCGTTGAGCTTTTTATCTTTCCGATATATGTGGATTGTCTGGCGCTGATCCTGGAATGGCGCGACACCGGCGCACAAAAAAAGCCCTCTCCAAATTGCTTTGAAGAGGGCTTTTAAATTGGTATCGCTGTCTGTCGGGATGGCAGGATTCGAACTTTGCCCCTATATCAATTGATTATCAATCAGTTATTTGTTAGTGCCAGTATTATGACCACGAATAAGCAACAAACGAAATAATGTCTAAATTGCTCATTACCTATCAATTGCTTTCGCCATTACTGGTATATAATTAAGAACGTATAATCAAAGGTATGATTTTCAATTTATTATCCCAATTTATTTTGACATTTCTTGATTGATTTTGAGATAGTTTTTAATGAAACCGATGAATAATAATCAATATTATTCCGAAAAAATAGCCAATAAAAGTTATCCAACTTGCAAACGAGAATATTCGATATTTTTGAAAAGCGATTTGAGCATTGACAACGATTTGATGGATCAATAGCTGGGTAAGGGAATTATGTTCTTTAAGTGGTTTACGCGTTGCTAAATCCGAATACATTGCTTCGGTCAGACAGGCGATGTCCCCAAAATAAATGCAGTTGAGGTCCGGCATTTTGTTCGTTTTTCGCCTTTCCAGTTCCTTGTTCAAATCCGGGATGGTCTTGTAAAATTTAATCAACGAGTTTAATTTAGGTATCAAGCTATATAGCGCGG
>Ga0302315_10004022_pt1 | contig 13017 bp, 10 predicted proteins | sample III_Palsa_N3_1_FD_200532 | JGI IMG/M metagenome (GOLD analysis project Ga0302315, IMG submission 200532) | Peat permafrost microbial communities from Stordalen Mire near Abisko, Sweden - III_Palsa_N3_1 | ecosystem: Environmental > Terrestrial > Soil > Palsa > Peat permafrost | place: Sweden... | reverse complement strand
TTTTCTCAACGATATGATATAATAATCGCCCAGCAGCCGCCACGGCCAGCTACGCCTGTACCTTTCTTCCAATCCTCTTAATTTGCGGTATGCTAAGGGGTGCTTTTCCGCAAACCCTTCTATATACGATGGCGGTACGATAGTGCACAAGCCCTCCAGGTCCAACAGCGTAAACGAACCCTTCATACAATCAATAACATACGACGGATGATAGTACCAGCACTTAAAATAAACCCCTTCCAGATGGGCCTTACGTCCGTTTTTGCTGAAAAGACGCCTGAATGCCGTGCGGAACTTCCCTTTAAACAGCAGCAAAGTTTCCCATAAACAAAACCCGGGCAATATCACCATCGTAACCACACCACCCGGCTTAAGCAGGGCATCAAACGAAGCCAAAACCTTATCCAGTCCGCCTGTGCAGTTCAAGCCTGCAAAATTGGAGAAGATATGATCGTACGGGCCTTTGTTTTGCAGCATATCTAATTGAGTAAAGGAGCATAACTCATTGCTAACTAACTTTTCCATCCCACCAGCCTTAACCTTTTCCACTAATTGCCCCTGCATCCCTACTGATATATCGGTAGCATGCACCCGATGCCCTTTTTGTGCAAAAAACAAGGCATCTTCGCCTGTACCACTGTTTAATTCGAGTATGATGCTGCAGGGTTTTAAATATTGTAAAACATGTTTACGTACCCGGCTGCGTTTATAATTCACAATGGTATTGCCCGAATATAGCTCATCAAAAATACCCGACTGCCTGCTAAAAGCCTGCTCGGTATATTGTTCATTAATTTGATGTGGAACCGCGCTCATACCTGCTCTAACTGGTTTAATCTGATCCGTTCAATGTAAGTGGCAGGGGTATAATATAATACTGATAGCGCTTTTTTTAAGCTTTGCCTATTTGTGCCAAACGGGTTTATGAACACCTTAGCCACGCTATTTTTTGCCAAATGCAGATGATAGTTTTTATGCACATACCGGTGCAATTGTTTGTAATACTGTGGCGGAAAGGTATTGGTAAACATAAGCGCCATCTCGTCCGAATCCGTCCAGTTTGTTTTCTGTTGCAGGTCAGCCTTCACGCGCTCATAAAACGCAGTGCCGGGTAAGGGGTACGACACCGATATGCCGATCTCAAAAGGCAGCAGTTCGTTTATCATTCCGATGGTCAATGCAATATCGGCCTTATCCTCGCCGGGATAACCAAACTGAATGAAAAATGAGGGTTTAATGCCATGCTTTTTCATCATGGATGTTGAGTTGCGGATCTGGTTAACCGTAATGCCCTTATCCATAGCGTCCAGTATTTTTTGCGACCCGCTTTCGGCGCCTATCCAAACATTTTCACATCCTGCCGATGCTAAAGCCGCTACAATTTCTTCTGCATCCAGCAAATCAGCACGCGATTGTATTTTAAACCTGATGTGCAACTGCTCCTGTTCCAATAACTGTGATAGTTCCAATACCCAGCCCGGCTTCAATCCAAAAATATCATCGCAAAACCAGATATGGTCTATCCGGTAATCCTTCTTCAGCAGCTTCATTTCCTTCACCACATTTTCCACGCTGCGCGAATTATAGCGGTTGCCATAAATAGGTTTGGCACACCAGTTACATTTAAACGGACAGCCCCTTGTCGTACTCATATTCAGGCTGAAATAACCTGCATTTTTAAGCCAGCTTTCGCGATATTGATCGATATCCACCAAATCCCAGGCAGGCAAAGGCAGGCTATCCAAATCTTTTAAAACAGGCCTGCCCGGAGTTTTAACTATTTTGCCATTTAGCTGATAGGCCAGCCCTGATATGCCTGTGAAATCATTCCCGCCAGCCCTAATATGCTCCGTCAGCCCGAGTAAGGTATGCTCCGCTTCGCCAATAATCACAAAATCCGCCCCCTCGTTCAAATATTCCGCATACCTGTCGGTAGCATCCGAGCTGGAAACGATAACTGTACATCCCCTTGCCTTCGCAAGCTTACACATGCCGAAAGCTGCCCCGCGCATATTGGTAAGGCACATTTTGGTGAGGTAGTTAAACCCATCGTCGTATATCACAAAAAAATCAGGCTTTTGCATATCAATGGCGGTTACAACCTCGTTTACATCGGCAACAAACATGGTATCAAACAGTGCTGTTTGATAGCCGTTCTCGCGCATCAGCGCAGCAGCATACAAAGTGCCCAATGGCGGGTACGGCTGCCCGAGCGACCATTGCTTAGGGTCGAACCGTAAAAAGTAGGAGTGGGTAAAAAGTATATTGTTCATCACAGTTTTGCAAATGGGGACAAATTAAGCGCGCACACACATTTTACACAGGTAGGGTTAGTGCCCATATCGAGCGTTTTCCTGAATTGGATAGCTTTGTCGCTATTTAATATATCGTTCAGCGATCCCTCGCGGATATTACCCATCGCTTCATGAAAAAAACAGGGCCGCACGTTCCCATCCGCCTCAATTACTGTGGATACCCAGGGCGCATTGCATTTTTTATACGGGAACGGGTTCAAACCATAAAAGGCAGCGTAATACTGATAAATGTTCTGGATCTTTAAGGGCGGTTCCGCTATAAAACCACTATCAAAAAGCGCTTTATTGTTGTTTAAAATGTAATAGATGGTTTCCTGCAATTCGGGCAGCTCCTTTTCATTTATCAAAATTTCATGTTGCTTAGGTTCGCCCCAGGCAGTTTGGCGGTTAAATGCATGGCTGCTTACATCGGCAGGTAAAAAGCTCAACTGGTCAATACCCATCTGCCTGGCCGCATTAATAATAGCCTGCCAGTTCCTGAAGTTGAGGCGATGAATAACCGTGCGGCCTGTTATTCTATAATCAGGTTTTAAGCTTTTGATATACTCCACCCCCTCCTTCAATTTTTTAAACGCCTTCGGGACGTTCCTTATCGCATCATGCAAAAATTCATCGCCATCCAGTGAAACGATCAGGTCGTCCACCCATTGCAACAAATCATCCGCATTAGCTTTTATAGATAGCCCTGTGGTAAGCAAACCCACCTTCATACCCGCGTTTTTCAGTATGGCGCACAACGTAAAAAAATTGCTATTGAGCAAGGCTTCCCCGCCCGACATGACCACTTGCTGCGTGCCAAACTTTTTTAACGATGCCAGCAGATCAGTAATATCAGCCTCGGTTAATTGTTTCAGGTTTTTATTGTCCTTCCAAATATCGCACATTACGCAGCGGCAGTTACAGGCGCTGTGTGGCATCAATATCACAACCGGCAAAGCACTGATCACATCGGTTTGCAATGTTTTGTAACGCTGATAGGTGTTATATAATGATGCCGGGGCCATGTTCATAAGCAATTAAAATCCCTGTGTTTCCGGCTGGCGGTATTGCCATATCCTTTGCAACAGTTTAATTTCGTACGGATAATGGTACAGATTTATCTTGTAGCGCAGCCCTGCTACCAGTTTTATGGCAGTACGTTTAAGCTGGCTTAGCCTGATATCGGTAACCGTTGGATAAACGCCGTTCAGCACCGTTTCAAAATTCCGTATCTTATCTATCATCTCTGGCGTGAGCCAGGGCGTAAGCGGGTTTTTACGCAGGTCGAAATTTTCCCAGGCCGGGCTGATCCAGTCCTCCAGGGTTTGTGGAAACTTGAACCCGCTTGATAATACCTGTTTGTACAACTCCGAACCGGGCGTTGGCACCGGGCTATAAGTATAAATGATGATCTCCGTTTTAGGGTTGATGGCTTTAACCTGCTTTATAAAATCGATCTCGAAATCAATTTGTGCCTGTACCTTCTCTGGTGTGGGTGCCGGGGTGCCTAATACGAAGGAATATTCAGGGATGATGTCAAATTTTTTTAACCGTGCAGCAAATTCCAAAATCTGATCGCCGGTTTGGGTGCCGCCCTTATCCATTTGTTCCAGTATGGCGTTATTGCCGCTCTCGGCGCCAAAAAATATACACTTGCAGCCCGATCCGCGTATAGCCGCTAACGATGCATCTTTAAACTTACTCATGGTATCAATCCGCGCCATGCCCCACCATGTCATTTTTTCGGGTGTTATCAGCCGCGCAAAATCAACCGCCCGTTTTTCCGACACAAAAAAATTATTATCGTGAAACTCAATGGCATCTGCTCCCCATTTATCCTTAATATATTTTACGTCCTTATAAACCGTTTGTGCCGACTTGGCCTTCCACCGCGCCTCGTAAATAGGCACCACCGCGCAAAACGAGCAAGTAAACGGGCAGCCAATACTGGAATGATAGGCCAGGGTTTTCTCGCCCAGGTAGGTTTTACCCAAAAATTTAGGGATATTGTAAAAACTGTTCAGCTTGTCATAAGGCAGTGGCGGCAGCGAATCCTGGTCTATCAGGTCTTCCTTTGCATTTTTAATAATGTTGCCGTCGGTATTTTTATAAATGATGTTCTTGATAAATTCAAAAGGCCGGCCATATTCCAATGCATCTATCAGTAAAGGAAAAGCATGATCGCCGGGGCCATTGATAATAAAATCAACATACCCTGAGTATAGCACCGAATCAGAATGATTGGACGGAAAATAGCCGCCCCAAATCATCTTTGTAGCCGGGAATTTCTGTTTAACCACCTTAGCGGCCGTAATGGCCTGCCGCAACTGCGGGCCGGGCATAACCGTAAACCCGAGGTATTTATATTCGCCTGTGCCGAGGTAGCTTTCCATCTTTTTAACTGGATCAGCCTCGCAATTGCCATCCACAATCACCCACTCATATTTACCATCAACCGAAGCCGCAATATTTAAAATAGAATTGGGTATGCGATATTTTGCATTAGCGCTTTTAGGGTTGAACAGCAGTATTTTATTCATTTTAACGGGGTTGCAAATAAGTTTTCTGCATGGGGCATAAAAATCCCCCTTCATGCCCAAAGGAAATCCTCCGGACAAGAGGGGTATCGTGCTAACCAAGCCTTACAATAAATACGCAGGGGTTACTACCGGGGTTGCCTGCCGGGAAAAATAAATGAGTATGGCATATATAAAACTGCTGACAAAATTTTTTCAAAATTTTGTAGCGTGGGGTAGCGCTTGTAGCGTTTCCCGGTGCTACGCTACGCTTTTGTAAAAGGTATTGGAGGCCGGTGCTAAAAGCTGTACATGTCCAATCAATTTCCATTGCGCGGGCAACCATTGCAAACTACGCCCCGTATTTGCTATTATAAGCAATTGCCGATGATAACCACGTTAAAAAAATTAATAGGACAGAATGTAAGCGCCCTCTCCATAGAAAAAAACGCAGTTGATGCCTACAACCTCTGGGCCGAAAACTATGACGCCCAGCCCGGCAACCTCATGCTCGACCTGGACGAACTGGTATTTTCGGGATTACTTAAAGGAGTTGATATACAACACAAACAGGTAGCAGATATTGGTTGCGGTACTGGTCGCCACTGGCATGAAATACTTAAAAATGCCCCGCTCAGCTTAACCGGGTTCGATGTTTCGCCGGGTATGCTCCATCGCCTGCAGGCCAAATTTCCTGAGGCCCATACGCATGTTATAAGTGATAACCTGTTTTCGTTTGTGCCCGACGCGCTATACGATGTGATCGTTTCCACGCTCACCGTTGCCCATATTGAATACCTCGACCAGGCATTGCAGGCCTGGTGCCGTATACTGAAACCAATCGCGGATATCATCATTACCGATTTTCACCCCAATGCTTTAGCCTTTGGCGGAAAGCGGACTTTTGAATACCACAAAACACAAATATCCGTGCAAAACTTTGTGCATTACCTGGCCGATATTAAGGAGGTATTGCTGAAGCACAATTTCAGGGTGATAAAAGTGGATGAGCGCATAGTTGATGAACCGGTAAAGCATTATTATACCGCTAAAAACGCTTTGCATGTGTACGAAAAATTCAAAGGTTCGCGCATTATTTACGGTATACATTTAAGGCGCGGGTAAAATGGTATTAAACAATGTAACTTTATGGGGTACAGATGGCCCGGTTAATATCCATATCAGCGGCAGCAGGATAGTAAAGGTAGCTACCGAAGCTATCCCTGCAAAAAAAGGCAGGTTGCAGCTAAATTTTGATAACACACTCGCCTTCCCGGCACTGATCAACTCGCACGATCATCTGGATTTCAACCTGTTCCCCCAACTGGGCGATAAAACCTATAACAACTACACCGAATGGGGCAAAACTATTCATGAACAATACCAAGATGAAATAGCACAGGTATTAAAGGTGCCTTTGGCCTTTCGCGAACAATGGGGCATTTATAAAAACCTGCTCTGTGGTGTTACTACGGTAGTTAACCATGGCAAACGGTTAAAAACAACAAACCCGCTCATCCATGTGCATGAGGCCTATCAGTGTTTGCATTCCGTTAGTTTTGAAAAGCATTGGAAATTGAAACTGAATAATCCCTTTAAAACAAAATTTCCGGTTGTTATCCATGCGGGCGAAGGTGTGGATAGCTCATCCCGCAATGAAATTGACCAATTGATCCGATGGAATTTACTACGGAAAAAGCTGATCGGCGTGCATGCTATCGCCATGTCGCGCACCCAGGCCGAAAAGTTTGAGGCTGTGGTGTGGTGCCCGGCATCCAACATTTTTATGTTCAATAAAACAGCGCCTGTTAAAAAATTAAAAAAACATACCACCATATTATTCGGCACCGATTCTACCTTAACTGCCGGATGGAACATTTGGGAACATATACGCGCAGCGCGAAAAACCGGCGAGTTTACCGATACAGAATTATTTAACGCACTAACAGTTAACGCCGCCGCGGTTTGGAAAATAAAAACCGCAAAATTCGACCCCGGCAAAAAAGCCGATATAGTTTTAAGCCGGATAAAAAATGGCAACGATGCATTTTTTTCAACCAGGCCCGAAGATATATTACTGGTGATCCACAATGGCGAAATATTGTTGTTTGACGCGGAATTGCATACCCAACTGGCGGAAACCGACCTATCCGGATATAGTAAAATTTACATCAACAATGCCTGCAAATATGTTCAGGGCGATTTGCCGGGATTGATAGAAAACATCAGGGCATATTATCCCGCTGCCGTATTTCCGGTAACTGCCAATGTGTATGCCCCTCAACAGCTTAGCTAAGCCGATTTTTACTTTTAAATGAGCCTATGAAATTCATTTTTACAAGCTATGTGGTAACAAAAGAGTTTAAGCACCCCGAGTCCTGGCTCAACCGCATCAGGGCATACACGGGCATACTGGAAGCCCTAAGTGATAAGCATTTAGTTAGCAGTATTGAGCAGATAGACTATGAGGGCGAATGTTTTAAAAATGGCGTTATCTATTATTTCCTGCGTTTATCGTGCCTGGGTAGGTTTTTCCCGGTAAAATTGCACCGTTTTATCAGTTTCAGTCAACCTTCTGTGGTGGTAATACAAGGTTTGCATTCCCCCTTACAGGTGATACAGCTGCGTATTAAACTGGGTAAAAAGGTGCAGGTCATCGCCCACCATCATGCCGAAAAACCCTTTACGGGCATAAAAAAATATTTACAATTATGGGCCGACCGCTATATTGATGCTTACCTGTTTGCTTCGCGCGATTTAGGTATGGATTGGGTAAAAAAAGGCAACCTGGCATCATCCAAAAAGATACACGAGGTAATGGAAATATCGTCTGTTTTTCACCCTGTTGATAAAGCATTGGCACGGTCAATAACCAATGTATCCGGGCAGTCCATATTCCTTTGGGTGGGCAGGCTTAACCAGAATAAAGACCCTTTAACAGTTATCAGCGCGTTCATGCAATTTGCGGCGGCAAACCGTTCCGCGCGCCTGTACATGATATACCATACCGAAGAATTATTGCCGCAGGTAAATGAATTATTAAATGCACACCCCAGCCGGGATGCTGTGGTTTTGATAGGAAAAGTGCCCCATGATGATTTGCTATATTGGTATAACAGCGCTGATTTTATCCTGTCCGGTTCGCATTATGAAGGCAGCGGCACAGCCATCTGCGAAGCTATGTCCTGTGGGTGCGTACCCATCATAACTAACATTCCTTCTTTCCGGATGATGACCGATAATGGCAGGTGCGGGATTTTATACCCGCCCGGCAATCAAAACGCATTACTAACCGCGCTGATGCAAACGCCCACAATGGATATACAGGCCAGGCGCACAGCATCGCTCAATTATTTCAAAAGCAACCTCTCCTTTCAAGCCATTGCTCACCGAATCAGCGAAATTGCCACACAACTACAACTCAAATAAAGCCATCATTGCCCCCGCATTGGCTTGTATGGCATAAGGTAATACCCGCTCGTGGTTAATTGCGGTATCATGTAAAATAGCCTGTAATATATTTAACATATCGTCTTTATCAGCAGCGATATGCCAGTTTTTAATGGCCGCATCCATCGGCTGCACAAAGCTAAGCACCTGCGCACCGGCATACAAAGCTTCCAGGCAAACCGCACCAAAGCCTTCATATGCGGATGGATGCAAAAACACCTTCGACCGCTGCATGAGCACCAAAACCTCTATATGCGGCAACCGCCCGGTAAATGCAATATTATCCTGTAAATTATAAGTATTAACCATCGCTGTTAGCATAGCCATTTCGGCACCATCCCCGCAAATCACCGCTTTAATGCCGGGAAAAAATAACCTCACTACCTTTATCAGTTCCACAAAAACACTGAATTGTTTCAGCGGGATCAATGAACCTGCGCCTAATATATCAATATCCCTTCCTATAATTTCATCCTTAAATAAAGCTATATCAATCCCCACCGGGATAATATGCGCAGGCCTTACGCCATAGTTTTTATAACATTCCCGCACAATAAAATCCGACAGGGCAATTAATGAGCTACCTTTTGGCCTTATTTTGTAAAAGTACTTATTGCCCGTCTTAGCATCCTGCCCCAGTAGCCAGCAATAGTGTTTTATGTTATATTTATTACCGAAAGCATCCCCAATAAAGGCGCATTTCCCCATCCAAAAACTTAACAGGCCGATAATTTGCTGCTCTTTATTCAATTTCTTAAGCGCGCGCCAAACCCGTAATCCCGTCAGTTTACGGTAAACCCTCCCCTTATTTTCCCCGCCGAACGATATAACCCTAACACCATTCCATGCATATTCCGCTGAAAAAAACGGATAAATAAAGGCCAATACCACCACATTCAGCTCCGGATAGCACGCTGCCAGCGCTTTAACAAACACCTGTTGCGGCGGTATACAGGTGCTGTCCACCTCATTTTCCGGAAAACCGGGCGTGAGTATCACTAATGTTTTTTGGGTGTTATTCGCCATCGGGTGCTATCAGTTTATTGCAATAAGCCAAACTGTTTTTGTTATGGGTAATAAAAAGTATGATCTTTTGCTGCTTGGCAAGCCCGCTCAATTTTTCCAGTATCATTTGCTCAGCCAACTCATCCATCTCGCTAAAGGGTTCATCCAAAATCAGCAGGTCAAACTCATGGTACAGCGCACGCGCAAGCATCAGTCGCTGCCGCTGCCCGCCGCTTATGTTTTTTCCGTTCTCGGTTATAATTTTGCTGATGCCTTCGGGATATTGTTGTAGCATGGCATCTATCCCGCAAAAAGCAAGCGTTTCTGTTAATTTACCGGCATCATACCCGTCGTCGCTCAGCGTAATATTTTTGAGGATGGTATCATTGATGAAAAAAGGCTGCTGCTTTACGTAAGATATTTTAAACCAGTAATCCTGCCTGCCGGATAGATCGGTTATTTTATTATTGATGCTGATATTCCCCGCATCCTGCTCCAAAAACCCCAGTAAAATATTAATAATGGTAGTTTTCCCCATCCCAGATTTGCCCTGTATTCCCGCAAAATCACCCGGCAACAGCTCAAAATTCAGGTTTTTAAGCACTTGCTGATGCTTGTATTTAAAATCCACCGCCTCAAATTTGATGGAATTAACAGGCTCCGTTAATGTGCTTTTTTTCCTGCCGGGTACATCAGCTTTATCCGGAAACAAGTCGTTCAAGGTAAATTCATAGGTTTTCATTTGCCCGGCGCTGTTCAAAATCTTTACAATGCCGGGAATGATCTTATAGCTCGCCGCCATAAAAACGCCAATGGTTAGCAGGTTGATGGCAGGTGCATTTGCGGCAAATTTGTTTATCGCTATCAGGATAAAAAATCCAAGCACGGCAAAAACTTCTATCAGCCGCGCGGGCAAACCTTGCAGCGATTGTTGCTTCGCGATGTTGTTATTAAGCTGCTGCTGATAACCAAAATAACGGTTGATAAAAAACTCATGCTTATCGTAAACATTCCCCTCAACATAGCCCGATAGCGATTCCTGTAAATGTTGTATGGTTTTTTCGCTCGTTTGTTTGGTATGGGCACGCACCTGCCCTAATTGTTTTTTTATAAAGTACGCCAATACAACCACTGGCGGTAACAGTAACAAAAACAGCAAGAAAAAGATAACCGGATGGTAAAAGAGGATGGCGACAATGGTAAAAAATATCAGTATGCTCTGCGATATTACCTGCTGCACATTGGTAAGGATGTAATTACTGAACTCGATGGGCTGCTGACTGATGCTGCGGATATGTACCGATGAACCGACATGTACGAACCGCAGATAATCATCGTGCAAATACTGTAATATGTTGCGCTTTGATAAGCGGGATGCCACCTCGTAAAAAAAGGTATTGCCTGTTGATGCAATACGGTAACCCGCAAAGTTTTTGAGCCCAAACAGCAAAAAGAACACCCCTATTAGCCACAGGGAACCTTTACCGCCGCTTAGTGTAAAAAGAAAATTGTTGGGCGTACCGCCTTTGGTGTAGTAATTAATAATCAGTAGCAGTACCCCCAAAAAGGCAATATCCAGTACCCCGATCAACAGGTCGAGCGCTATTAAAGTACACAGCCTTAGTTTTTCCCTGCGGTTCAGTATCCTTAAAATGCCTGCTATAAAATGCTTCAAACTACTATTGTAAAATACGCTGTGTACCTGCATTACGGCTATATTTCACCTATAGTTGCCTTGTGTTTTAAAGTTTAGTATTAAATAAATATCCTTTTGCCCACATAATTTTCCCTGAACTCCTTTGGGGTCAAGCCTTTTTTGTTTTTAAAGGTGCGGTTAAAATTGGCCATGTTGTTAAAACCGCATTTATAGGCTATTTCGGCAACCGACTGCGAGGTATCTATCAGCATACGCGATACATGCCCCATCCGTATCTCGTTCAGGTTTTCTACAAACGAATTGCCCGTGCGCTGTTTAATAAACCTGCTGAACGATGCATCGGCCATGTTGGCAATTTTAGCGGCATCCGTAAGGGTAATGTGTTCGTTAAAATTACTGTTCATAAAATCAAACACCTTTTCTACCCGCCTGCTGATGTAGTTTTGCTCCTCGGCAACAAAGGTGGAATCGGAGAGCAATTTAAAATCCTTTGATAACGACAAATGATTAAGGATTGACAGCAACTCCAGTATGGAATCGAAACCTAATTTTTTATATAGCGATAATATCCTCGGCGTTATATCATCAATTGTATTTTTTGAAAACAATATGCCCCGTTTGGCATTTTCAAACATATTCCTGATGTTAACCAATTGGTTCTTTTTCAGCAGCCTGTCATCAAACAGGTCTTTATGAAACTGTATGGTAACTTCCTTAATGCTTTTGCTGCGACAACGGTGGTTAAACCAGCCATGCGCAAGATTGGGGCCAATACAAACCAGCTCTCTTTCTTCAATTTCGCCAATGTGGTTGCCAACTATACGCTGCGCGCCCGATCCGTTCAGTATCAGGTTTATCTCCAGATAATCATGATTATGCAGCGGGAAATCAAACCCGTTCTTCTCCCTCGAAAAAATGGCGAAACAATCATTTTTAGTTAGGGGGGTTACTTCCCTTATAATATCCATTACCTCATCTGTTTAAGTTATCAAAAAGTGTTAATTCAATTTTATGTGAAGAAGCTGTTTAATTTTATATAAATAAAAACAAAGCGTCATTGCGAGGTACGAAGCAATCTCTACTGAAGCCGAGGGGCTATGCAGGTTCAACACCTTTCTATCCGCTCTGTATTGCATAAAGATTGCTTCGTACCTCGCAATGACGATATTTTTATAATTTTTAAACAGCTCTAACATCATTTCCAACCGGGCATTTTATCAAGCGTCACAACATTCGGCGAGTTATAAAGCGCTTTAAGCTGAGCCGTAGTATTCCCCTGGAACGTAAGTTCCGACCAGCTCATAAAAAATGTCCATTTGGGCTGTGCAAGCAACTGGGCATCGGTTGGCAGTACTTCGCATTCGCCAATGGCTATCGGCTTTCCGGCTGCAACGCCCACCATGGTATTGTATTTTGCGGTAGTGTAGCCGCTGCCATCGTAAACGTCCAGCGCGGCAATGTCCCAGTAGGCAGCGCCCGGATTATAGGCATTCACATCATCGCTTAGGGTGCCAAAGTCCTGCAGGTCCCAAATCCATATCAGGTTGGTAAGGCCTTTAGTAATGGTCATATAATCGTGCATTTGCTGGTATAGTTTGGCTGTGCCGTTAGGCCCCGGCCTGCCGCCCCACCAAAAGCTGCTCTGGTTCATTTCGTGCAATGGCCGCCATAATACTTCAATATTTTTATCCTTTAATTGCTGCAGGTATACACACACTTCGTCTATCATGCTTTTCCACTCGGTGTTAATGGTAGTGCCAGGGGTTAGCAGGTCGCTCCATTGCTGATCGGTCATGGTGCTTAGCACACCGGTTGTGTCATAAGCGCAGGGTTCCTGGCGTGCGGGGTTGCAGGCATGCCACATCAAATGCACCAAAGCGCCGTTGTTCCACTGCGTTATGGCTTCGTTTGTCATTATCTGGCGGTTATCAATATTGTCCTGTTCAAACAAAAAGTCGCCGCTCCAAAAGCCGGGGAACTTGCCGGTTGTTTTGTAAATCGAATCCGTCCACACAGCAGGTGTAGCGTTCGGCTCCCGGTTATGTATGCCAGCAACGGTTTTTGTGCCCGATATGCTGTACAAATAATTCAGCGT
>Ga0302315_10004021_pt1 | contig 13018 bp, 9 predicted proteins | sample III_Palsa_N3_1_FD_200532 | JGI IMG/M metagenome (GOLD analysis project Ga0302315, IMG submission 200532) | Peat permafrost microbial communities from Stordalen Mire near Abisko, Sweden - III_Palsa_N3_1 | ecosystem: Environmental > Terrestrial > Soil > Palsa > Peat permafrost | place: Sweden... | reverse complement strand
TGTGCATCCTTGCTCAGGGTAACTTGGCGGCCCTTGAAAGTGATGCTGGGCAAGTTGCCAATGTTACATTTTTTGTTGCCGACACCGTTGGAATCGATATAAGCCTTCAGATCCTTGCAGCATTGCGGATCAGGGCATTTACCGACGCCGTCTGCATCAACAGGCTGACATTGGGTCGGTGTGATCTTTTCCTTGTCACGGCAATCGGGCACACCGTCACCGTCCGTATCCAGGCTGACACCATGGGAATCGACCGGGCAGCCTTTCGGCGTGTTGGGCTCCAGATCGAACTGGTCAGTCACGCCATCGCCATCGGCATCATCCAGCACCGGCTTCGGCAGCTTCATGTGACGGGGGGCATTGATCTCGTTGTAGGCATAATCCAGCGGGTTGATCCACCAGAGGGGCTCGACGGCATGCTTGCCGAAAATGTTATAGTTGATCCCGACGGAAGCAAAATTGTAGGAATCGGCAGACCTCGTCTGGGCAATGCTCTGGTAGGCGCCCGGCGTATAGTTGTTCTGCCATTGCTGTCCGTCGATCAGGTCACTGGCAGTGAAAGTAAATTTATCTTCAACCGCTATATTCACCTTGCTGCTCACCTTGAACTCCATCCCAATTCCCGCAACTCCGACAACGGTGAGAGGCGCTCCACCCAGTGTTCCACTGGTGCTGGGCCTTTCGGCGATATGGTTCCATTTACCCGTCAGCACACCTTTCAGTGCTTTACGGATATCTCCCTTATGAGCATGGTCTTCCGGGAATTCGGAGATCACGGTCGCATAGCCCGGCAGGTAGCTGTCATCCTGCTTGTACAGGGTGCTGTAAGTCGCCAGGCCCGGGCCACCGAAGAGATAAATGCTGAGACCGGTCTTGGCCTTGTGGAACCGGATATTGTTGAAATTGAACACGCCCTGCAGGCTCAGTTCATGGATCGTCGACCGGTAGTTATAAAAGATAGGAGCATAATTGCCGTTGACATCCGGGGCGTAGAGATCCGCCTGTGTCAAAGAAGGGTTTTTCCCGTAAGCCTGGGTATATTGATAGGACAGGCCTCTCAACCTCAGCCAGTCATATTCCGCCCGGACCGAGAAGATATAGCCGATGGCCTTTCTGATATTGAAACCGAATCCACCGGTAGGACCCCAGTTGGGAACATCCGTTACACCGTTGGTATATCCTCCTTTAACCCCGATTTCCCATTCATTCCTTGGTTTGGCAGGAAAAGGGTATGCATTATTCAGGAATTCATTGTGTTGCGCGAGTCGTCTGGTAGGAATAAGAGAAGAGTCCCGTATGTCATACTGGTAGCCACTGCCCGTCTGGGCCTGAGAGTACGACATGAACAGGCAGATTAACCCAATTAAAAGAGTCAATTTTTTACTTGCCATAACTGAAATTTATGTGAATGAATGAATTAAACCTGAGAAGAATATGGTGCAAAAATATAGTTTGATGCGCAATAACCAAAATTTTTTAACAATACATATAAAATAAAAGTTGTATTGAGTTGACCGTTAGACAGGCGAAATTTAAAATTAGATGCACTGGCCGGAAAATATTTTCAAAGTAGTAATATTGCTGTTCCTTTGATTTTTCGCAGTTCTCTTCCGGCAGCAGTTTCATTACCCTTATCCCTAAATGAAAAGTTGCGCGAGGAGAGAAAGATACGCCGGACCGGTTGAAATGGATAGCAGATTAGCATGAAGATAGCACAAGCCATACTACGTGAAGAACTGGTCGTCTTTGAAAAAAAGTTCAAAGAGGCGGTCAAGAGTCAAACTCCCCTGCTGGACAGGATCATGCAGTTCATTGTCAACAGGAAAGGCAAGCAAATGCGCCCGATGTTCGTCTTGCTGTCAGCCAAGCTCTGCGGTCCTGTCAACGAATCCGCCTACAGGGCGGCATCTCTTGTTGAATTACTACATACCGCTACCCTTGTACATGACGACGTGGTGGACGAATCGCTGGAAAGGAGGGGCTTTTTTTCCACATACGCGCTATGGAAAACAAAGATCTCTGTTCTCGTAGGAGACTATCTTTTGTCCAAGGGGCTGTCCTTATCGCTGGATCATGGCGATTTCAGGGTCCTGCAGCTGCTGAACGCCGCCATACAGAAAATGAGCGAAGGCGAACTGCTCCAAATCGAAAAATCCAGGTCATTAAACTTCAGCGAGGCCGTCTATTTCGAGATCATCCGTAACAAAACGGCTTCCCTTCTGGCTTCTTCCTGTGCTGCCGGGGCTTTTGCGGCCTGTAATGACGAGGTACTCGCCGAAAAACTGAGGCAGTTCGGGGAAAAGGTCGGCATCGCTTTCCAGATCAAGGACGACTTGTTTGATTATGGCAGTGATGCAGTGGGCAAGCCGACTGGCAACGACATCAAGGAAAAGAAATTAACACTTCCACTCATCTATACCCTCAACACCCTCGACCGGGCCACGCGCCGGGAGTTGATCTTTATCATCAAAAACCATGGCAAGGATCCTGAAAAGGTCCAACATGTGATAAAAAAAGTAGTTGCGGCTGGTGGGATCGAATACGCCATCCGGCAGATGAATGCCTACCGGGACGAGGCATTGGCGATCCTGTATGAATTCGAGGATAGTGATGCGCGTAAGGGGCTGGAGGAACTGGTGCGGTATACGACTGACAGGAAATACTGACGGGTATCGCGCCATCCCCGCAACTGTACCTGCTTCGCCCTGGCCGCAAAAACAGACCAATCATGGAAAAACGCTGGAAAATACAAGAGGCAGACCCATCCGCGGTCCAGGCTTTGCAGTCATCCCTGGGGATCAGCGAAATCATTTGCCGGATATTGGTACAGCGGAATATCATCACCTTCGATCAGGCCCGGCATTTCTTTCGTCCGCAGTTGGCCGATCTGCATGACCCCTGGCTCATGAAAGACATGGACAAGGCCGTGGGGCGAATTCAGTCGGCATTCCGACGCGGCGAAAAAATTCTCGTTTACGGGGATTATGACGTCGATGGAACAACGGCTGTCGCCTGCCTCTATGACTTTCTCCGGAAAATATGTCCGACCGGTCAGGTCGACTTCTACATCCCTCACAGGTACCGCGAAGGCTATGGCGTTTCTCAACAGGGAATCGATTATGCACAGGACAATGGCTATTCCCTGATCATTTCCCTCGACTGCGGCATTAAATCGACGGATCTGATCGCCTATGCTGCCGGCCTGGGTATCGACTTCATCGTATGCGACCACCACTTGCCGGATGATCAGTTGCCGCCGGCCGTTGCCATCCTCAATCCCAAACAGCCGGATTGTCCCTATCCGTATAAGGAGTTGTGTGGGTGTGGCGTCGGTTTCAAACTGATCACCGCCTTGTCCGAACGGCTGGGATTTGGCCGGGAAGAAGCCTTTCAATATCTCGATCTGGTGGCCACCGCTATTGCCGCCGATATCGTACCCCTGGACGGGGAGAACAGGATATTGGCTTATTATGGGTTGAAGAAAGTCAATGAAGCGCCAAACAGCGGCATCCGGGCGCTGATACAGCTTAGCGGGATGGAAAAAGCGTTGAAGATGGTCAACCTGGTGTTTACGATCGCGCCCCGCGTAAATGCAGCCGGCCGCATGGACGACGCGGCAAAAGTCGTACACTTGTTTACTGCGGCCGACTTACAGATTGCACTGTCCTATGCAGGCCAACTGCATGCCGACAACACAGACCGAAAGGAGACGGACAGCAGCATGACCGAAGAGGCACTGGCTATCCTGGAGAAAGATGATGGGCATCCGGAGCGAAGATCCACCGTCATCTACCAGCCTCACTGGCATAAAGGAGTGGTGGGCATCGTAGCCTCCCGGCTCATCGAAAAGTATTATCGCCCAACGGTAGTGTTGACACGAAGTGGGGGGGTCATCGCCGGCAGCGCCAGGAGCGTTAGCGGCTTCAACGTATATGAGGCCATCCATGCCTGCCGCGAACATTTGTTGGGATATGGTGGGCACTTTGCGGCGGCCGGCATCACCTTGCAACCCGATCAGATATCCGCTTTCACCTCAAAATTCGAAGAAACCGTCGCCGCCACCATCCGGCCCGATTCCCTGGTACCTGAACTGCTGATCGACGCCGAACTCCACTTTGAGGCAATCAGGCCATCACTCTATAGTATAATTGAGCAAATGCAACCCTTCGGCCCCACCAACGTGCAACCCATCTTCATTAGCCGGAATGTTACAGACAAGGGATCCCGCATCGTTAAGGAACAGCATATCCGTTTCTCCCTTCAGCAAGGATCCATAGTGATGGACGGGATCGGTTTCAGCCTAGCCCCAAAATTCCACCTGCTGCAGACCGGCGCCCCCATCGACCTGGTGTTCACGCTGGAAGAAAACGAATGGAATAACCGCAAGACATTGCAGTTAAAAGTCATTGATTTTGCACTGAGCCGCTGACGTCAACATCATCTCCTCTCCGACCCGCTCCACCGTTCTTCACGCCTCTAATATAATCTTCCCCTTCGCCTCCCCACTCATCAACTCAACGCTCCGCTGAATAAACTCCGTGAGATTATTGCCCTTCAGCAAACCCTGCGACAGCAACGCCAGATCCGACAGATTATTCACCAACTTCTCCTGCCTTTGCCTGTTCCCATCTTTCAGTATCGTCTGGTAGATCGGATGATTACCATTGACAGTCAGATTGACTTCGTCCGGCATACTGGCATAAAATCCGCCCATGCCCCCGCTCACAGCTGCCATGTCCTTCATCCGGCGCATAAATTCAGGCCTCGTGGCAATCACCGGCGGTGCTTCCGGGCTAAGCCCTTTCACCTCAACTGACAAGTGCAGTTCTGGCACCTGACGGCCGAACAGTTCCTTTAACGTCGACTCTTCATCCGCACTCAGTACACTGCCAGTCGTTTCAGCCTTGTCGATCAGGTTATCGGCGATATCCGAATCTACCCGGGTAAAATGGACGTCAGGCCATTTCGATTCCATCTGGTTGATAAAGGCAGCATCCACGAGCGTCTCGAGCTTGACCACGATAAATCCTTTTGCCCGTGCCTGCTGGATATAACTATCCTGCTGTACAGGATTGCTCGTATATAAAATGACCAATTTGCCTTCTTTATTCTTCTGCAGACCTTCGGCAGCAGTCTTGTATTCATCCAGGGTATAGAACTTACCGCCGGCCACGTCTTCCATGATATGAAACCGGATGGCCTTCTCAAGAAATTTGTCATCCGTCATCATGCCGTACTTCACGAACAGACCGAGACTATCCCATTTTTCTTCGAATTCCGCCCGCTCTTTGTTAAAGATTTCCTCCAACTTATCAGCCACCTTTTTAGTGATATGATTGTTGATCTTTTTTACATTCGGATCACCTTGTAGATAACTACGGCTTACATTCAGCGGAATATCGGGGCTGTCGATCACACCGTGCAGTAGCATCAGGAACTCGGGGACGATATCTTTTACTTCGTCCGTCACAAACACCTGGTTGCTGTATAACTGTATCTTGTCTTTCTGGATTTCGTAGCTCTGCTTGATGCGGGGGAAATAGAGGATACCCGTCAGGTTGAAGGGATAATCCACATTCAGATGGATCCAGAACAGCGGAGCCTCGCCATAAGGATATAATTCTTTGTAGAAATCCTGGTAATCCTGCGGAGTCAGTTCGCTGGGCTTCTTCGTCCAGGCAGGTGTAGGATTGTTGATCTGCTGTCCTTCGAACTTTATCGGTACCGGCAAAAACCGGCAGAACTTATTGAGGATCGCGCGGATCCGGTCTGCATCCAGGAATTCCTGGCTTTCCCCATTGATATGCAGCACAATGTCAGTACCCCGGCTCTCTTTATCTACGTCTTCCAATGTAAATTCCGGGCTGCCGTCACATTCCCATTTCACCGCCTGGGCGCCTTCCCGATAGCTCTTCGTAATCACATCGACCCGCTCACTCACCATAAAAGAAGAATAAAAGCCCAGCCCGAAATGACCGATAATATTGGCCTCATTCTGCCCCTTGTATTTACTCAGAAATTCTTCAGCCCCGCTGAAAGCGACCTGGTTGAGGTACTTATCGACCTCTTCAGCAGTCATCCCTACCCCCCGGTCCGAGATGGTAATCGTCTTGGCCTCCTTATCTAATTGAATATCAATAGTTAAATCGCCAAGATCTCCCTTGGCCTCCCCCAAGGAGGACAAAGTTTTCAGCTTCTGGGTGGCATCTACTGCATTACTCACCAGTTCCCGGATAAAAATATCGTGGTCACTGTAAAGGAATTTCTTAATGATAGGGAAAATGTTTTCCGTCTGAACACGTATACTTCCTTTTTGCATAGCAATGATTTTTGATGGTTAATCTCCGGTGCCTCCGAACAAAGAAAATGCCACTTGTCCTCACCTGACACACTGGCGGCGCTCCCGGATCATGTTGCCCCTTTGCTGCCGTTCGGGCAACCTCGGCTTCCACTGCGACCTGCCGTTCCGACTGCCTTTTCCGGCAGTCCCCGGGTTGGAAAACTCCCCGTTTTTTCCAGCATATAACCGTTTTTTCCACATAAATCCCTTACCTTTGCAGCCCGATTAATTTTTAAACAAAAAAACAGGGATCATGAACAATTATGAATTGATGGTGATTTTTACCCCTGTGCTATCTGAGGAGGACTACAAAGCCGCTCAGAAAAAATACGCAGCCTTTGTTAAAGACAATGGCGGAGTCGTAGTGCACGAAAATCCCTGGGGTCTGAAATCACTGGCGTATCCCATCCAGAAAAAGACCACTGGTCTCTACTGGGTGTTGGAATACAATGCGCCATCCGACTTCAATGAGAAGCTGAAGATCCAGATTCTCCGCGACGAAACCGTGTTACGTTTCATGGCTACCAAACTCGATAAATACGCCGTCGAGTACAATGGCAGGAAGAGAAGTGGCGTACCTACAGGAACCGAAAAAGCAGGAGCGTAACCCATGGCAAAAGCAAACGAAATCAAGTATCTCACCGCCATCAAGCCTGAGAAACGCGCCAAAAAGTTCTGCCGTTTCAAGAAGTATGGCATCAAATACATCGACTACAAGGATGCCGAATTCCTGAAAAAATTCCTGAACGAGCAGGGTAAGTTATTGCCCCGCCGCATCACCGGTAACTCCCTGAAATACCAGCGGAAAGTATCCGATGCCGTGAAAAAAGCCCGTCAGATGGCATTGTTGCCCTACGTAACAGACTTATTAAAGTAGACTTATTTAGTAACCTCACCCTAACACCTTTCCCATGGAAAGGAGGGACAGTCCGGCTGGATCTCAGTAAGGATTGGGCCGACGGTGAACAAAACAAACAGTATGGAAGTCATCTTAATTCAAGATGTAGACAACCTGGGCTCCGCTCATGAAAAGGTAAGTGTCAAGAACGGCTATGCCCGTAACTACTTGATTCCCCGCAAACTGGCAGTAGAGGCCAATCCATCTAACCTGAAACAGCTGGACGAAAGGATGAAGCAGCTGCAGAAGAAGGAAGCCAAGTTGATGGCCGAAGTGAACAAAGTAATCGAGGTTCTCAAGTCAGCTCCGATCAAGATCGGCGCAAAGACGGGTACTAGTGGTAAAATTTTCGGCAGCGTTACCTCCGTACAACTGGCCCGCGCTATTCGCGACCAGAAAGGGTATGAGATCGATCGCCGCAGGATTCATATCCTTGATGAAGTCAAGGAACTCGGTACCTATAAAGCCAAAGTCGACTTCGGCAACAGCAATGAGGCAGAAGTAGAATTCGAAGTTTCAGCTGAATAGACGTCGGTTGGTGGAAAGGCTGCAAAGCCAGAGCCACAATATTGAAAGCTCGTGAATAAATCACGAGCTTTTTTAATTATATTTCTATAATTGAGCAAATTTATTGAATAAACTTAAATCAACATGGTATAAAAACGATTTTTGGGCGGTACGAAATACGTGAAAACCCTGACCAATGCTTAATTTCTGGGATTTCCTACAAAATTTTACTAAGTAATAAAAATTGTTATCTTTACTGTAGCTCTATTATTTTTAGTTTTATAGCGGCTGTCGTAAATTTCTGTTGTCAGATTGCTCAGTCATCGTAGTCTATTAGTAGGTAGAGTGGTTTTTATCATTTTTTAATTTTTTGTACAATGAACATTTATGTAGGCAACCTCTCCTGGCAGATGACCGATGAGGATCTTAGAAACCTTTTTGAACAACACGGCACCGTCGCTTCCGCCAAGATCGTAAAGGACAAAGTTTCCGGACGCAGCAAAGGCTTCGGATTTGTCGAAATGGAAGATGATGGTGAAGCTCAGCAGGCTATCACTAACCTGTATGACAGTGAAGTCATGGGTCGTAAGATTATCGTCAACGAATCGCAGCCCAAACAGCAAGGCGGTGGCGGCGGAGGCTTCAAAAAGAGAAGCTTTGGCGGCGGCGGCGGCAGTGGTGGCGGCGGAGGTTACAAAAAAGGAGGCTACAATCGCGGCGGCGGCGGTGGTGGTTACGACAGGGATTATTAATCTTACCAACATCAATACATCTTTGTTAAAATCCTTCTTCATCGGAAGGATTTTTTTATTGCAAGAACTTGCTAAACTCTGAGCTGCCTTCGGCAGCTTGTCCGTCAGGACAATCGTTAGCTATTTATAGATACCCAAGTGCAGCGAAGGGTATGGACGAGCCCTTGCCAGTGGCAAGGGCGAAGTTCTGCACTAATTTTTCCGAAAGTGCATCTTCTGTACAAATTTGCCGTTAACTTTAGTCGACTAAATCGTTTGCCAATGCCACGTTCGACTATGCCTCGCAGAGAATTTATCCGCAACGCTTCCCTGGCGACAGCCGGAATCACTATCATCAATTTTCCTATCCGTGGCAAAGCAGCGCCCAGTAATAAAGTGATTGTCGCAGTGATGGGAGTGAACAGCCGCGGTGCTTATCTGGCCAAATCTTTTGCGTCATTGGAGGGCGTTGAAGTCGCCTATATCTGCGATGTAGAACAAAAGGCCATTCAGAATGGCCTGACGGCGTTGAAGGATGCACCCCGCAAGCCTGGTGTCGTTCACGACATCCGCCGGTTGGTTGAACAAAAAGATTTCGATGCGCTGGTCATTGCCGCACCGGATCATTGGCATGCACCCGCGGCCATACTGGGTGTTGCGCATGGCAAGCATGTCTACGTGGAAAAACCATGCGGACAAAATCCGTATGAAGGCGAATTACTGACTGCTGCCCTGAATAAATACCAGCGTCATATTCAGATGGGCAGTCAGCGAAGGTCCTTCCCTTCCCTCATCGATGCCGCCCGGCAGATAAAAGAGGGGGTGATCGGAAACCCATATTTAGCCAAGGCATGGTATTCCAACAACCGGAAATCCATCGGCTATGGAAAAAAGGTCCCGGTACCTGCTACCCTTGATTTCGAACTATGGCAGGGGCCTGCCCCGCGGCGGGATTATCAGGATAACCTGGTTCATTATAACTGGCATTGGTTCTGGCATTGGGGAACCGGCGAGGCTTGTAATAACGGCACGCATGAGATCGATTGTTGCCGGTGGTTTATGGGTCTGAACTTCCCGACGAAGGTCGTATCGGCTGGTGGACGTTATGCATTTAAGGATGACTGGCAGACACCCGATACCCAGATCGCCAGCTTTGAATTTGCAGAAGGCAAAGCCATTACCTGGGAAGGTCGCAGTTGCAATCACTATCCTACCGAAGGCAGCGATCGTGGCTTTATTATCTATGGTGATGGTGGTACCCTCGTTAACCTGGGTGGCGGCGATTATAAACTCTTCGATGACAAAGGCAAAGTGATCAAAGAAGTAAAGTCAGAAGTAGTTCCCGATCCCACCGATCCGGTGGCCGCCAGCGGCAATATGGATCTCTACCATTTCCAGAATTTTGTCAAAGCCGTCAGGGGAGAATCGGCGCTCACGCAACCGGTCAATGAAGGCGCGAAGAGCGTGTTGCTCTGTCACCTGGCTAATATTGCACAGCGGACATCCGGCACGTTACATTGCGATCCTTCAAACGGGCACATTCTCGACAATCCGGAAGCCACCGCTCTTTGGCGCCGCCAGTACGAGCCGGGCTGGGAGCCGGTGGTATAGCACCCTTGCCTATCACGCCCGTGCTTTACAGCACTCGTATTTTTATACTCCTGTAACTGACCTCATTGCCATGGTCTTGCAGCAGGATGTGCCCTTCAGGAGCTTCGCCGAAACTGGGCCATATCTTGTATTTGCTGATGGCTACCAACGCTCTGAAGTCTGCCGACCCCCTTTCATATTCCAGTACTTTGACACCATTAAGATAGTGTTCAACATGATTATCCGGAGTGACGATGATCCGGCCCGTATTCCATTCTCCCATTGGGCGCAGGAACCGGCGTTGTTTAGCTGCGGGGATCAGGTCATATAAGGATGCCAGGGTCCTATCGCCATTGCGGCCCAGTTTGGCATCCGGATGCAGGGAATCGTCCAGCACCTGGTATTCGAGTCCGATGCCGGCGCCGCCCGTGTTTTGTTCTTTCAGGGTGACGAAATATTTTACGCCGCTATTAGCGCCGGGTGTCATCCTGAAATCAAAAGAAAGATCGAAAGCCTTGTATTGGCGGGTGGTCACAATATCTCCACCGCCATGGTCCATCTCGCCCCCGCTCGCCTGCACCGTTAATGTACCATCTTTGATGACCCAGCCATGATTCGGAAAGGCGTTTGTATATGCCTTGACCCATCCCTTCGGGCTACTACCGTCGAACAGTAGCCGCCATCCGCTCTTCTCCTCATAGTCAGACAAGTCGTTGGGAATATTGTTGACGACATAGACGCCGGGCGGGAAAAACCCCGGGCGAAAGTCAGTTGTTCTGACCCGGATATGTTTGAAATATATTTTTTTGCCGGCCAGATCCGGGCTGTCGACACCATGCACCTGCAGACCAATGAATCCCTTGTCGTCGACGGTGTCGACGAGGCAAGCGGTGGCCAAACCGTTGACCCATGTCCGGATCATGTGACTGATGCACTCTATGCGGAGATGATTCCATTGCCCTACTTTGAAAGCAGTTTGAACAGAGTGGTTCAGAGAGACAGGGTACAGCCAGTCGCGTCTTCCTTCATCATAGATCCCGCCGGTCCAACGCCGGGGGGAGGGATCGATCTCGCATTGGTAGCCATAGACGAGGCCCTTTCCGTTATGGGCGACAGAATCATAGTGGCTCCTGAGTTGTACGCCGGAATTGCTGGTGGTATCATCGACGCGGACGTCTAATTCCAGTACAAAATCGCTGAATACCTGGTTAGTAACGAGAAAACTGTTGCCGGACCCTGCGACGCTTGTACCCACGATGGCCCCGTTCTCGACCGTGAAAGTGGCAGTGCCGGCCAATCTTTTCCAGCCATTGAGTGTTTTGCCGTCAAAAAGGGAGGTCCATCCCTCTGTTTGTGCCATAAGCCCGAAAGTGGCTAGGAATAAGGTTAGCACTAAGAAGATTTGCTTCTTCATGATTAGAGGATTGTCGTGTGTATAGGATTATTGAGGGTAAAGGTAAGGAAATGGCCCATATCCCCCTTGCTAGCAAAACACGTAGTGAGGCCATCGCTGTTATAGGCAAAAAAAAGCCCTGTCAAGGTTATTGACAGGGCTATAATAAATATGGCAGCTACCTACTCTCCCGCATTGTGGTGCAGTACCATCGGCCATGAGGGGCTTAACTTCTCTGTTCGGTATGGGAAGAGGTGAACACCCTCGGCAAAACCACCATAAGAATATACACGGTTCCTTCGCTTGTCGCTCCGGCCGTAATAATGTACATATTGGGAGTTGTAATACTTTCGTAACTAAAAAAAAATTAAAGCATACGGGCAATTAGTACTACTCGGCTTTACTGTCACCAGTTTTAGACCTGTAGCCTATCAACGTCATCGTCTCTGACGACCCTTAAAAGAAAACTCATCTCGTGGAAGGTTTCACGCTTAGATGCTTTCAGCGTTTATCCTTGCCATACGTAGCTACTCAGCACTGCACCTGGCGGCACAACTGATACACCAGCGGTATGTACGACCCGGTCCTCTCGTACTAAGGTCATGTCCACTCAATTTTCTAACGCCCATCACAGATAGGGACCGAACTGTCTTGCGACGTTCTGAACCCAGTTCACGTGCCACTTTAATCGGCGAACAGCCGAACCCTTGGGACCTTCTCCAGCCCCAGGATGTGACGAACCGACATCGAGGTGCCAAACCTCCCCGTCGATATGAGCTCTTGGGGGAGATCAGCCTGTTATCCCCGGAGTACCTTTTATCCTTTGAGCGACGGCCCTTCCATACAGAACCGCCGGATCACTTTAGCCAGCTTTCGCTCCTGCTCGACATGTATGTCTCACAGTCAAGCACCCTTCTACTAATGCGCTCTGCGTACGATTACCAACCGTACTGAGGGTACCTTTGCAAGCCTCCGTTACACTTTAGGAGGCGACCACCCCAGTCAAACTACCCACCATGCACTGTTCCCCGCAAGGGGTTAGACTCTAAATCAAAGAAGGTTGGTATTTCAACGACCTCTCCACGATAGCTAGCGCCACCGCTTCATAGAGTCCCAACTATTCTACACATCCGTAATTCAAAATCAATGCAAAGTTGTAGTGAAGGTTCACGGGGTCTTTCCGTCCCGTGACGGGTAACCGGCATCTTCACCGATACTACAATTTCACCGGGCTCGTGGAGGAGACAGCGTTCAACTCATTAGACCATTCGTGCAGGTCGGAACTTACCCGACAAGGAATTTCGCTACCTTAGGACCGTTATAGTTACGGCCGCCGTTTACTGGGGCTTCAGTCAGAAGCTTTGGCTTGCGCCGAACATCCTTCCTTAACCTTCCAGCACCGGGCAGGTATCAGGCTCTATACGTCATCTTACGATTTTGCAGGGCCCTGTGTTTTTGTTAAACAGTTGGTTGAACCATTTTACTGAGGCCTACCGAAGTAGGCTGGCTTTATCCCGAAGTTACAGCCACAATTTGCCTAGTTCCTTCTCCACGGCTCA
>Ga0302315_10004018_pt1 | contig 13021 bp, 9 predicted proteins | sample III_Palsa_N3_1_FD_200532 | JGI IMG/M metagenome (GOLD analysis project Ga0302315, IMG submission 200532) | Peat permafrost microbial communities from Stordalen Mire near Abisko, Sweden - III_Palsa_N3_1 | ecosystem: Environmental > Terrestrial > Soil > Palsa > Peat permafrost | place: Sweden... | reverse complement strand
CGGAGCTCAAAGGTTGAAAAAATTACATAAGGAAATAAATTGGTGACTGAGTGGTCACAGTAGCGATTAGTTAATGGTCAGAAGTTTGTAACTAGTCAACCAGTAGCACAACTACACTATGTAGTTAAGCAAAGAAGAATTACTATGAAAATTTTTATTATATCCAGAGTTGTATACTGTAGGAGTTTATAATAATACCTGTAATAAGACTGTTATAACCTTATAACTTTAGGATTTATAGGCTATCTACTATAAAAGTTGTTAGAGTATAGGTTATAATCTAGTTAGATTAAAATTTTGTATAGTACTAAGAGAAGAGAAGATATTATAGTATAGGTCGTATATTATACCTAGTTATATCTATAACTCTTAGAGATTATAGAGTATAAGATTACTAGAGTATAAGAGTATAAGATTACTAGAGTATAAGAGTATAAGATTACTAGAGTATAAGAGTATAAGAGTATAAGATTACTAGAGTATAAGATTACTAGAGTATAAGATTACTAGAGTATAAGATTACTAGAGTATAAGATTACTAGAGTATAAGATTACTAGAGTATAAGATTACTAGAGTATAAGATTACTAGAATATAAGATTACTAGAGTATAAGATTACTAGAATAAAATATTGACTTAGACTCTAAGAGTTCTCTACCATAAGACCTACAATAACGCTCTGAGAGTTATTAATATAGCTTAGTATTATTACGCTATAGTACCTATATGACCTACATATTCAAAACTGGTTAGTAACTGAAGTCGTGCAAATAATAGAACTGAACTTGGGTATATTATAAAAGATAATCTTGTTGACTGATTTTAACTGCTACTTGAATGATCTAGCATTTAAATAGGATTACCTCTAAAAGGGGTCCACCATAAGAAGACTTTATTGCTGACAGAAATAAAGATATTGATAGCAAAGCATTACTGTGGTTACCTCCTCTACTCCATAAATAATTATTGAGAATTACCACCTTCTGTGTAGTTCAAAGGGGTAAGAGATTAAAACCCTTACTCACACACTCCTGTGTCGAGCAAAAACAATCGGCGCTGAGTAGATTTTTTTTTGCAACTTGGAAGAAAAAGTTGGGTGGGACATCACCCAAATTCTCTACAGTTGTGACAAAGTCACAACTTAAGGAGACTAATCGGTTAAAAAAAATATATAAGAGACTAGAAGTTAAGTTAGATAGTCACAGGAACGAATGAGTAACAACCAAAATTTTGCAAGTACATACTAGGCAGCGCAACTACACTATGTAGTTAAGCAAAGAGAATTATTACAACAAACCTATCGCAATCAAGAACAGTGGTATATAAGAACTTGACTACTAATAATCTATAATAATATAATCTATAAGACTTATAGTTTATAGCTTGTAACTTATTAACCCTATAACTTGTTAGGTTATATCTAGTAAGAACTACAAGTTATATGTTAAAAGTCTATAAAGTATAAGTTATAGAGACTGTTAGAGTCTAAACTGTACTCCATAGACTATAAACTATAGAACAAAAGGGCTAACTCTGAAGGTTATAACTTACAAAACTTATAGTAGTTCCTAGAGAACTACTTCTGTAACCAGAATTATAATCTTTCTGGGGTATGCTACTCTTACAAATCTTATTCCAGTCAGATTATAGTCGTATACTCTACAATCTATATCTTAATACTTTATCTTCTTATTACTATACAATTTTTTTAGTCTAACTAGATTATAACCTATACTCTAACAACTTTTATAGTAGATAGTCTATAAATCCTAAAGTTATAAGGCTATAAGGTTATAATTATCTTATTGCAAGTATTACTGTAAACCCTATAGTATATAGCTCTGGTTATAATAAAATTTTCATAGTAATTCTTCTTTGCTTAACTACATAGTGTAGTTGCGCTACTGGTTGACTAGTTACGAACTTTTAGTCGTTATCTAATCGCTACTGTGACTACTCAGTCACCAATTTATTTCCTTATGTAATTTTTTCAACCTTTGACCTCTGCCGAAATTTTTGGGAAGGTCACTACCCAACTTTTTCTTCCAAGTTGAAAAAAAAATCTACTCAGCGACAGTTGTTTTTGCTCGACACAACAGCACGTGGATCGAGGAGGATAATTTTTGACCTTCTCGATTCATTCATGCTGGCACCGACTTTTGTCTATTATTTTGTAAAGTAGTGTGGATAAGCATAATAACGCTTGCCATTAAAAAATTAGTCCTCTACTGGTAATGAAGCTTGTAATCACGGTCTCTTTTGGAATGCTTCTAACTGTTAGCTGACCACACTATCTCAGTTGATAAGCTGACTTTTCTACTATCTTTGAATTCAGTTTTTCTTACTAATATTTTTGTTTGGTTCCAGACAAGATTTCAGACATTAGACCTGGGACAAAATTTAGTACCCCTTTAGATGTGAACTAAATCCTCAATGTGTTATCTGACATGTCAGAAGTCATGTCAGATGTTATATGTAAGGATCCATAGTGAACCTTTGACAGAGTCAAAGCCCCCACCTGCCACCACAGGTCTATTAATTGCAGTTTAGAATAGGTACTGCAGGCCTTAGGGTACGGTGGTAGTTGACTAAATCAACTAACTCACGACATCGTTAATATCATTACGACTCTGCTGACATTCTTAGAACGTCAGAGCTGACTATCCCAACCCATCATGTCGAAGATTTCTATCTCATGGATAAATTTTCGACATCAACATTTAACTAATAACAGTAAGATATTTTCGTAGCCTAAAAGATATTAATAATGAGCCGAAACCATACCCAGGCCAGCGGTGTCTCTACTGTGGCAGCCTCTACTACAGGATCCCCTGTCAGAAGTCTATCTCGTACCCCCGTTACCAGCAGAGGTGCTGCACCCCCAGTTAGGCCCACACCCGTCAGACCATCGGTGGCGCAGACAGCTCCTGCTTCCTCCATAACAGCAGCACCTAGAAGACAAGCAAGCTTGTCAACTATCCCGGAGGAGAGGGAACCTTTCAATTACCAAGGGGTAGAGTACTTAGTAGTTAAGAGGCTAGCTCAGAACAACTATGCAGCTATTAACCCAGTGAACCAGCAGCAAGTCATTATTCTGTTCTTCACCCCTGACGAGGTTGACTACAACCGGACTGTGGCACAGTTTGACACCTTTGACACCATCAAAAGTGACAACTGCTTCAAAACCACCGAGATCAGTGGTCTACTGCTAGTACCTGTAGCTTGGGGCACCGTTAGTCAGGGGACCACTGATCTGTCGATGTTTGCTGAGGACTATCAGGAGTTGCAGGCTTATCCTAAGTCAGCCCTTATTATCCTACCCTACGTTCATGTTACTAGTGTCAGTGAGAACCTTGACACTATCAATCTACCGTTGTTCCTCTATCAGACCTTGTCTCTACTGGAAACTCTGCAGCGTTGTGGTTATGGTCTAGGCTCTGTTGATATCAGCAAAACCGCTTTCAACCAGTTGACAGCCAACTACATGCTAATGAATCCTGAAAATGTCACCCAGTTCGATCAGGCTCAGACCCCGTACAATCTTGATAAGCTCAACAAACTGTATGCAGAGCTAACGGGTGAACCACTGTTCACCGTTGCTGGCACTGGTTTTGCTGTGTCGAAGACGCGCGCACCGTCAAGCCTGTCATGGCAGGCGTTAGATGCTGCTGCTGTTGTTGGTGTTACCACATCATCAACTGCCGTGAATAGCTACACGGTGGCCAAGGCTGCAATTGCAAACAAGTACTTCCTCAATGTCAAACAACCGCTGTTGCAGAGGTTTGGTAACACTCTAGTATTCAACTACCCTGACCAAAACAAGGTAGTAACTTATGATCTCAACCGTCACACTTTCTCTGTGCCTCTCGGTAAGGCTTTTGAAGCCAAGTTCAAACTGTCTGACAACATCCTACTGCCTGAAGTTGATGAGTTGTCTTCTAGCTTCAAGCAGGTCTTTGGTCTAAGACCGGCACCAACCACATCAGTCAAGAATCTCTATACTCTGCAGCAGCTCTACCTGGCCTATACCCAAAGTAACAACTCCAGCATTAGACTGCAAGCTTGTTCTGGTCTAGAACTGTACAAGTTTCCTGCTTGCAGTCAGCTCGGTTATAACAAGCTCTCACCACCAGCCTTCAATCTATCATCCATACCCTGGTTGGTATCTTATCCTGAAGCTCTCATAGTCTACTACTGGCAGATAGCTACACTAGCAGGTCTCAGGTAAAACAAGATTTTACCTCAATAATCTACCACAAGTCTACTAGCACAGCTATCGACACAATATTAGACTCGTAACCTATGGATTAGATAAAGAATAGTAGTCATGTGATTACTGACTTAGTCAGTAAGTTGTGGTTAACGACATTTTTACTACAATCAAGTAGTGGTAGCAGCATTTTTACTACAATCGAGTAGTGGTAACAGCAGCAAAGATTAATAGTCTACTCATTCTCTACTCTCTACTCTCAACTCTCACTCCTTATCCAGCAAGGTAAAATTTGCCAGAGTAAAAATATAACAACTGGATGATTATCGAACAAGAGTATACACTGTTCATCTGTGATGTAGTGATAATGTCACTGCTGGCCTTCTTTTTAGGCTTGGTGCTAGATATTATCTTCCACAACCCTGAGGCTGAAGAGCCTTTGTGGCGCACTATTGTACTGACCATAGCGCAACTCTTCGCTATTGCGCTAATAATTTTTACCGTTGACCATGCCTTTGAGCGCATCTTCAAACGTGATTCTGATACTTTTGTGGGTCTGACCATGTTCGTCTTCGTCTTCTTAATTACCCAGCTACAGATCTATTACCGTATCGACAAGATCTACCATGCTATTGTTGGTAGGGAAGAAAGCATTGACCCCACTCAGCAGTACTAGGGTTTTTAACCTCTAGCTAAGACATCTATCAATAGCAGTTTTATCTATACTCTGAAATTATACTTGCAATCTTTTACTTGTAGTAAAAGCCGTCAAGTAAAGACTAATAAGAGATGTACAAAAGTTGGGCTGACATAGTTGAAGAGGAGGAAGAGGAGAAGGCCAAGTTTACTATGGCCCCCAATGGTGTAGTGGCAGTGAGGTTGGAGTACGCTGACATCTTTGGTAGACGCGGTCGGTCAACACCGCTGGTGGACTTTGTTAAGCGGGTGGCTGATGAGCTTGACTTGGTGTTCGACAATGTTACTGTTAAGTTCAAGCATGGTCTGATTATCGAGATGATCTTTGACTATCAGACTCTTGATTATACTGTACTGCACACTACCGTTGGCTTCAGCAACCGCTACACCCCTTACATTAAGGGTATTATCGCCAACAATGTTAGGTCCACGCTGCAGCACAACTATTAGTTGTCTACCTTGTGGTCTCTGACATGGCAACTATCAAACATGTTGAACATACGTCTAAGCATCATCATGATAATCCTAGATTATCATACCTTCAGCAGAACTACTATGTTCTATACGAGATAAGAGATTTGCCCTCATTAATGACTATTAATGGTTGTAATCGTGACAGAGATGGAGGAGTGTTGTATTAGTGGCTAAACAGTTACCAGACTATAACTTGTTAAGGATAACAACTCCAAAGATACCTTTAGTGTATATATGTATATATATACACGTATATGTCAAGGATGTTAACTATCACACGCATCTAATAGGGAAGTTCAAAAAGCAAATACCAAAAGATTACTACTATTACTATAGTTCCACCAGTATAAATTATTTATTTATTTATTTATTAGATAAAACTACAGATGAACAGCGATTATAAGTTTATGTCACCTCAGCAGCTGGCTAAGGTCTTTACCTCTATGCCGGGTCAAGCCTTGCACATGTTTGCTGGCATGTTCTCTGACGCCACTATCGTATCTGTGGCTGGCTATATGTCAGCTAAGTCTATTGCAGCTGTCTGCCCCAAGTTACCTATTAACGATACTGTTAGGATCATACCGCAGCTTGACAAGAATAAGATTGCTGAGGTCTTTGCGTTGACACCTCAGAGCTACAACGAAGACATTATTGCCAACCTTGATACTGACTACGTACTGGAGATGTTTGAGCTTGTGCCCCGCCATCTTAACATTCGGACCTTCAAGAACTTCAACGTTGCCAAGGCCGCTAGCATACAACATTTGTTTGACGACATTGAGAGCTACTTCCCTGAGGTCCAAGTTCACATCGCTCGTCTACGACAGTACTGTACTACCGATAACGGTTATCATCACAGCAACAGCAACACTACTGTTGTTGGTAGTGGTAGTGATGAAGCTTGTCAGTTCAAGATACAGCTGTAAAATTAAAACTTACTATTACTACAGGTCTAACTTGTAGTTTTGCTTGATGATCCTGGTTAGATTTGTAAACTAGTCTGAGACAACGTTACTGTTGTTATGGTTGATCAGACTCTACACTGATCTAAGTGGGGTCTGCTAGAGACACTAACATCTATCCTGTATAATAGACTATAACTACAAGCTTATAGTGTATCCTTGCCTAGCTCACAATCTAACAGCAGCAATAACAGCAGATTGAAATTGTTGCCAGAGCAAATTTGTTGACAGTAAGACTCCTTCTCAGTGGGTATAGAGTACTTCTCTTTTTACTACTCTAAGTGGTAAAAATGTTGACGTGTGTACTATTAACATAGGCCACTAGCTGGTGGCCAGCCGGCTGCCGTTGAAGGTGACATAACCAGAGTTAATCAGATCACTGAGAGCCACCTGGAAGCTGGCTGGTGTGATTTCGCCGTAGGGATACTTAGACGACGTACTACGCCACAACTCCTGGGCAGTCTGCGACTGATAGTTCAGATAGTACAGGACAGCTGACTTCAAGTTGATGAACTCTTGCTTTTGCGTTTGAATGATAAGGTCCATTGTCTTTCTATAGATAGAAAAATTCTTGTTGACGATGAAAATTTCTCTGATAATAGATTTGTTGTTGCCTACAGGCAACAGAATGGCAAGAATGGACTACTTAATACTACAACCTGTGACAGCAGCCGCTCTCTGCTAGTATCAGCCCAACAAACTACCAATTAAGACTCTTATGTCTTTGTGATTACACAATGAAAACGGTCAGCCAGCTGACTGAACTGCAAATTTAAATCTAAATTTCCAAAATTTTTTCAAGCCACTAAAAGCTATGTCTCGCACTTCCTCCCGTCTTACTGAGCCCGTTTCCCCTTCCGCTGTCTCAGCGCCTACTAGGCGTCTCTCTTCACCTGTTGGCCGTACTCCCAGTGCGTCAAGGAGGGTCGGCAGTGGCAGCAGGGCCATGCCCATGGAGGACTTTGGGGATAACTCCGCTGCTAGGTTCATCCACAGCCGCAAAGATGAGGTCAGGGACTATGAATGGAGGAGTCTGGTCGGTGAGTACGCCACTGAGAAGGGTATCCGTGCCAACGAGGCTGCCCAGCAGCTGTCCGGTCCCTATAGGGCAGAGAAGGCTGAGCTTGGTCTCTCAAGGAGGCGCAGCAGCAGCTACGGCCGTAGCCCTAGCCCCACCCGCGGACGTGGGTACTCCGCTAACACCACCTACGCCAGGCAGCACAACTCTTGGCAGGACGCCATTAAGGACGGTGGTGCCATCCTCCACATGGTCTATCCTCACCTCAAGGTCAACCAGGTTGCTCACGTGCTGAGCTACTACGAGATTAGGGGTACTAGGATGACCCCGGGTCAGCTCAATATCGATGCTCTTAGGGCTGACGTTCAGGCTGCTAAGTCTGGCGCTGGTCCTATCCCTGGTTACATTGATGAGACCCTCAGTGCCCCCTACTCTTCCCGCAACACCCCCATCACTGCCACCCAGTCTGGAGGTTACACGAGCCGTTCCATGTCCCCTAGCCGCTCTCCCTCTCCTTACCGTACGTCTTCTGGTCGCTCTCTCTCCCCCTCGGCCTACGCTCCTGCTTCCCCCCGTAGGACCTCCAGCGGCTACTCCGCTCCTGCTTCCCCCCGTAGGACCTCCAGCGGCTACTCCGCCTCTGCCTACGCCAACCCCTCTAGCGGCTACACCACCGGATCTTATGGTCAGACTCGTGCTAACTACGCTAACCCCTCTCACCATGGTTCCTACTACAACAGGTACGGCTGGTAAGCTGTATGACTATGGTTACAAGAACCACCACCATTTACAACTTAGAGTTGTAAACTTCTATGTTAACAGTGTAGCAACTAAGTTGTAGCAATTTAGTTGCTACAATTTTTCTATCTTGTGCAGCTAGTGTACTTTGGTGACTTATAACCGTAGTAGACATTGGCCTTACAGTCACTACAACATTTATAGTTTGCTACAGTTAGAGATTATAGTAACAAATTATAAGTGTTGTGGTGATTATAATCTGTAACTGTAGTAGATACTAGAGACTATAATGACTACAATAAGTCACACTTAGAGATTACTACAATAAGTTACATTTAGAGACTACTGTAATAAACCATAGCTATAACAGGTGCAAATCTTGTTATAGTAGACTAATAGTTCTTGTCTACTGTAGTTTATGACCTAAAGAGATTAATCTATTAGCTAGTACTAAAGTACAAAACAGAAAAGTAACAACTTAGTTGTTATTATCTCTACTCATGTGTCTATCAGGCTAGTCTAGTAGTGAATATCAATCACTGTGACTACTGTTTTTTTTTGTTAACAAAGTAAGCGTCGAAGATTTTGACAGCTAGTGTCGATAAATAAGCACCACCAATAAGTGTTGCACACACCAGTTGCAAACAGTCCTAACCAGTTCAGCCTCTCAAACCACATTATCACTCCAGCTTTTATAGGTATAATCAAAGCTCACTTCTAATTAACAGATTAACCTATTAGTAGGTTAAATTATTAATTAACAAGCTAGCTTGTTAGTTGATGAGATGACTATTAACTGGTGTCTGTACTGTTAGATGTGGATGACGTTGAACAGGATGCAAGGTAGTAGCACAAAGTGCAACAGGATGGCGACTAATGATACTATGGGGAAGACTCGCTTCCATGGCCTAGGGCAGAAGGTTGGTAGCACCAAGAAGCCAAGACACAGACCAGCTGTCACACCACCAACATGAGCTAGGGCAGCTACGCCAGTGAAAAACTGGTAATCTAGCACTATTGAGACGATTATACCAGCTGACAGTAGCATAGCCCAGATCCGACCTCTGTTGTGCTCGTAGTTGAGGATGTTGTCAGCTATAATAGTGGCCATATAACCATAGCTAACACCACTAAAACCAAACACTATGTCATCGGCGTAGAACCATAAACCAAATAAGGCTGCACCAACAGCTGTTATTAAGGTTTGAACCAGCATTCGGCCAACCCCATACTTCTTCTCTAAGTAGGCTAGAGTACAATTCAGCATCAGGATGTTAAGTAAGATATGTGGTAGGTTAGCGTGATGCAAGGCGTAACTGAAGACAGTGATATAGTTGTCTCCCTGTACGATATTGGGTCTATACAAGGCTGACCACCAACTGAGGGTAAAGACCTCATCACATATAGTATCATAATCGTTGCAAATGTCGCCTGAAATAGAAAGGTCATTAAAGAACATGGCTAGCAGTAGAGCGTTAAGAGATGGTAGCAAAATTATACTGTACTCTACTCCACCTCTAGGTAACAGTATGTCGTAGATACTCTGTAACCAGTAATTTGCGTCTCTTAGTACAATGTCTGTTTCATCGTCAGCCACCTCTGGCCTATTACATAAACAACAGGAGTAGTTAACCATTTCCGTCTCTTTATAATATTCAAAGTTTGATGATTATTTTAGCTGTCGCCAGCTAATAGTAGTTTGCTCATAAAGAATTTTACCGCTACTGCTATTAGTAGCTCCAGTGTTAGTGTTAGTGTTAGTTACTGTGTTGTATTATACAACATAATACTTAAAGTTTAAGTTTGTAATCTCTAGTCTCTTACTTTGTAAGCCGTACAGTCGTTATTAGGTTACTAATATAGGTGTTCACACAATTCGAGTTGTAGTCCGCGTAGCAATTTAGAGTCTGTCTAGATTGTAGTAGTTATAGTAATTTAGGATTTGTCCGGTTTATAGCAGTTATAACCTATAATAGTTATAAGTTGCAGTCTCTAGTCTAGGTTATAAACTACAACATTTGTAACTTAGAACCTGTCTAGTCTGTAGTAGCTATAATAACTTAGAACCTGTCTAGTCTGTAGTAGTTATAATAACTTAGAACCTGTCTAGTCTGTAGTAGTTATAATAACTTAGAACCTGTCTAGTCTATAGTAGTTATAATAACTTAGAACCTGTCTAGTCTGTAGTAGTTATAGTAACTTAGAACCTGTCTAGTCTGTAGTAGTTATAACCTATAATAATTATAGGTTGCAAAACTCTAGCCTAGTAGACCACAAATTACAACATTTATAAGCTACAATATATCTAACAGATAGTAGTTATAACTTGTAGTGGCCCATCCCCTGTCATAATCTCTCTTAAGTTAAAAACTCATGAGAGCCGTAACAAAAAACCTAACCACCACCAAACTTTGAACATTATAAAGAGACTACAGAAAAATTATTACTTGGAGTAATAATAGAGATGTTAGTTGTCGAGCGACTACTGCTGAGCACACTGAACTGCCTGCATACCACTTGTCATTTGTTCCTGTTGCTGTTGCACATCATTGTCATACTGGCCACCTGGCCGTTCCCGAATCTCCTCGGCCAGTTTGATGTTCGAGTCTTGAGGCAGGTCATAGAAGGTATCACGTTGGCTAATAGTCCAGATAGGCATGATGACGAGGTCACCACGCTTACCAGTCTTACCATCTAGCACACCAGCACCCGGCACCAACAGTTCTTGGTACAGACTGTTGACGGTGGGAATGAAGATGCTGACCACAGACCCGTCTGGCAACGTCATCTCATGCACACCAGATTTGAGAGCCAGCTGCAGATCCAACTCATAGTCGTTGGCATACAACTTGCTGTTGTCCCCAGTATTCTCATAGCTGAACTGTTTGGTCTCGTCCTGGGGTTGCACCTTGACAGTGATAGAGTTAGATGTGTTGGTTGCACCTGATACACCAGGTGCACTAGATGTACTAGGCACAACTACAGTATACAGCTCTTGGCCGGTCACCAGTTCAAGTTTGACAGGTAGCTGTTTGACGGTGAAACCTTGACCGTCACACAGCTTGCAGTTGATAATAACTCCACGACCCTTACAGGTTAGGCATGGGAAACCAATCATACCACGGGCATTGGGGCAGTTACAGCTGATTGTCTTGCTCTTGTCTTGCAGACAGGAGCAGCGCTCCTTGCTAGACAGTGGCAGGTCTAGACTCTTACCACCCTTCATGAAGTCAGCCAGACTGACAGGCACATCAATGTCAGCCCTCTTCTGTTGCCATTGCTGCTGTTGCTGTCTGGCCAGTGATTGCTCTGACAGCATGTTGTAGGCTTCAGTGATCTCGTTAAATTTGGCTGCATCACCACCTCTGTCTGTATGATGCAGCAAGGACAGTTTTCTGTACGCCTTCTTGATCTCCTCCTCTGTCGCCGTTCTCGGCACACCGAGCACCTGATACGGGTCGACTTTTGGTTGGGATCTACTGTTACCGAACATTTTTACTGCCTTTACTACTTTTACTACTTTTATAATTAATGTTCAGTTCAGACTAGATCAGATATTGTTGTTGGTTGTATGACGTAGTCATAATGTAGAGGTTACAACTGTGGAACTAGAGGAATTGTAGAGTTAACAACTCCAACAGTTACCAAGTGTGTAGTAACTTCAATAGTTACTAGACTTATAAACAGCTTCATAGAGTTACTAAATTTGTAGTATCTGTAACAATTAGCAAGTTTGTAATAACCCCAGTAGTTAGCAAGATTAGAACAGCTCTAACAGTTACCAAGTTTGTAGTAACTCCAGTAGTTAGCAAGATTAGAACAGCTCTGATAGAGCTACGAGAACTCTATAATGTTGTAAGCTTAATAAGTACCGCTTTAAGCGGTACATATAACTGTAATACTCACCAGTTCAGTGAGCACAAAACCGTACTACTACTACTACTATAATAACCCTCAATCACAGTAACAGTGATCAAAACTCTCATCGCTGCTGCTGTAATCGATATCACTGGTATGCTGCAGTGTGGACATCTCAATCAGGGCACCCTGACTCAGCAGTGGCGCAGTCATGCTACTGAACATGTCAGGTTCCGACTTCAGAGTAACGTAGTCAGTACTCCTGCTGTCACCAGCATTAACAGCAGTGCCACTACTATAAGCTACCAGGGTTTCTTGGCTGTCGCTACGACTAACGTCGCAGCTAGTGGTGGCGCCAATGTCGATCAGGGTGAAGTTGTCTCCACTGTTAGACTTAGACATACGTCTGCTGCTAGTATTAACTACAGTGTTAGTTGAGGAAGCGGTACTCATAGTATTAGCGCTAATAGCGCCACACAAAACATCAACGTTCGGCGACTGACTGGTGTCAAGCAGCGACATCCTCTCAACCATCTTACCGATGCTACCTTTGTCGAGGATTGAAGCCTTATCTACCATCTTAGTGATAGCAGTAGCCTGACAAGAGTAGCAAGGAACCAGTTCCTTGTAGCCAAGGACAGATAGCAGTGAGTAGAGATGTTCAACGGAAGCAGTGTCAACGAAGTGACTGCGACAAGCCACATAGCAGTGGATGTTGCCAGGCTTGGCGTAGTGGGTAAGAAACTCACTGACAACAAAAGTGTGATCGCTGGCTAACAGCGCAAAGTCGTCTGAGATTACCAGCAGATTGAGCATGTTGCTTGTTCTGTCTCTTTTACAGGCTTATTATTTAATCAATAGATATTTGTAACACTTTTGAGACAAACAAAGTTTGTAACAATCGACTACCACTATATCGACAGAGCTCGATAATCACTTTATCTATGATTAGTCATCTTATCTATGATTAGTCATCTTATCTATGATTAGTCATCTTATCTATGATTAGTCATCTTATCTATGATTAGTCATCTTATCTATGATTAGTCATCTTATCTATGATTA
>Ga0302315_10004016_pt1 | contig 13025 bp, 13 predicted proteins | sample III_Palsa_N3_1_FD_200532 | JGI IMG/M metagenome (GOLD analysis project Ga0302315, IMG submission 200532) | Peat permafrost microbial communities from Stordalen Mire near Abisko, Sweden - III_Palsa_N3_1 | ecosystem: Environmental > Terrestrial > Soil > Palsa > Peat permafrost | place: Sweden... | reverse complement strand
TTTGTCGTTTTTCGATAAAGCAGGTTCGGCGCCTGTTCATTTTGCAGGCACCTAATCTGTTGTTCATCAAAAAGTATTGATTTAGATCAATTACTTTCTTATGATACATCAAGTTCATGGTTAATCAAAGCAGGTATTTTTGGCTATTAATTCAAAGAAATAAATGATTATGGAAAATCTAACGCTTTCAATCAAATTTACCTCAAAACCCGAGCATAGCGCAGCGTTCAAAAAAGTTTTACACGAACTTTTCAATACGATCAGCTCGGAAGAGAATTTTATAAATGCTACCATTCATGAAGGTTTGGGTAAACCAGAAGAGTTTCTTGTTTACGAAACCTGGAACGATAATATTGAGCACTTCTTAGCTGTGCAGATGAAAAAGCCATATGCAGTCGCCTTCGAGCAAACCCTGGTTGATCTGGATATCAAACGTGAGCCGTTTGCCTACACCCCATTCGCCTATTTCGGAACACACCTGATTGAAGAAGTAAAATAAGTTCAGCATACCGGGAGCAGCGACAGAAACTGCTTCCGGTTTCATTACTTGAGAAATGAGTTGATGACCTCAATTAAATGGCTGATATCAAATGGCTTTTGAATAAAACCATCAGCATTACAGCTACGTGCGATCTCTTCAATGTTGGAAAGCGCCGAAATCAACACGACCGGTACCTTGTGATAAACCGGGTTACACTTTATCTCCCGGCAAATCGAGCTCCCGAACTTTTTGCCAAGCCATTCATCCAAAATAATGAGGTCGGGCCGGATGCCTGCTAATTTTGAAAGATCGTCAAAAGATTCCGCTGTAACGACGTTGATCTTTTCATCTTCGAGTATCACAGGGATCAGCGATAATATCTCCTTATCATCGTCAATAAACAGCATTATTTTTTCGGTCACGTTCGTTAATTTATCTGTCTGCCCATACTTGCTGAAAGATCATCCCGGCTTTTCCGTAGTCTTTTTTAAAAAAGCGAGGCTATATAATTTCAGATTTGGTCCGGCGGGCACGATGGAAACGAAATCTTCGATCATAAAATCCGGCACATGCACAATTTCAAGGTGATTTTTAAGGCCGACATAGTTCATTATCCCTATAGCGATGCTTACCTGCTTCTCTATCCATCGCGCTTTATCGGCAGCGTTTCCGAATACCGAAAGGCGCTCCTTTAAATAATCCTGCTGCTCATCCTCTGGTAACGAAATGAATTCGGTTGACAAGTAAACGAAATCCTTCATATCCTCAAGTGAATAATCGGTCCATATAAAGATGGCGATCAACAGATAATCCGGGGAAATTTCAAGTCCGATTTTCTTAAAGCGCTGTTGAATTTCCGGGCTAAATGGGATTACCGACAGCGTATAAGGAGCTGTTCCGTAGGAGCCTGAGAGTGTTCTTATTTTTTCAACAATGCGTTCTACCTCGATATCGTAATCCATTCGTATAAAGTCTTTGAGATAAAAAATACTTAACTACCCGGCTTATTCATCCGGGTAATCAAGCAAACAAAAATTAGATTTTAAAAACTTAACAATTGCTTTACAACAGTGATGCCACACCCATAAGTTACTATTTATCAATTATTTAACCGCATAATAATCAAACAGGATTGGTTATATTTAACCAAATGGTTATGCATTAACTAAAAAGCATGTTTATAAACGTTGCCTAAGATCAACAAGACGAACTTTAATAATTGGCAGGCAATCGCTTGTATAAAAAAAGGTGTGCAGTAAGACTGCACACCTTGTATAATTTAAATTGAATGTAGCTTCAAAAGCTACCTTGTTTGTCCCAGCGGCCGTAAAACAAGTTCGTTGATGGTTGTATTTCCGGACTGGCTGATTGCGTAAATAACCGCATCAGCAATGGCGGCGTCATCCATTTTCGGCATTCCCTGGAGATTCCCATAAAGCGCTTTTATTTTAGGGCTGGTGATATCATGACCAAGCTCCGTCTGCGTTGCTCCGGGATAAATGGTGGTAACTTTGATCGTCTGCGCGACTTCTTCACGTAAGGTATCCATTATGGCCCTTACAGCGAATTTTGTTCCCGCGTAAACGCCTATTCCGGGGGAGGTTTTTAGGCCGCCGACAGAAGATGTGGCCAGTATATGACCCGCTTTCCGTTCAAGCATATGCGGCAGTACCGCGTTAAAGCCGTATAATACACCTTTGATATTGATGTCAATCATTTTGTCCCATTCCTCTACCAGCCCTTCTTCGAAAAAAGAGATCGGCATGATGCCGGCATTGTTCCAGAAAACATCGATATGCCCAAATTTTGCGATCGCTGTTTCTACCAGGTTATCAAGATCGGAGCGCTTGCTTACATCGGTAACGACGTAAGCAGCATGGTCCCCAAGACCTGCAGTCAGCGTTTTGAGCTGCTCCTCGCGCCTGGCAGCTAAAACCACTTTCGCTCCAAACGAAACAAGTTTTTTTGCGGTTGCCGCGCCCATCCCACTGCTGGCGCCGGTTATGATGATAACTTTATCCTTAATATTTTCCATGTGTTAGATTTTAGCACAAAGTTAAAGCAGCCACTCAAGCGAAAGTTATGCTGTTCAATCAAAAACTTATGCGATCGAAGCCAGGTTACGGCGAAAACCCAGCGGCGTTTGACCGGTTTGCTTTTTGAAGAAAATATTGAAGTTGGACGGGTGCTCAAACCCGAGGCAATTACCAATTTCCGCGACAGTCCAGTTGCTGTTCAGGAGTAACGCCTTTGCCTCGGAAAGAATGCGGCCATTGATGTGCGCCGTCGTGGTCTTTCCGGTTGACTCCCGCAGCACTTTATTTAAATGATTGGTATGCACGGCTAACTGCCTGCCAAAATCACTTGCGTTTTTCAGCCTGAGCGCATGTGATGGTGAAGTGATCGGAAACTGCCGCTCCAGCAGGCTGAGAAAAAAGGAACTCACCCGGCTGTGCGATGTTCCGCCCGGATAGAGCTCATTTGCAGGCGAAATTTTTAATGCCTCGTGAATTATGACCTGGACATAATTGCGCAGCAAATCGTATTTATAGGCGTAATCTGTTTCCACTTCCAAAAGCATTTGCCTGAATACGGTAATTAACAGATGAACGGTTTGTTCATCTGGATACAATACGGGATGGCCTCCTGCGCGAAAGAGAACAGAGCCGGAAATGCTCTCGGCTGTAGCCAGGCTGCTGATAAAGTCTTCTGTAAAGAGGCAAAAGTAGCCGGTCACGTCATCTGTCGCGCCCTGCCAGGAATAAGGGACCAGCGGGTTGCCGAAAACAAGAGCGTTATCGCTTACTTTCAAGGTTTTGTCTGCGTAAGCAATTCCGCCATCCGCTTTCGTTATCAGCATGATCTTGTAAAAGTCCCGTCTGGCATGCGGATGGGAACTGGCACGGCTGAATTCCTCGATGCGATAAATGTTGAACTTTCCGGCATTAGAACCGACTTCCCCGTGCCGCTTAAAGAATGCTGCCGCTGTTTCTTTTTTTGCCATCAGGCAAATTTGGGAATAATTATGAAATTCAAACAGAACAATTCTAATTGACAGCGCGAAACCTGCAGTAAGTCACTGCAGGCCCCGGCTTATTGTCAGGCCACTAATTTGAGCAGGGCTGTGATAACACCATAATGTCTTCCTTCATGAACGCAGGTAATCCGGGCGGCATCTTCAATGCCGCTCACTTGCATCAGCCCATGCAAAGTCCACGGGCTATAATGATTAAAAACGCCATTGTTATAGTCCTCTTCGAAACCGTCGATAGTCGTAACAAGTGTACGTTTAACCATCCCTATATCTTCGTAGCTGAGGTTTCGCAGGGGTTTTGTACCGGATGCGAATTCCGCGAACCACACGATACCCTGCTTTTCTTTTAAGCCGCCGAGCTTATACGCCATATTTTGCTGCGTAATAATCAAATGGGCAAGATTCCAGGCTATGCTGTTACTGAATTTATCCGGAACTTTGTTCAACTGCTCCAAGGTCAATCCGGCCGTAATTTTCAGCATGTTTGAGCGGACGTACCTGATCAACTCTATTTCTTTATTTAAGGAATTACTCATTTTCCCTGTGCGCTAAGCCTTGGCTACATTAACGATTACGTTATCAAAATTCCCTGCGGCTGACGAAGCCTCCATTGCCTCATTTAATTTTTCCAGCGGAAATGGCTTTGGCTGAATAGGCGATATGTTAAGCAGCCCGCTGCGGACAAGATCAAGCATTTTAGCAAAAGCGCGTTGAGGATACATAAAATTCCCGATGATCTCCCAGCTGTTCATAATCAAAATGGTGTAAGGTACGGGCAGATCAACGAGCATGCTTCCCATCAGCACTAACCTGCCGCCTTTACGCAAACTGAATAAAGCTGAAAGCGTTGAATTCGGATCTTTTGCACTGCCCACCTGGTCGAAGGCAATATCAGCGCCTCCGCCGGATGCAATGCGCAAAGCTTTCGCGTCAGCATGTACATCTCCCGTCAGTTTCACCGTAACAACCCTGTGTCCACCGAACTTTGCTACCGCTTCAAGTGTTTGCTCATTGCGGCCGGCAGCGACCACTTTGCCTGCACCCATGGCAAGTGCTACCATTACCGCAGCCGTTCCGTATAATCCGGTTGCGCCGTTAATGACGATTGTTTCCCCCGCGGTAAGGCGGCCTTTGATTAAGCCGCCATAAGGTACGACGAACCTCGACACGGACGCAATTTGATCTGCATCATACTGGTCAAGTCCGTCTAAAGGAGTTACAATATCCACCGGCACGAGCACATATTCCGCCAATGTACCGTTGGGATAATCTTCCTGAATTGGAATGGCAGCATCCCCGGCCCTGGTCAACCCCAGCAAGATGGTAGCAGGCTCTGCTACATTATCACGGGCAGTGATCTGGGATGAGATGACAACGCGCTGTCCTGCTTTCAAATGCCAAACATCCCTGCCAACTGAAGCTATACGCCCGATAGCGTTACTGCCCAATGTAAACTCTTCTTTCGGCGGATTATAAACCGGTAATTTACCTTCAGTATAGGCTTTCAGGTAAGATACCAAAGATACATTTTCAACTTTTACCAAAACGCTGCCTGAGCGAACTTCGGGAACCGGAACGTCTTTTAAGGTTAACCTGCCGCCCAGCTTCTCCAGTCGCCAGGCTTTCATTGTTTCTTTTTGATCTTTCATAGGATGATTTCTAATATCCGTGCAAAGTTAGTCCTGATGCCATCCCGTAAGTAGCCCAAATCAAAGAGATAAATACGAAAAACAAAGAATTTTACTTCCGGAACGCAGCAGGTGTAGCACCGGTATGTTTTTTAAAAGAAGCGGTGAAATGATTGGGATAATCAAAGCCGAGGCTAAAAGCGATATCTGCTATGGACCAGTCCGAGTATTTGAGAAGTGCCTTACTTTCACTGATCATCCTGCCAGCGATATGGTCTTTCGTGGATTTCCCGGTCACCTCATGCACGACCGCATTCAGGTGATTAACGTGAACCGCGAGCTCACCGGCAAAATCGCCAGGTTTCTTAAGCCTTAACGGTTCAAGCGGACTTGCTATGGGATATTGTTTTTCAAGGAGATTGAGAAAACTTGTCGCAATGCGTGCAGCCGCTGTATGCTTTTTCCCCTCGCCAAGGAAAGGCTGCATTTTATACCCTTCATGAATTAACAGGGCAATCTTATGCTTAATACCCTCGTATTTAAAAGCATTATTGGAATTGAAGTCGACTACAATCTGTTCAAAAAGGAAATTTATTACAGACAGGCTTTTGTAATCAGGAAAGAAAATGCCGGGAGCCTCCATATTAAATACGGAATAACTGCTGTTAAAATCGACACGCGTTACCTCCCTTAAAAACTCCCCGGTAAAAATACACCAGTACCCGGTACGGTTTTCGGCGATCGGCTCAAACGAATAGGGAACCAGCGGATTTAGAAATACCAATGCCGGGCTGATGATATGGATCACCTGGTCATCGAGCTTCAGAATACCTTTGTTATTGATGAGCCATATTTTATAAAAGTCCCTCCGGCTAAATGCGACAGGATCATGACGGCCAAGAATTTCATAATGCTCGGCTTTAAACGAAGGAACGCCCTCATCATGTTTTCGAATTGTATTGCGCGCTTCCACCATTACAAACATACAAAAAACAAATAATTTTGTTTTGAATCCAGCAGGCAATTCCGTGGAGCCGAATAAAATCCGCTTCCAATATTGGAGCGGATTTTATAGCAACTTTTATTATGCCGTTGGCATGGGCGCTGTATGGTGCATATCCATAAAGTGAAGAATTAACCTTCTCATGCTGATCCTCCAGCCTTTATCGGTACGTACCAGTTCATCTTCAAATGCGCCAGCCACATACAATGAATATGCAGGTGCTCCTTCAAATACTTTTCCTTTATGAGTCGCCCAAAGGTCAACTCTTGATTTTGCGGTATCACCGTCAATGGTTACTACCGGGTTACCCACTAAATGCTGCCAATTGGTAAAAGGGCCCGTCATATTGCCTTCATTGGTGCCGTCACCACGCATGATCTTGATCATTTCCGGGTATGAAATTGGCGAAGGAGAACCGGCTGCACTGTATTCCAGCTTTGCATCCGGGGTAAATACATCTTTCCAAACATCTGCAACGCGGTTATCTGTGCCCTGGTGCAAATCCTGTCCGAAGGAATATTTGGTAATGACATCCTGAATGTCGAATCTGTCTAGTACGTATTGTACTTTTTGCTCTGTGTTCATGTTATTAAATTTATTAGTGCAAAATTCAGCTAATTTTAGTATACTTTTTATCATAGTATACTTTTGTATACTATATTTGTAATATGACAACTATATGTGATAAGGCCTACAGTGAAAAAGATATGATGTATGTACAGGACGCCCTGTATGTGCTCAGCGGAAAATGGAAATTATTGATTATCCTGGCCCTGTCAAATGGGGATAAGCGGTTCATGGAGATCCAGAAAAGCATTCCGAGGATAACTACTAAAATGTTGAGCAAGGAATTGAAGGAACTTGAAGCGAATAAACTGATCAGGCGGGTTGTTCACGATGAAAACGCCGTTTGGGTAGAATATTCTTTTACCGAATATAGCAAGGCCCTCGCTCCGCTGATCGAAGAAATGATCAAATGGACTAAATCCCATCGCCGGGAGATTTTTGAAAAGGTAGCGTAGGCCGGGAACTTATTTGAACCTCCAATAGTGTGCGGGCTTTCCGTTGAATCATCTAACATAGCTCAAGCCCAAAAATCCAAGTACGCCTTATAAGTAAAATCTATTTTAGTTCTGGATAACCAAAGCTTAGACCAATTAATGATATATAAACAAAAATTAACGGGATTGTATATGTTAATATTTTGATCTTTAAAAAGTTATGAATTGGCATTTGGATTGGATAGGTGATAATCAGCCCTTATCCATTTTTCATGCAAATTCAATTCTCGAAAATCCTTTTGTTAAGGCAGCCGGTAAAAAGCCCTGTAAATTTCAACGACCCGGAACAGCAATTTTTAAACGAGGAGCATTTTCGGGCTGCGATCCTGCTGGCAAGCCCTGTATTTTACGAACTCCTTAACCGTCATCATTTTGTATTTGCGGAGTTATCTTTAAAAGAAAAACTAACTTTACGGAAATATATTAACCGGTATTGTTACCGGCCTACTCCTTTCGGACTATTTGCATCTGTCTCCCTGGTGGAATGGGTAACTGAAAACGCAATGAACAGCACTGTGCCATCATTCAAGGCGGATTTTCGCACAGCCATGCCATTTGAAAACCTTTTAAGCAGCTATCTGCTTGAGCACAAGTTAAAAGACAAAGCCCGTTTTGAGGGTAATCCGTCCCTTTACCGTGTCTTGAATGAATACCGGTTTTTCCGCACCACCCTGGATGATACTTGCAAGCAGCGTGAGTACCAGTTACAATCTATCGCTTTTTCCAGGCTGCTTAAAGACCTGATTACCGCCAGTAAAAATGGCTTTTCCCGGCAGGAAATCGCGGCTGAAATCATCCGGTCCGCAGGATGTACGGCGGCCGAGGCAGAAGACTATACGGAATTCCTGATCGACGCACAGTTAATGGTCAATCAATTTCGCCTGCCCATTACCGGTAATGACTACCTTTTACATTTGGCTGCGATACTGGAACCCAGCCAGATAAGCACCGGTATCAGAGCCGTTTTAAGCAGTCTGAAAGACAAACAGACTGCTATTAACCCGGAAACCATCGAACAATTGGAAGGTAACCTGACCGCTTTGCTGCCAGAAAAAACAGGATACATCGGTGAAAAACTCAGCATTATTTTAAAACGGGATACAATCAGCGAAGGGTTGGCTACCAGTTACCAAGAAACTATCCGCGATGGCGTGGCAGCGTTGGAAATGCTTTCCCCGATCGGGCAATCCGCGGCTATGACCCAATTTATTAATTCTTTCCAACAACACTTCGAAGGACAGACCCTGCCGCTGTTGCAGGCGCTTGACCCGGAGGCAGGTATCGGCTACCAGCAGCCGGAAACTGAAAAGAACAATACGTTGCTCGAAACACTGCACATCCCTTACAAAAGCCCTTCAAAGGAAACGGGGTACTGGTCGCCGGCACATAGCCTGTTGATGGAGGCCTGGCTTCGTGACAAAACAGGCGACCCGGTAATCAGGCTTCAGGACGATGAACTGCAAATGTTAAAAAAAAAGCCAGCTAACGCTGAGCCGATGTTGGGCATGTCGGTACTCTTCCGGATTACCGGTGACCAAGTGTTTATAGAAAACGCCGGTGGTATCAATGCCCCGGCATTAATGGGACGCTTCACGGTAGCTGACGAGCAGATCACGGCGGCTGCTCAATTGATGGCGCGTCAGCTGGAAGAGCAAAATCCGGATTTCATTTTTGCAGAACTGCTGCACCTGTCAGACCCGCATACGGATAATGTTAACCGCAGGGCGCATATTTACCATTATGAAATACCTGTCACTGCAGCTTCTACGTTGCCAGCAGCCCAACAAATCCAGCTTTCAGATTTGTACCTCAGGATCATTCAGAATAAAGTGTTCCTCTTTTCTGAAAAACATCAAAAAATCGTCGTGCCCAGGCTGACTTCAGCCTATAACCACAGCCTTAATAAATTACCGCTGTTCCGGTTTTTAGCTGACCTTCCTTACCAGTACGGCCGTTCAAGCCTGGGGCTGGACCTACGGCAGTTCTTCCCGAACCTTCATTTTTACCCACGGGTTGAATATAAACAGAGCATTTTGAGCCTGGCGACCTGGGTGATCACAGGCGTTCAGCTCCATGAACTGCAAAAAGAAGAAAACCCAGTTCAAACGTTCGAAGCGTCAAATACCCGATTGCGCTTACCAAAGTATTTTTCACTTTCCGAAGGCGACCAGGAGCTTGTGTTTGACAGTCAAAGTGAACGTGATATCCATTTTTTCTGCCAGTGTATCCGGCAAAAAAAAGAAGTCGTGCTCAAAGAGTTTTTTGAACAACCAGCGGTACGGCAATATAATGCGTACCTGCTGCCTGCTGAACCGCTTGTCTTGCCAAAACCGGTAAGCTTAAAAAGCAGACAACCAAAAATCAAAAGGAAGTATGTGCCCGGCTCCGAATGGCTTTACCTGAAGGTCTATGCACCCAGGATCGGTACTAACCGGCTGCTGTTACGGCTCCGCTCCCTGATCAGCAAGCGTTACGGTCTGCACCGGATCATTCAATGGTTTTTTATCCGTTACGACGATCATGCACCGCATATCCGCTTGCGGTTAAAAGTGAAGCCGGAGGCTATCAGCGAGGTGTTAATGGCATTTAAAACCAAACTGGAAGACCGCATCCAGCAGCATGTGATCCGCGAGTTTCAGGTCGATGTCTATACGCGTGAGCTGGAGCGTTATGCAGCGGGTGGCATTGAAAATACCGAACAGTTCTTTTGGGCGAGCAGCGAGCTTGTCCTGCATTTTTTTAAACAATCAAAAAACACCTTAAATATCGGTACTCCTTTATTCGCCTTGTATTCGACCTATGTCATGATAAGGGAATTTATTACCGAAGCTGATGAGCAAATCTTATTTACGCTGAACAGTTTTCAGCAGTTCCTGCCTGAATTTGCGGATGTTACAGTTAAGGTAGAACTCGATAAAAAATACCGTGAATTAAGCGCTGAAATCAGTTCGGCTTTCCGGCAAAATGATCCGGCATTGCTTAGCGGCGCTTTTAAAGCAGGCACGAACTTTGCCCGCAGTTTACAGCATATACAACAAAACATCAAGGGACACCCGGATGCTGATGATTACCTGCGCAGCATTATTCATATGCACCTGAACCGCATATTCACCGATGAGCCGCGCAAACAGGAAATGATCTGTTATTATCTCCTGTATAAATATTTGCAATCCGTAAAAGGCAGAAATAAACAAAAGAAAACATAGTCCTAACGATCCGTCTTGACCAGATGCTCATCCATCAGGTCAAGGAATCGTTGCTTATAATAATCACCCATAATAAGGGCGTCACCGTTCTGCATCCTGACCTGGCTGCGTTCGATGACCTTAACCATATTTACGTTGATCAGGAAAGACCGGTGAATACGCGCGAAAAGAGGTTTGGGTAAGTGGCGCTCTATTTCCTTCATCGTCAAATAGGTCATGTGCTTGCCTTCGGTCGTATGTATCTGGATGTAGTTGACCGCACCTTCAATATAGATGACCTCATCAAATTTGATCTTGACCATCCGGCCCTTCACTTCACTTTTCACGGTAAAAAAGTCTTCACGGATCGGGTAAGCATTTTTCATAGCCAGTTTCATTTTCCGTTTCGCATGCTGGATGCATTTGGCGAACCTGTCATAGGTTATCGGTTTTAACAAGTAGTCAAAAGCTTCCTTTTCAAAAGCCTGGACCGCATATTGCGGGAAAGCTGTCGTAAATACTACGGTGGTATACAGGTTCACCATTCCCGCCAAGTCCAGCCCTGACAGCTGGCGCATATCCACATCTATAAAAGTAATATCCGGCGCGTTGGATCCGGTCAGTTCATCCAGCGCAATGATCGGGTCAAGCGAGGACCCTAAAAGTTCCAGACCAGGCGTTCGTTCGATATAATCCGTCAGCAGCGCGATCGCCCCGGCTTCATCGTCTATCACATAGCAGCTGATGTTCATAGGTCAATAGTTAAGTTAACAATAAATAGTTCCTCTTCATTACTGGTCAGCAAACGGTAACGTTCCTGGTAATAATTGCTGAGCCTTTTTTCAATATTCTTGAGGCCGAGACCTGTATTGGGATAAAGATTGGTGTTCCGTTTCTTATTGCGGGTTTGAAAAGTCAGATGGGTTCCTTCCATTTCTAGAAGAATACTGGCAGGTTGCTTCTTATTTCCCATATCACCATGCTTCATCATATTTTCCACCAGGGTGATCAATACCAGTGGAATGATCTGTACTGATGACAGCTTTCCCCTTTTTTTGAAACGCAGATAAAACTGATCCCGGAAACGCATCCGGCACAGTTCGACCAGGTTTTCCAGCTGGCGGACTTCATCACTTAATAAAACCGTACGTGTATCATCCGCGCTGACGAGCGAATAACGCATGAGGTCCGCCAAACGGGAAACGCTGTTACCTGCATCGACAGATTCCTTATAAACTTCATTGTATATAAAATTCAAAGAGTTGAACAGTAAATGCGGACTGATCTGGTTTTGGAGGTAAGCATTTTCAACAGATATATATTTGTTCTCTAACTCCAGCGTTTTAGTGACCGACTTTAGGTGCTGAGTTTCCATTTGATGATTACGTTCTTTGAATCGTATCATATAACGCATCGACCAGTAAGCAATACTGAACCCGATAAAATAAATGCATCTCCAGATGTTGGTTAGTATATAATGCTGATCCTGTTTTATCTGCGCTACTAAAGATTCTTTAGAGGGAGCAATGGCATAGTCTATTAAAAATTTTAATAATAAATATCCTATGATTTCTATAATGATGAGGGCAATAGATATTAGATATGGGCGTGTTGTATTAAAAAATGCGTAGTCTAGAATTACATGGGCATTGAAGTAGAATAGGCCAATGTTTAAAATATAGAATATAAAAAAATGATATACGCTCGCATTTATACCTACGGTGAACTTCACATAAGCAACTTCGTAAGTAACGAAAAGTATCCACACAAGAACATGTCGGAAAATTAAAGATTTATTTATTGAAACCATTTAATCTACGTCAATTTAATATCATCTATACCTTTCTACATAGGGCAAATCCCTCTCAGCGTAACAAAGTTATTTGAGTTTTCACAGGCAAATAGTTTTGAGCAAAAAACAAACGCCATGAAAATTTTAAAATCGAAAAAGTTGAATAAAACAATAGCTACTATCTGTGATTTTAATTCGACGTATCAAAAGAACAATTTTGGAGATACCGAACCACCAACCGGCACAGATCCAACGAATACGACAATCACGATTATTACAACTGTTAATACGCATTTATCGGGGCAAAAGTTAACTGCATAGAAATATTAACTCTACCTAAATAGTCAAAAAGCCGCCCCTAACCTTTTAAACGCACAATTCTATATTAACTATATGTTAACCAAGTTGTTTTCGTTTTGCTTAGATCAGAATTATATGAACTTGAAAAATCTGTCAGTGCCATCCTTATTGAAGACACTGTTACTAACCTGACTAGCTATGGACAAAAGCTGGCTGAACAGGTAGCCTATATCCAAAACACTTGTGCGGATCTGAAGAAGAAATGGACGCATGAGTTGTTGAGCAGCGCAAAGGAACAGGTTATTAAACGTTATATACAATTTCACCAGGCCGGTATCATTCAGCTTTCCGATGAGGTTTACAGGGTGTTACCGGCCCTGAACATTTCCGACGAGGTAAAGCGGATTAAAAAAGAAAGCTACCAGCGGGTAAATACGGCGCTGGAAAATGTATTGAATTTTCTTCGAAACCAGTTTTATCAATACTTTGATATCGACCATCAGGCGACGACCTATCAGTGCCAGCTCTTAGCCTCCAGGAT
>Ga0302315_10004012_pt1 | contig 13031 bp, 11 predicted proteins | sample III_Palsa_N3_1_FD_200532 | JGI IMG/M metagenome (GOLD analysis project Ga0302315, IMG submission 200532) | Peat permafrost microbial communities from Stordalen Mire near Abisko, Sweden - III_Palsa_N3_1 | ecosystem: Environmental > Terrestrial > Soil > Palsa > Peat permafrost | place: Sweden... | reverse complement strand
CGATCGCCGCCTGATTGGTGTCGGCGTCGACCGCCCAGCCGCTGCCATAGGCAAAAGGCACGTCCAGCATCGGAAAAAACTCGCTGTACACCGCATGCCCGGAAACGCTGACCGGATGACGACCCGACCCAGGCACCTGCACCGTCGGTGCCACACGGTAGCTGGCCGACTGCAGCTTGGCGCGGTGATCACGCATCAGCGCCACGGCGTCGATGTAATCCAGGGCGTTTGGCGGCTCGCCATCCGCACTGCGCCCAGTGGGTCCCCACATATCGATCTGCGGCACGAACAGCTGCGACGATTTCCACGGAATCGGATCACCCGACACCGCCCGGAAAACCGAATACGTCGTCATCGATGCCGATACGCCAAAGCCGATCGCCAGCACCATCAACAAGGTGAGCCCTGGGCTGCGCTTCAAACTGCGCAGCGCCAGCTCAAGGTAGTAACTGAACATGCATACCTCCGGATGGCAATGCCATCAGACAGGGAAAGTGGCTAAGGAGAAAGTTGAAAGTTTTCATACCGAACGCGTTGCCTCCACCGGCGACACAAGTGATGCGCGCAGGGCGGGCGCAAGCGTGGCTAGTTGGCCTAGCAGGAGCACCACTAGGACACCTGCGCCGACATACGCAATCGGCATTCGGGCTAATTCGAAATATGCGATCAGCCCTAAATTCAAACCTACTGCCAACAACGCGCCAACAATCACTCCACCGGTGCTGATCAAAAGATTTTCGGTAAGAAAGTAGTCCAGAATATTTCGTTGGGTCGCGCCCAGTGCGCGGCGTACGCCAATCTGCTTGCGCCGCTGGCCCGCCCAGAAGCTGGTAAGGCCGACGATGCCTGCAGCAGTGATTGCCAGCAGTACAACGCAGATCAACCCCATCATGATCGCCATGCCGCGATCGCTCTTGTAAGCCTTGGCGCGTACATCGCTAAAACGCTGCACGCCATCTTTGGGAGAGATAACACGCAGTCGATTAGCCGCGAACAAAGCTTTTTTTACGTCATGAAATACCGCATCCATCTGGTCCGTCTTGACGCGCACGACATAGCTGCTTCCCTGCGGCGTCGATAGTTGATCAGGCACCAGCGTTGAACGATCGGCCCAGTTGTCGGCAAAACTGTAGACCCATGGCACCTGCATGCGTTCGACGATGCCAACAATCTTGCTCGGCTTGGCGCTGAGGTAAACCGCTTTACCCAACGCATCACCATGCGGAAACATTTTTTCGGCCAGATCCTTCGTGACGATGATTCCTGACAATGCCATGCTGCCCACGCCTTTGGCCTGGGTGATTTCATCCGAGTGAAAATTGCGCCCGGCTATCAGCTTCAAACCAAGCGTCGGCAGCGTGTGCTGATCCGCGAAATAGATGGCCGTACTCGTAACCGACGCCTGCTTTTCCGGCGTGTAGCCCATGCCGAAGGAAATGCCTCCGTTACCCAGCGGCCATGCATTGGTGGCATAAGCATCGGCTACACCCGGCAGCTGCCGCAGCGTGGCCAAGTCTGCTTTCACCAACGAAGCGGTTTCATCCACCGACGGCTTGCCGGCCCACTGATTCTGGATAACCAACAGACTGTTTTCATCGACTCCGCTGGGGCGAGAGAGATGAGCGATACGCTGGCTTATGATGAATAGCGCATTGCAGACAATAGCCAGCGTCAGCGCAATCTGCAGGGCGATCAGCGCCGTACCGGACTTGTGATGTCTGAGCGCAGCGAGGATAGGTTTTATCTGCATGCCGGCCATCTCAGTTTGCCTTCAACTGCCATGCCGGCTGAACACGCGCGGCACGCCAGGTGGGATAGAACGCAGCAACAATCGCAGCGGCAACCGACACGAGCAAAGTAAAACCGACCAGGCTGAAGTTGAGGTGCGCGAGCCGCGCTATTTCAGGCTCGAAAACCAGACCAATGCCCAACACGCCAAATGCCGTCAGCAGCAGGCCTAGCAAGCCGCCAACGACACCAACAACTGCCGCCTCGATGAGAAACTGCGTGTAAATCTGCCGACGCGACGCACCCAGCGCGCGGCGAACACCAATCTCTGCGGCACGCCGCATGAATTTGGCCAACAGCAGACCAATGGTATTGACCAGACACACGAGTAGAAAGCCGAGCGCGACCACTAACGAAACGGTCGTTTCCTGGGGTACGACGTGTTCACGATCAAGCCATTGCATGAGACTGCTCAAACGAACGGTAGGCGCCCAGTGAAAGCGTCCGGCGCGTTGCTGATCGGCAGCATAGGCCTGCAGGTACGACTGGTATCGCGTCGCGGCGGTGGCATCGGGCAGCTCCACCCAGAGTGAAATCCAGACACATTCCGAATGGAGCCAACCATCCCATCCAGGCGCCTGCCCAGTAGTGCCGTAGCAATTGTTGTTGCCTTGGGTTTCGGTATGCAGATCGATAGCACGCGTGAATGGCATGAACACATCGGGAGCATCACCGAATCCGCTGCCGTTGTTGACGTCATAGAAGCGCGGTCGCGGATCCCAATCGGCCAGAACACCGGCAACGCGATAGTCACGGCCGTCTAATTGGATTTCGCGACCTACGCTGTTGGCACCGGCAAAAATTTTCTGATTCATTGCACCGCTGATGACGACGACGTTGGACCGATTGGCATCATCGACACTTTGCCAGCCGCCGCCGTATTCAAAAGGCACGTCAAACATCGTGAAGAAATCGGCATACGCCGCGTATCCGTTGACGGCAAACGGCTGACTCGATGGATCAACCGGTACCAGCGTAAAGCCGACCGGATAGATAGCGGTTTGCCTGGCGGCCTTGTGCGCCTGCATCAATGCCATGGCATCGGTGTAACTGAGCGATTCGGGCAGATCGCCGCCGGTCTTGCGGCTCTGCGGTCCCCAGTTGTCTATCTGCGGCACGAACAGCCGACTCGATTTGTTGGGCAACGGATTACCCGACACTGCGCGAAATACCGCATACGTCGTCATTGACGCTGCCACGCCAAAACCGATCGCCATCACCATCAGGAAAGTGAGTATGGGGTTGCGCCGCAGGCTGCGCAGACCGAGCTGGAAGTAATAGCCGAGCATGCGGTTAGCCGACGCCGATAACAGGCAAAGAGCAGGAAGGTAGGGTAGTCATACCGAACGCGTTGCCTCCACTGGCGGCACGTTGGACGCGCGTCGCGCTGGCGCCAGCACGGCACCCTGCCCCAACAGCAGCAGCACAACGACGCCGATCAAAACATAAATCAGCGACAGCCTCGCCATCTCGAACTGGGTGACCATCCACAGGTTGATGCCGATGGCCAGCACGATGCCGACAAGCACACCGCCAACGCTGATCAGCAGGTTCTCGGTAAGGAAATAGCTGAGGATGTCGCCACGTGTCGCGCCCAACGCACGGCGCACGCCGATCTGCCTGCGCCGCTGACCCACCCAGAAACTGGTCAGTCCGATGATGCCAGCCGCGGTGATCGCCAGCAGCACCACGCTGATGATGCCCATCAGGATCGCCATGCCACGGTCAGTTTCGTAGGCCTGCTTGCGCACCTCGGCGAAGCTCAGCTCGCCATCCTTGGGATCGATGATGCGCATGCGGTTCTGCGCATACAGCGCCTTGGGTACCTCGCGCATAGCGGCGGTAAGCTGGCCAGGCTTAGCGCGTACGATGTAGAACGTGCCATCGGAGTTATCCTGACGCAGCGGCCGTATCACCGACTGATAGGCGTACGCGGACTTCCACGTGCCGACGCTCTGGTTTTGCAGTAGATCGACAATGCCAATGATGGTACTTGGCGTCTTGCTCATCTCGTAAAACGACTTGCCCAGCGCCGAGCCATCGGGATACAGCCGATCAGCCAGTGCCTTTGTGACGATGACGACCGGTGAGGCCACGTTTTGGCGTGAGCCGATCCGTTGAACTTCGTCGGCGCGGAAATTTCGCCCCGCGATCAGTTTTACGCCTAGCGTATCGAGCAGATGCTCGTCACCCAGATAGACGTCCGCATCGGTGGTTTTTTCAGTCTGCTCCGGGGTCAACATGATGTAGTCGTCCCAGCCATCGCCACGCAGCGGGTACGAGTCGCTGGGTGACGCATCGCGTACGCTTGGCAGGCGCCGCAACGCCGCCATGTCGGCCTGTATCTGCACATCCGTTTGCTGCTCGGACGACTGGTTAGCCCACTGATTGGAGATCACGAACACATTGGCCTCGTCGATGCCGGTGGGTTCGGAAAGATGTGCCAGCCGCTGCTGGATGATAAACAGCGCATTGCAGACGATCGCCAGGGTCAGCGCAATCTGCAAGGCAATCAGCATGACGCCAGCCTTGTGGTGACGCATGGCGGAGAGAATCGGTTTGATCTGCATGTTGGCGGCTTCCTCAGTTCGACTTCAGCTGCCAGGCCGGCTGCACATGCGCCGCGCGCCAGGCCGGATAGAACGCGGCCAGCACCGTGGCTACGATCGCGGTGAGCAAGGTCATCGCCATCAGCGAAACATCGAGGTGCGCCAGTCGCGCGATCTGCGGCTGAAACAGCAGCCCGACGCCGAGCATTCCCAACGCGGTCAGCGCCAGCCCTAGCACGCCGCCAGCCAACCCCACGGTTGCCGCTTCGACCAGAAACTGCTTGTAGATTTCACTGCGTGCCGCGCCCAGCGCGCGACGCACGCCGATCTCGCCGGCGCGGCGCATGAACTTGGCCAGCAGCAAACCGATGGTGTTGACCAGACAGATGACAAAGAAGCCAAGCGCGACCAATAGTGAGATGCGCGTTTCAGGCGGCACGACTTTCTGGTACTCGAGCCACTGAACCACGTTGCGCAGGCGCACATTAGGCGCCCAGCCGAAGCGTCCTGCGCGTTGCTGGTCGGCGGCATAGCTTTCGAGAAACTGCCTGTAGCGCGCCGCATCCGCGGCACTATCCAGTTCCACCCACGGCATTACCCAGACGCAATTACTACGCAGCCACGCATCGCGCGTCGAAAAGTCGACATTTCCCCGGCAACTGTTTCTGCCCCAGGTATCGATCTGCATATCCAGCGCGCGGGTAAACGGCACATAGAAATCCGAAGGCTCGTCGAAATCGTGGCCATCGAACGCCGCAAAGAAACGCGGCTGCGGATTCCAGTGCCTTGCCACACCGACAACTCGATAATCGTGCCCGTTCAACGTGATTTCGCGGCCGACGCTGTCCGTGTTGCCAAACATTTTCTGGTTGAACGCTTCGCTGAGCACGACAACCGCCGCGCGTCCGTCGTCATCTGCCGTACTCCAGCCACTACCGTAGCGAAACGGGACCTCGAACATCGGGAAGAAATCGCCGTACACCGCATAACCGTTGGCGCCTACGGGCAGGCTGCGGCTACCGCCTGGCATAACCGACACATGCACTGCATACAACAGGGTCTGCCGGCTAGCCTGGTGCGCGCGCATCAACGCCATGGCATCGGTATAGCTCAGCGCATCGGGCGGCTCACCCTTAAGGTTCTGCTGCGGCCCCCAGTTATCGATCTGCGGCGTGAACAGCTGCGAAGATTTATCCGGAATCGGATTGCCGGAAACTGCACGAAATACAGAGAACGTAATCATCGACGCGGCCACGCCAAAGCCGATCGCCATCACCATCAGTGCGGTCAGCATCGGATTACGCCGAAGGCTTCGTAGACCCAGTTCAAAATAATAAGCGAGCACGATTTTTTCCTCCGCTCAGCTGCTCAAGCTTCCACCGCATTGCGTTTTGGCATTGGTCGACATTCACTGCAGCAGCCGGTTGACGTCTTCGAGATCGTGCATGTCGACGGTGCCGGCGGCTTGCTTGAGCAGTAGTTTGTTGAGGATGAACTGGTGGCGCTCCACGGTGTATTGACTCTGTGCCTGCGCCAGAATCTGGATCGCATTCACCACATTGGGCAGACCCATGGTGCCGATCGCGTAGCCGGCGCGCATGGATCCCAGCGACTTTTGCGCAACCTGCACAGCGGTGCGGGTGGTTTCCACCTGATCGATGCCGTCCACCACCAGGTTGAAATAGTTATTGGCATCTCGCGCGGCTTGCCGGCGTTCGGCTTCCAGATTGTCCTGATCCGCATCACGCTGATGGATCGCCTGGCGCACCTGCGACTGTGTGAGGCCACCGCTGAAGATAGGTACGTTGAGAGTGAGCCCGACGGTCGTGGTGGCTGACCCGTACTTGGAATCACCTGGCATAGGCGTGGCGCTGGACCAGCTACCGAATTTGTCGCGGTAGACGTTGGCGCTCAACGTCGGTAGGTGCCCGGCGCGCGCCGCTGAAATCTTGTGTTCGTCGGCATTGACCGTGTAGCGATCGGAAAGAATGGCAGGATTGGTTTGCATGGCTGCCTCGACCCAGGCCTTGGCATCGTTGGGTGTTGGCGCCTGCAATGGAATGTCCTCGCGCAGTTTTTTCAATGTGCCAGTCGGCTGGCCGGTAATCTGTTCGAGAGCGTGCAATGCATCCTTCAAGGTATCCTGCGCGGTGATCCGCTCCGACTTGATGGAAAGGTAAAAGGCTTGCGCCTGGGTCGCGTTCGCCGAATTCTCCAGGCCAACCTTCAAGCGTTGATTGGCCTGATCGAACTCTTGTTTGAACCCGTCTTCATAGGCTTGGTTGAGGTCCACCTGGTCCTGCGCGATCAGCACGTTGAAGTAGGCATTGGCAACGCGCACATAGAGATCCTGCAACGCGGCGCGATAGATTTCATCCTGCGCATCACTGGTGGAATGGGCCGCGCGCAACGTGGCGATATCCGGCAGGTTGATGATGGCCTGGCTGAGCGAGCCATTGAGGTCGCGATAACGACTATGGCCGATCGCGCTGGTGGGTACCGAGATGCCATTGACGATGTTCGATGCTCCCGTGCCGCCATGACTTTGGTCGAAACTCAACCCGGCGGACAGCTGCGGCAGCAACGCGGAGCGCGCCTGCGGCACACCCTCGGCAACGGCTAGCCGCGTAGCGTCGGCACTGCTGAGCACCGGGTCATTGGCGATGGCCTGCTGGTAAGCCTCCATCAAATCCTCGCCGTGACCGGACAAGGGTGCGATGGCCAGCAGGAGCAGCACGGGCAGCAACTTCAGACGCATGAATGAATCTCTCAGGTTATGGACGGATAGACGGCTATATCGTTCCAACGGACTGGATCAGTCGGAACGCGCGCCGCCTTGTGCCGCGGTCACGGCATTGTGGAAGCGCGGATCTTCCGAGAGATCCACCACCTGACCATCGATGACGTGCACGTTGCGCTGGGCACGGGCGGCCAGCTCGGGGTCATGCGTCACCATCACAATGGTGGCGCCGCCACGATGGATGTCCTCGAGCAGTTCGAGCACGCTGCGGGCCATCTGCGTATCGAGGTTGCCAGTCGGCTCATCCGCCAGCAGCAGGCGTGGCGAACCGGCCAGTGCACGGGCAATCGCCACACGCTGCTGCTGACCGCCGGAGAGTTCGGCCGGGTAATGCTTGGCACGCGAGGCCAGGCCCACGCGTTCGAGCGACTCCATGATGCGCTGCTTGCGCTCGGCCGCCTTCATGCCGCGATAACGCAGCGGCACTTCGATGTTGTCGAACACGTTGAGATCGGGAATCAGGTTGAACGCCTGGAAGATGAAGCCGATCTTCTCGTTGCGAATTTTCGAACGCGCGTTGTCGTTGAGGTTGCTGACCTCGATACCATCGAGGTGATACTCACCACCGGTGAAGGTTTCCAGCAGGCCGGCAATCGTCAGGAACGTAGTCTTGCCCGAGCCTGATGGACCGGTGACGGCGACGAACTCGCCCTCTTTCACGTCGATATTGAAATCGCGCAGCGCGTAGGTCTCGACCACTTCGGTGCGATAGACCTTGGACAGATGGCTCATCTTCAGCATGGTGCGTTTCCTCGGTGGTGTATTGAATAGAGATTCTTGAGTGCGGCCATGGATGGTCGCTTTTTGATCTTCGCGTTCATGGATGAATGCAAAAACCGCTCGTGGTGCGGCCACGGATGGCCGCTTTTGACTTTCGCGTTCGGGAACAAACGCACTAGCTGCTAATCGCAACCTTTGCCGCGTTCTTGAAGTTGTCTGTACCCGAGATCACGATGCGGTCGCCCTCTTTCAGGCCGCCCAGAATCTCGACCTTGTCGATGCTGCTGGCGCCGACACGAATCGGTGTCTTGGTGGCGATGCCATCGCGTACGACATAGGCATAGCTGCCGCCGGATTCGTCGACAAACGAACCGCGCTGCACGGTAAGCACGTTGTCACGCTTATCGAGCAGCACGCGCACCGAGAGGCGCTGGTTCTGGCGCAGCTGTTTCGGCGTCTGACCATCGAAGCGCAGCCGCGCGGCGACTTCGCCATTCACCACTTCGGGCGAGATGGCGCTGACCAGACCTTTCCACACATTGCCGTTGCCGCTGATCTCACCGCCCATGCCGATGCCCAGGTCACGCGCAAAACTTTCCGGCACCTGCATCTCGACCTGCAGCGCGGAGAGGTCAATGACGCTGAGCAGTTGCGCGTCCTTGGCCACCGTGGCGCGCTCGGCGATAAACAGCTGGCCGACCTGGCCGTCCACCGGCGATTTGACGTTGAGGTTGTCGACCTGGCGCTGCAGATCCTGCACCACCAGCATCTGGTTGTCGTGGGCGAGTTTCTTCGACTCGATGTTGAACTTCAGGCTGTCGTTGTTCATGCCCAGATCGGATTTGGCATGTGCAAGCACGATGCGCGCCTTTTCCAGCGCATCCTTCGACTGGTCGACTTCCACGCCAGTGGCCGCACCAGCGGCGAACGCTTTCTGCTCGCGGTCCAGGTTGGTTTCCGCGCTCTTTTCGTCGATCTGGCCGTTATCGAACGCCTTTTGCAGATCACTGCGCTTGGTGCGCGCGTCGACCTGTGACTGCAGGTAATCGACCTGCATGGCATCGGCCTTGGATTGTTCCTGCGCCAGCTTGTTGCGCAACTCGGGGCTGTCGATGGTGGCCAGTACCTGCTCTTTTTTCACCGTGTCGCCGGCATGTACCTGCAGCGTGACCGCGCCGCCATAGGTTGCGTAGAGCGTCGGACTCACTGCGGCAACGACCTTGCCTTCGGCGGCGATGTCGTTGACGAACTGGCCACGTTCGACCACGGCGAACGACAGCCGTGAGGCGCTGACCGATGACGAAGCGGAAAACAGCCGGCCAATGCCTGGCACCAGCCATACCAGCAGAGCCAGCACGACCACACCGCCGCCGATCAGCATCAGCCGACGCTTGCGGTTGGGTTTGACCTCGACGATACGGTCTTGCGCGGAAGTGTCGCGAATCATGTGATGCATCCCTGACCGCGCACCGGGCGGTCCTGCACAGGGTTTTGCAATCCACATGCCAAGACTGAAAGTGAGGCAGTGCAACGCTTTCGGCGCATCAGAGGTGTGACAAAGTGTGTCCGCGGACACCGCTGCCAGCGGTGCCGGACACTCATGCCGTCCGCCGCTCGCGCAGCCGCGGACAGATCGGCGACGAATCAATCGGCGGTTTGCTGCCTCAGGGCAGCATCGGTACTCCCTGCATCAGCAGCGGCTGCGAGCCGGCAATCGCCTGTGCAATGACTCGGCCCAACGGCGAAATGCGCGGCGGCGAGGCTTCGCCGAGGCAGACGATATTGGCGAGCGACTGGCAGCGAAAACGCATCACATGCGCCGCGGCACCACGGAACAGACGCACCCTGCCATGTCCTGGCAGGCTGGTGATCACCGCGCTGTCGCTTGGCAGATTGTCCCAGGCCAGGTAGTCGGTGTCGGGCAACAGATGCAGCTGGGCGAGAGTCTCGCCGCGTGCATCCAGGCATTCAATCCATTCGCGCGGGCCGTCTGCACTGACCATGCCGAGCACCCGCAGAAAGCGCGTGCGAAGCATCGGCGTCAACAGCGGACTCTCGCTGAGCAGTCCGTCAGGCCATCGCGTCGATGCATCAGCCTCAGTGCGTGACGGCACGTACAGCACGCTGCCGAGCAGCGGCAGCCAATGCACCAACGCGGACGGCGTAACGCCAAGGCAGCGCTCACTCAGGCCAGCGAACCACGCGCGCGCGGCGCAAAGGGAAGTATCAAGCCAGCCGTACATATCACCTCCAGCGGTGATGGCGTCCCGTGACGGGCATGCGTTGATGGCCGGCTGGAACCCGCAAGCAGCGGGCGGTCTGGCAAGAGCCTGGGAATACGGATGCGCGCGGCGACACCGCACGCGATGTTTGAAGCGAATTACTTGGTGAGAATCAGCTTGTCGTTGCGGGTCAGCCGCAGGTGGTATTCGCCACCCTGATGCTGGATCACCAGCTCGCGGCCGCCGTCGAGCAACAGCTGGCTTGAGATACGGGGAATAGCCGAATTGTCCGGCGCTGTCGGCCGCGTATTCACCAGCTGCAGCGATCGCGGGCTGGCCGAGACGACGTGGGCGACGGGATGGGACTGAGACAGGGTGGAAATCGACATGGCACGCTCCGCAGAAAGTCAGTGGCGTCTTTAATGATAATGATTCTCATTTAACTGTCAACTGCCATCTATCGCTGCGATTCACACTGGCTATCGGAATGACTGAGTCAGTGGCGCCGGTCCATCGACCATTGCAAGGCTGGATTCGTCGGCTTACTTCAGCGCATCGCCGTCAAGCGATGCTCCGAAGCGATTCCACCGAGGCAGGTAGTAGTGTCCTGGATCAAGCGACGCGACGACGTAGCGCGAGCGACCAACGATCTCCGACCGCGAAAAGAATCCGAGGTAGCGCGAGTCTTCGCTGTTGTCCCTGTTGTCGCCGAGCAGCAGATATTGACCCTGAGGGACTCTGATCGGACCGAAGCTGGAAATCGGCGATGGACGGTTGATCGACAGTCGAATGGCGTGGCTGATGCCGCCGACACGCTCGAGCGCATAGCGGGCTGGATCGTTGTGATCATCGCGAATACCTGTCGCCGAACCCAAAGCGTAAGTCGCCGATTTACCGTTGATGGTGAGCTGGTTATTGCGCATCGCCACTACATCGCCGGGCACACCGATCACGCGCTTTACCAGCTTCTCGTCGGCAGCATGCGAGTCCAGCACCACGATGTCACCTCGCTTGGGATCAGCAAGATGCACCAATGAAACGTGAGTCAGCGGCAGGCGGATGTCATAAGCCGCCTTGTCTACCAGGATGCGATCGCCGATGCGGATGGTCGGCTGCATCGAGCCGGTCGGAACTACATTCCAGTCCGCTGCCGCGCTGCGGAACATCACCATACCAATCACGAAAACGAACAGGCCCCTGTTCCTGGCCAGAAACTGCATCACGTTTTTCACGGTTGTTCCCTTGTGTTATCCGAGCCATTGAGACCGATGCCACACATACGCTCTACCCACCACCATGGGACTGCACGCGTGGCACGAAGTTTCATCGTGCCGACAACTAGGGCGTGTCATCAATGACCAAGCGGCCCGCGCCGGGAGCTGTTTGCGCGCAGGCCAAGGAAGAGCGAAGAAGTGTACGTCCGTACACGCCTGAGCGATGACGCCGGCGTGTGGGCAAACAGACCCGGCCCGCAGGGTTGCTTCGCTGTGGCCGCCATGCGGCAGCGCGCGGCTTGGCCTGACCGCCAGTCAGGCGCTGCGCCACGCCCTACCACCTGACAGCCACAGCGAAACAACGCGAGCCACTTGGTCATTGATGACACGCCCTAGACCATTGAGAGCCGTGTGTTACGCGACCACCTGCTCGATCCTCTTTTGCAGCACTTTGTCGATACGCGGCAACACATCGAGCGCGCCGAGATTCTTTTCCAGCTGCTCGGTCTTGCTGGCACCCAGCATCACCGTGGAAACGTGCGGGTTGAGCAAGCACCACGCTATCGACAGTTGCGCGAGCTCGACACCCAGCTCATCGGCGATCGGCTGCAGCGCGCGCACCTTGCCAACACGCTCATTGCCGTTGCCCAGCACACTGTTGCGCAGCCACTCGTAGCCCGGCTGGTTGATGCGTGAATCGGCTGGCACGCCGTCGTTGTACTTGCCCGACAGCAGACCGGACGACAGCGGCGACCAGATCGTGGTGCCCATGCCGTAGGCCTCGTACAGCGGTGCGTACTCCGTTTCGACCCGGTCGCGATGCAGCAGGTTGTACTGCGGCTGCTCGACCACCGGTGCGTAGAAATGATTGTCGCGGGCAACGCGGTGCGCTTCGTGGATCGCCTCGGCCGGCCATTCACTGGTGCCCCAGTAAAGCACCTTACCCTGGCGGATCAGCGTGTCCATCGCCGCCACGGTTTCCGCGATCGGCGTATCCGGATCGGGACGATGGCAGAAATACAGATCCAGATAATCCACGCGCAGTCGCTGCAACGCCTGATGGCAGGCTTCCATCACATGCTTGCGCGATAGTCCGCGCTGGGTTGGTAATGGATCATCTACGGCACCGAAAAACACCTTGCTCGACACGCAGTAGCTGTCGCGCGCGAAACGCAAATCGGCCAGCACGTCACCCATCAACTCTTCGGCCACACCGTTATTGTACGTCTCGGCATTGTCGAAAAAATTCACCCCACGATCGTGCGCCAGCGCCAGCAACTCGCGCGCCTGCGAACGCCCCACCTGTTTGCCAAACGTGACCCATGCGCCGAACGAGAGCGCGGAGAGCTGCAGGCCGGTAGTACCAAGGCGACGGTATTGCATGGAATGTCCTTTTTGCTTGCGACGGGGAACGGGCGAACGACGTATTGCAACAATCGCTGCATGGCATCCAACCGATGCATCAGCTGGATGCGGCGACTCAACTACGCCACAACACCGACATAATTTGCCAGCGCCGATGCAAGATAGTCGAACACAATGCGCACGCGGCGGCTGGCCTTGAGATCCTCGTGCATTACCAGCCAGGTATCCAGGTTGAGCGCGAAGGCCTGCGGCAACACGCGCACCAGATTTTTATCGCGCTCGGCCAGCGCACACTGGCAGCCGCCAATGCCGTATCCGGCGCGAATGGCCGCCAGCTGCGCCAGATCACTATCGGTGCGCAGCGAAAAATCCT
>Ga0302315_10004006_pt1 | contig 13036 bp, 16 predicted proteins | sample III_Palsa_N3_1_FD_200532 | JGI IMG/M metagenome (GOLD analysis project Ga0302315, IMG submission 200532) | Peat permafrost microbial communities from Stordalen Mire near Abisko, Sweden - III_Palsa_N3_1 | ecosystem: Environmental > Terrestrial > Soil > Palsa > Peat permafrost | place: Sweden... | reverse complement strand
TTTTGGTCCTGGATAGCTGCATAAACTTCTTCACGATGAATTTTTGTTTCTTTGGGAGCTTGGATGCCGAGTCGAACTTGTTTGCCTTTGATCTGCACCACGACGATTTTGATATGGTCGTCTATCGCGATGCTTTCCCCCAACTTCCGGGTCAATACTAACATAAGATCTCCATCTTCGTGCCAAACGCTTGCGGCAAGTATTCCTTTACGGTGGCCAGATTTAGACTAACACCCCGCCACTTGCAACTTTTTTCTCGTTGCGTCATTTAATTCCCGCCAAAATCTTTATCGCAAGAAATCCAGCAACGTGGGCTGGATGAGCTTTTGAGAGCTCGCCAATGAGCTTTTAAAGACCTGCTCTTCCTTAGCGAGATCACTGACGACCTGAGCAACGTCCGCATCTTCGATCTGTGAAGTGAGCTGAGAGTTGGTCAAGTTATGTCGTTCAATAGACTGTGAGGTGGACTGAAGTCCCTGAAGTCTTGAGCCTATTTTGGATCGGGTCGCTACAATCTTCGCATGTATCTGATCGAAACGATCAAGCGTATCGCGGGTAGCTCCGATGTCTCCCGTGAGAAGAGAAATGCGCAGATTCTGGAGTTCATCAAAAACGTTTACATTCTCAGGAGTAGGAACGTCTTTACCCTCTGGTCCTTTTTCAAGTCCGTTTGACGCTGGGTTGCGCCCGGCGGTCGTTGGGCCGTAGCCCGGGTTAGCACCAAAGGCCCCCTGCCCGTCCGTGCTGGTCCTCGGATGCGAGTTGAAGGCATCGGCTCCCGTCACGTTCATCGAAAGAAAAACATCTTTCGCGATCTCAATCATCATCTGACCTTCGTCACCATGATATTTACCATCGGGATCGACGGGAGGACGCTGCGTCTTGTATCCGCCGAAAATATAGCGATCACCAATTCGGCGATTTCCCGCCGCGACAGCTTGATTGTAAAGACTAGAAATTTCTTCGGCGACGCCTAAACGGCTCTCCGCGTTTGAACTCGCTCCGCTGGACTGGCTCAGCGCAATTTCTTTTGCGCGATTGATGATGTCGGTCAACTCGGTCATCGCCTGCTCAGTGTTCGTGAGAAACGACTCGGCCATCTTCGCGTTGGTCATGTACTGCTCGTTGTTCACCTTTTCGGTTCGAACTTCGAGAACCTTGGCCGCGCCAACAGGATCATCCGACGGCGTATTCAGTTTCTTCATCGTCGCTTGTTCATTCTGAAGGTTATCCATTCGTTCCTTGCTCCGAAAAACGTTATTGCGGACGGTTTCGTAGTTTTGATTATCAGAGATTCTCATTCAACCGTCCTCCTTCTCGTTTATCGTTTCACTTACCTAATTACTTACTTGGCCACTTATCTTCTGAGGTCCAAAACTTCTTTGAGCATTTCGTCAGCAACTTGAATGACTTTGGCGTTCGCCGCAAAAGCCTGCTGAAACTGCATGATATTAGCGGTTTCTTCATCGATCGAAACGCCAGAGATCTGCTCTCGCATCTTCGAGAGTTGCGCGACCACATCTTTTTGTTGGTTCATCGCATTTTTATTGCTCGCGTTGGCCGTTCCAACATCGCTGACGATCGAATTGTAATAGTCGTCAAGCGTCGCTTTTCCATCTTCCATCAGATGTTGATGCTGAATACCCGAAAGCGCGATCGCGATCCGATTGTCGCCAGGCGAATCCGCCTCGGCGGCGGTCGCAATATTATTCACGCTAGATTTCAATTCGTCCGATAGTTCGATAAATGCAGATGCGCGTTCTTTTCCGTCGAGCTGTTTGAAAAAACTAACTCCCTGATTGCCGGTCCGAGTAAAACCCTGCTCATGAACTTCGTTCACCGAATTCGTGATCGTATGAGCGAGTTCATCGAGGCGATCCAGAACCGTTGAAAGAGTCTTATCGCGCGCATCGATAAGCGCACCGAGTTTCCCACCCTTAATTCGATGAGTGACGGTCGGGCTCGCGCTGGCGGTAGTTGTGATGTCGAGTGAGTTGGTTTGCTTCCCTTCGGCGTCGGCTGGCCCCCGTTGGGAACCGAAGGTCTCGTGGTTGTTTCCGCAAACGAGAGGGCCCATGCCTTTCACGTCGACGGTGTAACTTCCGTCTTTGTCCTGATACATGGCCAAATCCATGTACTGTGAGAGGTTTTTTAAGGCGAGATCGCGTTTGTCTTGAAGATCGTTTGCTTGGCCGCCGGTAATCTCCAGCTGCTTAATCTGCTGATTGAGAGAGGCGATATTTTTCGCGATCGAATTGACCTGTGAGATATCGCCATCAATACGCGCGTCGATATGGCTCTGAACTTCAATGACTTCGTTTCTTAAGCGATGGAAGTCATTGACCATGGATTGAGATGATTCGCGCACAGACTGACGAACCGCTTCGCTATCGGGATCGTTTGAGAGTTTACGGAACTCGTTGAAAAATTTAGCGACCAGGCGATTCAGCCCTTGGCCGTCCATTTCATTGAAAATGTCTTCGGTCTGGCGAAGAACAACTTCTTTTTCTTCGTACTGAGCCATATCGCGGCCCGCGTTTCGAATTTGTTTTTCGATATACTCGTCGTTCACGCGCTCTGTTCGCGCGATGAGTGTGCCGCCACCGATGATATTGTTTCCTGGGCCTGGATGGGGTGTTGCGGTTTCAGTTTGCACACGTTGGCGCGAAAAACCATCGGTCTTCGAATTGGCGATGTTGTGGCCCGATGTCGCAATGGAGGCCTTGCTGGCCACCATCCCTGATCGAGCTGTTTCGAAGACGTTTCCGACACCCATTTAATTCTCTTATGCCTCTTTCGAAATAAGACGTGCGCCCTTAGGGCCCGCCGTTTTCTGACCCTTAGAGCTATACGTGTTGGACTTCGGTGTAGTCTCGCCAAGCACGTTCTTTTTCATCTCCTGGATGTGCGCGAGAGAATTCTGAACAAGCGCCAGGTTGTCCTGGTTCTGCTCAGTGATGCGCTTAATGAGAAGAGTGAGGGCATTGTAAGCGCTTCGAAGTTGTTCGGAGAGTTTGGGATTTGAAGTCTGAATCTGAGTCACGATCACAGGCAAAGTAAGCTCGCGAAGTGGCTTCTTCCACAAGAGCGCAAGTTCAGTCGTCGCACGAATGCGACTCGATTCGGATTGGCGAATCGCTTCGATCAGCGCTTGTTTTGCGAGTGTCGCATCTTCGATTCCTTTGATGTCGGCTGCAACGAGCGCTTCTCGTTCCATACGAACCGTATCCATCAATTGACGATGAAGACCCGTGAGGCGCTGAAGCGTCTCATAGATTTGAAGAAAAATTTTAAGATCTGCCTGATTTGCTGAATGCTGGGTCTGTTCTTCCACGTTGCAATCCTCCTGACTGCTCCGGGTTACGCTTTCTCAAACTCGCTTCCATCCTGGAATTGAGTTACTAACTGCGAGAAAATCTTAAAAAATCAACCGATACCGCTAGAGAGATGCTCGTCGACCATGCGCTCTGCTACTGCTTTTGGATCAACGTTGTACTTACCAGCAGCGATTCGTTCTTTCAGTTCAGCAATTTTTGCTTCGCGAACATCAGGTGCGTTGGTTGCTGCGGCCTTCGCCGACGCAAGCTCTTTAGCACGAGCAGAAATTTCGGGGCGAGTATCGCCTTCGATTTCGGTGCCTGAAACGCGCTCTGAACTCTTGGAATCTTTTTCGCCAGATGCCTTGCCGGCTCTTTTGGCGCTGCTTGCGGTATTCTGCGTGTCGGCAGAAATATTCGGATTATTTGTCACCCTCATTGATACCTCCTGTACTACGACGACCAACTTCTTTCAAAGTTTTCGCCGGGGCTTTCTCCGAGGCATTCATTTGCCTCTGATCTAAAGTGTAACTTTGCGGCGCAAGATAAGCAATAATCGTATCCGTAAGGCCTACGCCACCTGCTTTAACGGCATTCTGTGCATTCTCAGAATCCAACATCCCCTGATACATTTCTGACGCCGGGTTGTTTAAGTCCATATCGTTTTTAGGGACTGTCTCGCGCATCACTTTCATCAAGTAATCCACGAACATAGTCTCCATCCCTTCGGCGGCTTCTATGATCTTGGGATCAACTTTACTGCGGTCGACGTGAGGAGCGCGATTACTCGGCGTATGAGGCGCCGAAAAAGCGTTCCCCCTACGCATTGTTTGCGCATCTTCACTATTGGTGGGGGAGGGAGGAAGCCCTCGCGCTGCCGGGGCGATCGGCAGGCTCAAGCTTCCCCCCTCAGCCGCGGACTGTTTCGGTGGCCCAGACTCACATCCGTGTGAGGTTTGGCTATTGAATCGATTTCGGAGCGACCTACCATCCTAGCGGGCCGTGTTTCCTGTCTCGTTTCCTGGATTATGCCGGTTACATCTTCCATGATGTTCGGGCTACCGATCCGCGTCCTGCGGCAACTTTCTAACTCTGCATTCAAAAAATTTGGCAAATTGATATCTTGGTCGATCATCATTGGACCCATCACATCGTCGAATACAAAATCTTTCCAAGTAATCACATGATCTCCAAGTCGGCTTGTAATGCGCCGACAGCTTTCAAAGTTTGAAAAATCGCGGTCAAATCTTTAGGTTGAACACCGAGAGCATTCAACGCTTTGACCAAATCTGAAACACTCGAGCCCGACTTCAGCTCGGCTACGCGCTCAAGCTTCGTCTTACCGGGAGCAGCGCCTGCAGCAGTCGAGGACTTTACCTCGATCGCAAGATCGCCGTGAGCAATCGCTACTGGAGTGATCGCAATGTGTTCACCCATCACGATCGTGCCGGTGCGTTCGTTTAAAACGACCTTCGCGCTCGTATCCACGTTCACGTTCACGTTTTCAAGCGTCGCAAGAAGTTCAACCGAGTTGCCTTCGTAATTAAAAGGAACCACGACATCGATCGTTCCGCTGTCACGTGCGTTAGCAAACTTGCCGCCGAGCTCTCCGTTAATGATCGCTACCACGCGAGCTGCGGTCGTAAAGTCAGGATTGTGTAAAGAGAGGCGGAAGTTCTTCTTCGCCGCAAAGTTCATATCGACATCTTTTTCAATCGTCGCACCCGAAACAACTCGGCCAACGGTCGGAAAGTTCTTGGTCGTTCCATCAGCGATACTTCCAATACTAATTGGCCCTTGCGCAACGGCGTACACATTTTGATCGCCGGCGCGAAGTGGGGTTACCAACAAGATCCCACCCTCAAGGCTTGGGGCATCACCAATTGAACTCACGGTGACATCAATCTGGTTGCCGACACGAGAGAACGGAGGAAGTTTTGCAGTCACAATCACTGCCGCTGCATTTTTTGATTTAATTGCAGCATTTCCCTGTACATCTAATCCGAGTTTGCCGAAGAGACGAGTGAGGGATTGGCTAGTGATGTCCGCACTCGAGTCGCCAGTTCCTCTCAAGCCCACAACAATGCCGTAGCCGATGAGAATGTTCTCGCGAACACCCTTCACGGTTGCGATGTCCTTCAGTCGCGCTGCCTCGCTCAAGCGTGGCGCAAGAAGGACTGCGCATAGAGTCGTCATGAAAGCCGCCCAGTGAGCGATTTTATTTTTAGCGGAAAGCTTCGAGTTGGTATTCATAAAGTTTTCCTGAGTTAATGACATCATCTTCACCAATATCTGTTCCGCGAGCGACGGCCATTAAGGTCATCAATCTTGGAGTTCCCATCTTGTACTGGACGCGCTTTGTGCCGCGAATCTTGTAATTTCCGTTCGGATAGCGCTCTACGATCTCAGCCATGATCGGATCGCCGTCTTTCACTTCGAGTGACTTCGTCACGTCGATGTCCGCTGCAGTTGCTTCCGGAACGTTGGCCATGGAGGCTGGAGAACGATTGTCGGTTGGTGCTGTTGGAGGTGCACCTGGTGCTGGCGCTCCGCCAGGAGGCGTGTTCGCCGCGGTGGCGGTAGCATCGGAAATGCCCAGAGCCTTCTTTTGAAGTCGATCCTGCGCAAGCGCGAGCTCGGCGTCTTTTTCTTTTGGCGTGAGGGTGCGCTTCACTTCTGCTCCGAGGTCCTTGATCAACCCACCTTCCATCTTGATGGTGATGATGTCGCCGACGCCGCGGATTTTGTTCTTGGTGAAGTAGTAGTTCGTCTGACCATCGGATGCCCAGAGCGATCCCTCATTCTGGGAGTCGTCGACAAAGTCTGCTGCCGTTGCACGATTGCCATTTCGATATTGGCGGCGAGTTGCAGGCGCCATATTCGGGTTCGCTGAAAAAGCCGGAGCGCCGTTGCCATCGCCGCGGAGAGCGTCACGGTGATTGTTGTTCGCGTCGTCTTGTGTGTACCAAGGAGAGTTTGCGTCTTGTGGAGCATCGCTTGCGATTCCACGCTCGGAATGACCTACGTTGTTGTAACGAGCTGCACCTGGATCTTCAGGCATGTCTTGCGAAAGAAATCCGTGCTCAGGCCACGTGCCACCTTGAGTTGGGCCGGTGTCCGTCTGTTGATCGTCGAGATCCGGACGCAAACCACCCATCATCTTGGCACAGCTCACAAGGCTGAGTGCGACTACAGTAAGAGTGAAGACGTTATAAAAAATTTTCATTGAAGCTTCACCTCGACTACGCCATCCGCTTGGAGCAGGCCCGTGAGCTCATGCTTTGTCTTCGCGACAATGACCTTAATCGTATTGTTGATGTAGCCGGGTTCAGCAGCAGTGCCACCGGCGGTCAGGTTGAGATCACCGGAGATGATGTGAATGCGAATGTCATCACCCTTGCGAACATCAGGAACCTTCTCAACCGCGGTCGACGTGAGAAACTGGCCGTCCATGATGGTCTGACGAGTCTGAAGTCCCGCGACGTTTTCTTCTTGTGGAAGAATCAGGCCCTTTAACTCATAAGCCATGCCGGTCGCGACGTTGACGTCTTGATGAATAAACATGTCTGCAGAGAGTCGTTGGTTTGGAGAAACGCGAACTTTTGCAACTAAAGCTGGAACCATCGCGGTGTAAGTCGCGCGAATTTGGGCTGCACCATCGTTTACCGAAAGAATCGCCTCGCCGTGAACGGGCTCGTTGATCACACGCACCGTTTGTATTTGTGCGGGCAACGTCCCTTGAATAAGACGCAACGACTGGGTGATTTCAATTCTTGCTCCGATATATTGATGAGCAATTTCGGATCTTACGATGTCTTGAAGATGATTAACGGTTTCGTTGGAATAAGCGGGCGCTAAGTTAGCTGCCGAAGAATTAACCGTAGCAGAATTATTAGTTCCGGTATCGGCACTCACGACGACTGCGGTCAGCATAGCAACACTGATCATCGCAATGGTGTAAGTAAAAGTGTAATGCCACTTTGAAAACACTAGTCGCCCTCCTGGCCATTTATAGAGTGGGTAACTCCCCCGAATCACTTCACTCTATTTCTAAAGACACACATCCTGTGTGTCCTTCATTTAATTAAACCCTACTTGCCGCAAAAAAACCTAAAAATCTTACTTAATATTAATTGTCGCTTCCCACATTTTATCAGCAACACCCATGGTCTTCGTTCCCATCTCGTACGCGCGCTGAGTGGAGATCATCTCCACCATGCTGTTGGCAACGTTGACGTTTGATCCTTCAAGCGCCCCTTGCATCAGGGTTCCCATTCCGTTTTCGCCCGGAACGCCTTGAACTGGTCCACCACTCGCGGGAGTTCCCTTATACAAACCATTTCCAACGGCATCTAAGCCCTGTTCATTTTGGAAGTGAATGAGCTGAATATTTCCGAGAGTCGTTTCGCCGGCGTTTGCCATCTGAGCTTTGACTTCTCCGTTAGGCGCAATCACAACGTTGAGCGCATCAGACGGAATCGTGATGTCAGGAATCAAAGTTGCACCGTTACTCAGCTGCATTTTTCCCTGTGCATCGATGTGGAAATTTCCTGCTCGGCTAAAAGCTACTTCACCCGTATTTGGCATTTTCACCGCAAAAAACCCGCCGCCTTCAATCATGATGTCATAAGGATGGTTGGTGATGCGCGCAGGACCTTGTTCGAAATTTTTATGAATCGCGCCAACTTTTACGCCGAGACCAACTTGAATACCAACAGGAGACTGCGAATTAGATCCGAGCGTTCCGCCGGGTTCCTTGATGGTCTTGTACATCAGGTCTTGAAATTCATTGCGGCTGCGCTTGTAGCCATCAGTGTTCACGTTCGCGAGATCATTTGAAATGCGCTCGATATTGGTCTGCTGTGCTTCCAAACCTGTTGCTGATGTTGTGAGTGCTTGAATCATTTTTTATAACTTCCCTAAGTCGTTCACTTCACGACCCATCATTTCGCCATATGTTTTCATCGATTTGAGATCTTGCTCAAAGAGGCGATTCGCCTTAATTAAATTGGTCATCTCTTCGATTGGATTCACGTTGGATGTCTCAATCACACCCTGATGAACGATCGTGTGCTCCGGAACGGTCGGGATGTTGGTCTGATCCGGATTGTCGAATGTGCCACTTCCAGCTTTTCTCAACTTCTGGGGATTTTGAAACTCCAGAACGCTGAGCTTCCCGATCAAGTCTTCACCCGCATAAATCTCGCCCTGCTGATTGATGCTGATGTTTGTCCCTCGATCACGAAGGTTGATGAATCGCGCAGACATATCGCCCTGTGGGGGTGTCAAACCAGCTGGAGCTCTTCCTTGAGCTCCATTAGCATCGGGCCGTCCTTGGCTCTGCTGCTGATTTTGAGCTAGCTGCGCGGCCAGCCCCCCGGGTGAAGAAGCCAGCACTGGGTTTCCGTCGGACGTCACTAACCGGCCATCCGTGGCCACTTTGAGACTTCCTTGTCTCGTGTAGCGAATGCCCGACGGTGTGCTGACTTCCAAAAATCCTGGACCATCAAGCGCTACATCGAGTGGCGCTTGCGTGACCCTCATTCCGCCCTGCTTAAAATTGGTGTACGTTCCGTCGACGATCACAAACGTCTGGTCGCGTCCGTCGAGGGGATAAAATTCTTTTTCTTTGATTTGGCCGCGGGGAATATCTTGCGGACCGTGCTCGCGCTCTTGAGCGGCGAGGTAGGATTTGAAAGTCGGTAGGTCCTTCTTGAATCCGAGCGTGTCGACGTTTGCCAAGTTATTGGAAACCATATCGACGGCTTGCGATTGAGCCGAAGCACCTGCTGCTGCTGTCCACATCCCAGTGGCCAAAGTTTCTCTCCCCCAAAGAGTTACTTACTACTTGAAGCCGTCCTGGCCTCACACCACTAAGAGTGAGCAATCGGCATGCCGAGTAAATCCCTTGAGTCATTTTTTAGCGTCAAAACTAGGCAGATTTTGCCGTAAATGTGAGACGCGTTACATCATCTCTGTGAATTAATACCGGAAAAAGTGTCGCGGGCTTGATAAAATATTTTTAATGCGCGCCCCTAAACCTGCCCCCTGAGCCCTTCTTGGGGTGCGAAAAAAGACCAACTCGGCAAAAAGTGTCCGAGCAAACCTTTCCGGTGCGGCAATAAAGAACCCTATTTCAGGAAATTCTTACCGGGCGTCTTATGCTCCAGTACTGCTTTTGCCGAGAATTTTCGTCTCGGTCTTCGACATGATTTTCACCGTTTTCTTCAATAACTTTGGTAAAACTAAAACACACATGACTCACTCTCCCACTATTTTGGCAGCAAAACCCGTCGCCGATGCCATTCGTTCGCATGTCGCAGAGCGTGTTCAAAAATTCAAAGCACAGTACAACCGTGCACCAAAACTTACGGTGGTCCTTGTCGGAGAAAATCCCGCGAGCGTCGTTTATACCAATAGTAAGGGGAAAGCCGCGGTAGCTGCGGGTATGGAACACGAAACCATTAAGTTCCCGGAAACCGCTACCGAACTCGAAGTTTACACCGCCGTTCGTGCGCTGAACGAAGACCCGACTGTTGATGGAATCTTAATTCAACGGCCTCTTCCAAAGAGTTTTAAAGAAGAGGAAGTCCTCTACTGGGTTGCGCCAGAAAAGGATGTCGATGCATTTCACCCCGAAAACGTCGGGAAATTGAGCCTTGGCCTTCCCTGCTTCCGGCCCTGCACTCCCAGCGGTGTGATGGAAATTTTAAAATTTTATAAAGTCCCTCTCGCTGGGAATGTTGCCTGCGTGATCGGCCGAAGCTCCATCGTTGGTAAACCCATGTCGATGATGCTGCTCCAAGAGAACGTGACGGTCTTGCAAACTCACAGCAAAACACCTGATCTTCGCGCGATGTGTAAACAGGCCGATATTGTTGTTGCAGCTATCGGTCGCGGTGAAATGATTGATTCTTCCTACTTGAAGCAAGGGGCTGTCGTGATCGACGTTGGGATGAACCGCAACGCGGAAGGTAAACTCGTCGGTGATGTCAATTTCGACGATGCTTCGAAAGTCGCATCTGCCATCACACCCGTTCCTGGTGGCGTCGGCCCGATGACCATCACTATTTTGCTTCAAAACACTGTATGGGCCGCGGAAATGAGAGAATCTGCAAACGAGAGCGCGTGACCCTCAGCCACCAAGGCTGCTGATCACGCGTCCTATTCGTGTTTCTTAGACTGCTTTATTATTGAGTGAGGGTCGCGCCAACTTGGGCTGCCTCGTCTTGTTTTTGTGCTGGACCAATTCCGTCATCGCCTGGTTTAGATTGATCCTTTGCTCGCTTACTTTCTTCGGAGATGAGGTGGTCCTGCTCTTTCAGTAGGGCTCGGTCAAAACGCCTTTCGAAGGCATTTCTCCCAGTGGCCTGCCATTTCACAAGTCCGTTAGGAAGTTTGTCCGGCGCACCGACCAGATGACTGCCAAAACTTTGCTTCACGAGATTAAGAAAGTCCTCAGTAGACATGTTTTTGGAACTCTCGCAGTCGATCTTAATCCCTGGCTCGCGAGTATATACATCGGCGAGGTTGAGCGCGTTTCTAACTAAGTCAGTAGGATAGAGCTCGAGACTCGCGGACTTTTTATCCTCGCGCATTTTAGGATGCTTCATGGTGACCTCGTTTGCATAATTGCCGAGTACCGCAGTGAAACTTGTTCCTGCAGGAAAGTTCGCTGCACCCATTATTGTGCAGTTAGCTCCCTGTACGGGTACTTCCTCGCCGTTTTTTCCATAGGTCAATTTGCCATTTTGGTAGAACGGGATCTTGTCGATGCTTGAACTAACCGGGAAATCGAGCTTTATTTCCGAACCGGAACTCGCGGCCTGCGCGCTCACGGATAGAACCAATAGACCTAAAGTGAAAACTTTCTTCATGAGTCTCAACCTCTCTCAAATTTAGAAACTTGATATTGGTGAGTTGAGTTGCAACCGGTAAGCCACCCTTATGATCGCAAATTCGCTAAAGATTATTACCTGTGTCCGCTAAGACACATCTACATCAAGAAATGGGGGTGTTCCGTTCGTATACACACTGGCTTCAGTCAAAAGTCGTCAGTAACGTGTTCAAATCGAGATTAATTTTTTGAAGCACCGGAAGAATGTCTTGGCAACCTTGCACGCTGTAAACAGACGCATGCAAATCCGTCATCGAATGGCCGTCGAGATCACTGTGAACGATACGCATTTTTGCCTCTGCGTCCTTCGGTGCGTCCGTCTCTATCGTAATTGAAAAAGCGAGACTGCTCAGCACTGTCGGGATGTCTGAAGCAATCTGGTCGGGGTCCGTCAGAGAGTTATAAACCGAATCAAAGTTGCAGTTCTTCTGAGCGTCCGACGCGAAGTCGATGACCACTTGGATCTCTTTGATCTCGCTCGTGATCGTGTTCTTATTGGCGTCTCTCGGTGAGGTTGGGTTCGAGTCCGCAAAAGCACTGAGGCCCGAGACTGAAGACAGGGCCATTAAACTGATCAACAATGTGCTCTTTTTCATCTGTGGACTCCCTATGAAGTAAGCCTTTTATCAATTCCGACTTAATTGGTCAAGTATTGCTTGTTCTTGATTTATTTAGGTCCATAGTCTATAGTCTATGGATATGAAGGTCTCTAAATCGGAATTAAAACCTAAGCTTTTCAGCTACTTAAAGAAAGTCAGCGAGACCGGGAAAGAGCTGATTATCACGGATCATGGCAAGCCCGTCTTGAAGGTTATCCCGATTTCAGAGGACGAGGCCGACCCACTCCTTTCTTTGAGAGGCATGATCACTCGTTATGACGAACCCCTTGAGCCTGTAGGCGTTGCCTGGAAAGCAGCGGAATCAGACGAATGATCGCTCTCGATACGCACGCCTGGATTTGGTGGGTCAGTCAGCAAGACAAGCTTTCGCCCGCAGTCCAACGCGCACTCAGCTTGGTGAGCGACAAAGAGCCCGTGATCGTCTCTTCGATCAGTGTCTGGGAAGTCTACACGCTCGTCGCGAAGGGTCGCCTCGCACTGAAGACAGACGTCGCACACTGGGTTCACCAGTGCGAACTCAGCTCGAAAATTCGGTTTCTTCCAGTCGATAACGAAATTGCTCGAATCTCAGTCCAACTCCCCAAAGGTCTCCCTGAAGATCCTGCGGATCGATTGATCATTGCCTCAGCGATATCGCTCGGGGCCACTCTCATCACAAAAGACACGAAAATCCGCGAAAGCGGCGCTGTTCAAACGCTTTGGTAATTCTGCACCAATTTGGTGCCCTACTTCGCTTGTGTAAAAAAGCGGGTAGATAATTACTCTCACCTAAAGCCAACATGACACCGTTTTGGCCAGAAAAACCCTAATTCCACTCTCTATTGCTCTAAAACACACAAAAAACGCGTGTTTTTTGCTGGCCCCCATCTTGCTCTGAGTCACTGCGGGTGTGGGAAGCAGAAATGCTTTGAGTTTGGGGGATGAATGGATTCTTCTCGAAAGCTCCTTTACGGAGCTGTTTTATTAACGTTGTCGGTAACTACTTTAGTAAGAAGTACGTACGCCGATGAGAGTGCGGACTCAAGTTCCTCTTCAAGTCCATCGGACGACAAGGGGGAGCGCATTGAAGTTACTGGCTCTCATATCCGGAGAACGGACGTCGAAGGGATTTCTCCCATTGAGACGATCTCCAAGAAACAAATCGAAGAAAAAGGTTACGACAATCTAGGTGACGTCGTCCGCGACATCGGCTCCAACAGCTT
>Ga0302315_10004005_pt1 | contig 13040 bp, 22 predicted proteins | sample III_Palsa_N3_1_FD_200532 | JGI IMG/M metagenome (GOLD analysis project Ga0302315, IMG submission 200532) | Peat permafrost microbial communities from Stordalen Mire near Abisko, Sweden - III_Palsa_N3_1 | ecosystem: Environmental > Terrestrial > Soil > Palsa > Peat permafrost | place: Sweden... | reverse complement strand
ATAAAGACAAACTGGAAGAAGCAGCCGACACTGGGCACGCTGCACATGCTTGGTTGGAAGAGTGGATTAAAGCAGGCATTTCTGGTAAAGTAAAAGAACAGGACGAGATGCTAAAGTCCATAGGAGTTACATGGGAAAGTCTATAGAGTTGACTAGTGAGTACACGGCTACCGTTAGTGAACAAGATTACCAGCGAGTTGTAGACGCAGGTCCTTGGTTTGCTCATGTGGAAAAGAAAAATGGAGTCATCTACACGGTATATGCATACCGTCACGTAAAACGTGCAGATGGAGGCGATACTACACAGAAGTTACACCGTTTCATACTAGGTGTTATTGATCCTAAAATCGAAGTGGACCACAAACGCGGCAATGGATTAGACAACAGGCGCAGCAACCTGAGAAAAGCCACCCATGCACAGAATATGCGCAGCGGTAAAATGCGTAGAAATAACAAAACAGGTTTTAAGTGTGTTTATTGGCATGTCAAAGGTAAGAAATGGGTCACCAGAATAACAGTTAACGGAAAACTGGTGCATCTAGGGCTATTTGCAACTATACAAGAAGCCGCCGACGCTTATGATAAGGCAGCAAGGAAGTATCACGGAAAGTTTGCCATTACCAATGCTATGTTGCGAGGCAAAGCATGATCCTCACAGATGAACGTGCTATACAGGCTGTGAAAGCAGCTTTGCGATGGATGAAGGCTCATGCTGTGCAATGGCTAAAGACTGAAGAAAAGGTCTATAGTCTAGAATTCAATTTCGCTGGGACTATGGATGGGCTTGCATACGTGGACTCTTGCCCTGATCCTGCATGCTGTACCCAAGAGTTTAAACACAGTTTATGCCTTATAGACTTCAAAACCTCAAACCAATTAAAAGATGAGTACTGCCTTCAGACGGCAGCCTACCAACAAGCCCTACAAGAGGAGCACGGCACCATCATAGAAAACCGTTGGTTACTACGCTTAGGCAAGAGCGACGAAGAGGCAGGCAAATTTGAAACGTGGAGACTACCTGCCGAAACTTTTGATGAAGACTTGTCTGGATTCATAGCATGTTTGCGGCTTACAAGAATTACCAAAGCCATATCCGAGCGTATGAAGACCCAGAAGAACGCTATTCGTTCTGTAAAGAAGGAACAGCGCGAGACGGCCAAGGCGCTTGCCAAGGAGCAAGCGAAGTTGCAGAAGGCCATGGACAAAGCCGCAGCCAAGATTGCCAAAGAAGCGGAAAAAGTACGAGTCAAGGCGGAAGCCAAGGCTGCACGCGAAGCACTGAAGGCTCAGAAGCACATGGAGAAAATCATGCCAGTGACCACAGCGATTATGAAAATGATGGCTGTAGACATTGACAGTGCCGAACTGCCAGAAGGAGCAAGGCCACGGACAGATGACGTGGAATTCATAGGAGGAGCACCATGTACGTCTACATCAAATCTGAAAAAGGACTCTACACCGTTGGACACTACAGTCCCGCCACGTGGACCAGATTGGGAGCCAGCTTGCGCGACTCTGAGTTCGTCCCCGAGTCCGACTATACAGGAAAAGAAGACGCTGCCCATAGAGTCCACTTCCTCAACGGTGGAAACTAAGTACGAAGAAACGGAGATCCCATGCAAGCTGCCTATGGAGTGAAACGCAAGCGCGAAGTGTCAGACCAGTTGTGCGCCTGCGGATGCGGAGAGTATACGCTTATCGCGTGGGTAACGAGGACAAACCGTGGTCACATCAAAGGTCAGCCCATGCGAACCAAGTTTCGCCACGGTCGTCCCAAAGCACTGAAGCTACGTTTTTGGGAGAAAGTAAACAAAGAAGGGCCTATCATACGACCAGAACTTGGTCCTTGCTGGCTTTGGACGGGTGGAGTAGGTGGTGCGTTAGGCTATGGACGCATCACCGATGGTGACAATGTAATACAAGCAACCCACGTAGCCGTTTATTTAGAAACCGGGAAATGGCCCACAGATGAAGTTTGCCACAAATGTGATACTGCGCTCTGTGTGCGGTACCCTCACTTCTTCGAAGGCACACACAAAGAGAACTGTGAAGACATGGCACAGAAAGGCAGAGGAGGCTCAAGTAAACTTACGGTACCACAAGTACTAACAATGCGATACGAGTATGAGCAAGGTGTACCGCAGCACACATTGGTAGACAAGTATGACGTGACTAGCGGGACTGTTTCTCGCATTGTAAACGGCAAAAGAAGACCACACATTTAAGGAGAAAACATGAGCGACAATCCACTTGTAGTCGTAAACAACACTGTACCACAGGAGTTAGTGATAGCAAAAAAGGTGAACGCCCTGTCTCGTCTGTTTACCCTGAAGCCTTCAATCTTGGAACTGGTCTCTAAAGCCTCAAGACAAGAGGGAGCAAAACCTGGGACTTTCAGAGTAACTTCGACAAACGAAGCCTTTACTGAGATGCGTGCAGTCATCGTTCTAGAGCCAGTCGAACAGCGCGAAATGTATAGGCGCGGCGAGTACACGAAAGAGGCTAAGGAATGCTTTTCCTTGGATAACGTACAACCTCACAGTCGAGCTAAGAACCCCCCGGCGCTCTATTGCTCCACTTGTCCGATGGGCGATGTTATGTGGGATGGCTGGCGCAAGGCTAAGGACCGTGGTGTTTCAGGAGAAGCACTATCGGCACTAACCCCGCGCTGTCGCCGCTACTGGCATCTGTTCCTTGTAGAACGCGCTACGAAGACACCTTACTACATGAACATTAAAGGAACTTCGGTGAAGCCGTTCGAGAGCGCGATGCAGAACGTAGCTCGACTGTTTCAAATGATCATTGCCAACATCAAGGCCGAAATAAAGGCAGGCAACGATGTAGTGATGCCTAGCAGTATCGGAGAGGTTATCTGGAAGATTAGTTTCACCATGTACCCAGAGTTGAAGACTGGAACATGGCAGACTGGCTTCAAGGATTTCAAGGTAATGTCACCCGAGGACGCGGCAGAGTTTGGCCAAATCTACGCGGACATTGTGAGCCGTAAGCAGGAAGTGCAGACACAAGAAGCGGCTGAGGCGGAAGCAGAACTTGTAGAGGCCCCTGCCGCATCTACCACAGCAGGGCCAGTGTCGGTTTCCGTCGCAGAACAGAATAAACAGATTCAAATCTAAAGGAGAACCAATGAAGAAACTTGTACTCGCTCTGATGTTCCTCGTGGCAACTCTGGGCTTCGCTCAGGATGGCCGCACCAAGATCAACTATTTCAACCAGACCAACCAGAACCTGCGCATGTTGATCGACGGCAGCGCCGCTTGTACGGGCGATGTCATCCCGAACGGTTCATGCACTGAACTAGTCAACCCAGGTACGTATCACGTTGGTGCAACCAATGGACAGCAGACGACTGACCGCGTTATCATTCTTCAGGATGGAGAAACATTCAACTACACCATCACCGAGGACGACAGCGAGAACGTCATGCCGGACCAGAGCAAGGCAAAGTTGGTGACCGTGCAAAATCTTTATAGCACGCAAACCTATGCAGACCTTGGGTTCTCCGTGGTATCACCCATCGCTCTGACTCGTGACGCGACAACCCCTGGTGTTACACACAGCGGTTTGCCCTACACGTACAACGTACTCGAAGGTACGTATGCCAACGGAGATGGACTTTTGATTGGCGTGTCCAACTATGGGACATACCAAGTCGTGCCTGCGGACTTGCAGATGGCCGCTGATGCCTTCGCTGCGGGTGTCGCGGGAACCATTGTCCACCAGAAACCTGTTCTGCTTAACTCAGGGCAACGAGGTCTCTTTATTGCCATCAACGCAGACACCATCAACGGCAGAACCATGGCGTACTTGGTGCTCGATGCTTATAAGGGAAACACGCTGTACCAAGTCGCGTTCGCCGCGCCCAAGGAGACGCCTAGCGATATGGAAGGAGTCAAGAAGTTCTTCTCATCGTTCACGATTTTGCCCTAGTATAGGGCTGGTGGAGGGAAGCCACAAGGCATCCCCCGGTGATCGCTCAGGGTCACCGTAGCAGCCTACTTTGAGGCAGTCAGTGCTGCCAAGGTTGCTACAGAGACCCTGAAGGAAAGGAAACCTATGTCAAGACCAAAAGGTTTTAAGCATTCTGAAGAAACCCGAAGGAGGATTAAAGAGTCCAACACTGCTCATGGTATGCACGGCTCTCCCGAGTATAGAGCGTATAACAGCGCAAAGAACCGTTGCACAAACCCAAATAATAAGCAGTGGGAGGACTACGGAGGGCGCGGCATAAAATTCCTATTCAGTAGTTTTGAGCAGTTCTTTACAGAGTTAGGGACTAAGCCAGAACCCAAGCGCAAATACGTCCTAGACCGAGAAGATAACGACGGAAATTACGAACCTGGGAATGTACGCTGGCTGACAACTGCGGCAAGTGCATTGAATCAACGTCCGGGTGAACACCATGTACTCACCATGGAAGTGGCACGGCTGTTGAGACAACAATTTGCCACAAGTGAATACCGACTTAGAGATTTAGCAAGGATACACGGAATTTCGAACAAAACCATTCAACACGTCCTCAAAGGACATACATGGAAGGAAAAAGATCGACAGGAGAAAACATATGACAACTACACTTAAATCACACGCAACACGTTTCATCATCGAGTTTTACTTGGTAGAAAGCAAGAGGTGGGTACGCTCTGGTAACGGTGGTCTCACGGGTCACTTCCCGACGCGGGAACTGGCAGTCGAGGCACTAGCAAAGAGCTACACGCAAGACATGAAGTACCGCGTTCGACAGAAGTAGAGTTTACGGAGAGTGGCGAAGGCGACGGTTACTTCATGCTAAGAAAATACCGTCGCCGCTAATTCCCTCTCCACGTTTACGCAAGTAAGAAGCTACAGCTTCCATCGCATGACCCGAGTTCAAATCTCGGCGGCTCCACCATGAACGCAGGAACTACGCCTGTGTTGATGTGGGGCCGATTCTGGAATCGAATGAGATGCTGAAGAGGTAGTGGACTTGTCGAGTCGGTGTGGCTCTCGTTAAACGGACACATAAACCAATAAAAGCCAACGACAACGTTGCTTACGTCGCCCCCAAGGCGATGGCCGCGCACGCATAGACTGGTGCAGGGAAGGGTGGGCTGGGGTCAAACCCAGCCCTTCCGATAATCACAAAAGAGAACACAATGGGCACGGCAAACGTCCTAACAGAGTAAAGGAGAAAACATGGCGATACTAAAGTTGCATTCATTGAACAACCCTGAGGAGTTGGTGTTGGTAAACTCCGAAGATGTTTCCACGGTGCATGCCAATTTAGGACACGCAGAAATCGTGATGAAGGCTGGGGTGACGCAATGCGTGACCGAGGATGTAACCACAATTTACAGTTTGTTGGAGGGACAATGACACGACAAGACTACATCAACGCATACATGGCACGAGAGAAGGAGCCAATTGTGGCCTACCGCAGCGTCGTGGCTCCGCTAACAAAGTTAGATGCCCTGCGTATCCTGGCCAATGCCTACTGGTACTTGGACAACACAATGTTCTTTGACTCGACAGCAGGAGAGGCATTCATTACATTGGAGCACGCCTTCGGCTACGTACGCCGTTCCCTGCGCATTCATGACCTGAAGCCCGAGGGCTATGACGGCCTAGAGATAGAGTCTATCATTGTGGACGAGGGTTACAATGGCCGAGGCCCCACGTGGCTATGAATGAGCAAGTGATCGTGGGGGAATCCATAGCCGGTCGAGCGGCTTCCGTACGCCGGGATTTGCTTCTCCTGTCCTCAAGTATAAACCGCTCGATTTTCGACTTTGGTGACTTGCTCTACGAAGTTCGGGAGAACAACTACTATGCAGCTTGGGGATTCTCTTCGCTGGCAGAGTATGCGAAGCACGAGTTAAACCTGAAGCAACGCAAAGCGGAATATCTGGTACGAATTGTTCGAGTCATGAAAGCCGTTGGGCTTAAGCGTAGCCAGTATGAATCCTGCGGCATTTCGAAGTTAAGAGACATAGTGACCCTAAATCCAGAGGCTTCATATTGGAACACGGACAGTAAGGTGTCGGAACCGCTAGACGAGCATATTGTACGCTTGGTATTGGACCACGATAAACTTACGGTTGAAGCAACGCACGACGAAGTGCTCCGGCTCCAAGGTCGCACCGGACCCGACAGCCCGGTGACACGTTCGACTACGTACCCAAAGTCAGTTTGGGAAAACATCATAAAACCCGCACGGGAACTGGCACGACAAATGCTTGGCAGTGCTGGGCGCGATGAAGAAGGGCAAGGCAAAGAATACTCTGATGCCGCCTGCGACGAAGTAATCTTCGCGGATTTCCTAGCGGACCCGAACCATGGTCCTGAGCCATTTGACACGGAAACGGAAGAATCTGCTACAATAGTTATTCCAACGGAGGGACAATGAGAGACACATCAGCGTTGCGATGGCAGGGAGCCAAGGCCCACCCTACCCAATTCGGAGCATGGAAAACGCACCCGAGCAAGGACAGCAGCCAGATTGTCGAGCGACCGGCTGAGTACTACCGCAAGCCGGTACCCGAGGAACCCGATGAGCCTAAGACTTCCGACTGAGGCATACCATGCTCTCGTGCAGAGCATTCTGAAGCGTGATGGCTGGAAATGTCGCAGTTGTGGACTGCGCCAAAACCTGCACGTGCATCACATCCAATATAGAAGTCATAGCGGGCCGGACGAATCGTGGAACCTGATCACGCTCTGCAATCAATGCCACGAGGCCGTGCACCGGGGCGACCTTACATTCGGCTGGGACGACCATTCGCCAATTGCCGATGGGTACATTAGAGTTATCAGAATGAACGGATGGAGGCCAGTATGAGTTGGAGGACACAATGAGACGACTGCTGTGCGTATGGATGCTGATCTTATGCGTTACCTTCGCACAGGCGAAGTCGCACCGTGGCTTCAGGAAATATTCGACGCCAACGACCGTAATTTCGCCCAGTCACGACAGCCTGCTACGCCAGAACCAAGCAATCGACCAGATGGGCCTAGTACGGATTCAGAATGAAGATGAATTAACCGAGATGATAGGGTCAGGAAAACTCGCAGCCCTCCCTGTAAACGACGCGGTGAAAATCGCGCCGAGTCTTCCTGACAATCGGCGGTACGCCTTACCCTTGACGATAAGTTTCCTCCTTTCCTTATCGGGGGCGTACCGCGCAGAGTTTGGTAAGCCGTTGATGGTTGATTCAGCCGTCCGGCCTAGAAGCGTACAGGAGCGGCTGCGGCGTACAAACTACGCGGCTGCTCCTGCTGATGGCGAGACGGCCTCTTCGCATGAAGCGGGGACGACCTTCGACATTAGCAAGCGCATGAACAAGGCACAACTACGGTGGATGCGCAATATGCTGAGTTACTACACAGCAACCTGCGTTACCATAGTCGAAGAGGAACGTGCGTGTTTTCACATTCAAGTCATAGGAGAAACAGAATGAGCAAGATGGAAGTCAAGATAGACGCCAATGATGTACAGAACGAACTAGGGATACGGGGCATTGACTACGATCCCCATGGCAACCCGAACAGCATACGTGCCATTGAGCTAGCCGAGCGCGAAGGGCTAGATGTTAAGTTCCCTGCCGACAATGAACTGTTCATCGACATTGATAATGAGCACAGCTTCAAATTGTTTCAAAATCAGTTTTACATTGTGAAGCATTACATCGGCGTTGTAAAGACCAAGGCTTATCCGTACGACTACGTAGTGACTCCGTCGCGCCATGGACTTCCTGGGCGACACATTGTAGTCACTCTGAGTCGCAACGTCACCGAACTGGAACGCATCGCACTACAGGCGTGCCTAGGCTCCGACCGTGTACGGGAGGTACTGGGCTTCGTGCAGATGCAAAACGGGGACCCGCACCCGACGCTGTTCCTAGAAGCCAAGGCACCAGAGCAAAAACTGTTGACCGAGGGCATATGAGCATACCCGAATTAAATGAGGCACAAGTACACACGCTCTATGAAATGATCGCAGGCACCGATGCCTTCAGCCAGATCGTGCCGGACGAAAGCCGAGATAGCGCCAAGGACTACGCCGCGTGGATGAAGGGCGTAGGCGAGACGCAAATGCTTGTGGACCTGGGGCTGGTCAAGGAGATCACTGAGCAGTGCTCCAGCCAACTCGCCAATGTGTTCTTGCAAACCAACAGGAAGTTCAGGATATTTGAGACGAGCGAAGTAGGGCGGCTGATGTTTTCGGGCACGGAGAAACGCTCTATAAACTAGGAGGGACCATGTTGTTATTGATCGTGATTTTGGTGATTGTGAAATAGCTTGACAATTTTCACCAGAAGAGCTATTTTCAGCATATGTTGAAAACGCCTGAATCAGTGACTCAGTGCATACTGGAATGGATAGCCATACCAGAACATGCGGCAGACGCCGTACGCAGAGGACAAAAGGGCGACGGCGTTTATCTCCACAAAGAAACGGGAAAATACTTAGCCCACCACACTCCGGTGACTGGTGGAAAATGGAAATATCTTGGCCTCTTTGATACGTACGAGGAAGCCAAAGCAGTCAGGGACAAGGCAGTGAAAGGAACTTAATAAATGGCACAACAGATTCCGGTGGGTTTAGAACATAGTGCGGCGATGCGCTATGTAGTCAGCAAGGGTTGGAATTTCGGGCCAGAATCCGGAGGCCAGATCACACTAGAAAAGTGCCCGTTCTGTTCCAAGGAAAACAAATTTTACATAGCAGTGTGCGATACAGAGGAAAGCACACGCGACGGGTTATATTTCTGCCATGCAGGAGGCTGCCAGAAAACAGGTAATCTTCGGTCTCTGATGGAAGCGATGGGGGATCGTGTAGCAAACGTATATAGCAACAAAGATTGGGCAGGGAAAAAAGACACGCCGGATGCGCTGCCAAACCTAGACGAATGTTGTGCTACTCTACTGGGCAGCGCGGAGGTTATGGATTACCTGATGAACGTACGGGGCTTTACCGAAGAGGTAATTAAGCAGCAGCGCCTCGGCTTGAAGGAGAAGGTGTACTTTCGTAAAGCGGGGGAAACCAAAGCACTCGTCATTCCATATTTGTCGGCAGAAGGAAACATTATCTTTGCCAAGTACCGCAGCATCCCACCCGCTGAAAAGGACTTCACCTGTCCGAGCGGTTACGAGGTTGGGCTGTACAATGCGCCTGCCCTGAACGATGAGTGCAAAGAAATTATAATGGTTGAAGGAGAAGCGGACGCATTGGCTTTGCTGTCTCACCATGTCACTAACGTTGTTGGCGTCCCAGGTGCGAGTGTTCGTAAACACTCGTGGATTGAGGCTATCGACAAAATCAACCCCAAGGTGTATGTGCTCTACGATAGCGACCGAGCAGGTGCAAAGGGAGCGCAAGAATTAGCAAGTCGCATCGGCATAGAGCGTTGTTTGAAGATAAACCTACCTGTAGGAGTAAAAGACATAAACGCTTACTTTATGCAGGGAGGTACCACGGAGGGTTTTGAAGAACTGAAGCAAAACGCTGTGAAGTTCGATGTGATGGGCGTAAGTTCTACTACGACTACGCTGGACGAAATCGAGGAGGAACTAGAGGGCAAATCCGAACTTTCCCCGAAGTACACCTCTCCATGGCCAGCCCTGAACAAAGTAGTATCGTATGACGATGGGGATGTCATAGACATCGTTGCCCCCGGCAAAGTTGGAAAGACCACTCTTGGGTTAAACCTCATTGACCACTTAACATCTACCTACGGCGAAAACGGCTTGGTGATTTGCCTAGAGATGGAAAGAAAGCGTTTGGCCAAAAAGTGGATTTCCATGGTAACAGGTTGGGAAGAGGCGTTTGCCATACCGGGGTCTGACGAAGCCAAGCGGGACCTAGAAGAATTCAAAACCGCCATCAGCAAGGCACGAAGCATTCAAAACATGAGAACTGCCGACCTGTACTTTGCTTATCCACAGCAGATCAAGGCACCGGAGGACATCTACAAACTAATAACAGACTGCATACGTCGCTATGATGTGAAGTTCATCATGTTCGACAACTTGCAACTACTCTGCGATTTGATCATCGGGAGCAGGCAAGGACAGCGTACGGTTCTGCTGTCTCAGATCAGTAAGGGACTGGCGCGAATTGCTAAGGACCATGGCAAGGTAATGATCCGCATCGTTCAGCCGAAGCAACTAGAGAAAGGTGCTACAATCGAATCCAGAGACGTAGACGGCTCCAGCCAGATTGAAAAGGACTGCGACTGTCAACTACTGATGTGGAGGAAGGTTCTCGGCACCAAAACCCAGAGCGCATACGATGAAGAGACCAAAGGACAAGAGGAGTCGTCCGAAGTGTTCGACTCATTAACGAGGATCACTGTTGCTCTGTCTAGATACTCTAGCGGCGGAAAGTGCTGGTTAACGTTCGACGGAGCCAAAAGCCAAGTACGTTCTCAGGAAGTGGCACAACTCGCACCGCAACCTGTATACAACAACATTATACCCATGGAGAAAACCGCAGCCGTAGTCATACCGACAGAAGGGATTAAACTATGATCTACATTTTCGATATTGATGGTACCATTGCTGATGGTACACACCGTAGACACTTGGTGGAAGGCGAGAAGAAGGACTGGGAAGCGTTCTACGCAGCCAGTGCCGACGACAAGCCAATCTTCGAAGTGATCACCGTGGCACGTGCTTTAGCTAAAGCTGGGCATGGCATTGTGTACTCCACAGGAAGACCCGAAATCATCCGTTTCATCACCACACAATGGCTACTTAAGTACAGGGTTCCTAGTGGGCCAAATTACATGCGTCCAGACAAAGACCACAGAGAAAGTTTTGTAGTCAAGAGTGAACTGCTGGAACGAATAAAAGCGCAGTACACAGTAGAGATCGGTGGAGTCTTCGAGGATCGTAAGCAGGATGCTGAGATGTACCGAGCCAAGGGGCTGCGCGTATTCCAAGTAGACAAAGGAGACTTCTAATGGCTACCTACAAAAACGTTGAACGCTATGGACCGACAAACTTAGGCGTGAGAACGCTTGATCCATCGACGCGTAGAAACAACAAACGGCCATGCCAGTACTGCAAGGTCACGTTCCCTTCGCAGCGCACCTACAACGCGCACGTCAACACGTGCACCGAGATACCCATAAGGAGAACCAATGTCGTTCCAAGTCGTGTTCGACCAGTACATCAAGGCAATTTCAAAACAACTGAAACGGCGCAACCGCAGAGAAAGCAACAGTTTCACCACGAACGAAACCAAGGCAATAGTGACATACGGAAGCGCAGCACAGCAAATCAAGGCACTCATGGACGCGCCCAAGCCAGCGTGGGTAACTAGGAGAAGAAATGAATAGTAATCACAAGGTGAACGTAATCCGTATAACGGAGATACTACCTGCGCCCAACTCTGAATCTTTGGGAATCGTACAGATTGACGGTTACCAAGCCGTAGTGAAAATGGCTGACTACGCTGTTGGCAGCCTCGCTATTTATCTGCAACCTGATAGTGTCGCTCCACAGACTGCTCCTTTTGCATTCTTGTGGGCTGACAAGGAGTACCCTGAGGGTGTGCCGGAGCGCAAACGTCGTGTGACAGTGCGACGGTTCCGTGGCAACTGGTCTGAAGGTTTGCTTATGCCTGTCTCGGCGTTCCCAGAATTGCAGGGTGTAGCTCGTGAAGGTGATGACGTTTCCGAACTGCTGGGAATCGGGCACTACATTGAGCCGGAACCAGGATTTAACCTTGGCACGCCAGGGCGCAAGCTGACAATGTGGCAGCGTGTCCTGAAGTTCTTTGGTTGGGCACCAAAACCTTACGGGCCTAAGAATGCTCCTGGGGTATACGACGTTGAAAGCCTAAAAAACTATCCGAGGGTATTTACCGAGGGAGAACCCGTGCTCATTACTGAAAAAATTCACGGGTCTAATGCAAGGTACACGTTTGACGGTAAGACTTTTTGGGTAGGATCACATCGTAGGTGGTGCAGGCCGGGAGAAGGCATCTGGTGGGAAGTAGCAAAGGCGTACCCATGGATTGAAGCCTTCTGCCGAAACTACCCTAAGCACACATTGCGAGGAGAGGTGACTCCAACACAGAAGGGATATGCCTATGGTTTCGAAACCGAGAAACAATTTTTCGCGTTTGATGTACAGAAGCCTGACGGCAGCTACTTCGACAAGAAGACCTTGTACAAACTGAGCGAGATTCAACGCTTCGTTCCTATGATCTACGCAGGGCCATACTCTTCTTCGCTCACACACACCTGGGCCGAGGGGAACAGCGTAGTCGAGGGTGCCAAGAATATTCGTGAGGGCATCGTCGTCTCTGCCATGGAAGAACGCATCGTCCGTGGCGTAGGCCGAGCACAGTTGAAGTTGAAGAGTTTGGCATTTCTTGAAAAAGAAGGGAAGGGAAAATAACATGTACGAAATTCAAGTGTCGGACGAACTGGACCTGATCAAACTCAAGGCTCAGATCAAGGCTATACTGGCCGAGCCAAGCAAACTACAACGCATCGCAAAGCTACTGGAGGAGAAATAACCATGGCAACAGCAACGAAGAAAGCAACAACGATCTACAACGTAACTTTAACACTCAACCAGAACGAAGCCGAAACCTTACGTAGACTATTATCCAAAGTCGGAGGAGACATAAAGATATCACGTAGGCGTTTCACTGATAGCATCGCATCGGCCCTGCATATGGCTGGTGTAAACTGTGTAGATGTACGGTTCGATCCACAATTCCCAGAGTCCCTAGGGTTCGGCAACGAGGACGTGAAGGACAACTAATGGAACAGAAGTTATGTGAGTGCGGGTGTGGTAAACCCACATCCGTAGCATTAGTGACAATAAAGAAAAAAGGCCATATCAAGGGTAAACCACAACGCTTTATCCAAGGTCACAACGCGGCAGGTCCAGGGACAACACATGTCCTATCAGAGCTAGACATAGACACAAGACGCGCCGTCTGTACAGTATGCGGACCTGTAAATGTGGTTTACAAGAACAACAAGTACTACTGTAACGACGGCTGCCGACAAGAATACGCAAAAA
>Ga0302315_10004004_pt1 | contig 13040 bp, 11 predicted proteins | sample III_Palsa_N3_1_FD_200532 | JGI IMG/M metagenome (GOLD analysis project Ga0302315, IMG submission 200532) | Peat permafrost microbial communities from Stordalen Mire near Abisko, Sweden - III_Palsa_N3_1 | ecosystem: Environmental > Terrestrial > Soil > Palsa > Peat permafrost | place: Sweden... | reverse complement strand
AAATCGGTAGAGAAAAGGAATGTTTTCATGGTGATACAAAACTGCTTATAGTTGCCTGCCTAAGAAATGATAAACGTCACTATTTAAGGTGTTTATCATCATTTGGTGGTTTATTGTTATTGCAGAGTTTTGATGCCATGTTAGGAGAATTAAATACAAATCAGATTGAGTGTCTATTAAAGGAACTACCTGTTGGGCGCATTGGTTGCCATGCAGATGGCATTACCTACATCGTGCCCATAAATTACGCATATGATGGAATTAATATCTATGCTCACTCTGCAAAAGGGACGAAAATAGATATGATGCGCAAAAACCCTGAGGTTTGTTTCCAGTCCGATGCCATCACCAATCTGCAAAACTGGGAAAGTGTAATTTGCTGGGGTAAATTTGAAGAAATAATAGATATGCTGGAACGTGAGCATGCCATGCAAAAGATAATCAATAAGATTATGCCATTGATGAAAGGTGCAGAAGCGCAACCATCGCATGGATTTACCTCAGCTGCAAGTGACGTGGGATTTGATTTGGAACTGATATTATACAAGATAGTTTTGAGCAAGAAGACTGGCAGATTTGAAAGGGATTAGCAGAAACTATGAATAAATAACGTTCTAATCCTTCATAAACCTCGTAGGTTTTCGATATACCGCATATTCTTTGTTTACTTATATCAACATCGAACCATTTTTAAATATCATAATAAGCAGATATACAATCAGTTAAATAAATAATAAATTATTCGAGAAAAATTATCCATAAAAGTAGGTGATCGCGCCCGAACCGATAAATACATCAACTAATTGATAAACACAATTTTAAGTATTTATATTTAATAACAAGTTTTAAACCTTGGTATCTCACAAATCCATAATCAACTGAAAATCAGCCAACAAAAAACGCCTCCCATTTTCATGAGAGGCGTTTGGGTAAATGATGGGGCTCGAACCCACGACCCTCGGTACCACAAACCGATGCTCTAACCAACTGAGCTACATCTACCGTTTTTCAGAGATGCAAAAGTATGAATCTTGAGGATAATTGCAAAGCTTTTTTAATATTACATTTAGCTTACGTGTTAAAATACTGATTTAGTTAGATTTGAGATTATGGCGGAGCAATTGATTGAGTTGAATGTAACGGGTATGCATTGTAATAACTGTGCTATATCAATACATAATTTACTGGCGAAAAAGGGCCTTCAAAATATATTGGTAGACTTTGCAGGTGAGGAAGTTAAGTTCTCTACCGAGAATGAAGCTACCGTTCCTGATATTATTAAAGGCATTGAACAATTAGGTTTTAAAGTAGTGGATGACCTTGCTTTGCATTCGCCTAAGTTTTATGAAAAAATAGAAAATAAATTTATTTTTTGTCTTGTTTTTACCGTGCCTTTGCTCCTGCACATGGTGTTGCCGTGGCATTTTTTGCAGATTCCTTTCCTTCAATTGCTTTTATGTCTGCCGGTTTTTATAGTCGGATGCCTGCATTTTGGTAGAAGCGCCTGGGGATCGGTTAAAAACGGCGTGCCTAATATGGATGTGCTGATTTTTGTGGGATCATCAGCCGCGTTTATTTACAGCCTGGTTGGTACTATTGAGCATTTAGGCGAGCAATATGAGTTTTACGAAACATGTGCTACTATTATAACGCTGGTGTTATTAGGCAATGTTTTTGAAAAACGTTCCGTTACGCAAACTACATCAGCAGTAAAGGATCTGGTAAAAATCCAACAAGTTACCGCGAATAGGGTAATTAACGATGGAATAGAAGTGATCAGTGCTAAAGAAGTTGTTTCAGGTGATATTCTATTGGTTAATCAGGGCGATAAGATTCCTGTTGATGGTGATGTATTGAGCGGTGAAGCATCTGTTGATGAATCAATGCTGACGGGTGAGAGTGTACCTGTTGAAAAAGTCAAATACGATAAAGTTATCGGTGGCACCATCATACAGCATGGTAATATCAAAATAATGGCCACCAAGGTTGGGTCGAACACGGTGCTATCGCAAATCATCGATCTGATGAAAAAAGCGCAGGCCGCAAAACCTCCGGTACAAAGACTAGGCGATAAAGTGGCATCGATATTTGTGCCTGCGGTGATATTTATATCACTAATCACATTCACTATAACGTATTTCGCGGTGCATACAAGCATGCAAACCGCTTTAATGAACGCAATTGCAGTTTTAGTAATATCGTGCCCCTGTGCTATGGGTTTGGCCACTCCTACCGCCATTATGGTTGGTTTGGGCAGGGCAGCAAAGAATGGCATATTAATTAAAGGTGGCGATACCATTGAAGCCGTAGCCAATACTAAGTTTGTGGTATTTGATAAAACAGGAACGCTAACTACCGGCAAATTCCGTATTAATGATATTAAGGTTGAATCTGACGTTGATCTGGAAACAGTCCGCGGCATCATAATGGCAATTGAAGAACGTTCTAATCACCCTATAGCGAAATCGTTAGTAGCTGAACTAAAAACACTACCCCAGCAAAAGTTAATATTACTAAAAGCAGCTGAAGAAAAAGGTTTAGGCATGCGTGCCAAAGATGTGCAAGGCAACAATTATTTTTTGGGAACAGCCAAAGCCACTACCGATGGCGAGTTTAACTTAGTGCTATATAAAAACCAGATTTTGTTAGCGCAGATAGCTATTGATGATGAAATAAAGCCCGATGCGGCAACTTTGATAGCCCAACTTAAAACCTTAGGCATTGTTCCTGTACTACTAAGCGGCGACAAGAAAAACCGTTGCCTAAAAGTGGCCAACGTTATCGGCATTAAAGAAGTGCATGCGGAAAAACTACCGGATGAAAAACTTTCTGTAATTGACATCTACAAACAAAAAGGCAAAACCATTATGATAGGCGATGGCATTAACGATGCCCCAGCCCTAACCCAGGCTGATGTTGGTGTATCAATGAATGATGCCAGTCAGGTTGCCATACAATCTGCCCGAGTGATACTGTTGAATACCGACCTGCACTCTGTGGTTAAGTTTTTACAGATCAGTAAACATACCATGCTTACCATAAAGCAAAACCTATTTTGGGCATTCGCTTACAACATTATTGCCATTCCTGTTGCCGCTTTGGGTTTCCTGAACCCGATGGTTGGCGCATTCGCGATGGCATTTTCGGATGTTGTGGTGATAGGGAATTCATTGAGGCTGAAGGCGAAAAAAATCACCCCCTAACCCCCTGAAGGGGGAATAATTAATCAATTTTCCCATTTTATTGCTACTTTTAATTTGCTATACTTGCTCCCCTTTCAGGGGGCTGGGGAGATTAACATTTATGATCGAAATTTATACAGACGGAGCATCAAGCGGTAACCCGGGGCCGGGTGGATATGGGGTGATTTTACGTTCGGGCAAGTATTACAAAGAACTTGCTGAGGGTTTCCGTAAAACTACCAACAACCGCATGGAGCTGCTGGCTGTAATAAAAGGGTTAGAGTCCATCAAATTACCCAATCAGGATGTCATGATTTTCTCCGACTCCAAATATGTGATCGATTCCATCGAAAAAAGATGGGTATATGGCTGGGTACAAAAAGGCTTTAAGGATAAAAAGAATAAAGATCTTTGGTTGCGCTACCTGGAAGTAAGCAAATTACATAACATCAAATTTACTTGGGTACGCGGGCATAACGGTCACCCTGAAAATGAACGTTGCGATGAATTGGCGGTTGCTGCCGGAAAGCAAAAGCCTTTGCTGATTGACTCTGTTTTTGAAATGGAGAACGCGAAGGCGGGGTTGTTGTAAGTTTTCAAACCCCTTTTGTCATTCTGAGTGCAACGAAGAATCTTCTTCGATAAGCATGACGGCTTTGCATGTTTCAGAAGATTCTTCACTTCGTTCAGAATGACAATAGTGGATAGTTAAATCGACTAACCAGCCAACTCAATCACCTGCAAATCTTGTATTTTATCACCATCGATACTAAAACGCATTAGGGTACGCACTTTTTGCCAACCTTGTTTGCCTGCCGCGCCGGGGTTTAGGTGCAGACAGCTGATCTTTTTATCATAGATCACTTTTAAAATATGCGAATGCCCGGTAATAAATAGCTGTGGCGGATTGGTGTATATCTCCGGCTTTACGGCTGGATTGTACCTGTCGGGGTAGCCGCCGATATGGGTCATCCAAACATCCACATTTTCGCATTTAAAGCGGAGGTTTAGCGGATATGTTTGCCTGATGTCTTGCCCATCGATATTACCATATACACCTTTTAAGGGTTTAAAGGCAGCGAGTTGGTCTGCCAGCTCGATGTTGCCGAAATCACCGGCATGCCATATTTCGTCGACGTTTTCAAAGTGTTTGAATACAGCATCGTCTAAAAAACTATGGGTGTCCGAAATGAGCCCTATTTTGACCATGGATTGATACTATAACTTGAATAATTAAAAACAAAATAAAACATCCTAACAAAACAGAGCTTTCAGTATATTTTTTTCTCATCGTTAAGAACACAGAGAAACCGAACAACAAGCCACAACCTGCAATTTGAGAAATCTCTTTCCATTCATATATTGAAGCAAGTTCTCTTGACATATTAGTGTTAGTCATGTAATTATATTCCATATATAGACATGCTAAAATTGGTAATATTAAAATGACAGTAAAAATTCGTGAAGCATTTTTCATCTTAAAAAGCAATAAAGTAAGGTTTTAATAACTGTTTATATTCAGTTGTATAATTCCCAACCGATTCATAAATTACTAATTTACTATTTTCCGCTTCATGTCGCTTCAAACCAAAACATAAAATTTCACGATGAGGTATGGAATGTTCAAACGAATGAACCATAATAATCTTCTTTAAAAACAAATTATTCGATACAGCTAAATTTTTCACCAATTCTGCCGCTTGCAGTGGCAATATCAACCAACATAAACCATTTTCTGTTAGGTTTTGAGCTACACCTGTTATCAAGTCTTCAAAAAAATCCTCATCAGTATGCTTTGCTACGGTTTTATTTGCTTTGGGGGATTCCAATGAATTGATATGGAATGGTGGATTAGATACGATTAAATCATATTTCTTTTTCGGATGTTCTTCAAAATACTTTTTAAAATCCTGATGGAATAACCCTAATCGATTAGCAAACGGCGAGCTTTGAAAATTCTTAGTTGCTGTTAGCGATGCAGGTTCATCAATTTCGACTGCATCAATTTGTGCTGATGCAAATCGTTGGGCGAGCATCAGGGCAATTACACCTGTACCGGTGCCTATGTCTAATATACTTTGAGGATTGGCAACTTCAGCCAATGCCCCGAGCAATACGCCATCGGTATTGATCTTCATGGCGCAGCCTGTTTGATCTACTGCGAATTGTTTGAATTGGAAAATGCCAGCCATTGTTATAGCTCAACAAATTCAATCGGTAATCCATCCGGATCAGCAAAGAAGGTATAGCGTTTGCCGGTAAATTCATCAATGCGGATTGGCTCTACAGTAATTCCATATAGCTTGATATGAGATACCGCGTCGTCAATATTATCAACCTCAAAAGCTAAATGGCGCAGGCCTGCAGCTTCTGGTCTTGATGGCCTTGCAGGAGGATTAGGGAAAGAAAAAAGCTCGATCTGGTATTGCCCTGCAATTTCCAGATCGAGCTTGTATGAATCTCTTTGTTCGCGATAAACTTCGCGGACTATTTTTAAACCGAGTATTTCTGTATAAAAGTGTTTCGACTTTTGGTAGTCGGTACAAATTATAGCAATGTGGTGTACCCGGTTCAGCTTTAGCATTATTCGCCTAAAATTTCGTGTAATACGTTATCGTAAACCATTTTCAAGTCGGTTATATGGCCGAATGGTTCTTCATCAATATTCAGGAAACCATCGTTAACAGTACCTAGCAAGCTAAATTCAATTTCGCTGGTTGCCATCATTTCAATAAAGCGTTCCTGGTCATCAGGCGCTATACTTACCACTACCCTTCCCTGTGCTTCGCCGAATAAAAATGCATCCTTACGAATAGCGCTATCACTCTCAATATCAAAACCTAATTTGTTTGGCAATGCAGATTCAACCAAAGCAACATATAAACCACCATCAGCCACATCATGCGCCGATTGGATCACTTTATGTTTAATGAGTTGTTTTATCACCTGGTGCATGGCATATTCTTTGTCCAGATCAAAATATGGTGCCGGGGCAGCCAATATTTTATGCCATGATGCTAAGTATTGTGATGAAGCGATGTCATTAACAGACTCGCCGATCAGGTAAACCAGATCGCCCGGTTGTTTAAAGTCCGAGGTCATTAAAGTCGACATATCATCCATTACACCCAGCATACCAATAGTTGGTGTAGGGAAAACAGAACCGCCATCGGCAGATTGGTTATAGAAACTTACGTTACCACCTGTTACCGGGGTTTCAAACTTAATACAAGCAGCACTCATGCCTTGTATGGCACTTACAAACTGCCAATAAACTTCAGGATTGTATGGGTTACCAAAGTTTAAACAATTCGTTATAGCAACCGGCTCACCACCGGCACAGGTAATGTTACGTGCGGCTTCTGCTACCGCTATTTCAGTGCCCTTTTTAGGGTCGGCGTAAACATAGCGGGAGTTACAATCGGTAGTAATAACAATTGCTTTATCAGTACCTATAACAGCAACTACAGCCGCATCGCTTGGGCGGTTGGTAGTCATGGTTGATACACCTACCATTGAATCGTACTGATCAGTTACCCAACGTTTTGAAGCAATGTTCGGATGTGATATTAAATGCTCGGCAACCGCTACTAAATCAGCAGGCTCTTTTACATCTTCTATTTTAAATTCCTGGTTCTTTTTAAAGTACGCAGGTTCTTTGTATTCACGTGTGTAAACCGGTGCGCCTCCGCCTAAAACCAAATCATCGGCAGGTACATCAGCAACTAACTCGCCTTTAACATAATATTGCAGGCGTTGGGTATCAGTAACTTCACCAATAATTGCGCAGTTCAAATCCCATTTATCAAACACCGCTTCTACCTCTGCTTCGCGGCCTTTATGTACCACGATCAACATACGTTCCTGTGATTCAGAAAGCAATATCTCAAAAGGTTTCATGTTTTCCTGACGGGTTGGTACTTTATCCAGATCGATACGCATACCGTGCTCGCCTTTGGCCGACATTTCGGAGTTGGAGCAGATGATACCGGCAGCGCCCATATCCTGCATACCTACTACGGCACCTGTTTTGATTACTTCGAGCGTTGCTTCCAGCAATAATTTTTCCTGGAAAGGATCACCTACCTGTACAGAAGGCAAATCATTTACCGAATCTTCGGTTATATCTTTAGATGCGAAAGCCGCACCATGTATACCATCTTTACCTGTTGCAGAACCAACAATGTAAACCGGGTTACCAACACCATATGATGTTGCAGAAACGGTTTCGCCGGCTTTAACTATACCTGCAGAGAATGCGTTTACTAATGGGTTAACATTGTAGCATTCATCAAAAAACAATTCGCCACCTACGGTTGGGATACCAAAAGCATTACCGTAATGACTGATACCTTTAACTACGCCTTTAACCAACCATTTGGTACGATCTAATGCAAGATCGCCAAAACGTAACGAGTTTAATTGCGCTATTGGCCTTGCGCCCATAGTAAATATATCGCGGTTTATACCGCCTACACCTGTTGCAGCTCCTTGATAAGGCTCTAACGCCGACGGGTGGTTGTGTGATTCTATTTTAAAAGCACAGCCAATGCCATCGCCTAAATCAACAAGTCCGGCATTTTCTTCACCAGCTTTAGCCAGCATGCGCGGGCCGTCTTTGGGTAGGGTTTTTAGCCAGGTGATTGAGTTTTTATATGAGCAGTGCTCGCTCCACATTACCGAGAAGATAGAAAGTTCGGTAAAATTGGGAACGCGGCCCATTATTTCAATTATACGATCGTATTCTTCGGGTAACAGGCCTAAATCTTTGGCGGTTTCAACGGTGGTTAATTCCAGGTGCTCCAATGTATTTTTATTTATTTGAAAGGATGCGCAAAGGTAGGGAAAAAGCCGGAAAGCTGAAAGGGAAAAGGTGAATGGAAAAATAGTGAATGGTGAGTAGTGAGCGGTGAATAGTTACTGTTACCTAACCATTCACCGCTCACTACCCACCATTCACCCTTACTATATAATTGTCCCGGTGTTATTGCTCGTCTGATAGTTGGAAATTAATAGGGATAGTATATTGTACCCTAACCGGATGGCCATTTTGGATGCCCGGTTTCCAGGCCGGTGCCATCTTTAAAACGCGCAGAGCTTCTTCATCCAATCCATAACCAACACCTCTTTCAACTTTAAAATTTGATAGCTTACCATCTGCCTCAATAATAAAGCTTACCCAAACTTTACCTTGAATATGCTGATCGATAGCCATATCAGGGTAACGCAGATTTTTACTTAGAAATTTCGACCATGCAGATGCTCCGCCATATGGTACAGGCATCACCTCGAGAGATTTAAAATCTGTTACAGTCTCGGTACCATTACTCGCAGGACCAGTTGAAGAAGGAGTGTAACTAGCGGGAGTTGAACTTGTCGGGCTTTTGGCTTCTATCGGCCCAATTGCTCCGCTTTTAAGATCTATTTCTTTTGGCGGCTCAACAGCCTTCGTATCAACTGTTACAACCAGTGGCACAAACTTGTGTACAGTAGTCGGCGATGAAGGTGGTAATGCCACTGAAGCTTTTGTTTGCGGGATTGCTTTGGGCGGGATAACCACTGGAGGTTTAATATTGTAGAGGTGCACCGGTATGGATTTAAAAACCGCAGCAGCTTTAACAACCGCGGGCTTAATTAAAAACCCTAAAATTAACACAGCGGAAATAACACTTATAAAAGCAATAAGCATCGCCTTTACCATTGTTCGCCCGTTGTGTTGCCTTAATTCATAGGCACCGTATTGTTTGTTACGGTTGTCGAATACAAGTTCGAGCCACTCAGACTTGTACAAATCAAATTTTGAGATAAGCATGGTTTGTGAAATTAAATTTTAAATAAAACGCTTTTTACCTACTGTATGTTTTACCATAGGGGTTAAATCCATCCTGGTTTAACACTTTTTAACACAGGATGATTTTCTTAAGTTAATTCCATAAAAAAAGCTGCATATTTTTTATGCAGCCTTGTTAAAAGTATGTTAAACTACTTATTACCAATCTTTTGTTGTAATAACTTTTTTCTTATCGCTCTTAATTGGCGCTGCCGAAACCATCAGCATATACTGTTTTAACCTGTCGCCAAATTGCTTGCTATAATTGCTTATTTGAATGGAGTAATTATTCAATTGCCCTTTCTCCAATTTAGCCGCACCATTTTCTAAAGGAACATCAATACCCGGCTGCGGTACAGAATTACCATACCGATCTACATAATAAGGCGTGAAAACAAAATCTGTTAACCAGTATCTATACTTTTGATCCTTATATTCAATATTAAAGGTATAATTCACCTCGCCATCAATATGTTTGGCAGCACTAATCCCGGTAAGCATCAATAATTTCCCTGTGCCGGTAATGCTTTCAGGCAATTCACTTTTATTTACTTTATTCTTGGGGTAATTTGTCTTTAAAAAATATGCGGTTCTATTTTGAAATGTATCTACAGTTAACCCCGGCTGCGGTACCACCTGGTAATAAATATATTTATTGTGCTCATCAATTGATAACAGATCCTTTTGAGCTACCGCTGATTTAACTGCCAGCAAGCATAACAAAGCAATAAATAGTTTTTTCATGTCATAAAGATAAAAAGCCGCTCCGAATATCCGGGCGGCTTCTTCATTAAAAATATAACGAGGTCACGTTAAAATGCGTAAACAGCGGCTAATACAAATTGTGAAGCCGAAGCTGTAGGTGCTAAACTACTGTCAGTAAATGTAGAGTATTGTTTTTTGTTAACATTATCAAGCCTTACTTCAGGAATGAAAGTTAACGGGCCTGCTTTAATATTAGCAGTTAATGTAGACCCGATTACTGAACCACCTGGAAGAGGACCTGCAAGGACATAGGTTGATCCTGCATCTACAGTTTTAGCTTTGAAATATTCTTCTCTCAAACCAAGGGTCACAACCTTTGATACAGCTAGCTGCGGATATAATGCTACACCGCTGAAACCACCACCATAATGAGATGGAGAGAAAGTAGCAGCATTTAAGCCTAATTTGAATGCAGTGGTTATTTGGTAAGCTGTGGTTAAATCAAGTTCAGTACCTGAGGTTGGGCCGGTTGCAACGTTTAAGTATGCAGTCCAGTTTTTAACCGGGGTAATGGTTAACTGGGCGCCAAATGTAGATACATCATGTTGTGAAGTGTAAGCATTCCACTGATCATTAAATATACCTGCCATTAAACTTACTTTATCGCTAAACGCATAAGTTAATTTAAAGCCTGCATTTTGGAACGGGCCATTAGTAAACAGATAAGAAGTTGAATAGTTAAAGTTTCCTGTTGGAGAAATCACCTCATAACCAATAAATGTTGACATATAACCTGCGGTTGCACTCAATTTAGAAGTAAGGTTGTATGAAACATATAAATTTTGGATGTGATAGTTACCACTATTAGGTAATGATTGTTCTTGTCCGCGCGGGCCAAATGATAATTCGCCTACAAATGATGCATTACCAACGGTTTTCTTCAAGCCTAAATCAATCATACCTATTGATACAGAGTTATTATCAGATGCAAAACTGGTTGGGATATTTGCATGGCCTGATAAATCATCTTTATAATAAGTATCCACAGATCCGTAAAGCACTAAAGGAGCATCGGCAGTGGTTTTAACCGTGTCCTGAGCTTTTGAGGCATAACTAAAGGCGGAAGCAGCAAGTAATAAAAGTAAAAATTTCTTTTTCATTTTTGGGGATAGTTAATAGGGTTAATTATAAGTTGAAGGTTGATTTTTTGAATAAATAGTACATGGTTGTAGTTGATGACGTTTTGCTGTACCAAACAAATGCCATAATTTCAAAAACCTTATCAAGTAGCTCATTTTTAATTATTTATAATAAATAGGTTGAAGATTTATAAAACAATAAGAAGCCTATCCTACCAAAATGGCAGGGTGTATGATAATTTTTTTAATAAGCTAAAGAGGGCTATAAGAACCCTGCGCGATTAACGCGCAGGGTATTATAATAATGTGTTATGCAGATACAGTGGATTTTTCGAACAATCCGTTTATACTGATCTCATCATCTTGTGCCGGGTAAACTTCTATACCGTGATCAAATACATCAAGGCCACTTAGTTCACCATGTTCTTCAACACGTAGTTTCCAAGGGTGTGGTAATTTATTGATAACGTACATCATAACAAACGTTACAACAAACACTGCTATCGCGATAGTAAATGTACCTATAGCTTGTGCTTTAAGGATACTTGCATCGCCACCATAAAATAAGCCTTTTACAAGGTTAGGAGCAGTATTATCAGCACCTGTTGGGCCGGTAACACCGTATTCGCCGGTTGCAAATAAACCTAATGATAGTGTACCCCAGATACCAGCTAAGCCGTGAACTGAAACTGCACCAACTGGATCGTCAATACGTAACCACTCTAACAAATACATACCGCCAAACACTACGAAACCTGCAATACCACCTAATAATAAGGCACCAAGCGGGCTAACCCAATAACAAGGGCAAGTGATAGCAACAAGACCTGCTAAAGTACCATTCAAGGTGAAACCCAAATCGAATTTACCTTTAGTAGTTCCCCACCATAAAGCGGCAAACATAGCTGTCATACCGCCACCGCAAGCTGCAAGTGTAGTATTAGTAGCAATACGGCCTATACCTTGAGCATCCATAGCTGAAAGTGAGCTACCAGGGTTAAAACCGTACCAGCCAAACCATAGTATAAATGTACCTACAGCGGCCATAAGCATATTGTGTCCCGGTGGCATGCCGCCTTTTTCTTTATCATCCCGTGCGAATATCCTACCCAAGCGTGGGCCTAATACTATAGCTCCTGCCAGCGAAGCAACCCCGCCAATAGTGTGTACTACGGTTGAACCTGCAAAATCGCGGAAACCTTGACCTAAGCTGGTGTAAAAATGTCCGGCTGAGCCCATTAAAGCTAACCATCCATCAGGACCCCAAGCCCAGTGACCAATAATTGGGTAGATGAAACCTGTGATACCAATAGAGTAAAGAATATCTCCACGGAAACTGGTACGGCCGATCATCGCGCCTGAAACAATTGTTGAGCAAGTATCAGCAAAAGCATACTGGAATATCCAGTGCGCAATTACAGGGATACCTGTACCTGAATATGTTGCAGGGGTATTTTGTAAGAAGAACCATGATCCGTCAGCTTTCAATGAAGGATCTCCATGCCAGCCGATGAAACCATTGCCCCAACCAAACATAAATGCGTAGCCAATAGCGTAAAATAAGATACCGCAAAGACAGGTGTCGAACATACACTCCATCAAAACGTTAACAGTTTCGCGTTTGCGGGCAAAACCTGCCTCAAGCATAACGAAACCAGCCTGCATACCAAATACAAGGAATGCTGCTATTAATGTCCATGCTGTGTTGATTGAATTCATCATTGATGTTTCCAGATCGGTAGGTTTTGGAGGTGCAGCGGCTGCAGCGTGTGCGGCAGTACCAAGCAAGCCGGGCAATGTTACCATTGCAACCAAAACTGCCAGCAATCCCAACATTTTCCCTGTAAAAATGGTCGCACCCAGCGCCCATTTCTCCCGCGTCAGCTCTTTGAGCGAGCCGAGTAAGTTGTGCTTTGTAGAATTTACTTTCATCGTTTGTTTGTTTAATTTAGTTTGATTTGATTGTTTTTAGTTTTCTTATATAAAAATGTAAGAGGGTTGCATATTTTCTATAAATAACGAGGTCAATTATGGTATTAATTTTATCAAAAGCATTAGTCAAACCATTCTTTCTTTAAAACTTTCATAAAACTATGCATGAAATTTAACAAAAACAAATTTTAACCTTAAAAATATTGTTAAAATTTCAATATTTATCAATATTTAAAAAAACATGGCAATTTT
>Ga0302315_10004002_pt1 | contig 13041 bp, 7 predicted proteins | sample III_Palsa_N3_1_FD_200532 | JGI IMG/M metagenome (GOLD analysis project Ga0302315, IMG submission 200532) | Peat permafrost microbial communities from Stordalen Mire near Abisko, Sweden - III_Palsa_N3_1 | ecosystem: Environmental > Terrestrial > Soil > Palsa > Peat permafrost | place: Sweden... | reverse complement strand
GCTCTATCGATAACTTGATTGCGGTGCCGTTCGCTCGCGTTCGTGCCGGCTATAACGAGGGAGCGAGCCAGCAGAATGTAGTTCCTCTCGGTTTGCACGAGTTCCTTCAGCTATGCCAGGCGGTCGATGCCGAGCCATGGTTCAATATGCCGGCTGGAATTTCGCCCACAGAGATGAATAGTCTTATCGAATATTTAGCGGGGCCCGCTTCAAGCAACTACGGAGCGAAGCGCGCCGCGCTGGGCCAAGCAGCACCCTGGACGACGGTTTTCCCGGTAATTCATCTGGAGCTTGGAAATGAAGAGTGGAACGGCGTGACATTTCCGGGATCCGCAATGCCGGACCCTATAGCCTATGGACAGCGCGCGAAAGAGGTATTTTCAAGCGCACGAAGTTCCTCATTTTATAGGCCGGATAAATTCGATCTTGTTATAGGAACTTTCGCGTTGCTGCCTGACTGGACGCAGAAGGAACTGGCCAGCAGCGGAGGATATGACAGCACCGCGGTCGCTCCTTATCTCTTTGACAGGTTCGATGACGATAGTTCGGACGAGGCCATCTTCGGTCCAATGTTCGCGCAACCCGAGGTGATCGATAGCCGTCCCACGGGCTATATGGCGAAGCAGGCAAAGATTGCACGAAGCGCGGCGCCCGCGGCGAAACTTAGCGTCTATGAGGTCAATCTTGGAACAGCCAGCGGTTCGGCGGCGCAAGCGAGCTTCGATGAGGCAATTCCGTCCATGGGGGCAGGGCTCACGGTCATCGACCACATGCTGCTCATGATGCGAGACCTTGGCGTGAAGAGCGAGTCGATATGGGAGCTGCCGGGATATTCCAATAGCTTCCAGAATTCGGTCGATCATAAGAACGAGAAGACGCCGCTGTTTGGCGTAGTTGTCGATATGGGAGGAGCTACAAACCTGCGCCGGCCCCAGTATCTTGCGGAGGAGTTGGCGAATAGAGCTATTTTCCCAACCATGCTGGAGACGCGGGTGACGGGGGCCAATCCGACGTGGGACCAGAAGCTAAGTGCTAACGACGATATTCAGATCGAAAAGGCGCACTACCTTCAAACGTTTGCATTTAGCGATGGCAAGCTGCGCAGCCTGGTGGTACTCAACCTGAGCCGAACCGAGACCTTGCCGCTCACTTTCTCGGGAGGCAACGCACCTGCCGGCAGCGTTGAAGTCAGCCGTTTGACTTCGAATAAAATCACGGATTCGAACGAGGTGCATAGCAACGTTGCAATCACGAACAATACGATTGCCAACTTCAGGCCGCGCACACCATTTGCTGTGCCCCCGTTTTCGATGACGGTATTGAGATGGAGCGCAAATTAGATTGGCATTACCGATCGAGACGACGTTCGACACTGTGGACGATGGAGATGAACTCAGAGTCAGCGTTACGAAGCCTGACATCGCTGAGTACGGTGACAACACCCGGAACGCGGAGGCGCTTCACAAGTGCCAGAGAGCTGGCAATCTCTGTGTGCGTCGTGCGTCCAGACTCCGCTACGAGTACAACAACATCAGAGAGGCGCGCCGCGAACTCACTTTCCGCAGATGAGAGCAGAGGTAGAGCGTCGATAAATAATAGATCGTTACTTATTTTAATTTTGGCAATAGTGCGGACTATCAGATTATCGTGCTGCGCACCTCCTGCTGTGCTTATGACCGGTTGGGGCGGAGCCGCGCCGCCCAGATCCTTCGACAGAGGCGAGTCTTCGATTAGTTCGGAGGACTTCAGCGTGACGACGCCGTATCCAAAGTGCTTCATCTTGAGTGCGAGCGACGCGACGAGGTCCGTTATGTCCTCGCCTGGCGATGCGGCAGTGAGAATGAATGTTCTTGCGCCGTCAGCGCGATGCACTTGATCGAGGCCGGCAACGAGCCGCAGGACGAACTCGTCTCGTATGGCCGTTTCCACTTCCGCGAGCGAGGGAAGAACAGCCATTGGATAAAAGCCAAGAATTTCCGCAACGTCTTTTCCAGTGTAGATTCTAGAATCGATCTTGCGTGCCACAACTGCTGCGGCTGCGCCCAGCAGAAGAGCGAGTGGGAACGCGGCGGCAAGGATGATATTTCTGGTGCTGGTCTTGGGCGCAAGCGGAGCTTCCGCCTCCACCAGGACGTGCACCAGGCCCGAGGTATCCTTCTCCAGCTCGATGGCATTTATAGCGTTGTCGACCTCTGTATACCGTGCCTGTAGGCGTGTGATGCCCGCGGTGAGGTCTGCGGCGCGTTGCAATTGCGGAGTGGCGTGGGTGGCGATGGCGGTATTGGCCTCGAGCTGCCGTGAAAGACGGGCCTCAATATCAGCTGTACGACGAGCTTCAAGTTGAAGCTTCAGTTCCAATTGACGGGCGGCCTTTACGCGCACCTCACTCTCCATTTCGGTTAATGAGGAAGCAAGCCTGGTGAGTTTATCCTGATCCTGCCGGTAGAGCGGATTTATTGTGGTCAGGCCAGCCATCTCACTGGCGATGGTGCTGCGCTCGGCGCCAATGGTTTGCTTTAGGGAGGACAAGCCAGGATCGGTTGCAGCGATTTCGTCAGCGGCCGCGCGGAGGTTCTCCGTAGCGTTGGGTGCTGTCGTTATCGAAGCGAGCTGAGCTGCGGCGACATAACTGTCAGCCGTAGCCTTCGCCAGTTCCGACCGCAACTCCCCGAGCTGAACGTCGAAGGGGTCGGCGGTGTCGCCGGAGGTGTCCGCGACTCCGAGACTGACACTGAGATCTGCTTGCTCCTTGCGGGCATTTACCAGTTCGGTGGTGACACGCTGAAGTTCGTCCTCGAGGATGTGCAGTTGCTGATCGCTCTGCGCCAACTCGTCGGACCGCTCTCCGCGAATATAGGCGTTGCTCACTGCGTTCACGACTGCGGCGATAGCCCTGGGATTGCTGCCGCTCAGGTCGATGGAGAGCTCGTAGCTTCCCTGAACGCGGTCCACCTTCAGGCTGTGTTGCAGCCTTGCGACGGCAGATTGGGCCGGCTCGCCCGGGAAGAACCAGGCCCTTGCGGAAGGCTTGTCCAGAGCCTCGGTCAAAATGTCAGAACGAATGATGGTTTGCAACTGTTGCTGGATGTAGGTCTCGTATCGCGGGGAGTCGTAGGTGCCCTCACCTGTATCGGTGATGAGCTTGGTCTTCATCGGCTGCACGTAGATCAGCGCCTGGGTCTCGTAGTAGGGGCGCCTGCTTAGACCGAACGCGAACATAAACACGAAGACAAGGGCAGCGACGGAGACCGCAAGAACGCGGTGCATCCGGAGGCTGCGGACAAGGTCGAGATTGTAGCCTTTGGATGAATTGGCCGCTGCTGAAGCGGGAGGCTGATGGGGTTCAAGCGACGGTTGTGTCGAAGCCGTGTTCATCAGATTCCAACCCTTCGCCGAATCTTTGGCTCAAAGCCCAAACCATGAGCTTACCTCAGAAATCCGCTTGGAAATCACGTCAGAATCCAGGCCCCCGATGACGCGCGGGAGTGTTCCTGTGAACCAATGTTGTGGAAGCCTTCCAGGAGCGTTCCACAATGCCCCGAGCCGAGTCAACAGTATCGTTCAGGTCAATCTAACACTGGGATGAGAGGCATATCAATAATAATCGAGATGCCGCCTGGGCCTGCGTGCTTTGGCGGCAGGCGACGGGTTTTCCACGCTGACCCTCTTCCGGCGCGGGCATATATACTTGCGGAACCGGCAGATAGCAGAAGGAGGGCAGGCCCGTCCTTTTAGATCGTAAGATCATCGAGAGACCGCGACTGGTAGCGCAGGCTTCCATGAACGCCGGTCCAACCGCATCGGGACCTCGCTAAGATGTCAATCGTCTCTCTCATTCCGGGCGTGCTTTGCATCATCGCGATGCTTCGGGGACGGACGCAGCTTGCTCTGCGGTATGTCGTCCTGCCCTCCATGCTGCTTGTCCCGGATTATTACTTCTGGACGATGAGGCCGCTCCCGTCCATCAATTTTATTGATTCCGCATTGCTCGCGCTGGGAGCAGGGATGCTGATCATGGACATGCCGCGGTGGAAGTTCACGCGGACCGATATCTGGATGCTGGTCTTTCTATTTACCACCTGCTACACGGACTATGATCACGAACGCAACACAGATGCGGCATTTGCTCTCTTTGTTTCCATTACCGTTGGCCTGATACCTTATATGGCAGGCAAGCTGCTGATCGAACAGACTGGAAACAGGATCAATATATCCAGGATGTTTGTGTTGCTCCTCTCGGGATCGTCAATTGTCTCGGCGTCTGAATACTTCCTGAAGATCAATCCCTACAATGAATTCTGGAGACATATTTTCGCTGGACAATGGGTTGTCTGGAAGACACAAATCCGGTGGGGGTTTGGCCGGGTCGCTGGGCCGTTCGCGCAGTCCGAACTGGCCGGGATGATGGTGTTCACAGCATTGCTGCTGACCCTTTGGCTGGGACGAAGCAACTATCAGGAACTGGCATCGAAAACGCCACCTCCACCCTTGTTGAAGAATGTAAAGACCCATATCTGGATACTATCCCTTCTCTTGTTTATGACGCAGGCGAGAGGGCCGTGGATAGGGGCGCTTCTGGCCTTGATCATCGCACCCATAGGAAGCGCCAAGCGGCCGCTGCGCAGGGCGGTCATCGTGGTTACCTGCGTAGTCGCGATAGGAGTGCCAACGTACTTGTTCGGTAAGGATTACCTGGCCGGACCAAGAGTAAACTCCGGCAGCGAGAAGGAGACGGCGCAGTACCGTGCAGAGCTGATTGCGAATTACACCCCCGTTGCGATACTAGGAGGCGAGTGGGGCTGGGGCGCAAACTTTCCACGGATCAATGGACAAGACTCCATCGACAATGAATATCTTTATGCCTGGCTGGTGCAGGGATATGTCGGCGCGATTGCGTTTCTATTACTCGTGGGCGATACGGTTATTACACTGAGTATCAGGGGAGCAAAGGCTGAAACGGTGCGCGATCGTCACTTTGTTTTCACCATGCTTGGCATTTTCGTTGGTATCGTCTTCACTCTTACAACTGTGTTTCTTGGATCTCAGAGTTATGAGTTGTTTTTTCTGCTAGTCGGCTGGAGCCAGGCTATCCGAGAACCACGCGTTCGGCAGTGTGAGATCAGAAACGATGAAATTTACAGGTTGGAGAACGATTCGAGCCTGGCCGGTGTGTACACCTAGCTGGTTATTACGGGAGCTGCAGCGGTTAGGTAGAGCGGCCGAAGCCTATAATTCATGAAATATTCCATGAGAGATCGATAGCTTCAATGACGAAGAGAGCGGCACCGACACAGATCTCAATCTACCTTCACACGTTGCACAACGGTGGAGTGGAACGCGTGATGTTCAATCTGATTCAGGGTTTTCTGGACCGCGGGATTGCCGTCGATCTGGTGTTGGATTATCTGGTTTACTCTCCTTTCGAGAAGCTGATTCCCGCGGGCACTCGCCTGGTGAAGCTCGATGTCGGAAGTTCGGCACAGCGACTCACCAAACTTATCGGCTATCTTCGCAAAAAGCGGCCAGATGCCCTGTTGTCCGCGACGCACATGGCGAACGAGATTGCTTGCGTGGCCCGAATGTGCTCGGGAGTCGGCACGCTGCTTATTGTTTCGGAGCATACGAACCTTTCCGCCGATATTGGAGATTCGAGCGGGAAGGTGCGCCCGAGATTGCTTCCCTTCACGACTCGGTGGCTGTATCTGCTCGCCGATTCGATAGTGGCCGTGTCGGATGGCGTTGCGGAGGACATGTGCCGGGTAAGTGGGCTTGCCCGGAAACGAGTGAAGACTATCTACAACCCGATCGACTTCAAGAGCCTGGCTGCCATGGCGAAGGAACCGCTGGATGACCCGTGGTTCGCGCCGGGGGAGCCGCCGGTCATTCTCGCAATTGGAAGGATGGAGACACAGAAGAACTTCACAAATCTTCTGCGTGCGTTTGCAGAGCTGCGGCGCAAGCTTCCTGCACGATTGTTGATTTTGGGCGAAGGCTCAGAGCGCGAGCGGTTGACTGCGCTGGTCGCGGAATTGGGGCTGGGCGGAGATATCTTGATGCCTGGCTTTGTGGCAAATCCGGCGGCCTATATGGCGAAGTCGGCGGTTTTCGCAATGTCATCCTCGTGGGAGGGCATGCCGGTTGCGTTGATTGAAGCGCTGACGCTGGGAGTGCCGGTGGTATCTACCGATTGTCCCAGCGGGCCGGCTGAGATATTGGCGGACGGCGCCTATGGAGACCTGGTGCCCATGAACGATAGTGCAGCATTGGCCGAGGCTATTGAGCGCGTGCTCTCCGGCAGCAAGAAGGCAGCGCCGGCTGAATGGCTTGCGCAGTTCGATTCGAACACGATCACGGAGCGTTACCTGGAGCTGATGTCTAGAGCAAATTACCTGTTACCGTGATGCGGAAGTTGGAGTTCAGTACCGTTTTTCTGGGGAAAAACGGACATAGATCTCTTCGCTTCGCTCTACACCTACAGGTAATTTGCTCTAGTTAGCCCATTGGTGGTGGAAGACGCTGCCTGGCGCGCTCACGAGATGCGGGTATCTGAGGATGGCGCAGAAGAGCACCATCGCGATGAAGATTGCTGTCGTGAGTAGATCTTGCCGAAGCGTCCGGATCCGTTCGTGGGTTGCGCCGAAGAGGATGACCAGATAGAGGGGGAAGTCTCCGGCGGCAACGGCGATGACCGCGCCCAGCATTCCGTAGTAGTGAAAGCCAGCCAATATTCCAGCGGCGAGCGCAAGGCAGTACGCTGCGTTGCCGATGGCGTTGTACTTGGGCTTGCCGAGAGAGAAGAGAACAGGAGCTGTCGTCTGATAGAGGAGCGTGTGCCAAAGGCCCAGGGCGAGGATGCGGATCATCCATGAGGCATACCAGTAGCGATGATCGTAGAGCTTGAGGATGAGGAGGTTTCCCCAGACGGCCATGACGCTGAGCAGGGCACCGCCAATCAGCAATACATAGAAGCGGTAACGGAGGAATCTTGCCCGGAATTCCTCCAATGGCAGGTCGATTATTTTGGCAATAAACGGATAAAAGACACGCGACCCCAGGGAGAGCATGACCTGCCTGGGCATATCGGAGAGCTGGTAGGCGATTCCGTAGACGCCAAGGACAGCCATGGGGATGAGCCGTCCCAGGATAAGGCGATCACCCTGGGAGGCGAAGTAGAAGAACGCGGTTCCGATCAAGATCCATTTGCCGAAGTGGACGATGCTGTCTACCGACGGTTTATCCCAGCCGAAGGAGTTACGGATTCCCGGAGTTATCGAGGGTGTGTGGCTAAGGCAAAGCTTATAGACCGTCGCGACCAATTGGCCGCCAATGATCGACCAGACGGAGGGCCACTTGTAGGCCCATGCGATAGTCACGGCGAGGGCCACGAGCGAGGAGCTGACGTCGATGACAAAGAGGCGCCTGACGCCGAGGTGGCGCGCGAGGGTGAGGAAATTTGTGCTGTAGAAACCGCTTAAGAGTGTGCTGAAGGCAAGCACGGGAAGCAGCACCTTGAGCCTGGGATCGTGGTAGAGCACGGCCATCGGCCAACTGATGACAAGCGCGATAAACCAGAGAGCGACGCCGCGCATGGCCTGGAGCGTCCACGCGGTGTTGAGGAAGAGAGGATCGTCTCCTCGGGGAGACTGGATAACGGACGGGGCAAGTCCTATGTCAGAGAGGAAGTTGATTCCGAGGATGAGTGTGGAGATGAGGATCATCTCGCCGAAGTAAGCGGGCAGCAGCAGCCGGGTGAGGACCAGGCTGCTGACGACGCGGAGCCCCATTGCCGATCCGTATTCGACTACGGACCAGAGGGCGGCGTTCAGCGCCTTTGCTTCGAGCGCCCGCATGACTCTCGGAGCATCTTCGGACACAGTCTCTGGGCTCACGGGTATGTGCGCTTCCTTGGCTTCATCTGATCTGCTGTAAGTGTAATGAACCCGATTGCGGCGAATTCGTTGCTGTGTCAGTGGGATACTTCATAGAAAGCACTGTTGCTGCAATCCGGGTGTATGGGGTGTATGGATTGCCAGAGCCCGACGTCAAAGCCTGTCTAACCGTCTAGGATAGACGGCGATTTACCTGTGCGCGATGACAGGGAACGACGACTATTTTCCTGCGGATGCTTCCTCTACAACTTTGGTGGAGACTTTGGCGTATACGGGACGCCAGTTTCGGATCACATCCGACCACAGGAAACCCTTGGTTCGAGCGCGGGTCCGAGCGTTCACGGACATCCGCTCTGCCATCTCACCGTCTTCCGCCAGACGGTCCATCGCCGCGGCCAGTTCCGCGATGACGTGTTCCTCGCTGATGGGGTCGATCAGGATTCCCGTCTCGGGCGTAACCAGCAGAGCGGGGCCGCCCCAGTTACAGGCTATGACGGGCAGGCCCTGGACCATGGCTTCCTGAACGACGATGCCGTTGGCCTCGGCGAGGCTGGGGAAGACAAAGGCACGGTAGGCGCGCAACATGCGGGCAAGTTCGGTGTGGTCGGGGACCCACTCGATAAATTTGACTCGGTCGCCGAGCAGGAGGCTGGCGGTTAGGGAGCGCAGATTTTGCAGCTCGGGGCCGCGGCCGATGATGTCGAGTTCGATAGGATTGCGGGTTATGGCAAGGCTCTTGACGATCAGGTCGGTGCCCTTGTGCTCGACCAGGCGTCCGTTATGGTAGAACCGCAGGTTCTTGCCGGAGTGGGTGATGCGGGGCAGGTCGTACAGGCGGTTGAGCACGCCGCTGTCGATCGAGTCGACAAACTGGTGCTCGCTACAGCCGGCCATGCGCAGCGACTGATAGGTGCGTTCGCCCCCGGCTACCAGGAGCGCATTGGCTTTGCGCTTTCCGGAGAAGCTGAAACGGTGCAGGAACTGCATGGCTGGATGTAGCCAGCGGCGGACCTTATAGGCCAGCTTTTCGCGATGCCTGAAGGCCGGCGGGTAGTGAATGTTTCCGTTGATGGGGCCGATGACGACGTGTGCGCCCTGCACGGGAGGGTAGGGAAGTATCGGCGAGACCGGAGAGGTGAAGTGGACGACGGCCCCGGGATTCTGCTTCAGGAGGGTCTGGACGTGCTTTACGGCGGAGCGCAGGAAGACGAAGTTGAGCAGCTGCTCAAAGAGCTTGCCTCGATAGAGCAGCCTTTCGACCGTCGTATCGGCGATGTAGGAGACGCTCATTTTGGGGAAGCTGCGATCCAGTTCAGGCTTGGCCCGTTCATGGGTAATCTGATGAACGCGAATGCCTTGCGCCTCCATTTCAAGGTAAATCTGAAGCGCTTTGATGGCTTCGCCGCCCATCTGCTCGGAGACGTTTGGGGCAATGAGAACGACCTCGAAGGCAGGGACGGGGGAATTGCCGGTCATGGGTGAATCCAGGAGGTGGCGTCAGCTTCGAAACCGGGCTGCGGAGAACCAAGATCGGCAATACCCCAACGGGTAAAGGAGTGGTTACTTCCACCCTTGGCGGGTGTTCTTAAAGTGGGATAGGCGAACACTATACGGGTATACTACAAATATCATACATACTTATAGATAGCGGGATCCGTGAACGCTGCGCGGGTATGGCTCGCTTTTGATTGCAAGAGACATCAACGAGTGACTGCAAGAGACGGAAACGATGGGTAACGTGCTTCGACAACCCGAAAAGATAGCGGCCGTGGCGCCTGGCTCCATCGCGCTGCGCGATGCTGGGGGGACGTTGAGCTATGGCGATCTCAATCAACGAGCCGACCGTCTTGCGGGCCTGCTGGGCTCGCTGGGTGCGGGCGAAGGACGGCCCGTCGCCATCTGCCTGAGCCGGTCGTTCGATCAGATTGTGGCGGAACTGGCCGCGATGCGGGCCGGCGCCGCGTTTGTGCCGATCGACCCGGCGTGGCCGGATGAACGTGTGCAGCATATTGTTGCCGACTCCGGCGCGGCTGTTTTTATTGCTCCTGCCGCGCTCTCTGGCCGCATTTCGAGCTCCGCGGTTGCGCTTGATCTTTCGGATATTGCGGCGGCCTCGTTTGGGGAGGCCACGACCTCAAGTAAGAGCACGGTGGCGGGTGAACTTGCCTACATCATCTATACCTCTGGGTCCACTGGCGTTCCGAAGGGTGTCGAGATTACGCACGCGAACCTGGACCATCTGATTGCGTGGCATGTTGAGGCGTTCGCGATCACGGCGGCGGACCATGCCGCGCATGTAGCCGGGTTGGGGTTCGATGCAGCGGTGTGGGAGATATGGCCTTATCTTGCCGCGGGAGCTTCCATCTCGCTGGTGGACGAGATGACGCGGATCGATTCGTCGCTGTTACAGCGATGGATTGTCGGTCAAGGAATCACGATCGCCTTCGTTCCCACGCCGGTGGCCGAGCCGATGATTGCGATGAGCTGGCCGGCTAATACCAAGCTGAGAGTGATGCTGACAGGCGGCGATACGCTGCACACGTCGCCCAGGGCTGGACTTCCTTTCAGGCTCGTCAACAACTATGGCCCGACGGAGTGTACCGTCGTTGCGACGTCTGGAGATGTGAGCGCTAGCACGGTTGGGCTCCCTTCTATCGGCAAGGCGATCAAGGGGACGACGATCTATCTGCTGGACGCGCAGATGCAGCCGGTGCCTACAGGCGAAACGGGCGAGATGTATATAGGCGGCGGCAGCGTGGGACGCGGCTACCGCAACCTGCCCGAGCAGACGGCGCAGAGCTTCCTGCCCGATCCGTTTAGCGCAGTGCCGGGCGCGCGGATGTACAAGACAGGCGACATGGCCCGGCTGCTGACGGATGGGCAGATCGCGTTTCTTGGCCGGCAGGACAATCAGGAGAAGATTCGCGGCAACCGGATTGAGCTGGATGAGATCGTGAGCGTCCTCAACCGGCATGAATCCGTAGCGTTCAATGTCGTGGTGCCGAGCGCCGATGCGGGGGTGGAGAAGCACCTGATCGCGTACGTGCTGCCCGTCGAGGGTGGAGAGCCGACGGTGAAGGACTTGCAGGAGTTTGCGGCGCAGTCGCTACCGAGCTACATGATCCCGTCGAAGTTTGTAAGGCTCTCGGCGCTGCCTCTGTCCACGAACGGAAAGACCGATCGCAGCGCTTTGCCGGAGCCATCGGAGGAGAACTCGCTGGCGGAGAGTGCGTCGCGCGAACCGAATTCGGAGATAGAGGCAGCGCTGCTGACGCTGGTGCGCGGACTGCTGAAGAGCGACGATATCGGAGTGGAGGACGACTTCTTTCTGATGGGGGGGCATTCGTTGCTCGGAACGCAGTTGGTGTTGCGAGCGCGCGAGAGCTTTGGCGTGATGCTGACGCTGCGCGATTTGTTTGAAGCCGGAACCGTCGCCGGGCTTGCTGAACGCATTGAGACTCTGATCATGGATGAGGTCAACGCCATGAGTGAGGAAGAGGCCGTCAAGATGGCCGCCGACAGTGTGGCATGACGACCCTAAAGCAAGCCAAGAGGAAGAATGAGGCGGAGTATAGCCTCTTCCAACTACTCAAGCCCGATGTCATCGCCGATCCCTACCCGCTGTATCGCAAGATGCGGGAGTACGAGCCCGTGCATTGGGACCCCTACATGGCTAGCTGGGTCGTTACGAGCTATGCGGAGTGTGTGACTGTTCTTTCGAAGTATAAAGCTGCCCGCACACCGACTCCGGAGCACCTGGAGGCGATGGGGCTCTCCGTACTTGCGCCCTATGCGGGCATCATGCTGAAGCAGATACTTTTTCTGGATGGCAAAGCACACGCGCATCTGCGGTCCATGTGCATGGCGGCGTTCACGCCAAGACGCATCGAAGTCATTCGCGAGGCAATTGAGGAGTGTGCCAACGATCTCATCGACCAGGTGGTGGCCAGCGGCAAGATGGATCTGATCGTCGATTTTGTAAACCCTTTTCCGGCGATTGTGCTGGCGACCTTGTTAGGCCTTCCGGTCTCCGACAGCAACCAGCTAAAGATATGGGCCACCGACGTCAGCGAATTGATCGGCAATTTCGAACATAATCCAGACCGCATCAAGCAGCTGGTGAAGAGTTTGGAGGAGATCCGCGACTACCTCACTCTTAAGATCACCGCTCAGCGCAGCGAACTTCGCGAGGGTGCGCTCTCCGCGCTGGTTGCAGCCGATGTGGATGGAGCGCGACTCTCCGAAGAAGAGATTGTGGCCAATGCCATTCTGATCTGTGCGGGCGGCCTGGAAGAGCCTGGGAACCTGATTGGGTGTGGCATGTACTCGCTGCTACAAAGGCCGGAACAACTGGCTGAGTTGAGAGACCATCCGGAGATCTGCCCGAGCGCGGTGGAAGAGTTGCTGCGCTTTGAGGCTCCCACGCAGAACACCGGTAGACTTGCGCCTGAAGATGTTGTCCTGGGCGGAAAACAGATACGTAAAGGGGAGATGGTGACAGCGGTTGTTGCTGCTGCCAACCGCGATCCTTTACGATTCATGGAACCGGACCGCCTGAATTTGACCAGGGCGGACAATCGCCATCTATCCTTCGGATGGGCATCGCATTATTGTATCGGTGCACCACTTGCACGTTTGACGGGGCAGGCGGCCTTTAGCGCTCTCTTGCGGCGCTTGCCTGGGTTAACTCTTGTAACGACAAAACCGGTTTGGCGGGGAATGGCATCGTTGCGTGGTATAGCCTCGTTACAGGTCGAATTTGACGCGCAATCGGCAGCTGCTTTGCAGGTGGATCGATTTAATGCCCAGCAATGATGTGAGTCCGGGAACTGGCGAGATGTCGGAGGCCAAACGCGCTCTTGTGACCAAGCGCATGAGGGGAATCTCCGCGCAGCAGGTGCAGATCCAGCCTCGCGCAGCTGGAGCGAAGACGGCTATTTCGGTCGATCAATATCGCATCTGGCTACATACTTCGATGCAGCCTGATCTGCCCGCCTACAACGAACCGATCATGATCCAGTATCGGGGAGAGTTCAATCTCGCGAACCTGACCGCCAGCCTGAACTATTTTCTGAAGCGGCATGAGGCGTGGCGAACCAGCTTCGGAGTCGAGAACGAAGAGGTGCTGCAGGTCGTGCATCCTGAGATCAAG
>Ga0302315_10004000_pt1 | contig 13042 bp, 16 predicted proteins | sample III_Palsa_N3_1_FD_200532 | JGI IMG/M metagenome (GOLD analysis project Ga0302315, IMG submission 200532) | Peat permafrost microbial communities from Stordalen Mire near Abisko, Sweden - III_Palsa_N3_1 | ecosystem: Environmental > Terrestrial > Soil > Palsa > Peat permafrost | place: Sweden... | reverse complement strand
CACCGATCCAACGTCTCGTCGACGTCGTTGCCGCCTGGTTTGTTCCGGCGGTCATCGCCTCGGCCGCCATCGCGTTTGCGGCCTGGATGATCTGGGCGCCCGCACCGGCGCTGGGTCTCGCGGTCGTTGCCGCCGTATCGGTGCTCATCATCGCCTGCCCATGTGCACTCGGTCTTGCGACGCCGATGTCGATCATGGTCGGCGTCGGTAAGGGGGCGAGCGTCGGGGTGCTGATCAAAAACGCCGAAGCACTCGAGCGATTCGAGAAGGTCGATACTTTGGTAGTCGATAAAACCGGCACGCTCACGGAAGGCAAACCGAGGGTCACGGCGATCGTAGCCGCCGCAGGCTTTGACGAATTGACGGTGCTCTCGCTGGCGGCGAGCCTTGAAAAGTTAAGCGAACATCCGCTCGCTGCCGCCATTCTGGCAGCAGCTGCGGAACGCCAGGTCACGCTGCAAGACGTCACGAATTTCGCCTCCGTCACGGGCAAGGGCGTGGCTGGGATCATCGCAGGGCGGAGTACCGCCGTCGGCAACGCTGCACTGCTTCAGGACCGCGGCGTGCCCAGCGCTGACCTCGAGGCGCGTGCCGAGGCGCTGCGAAAGGAAGGTGCCACAGCGCTTTTCGTGGCTATTGATGACAAGCCGGCCGGCATCATCGCGGTGGCCGATCCAATCAAGGTGACCACCATGGCCGCGCTCGATGCACTGCGCAGTGAGGGTGTGCGCATCGTTATGTTGACTGGCGACAATCGCACCACGGCCCAAGCCGTTGCCGCGAAGCTTGGCATCTCGGAGGTGGAAGCGGATGTACTTCCCGATCAAAAGAACGCTATCGTTCGGCGGCTCAAGCACGAAGGCCGTGTGGTCGCAATGGCCGGGGATGGTGTGAATGACGCCCCGGCATTGGCCGAAGCCGATGTCGGCATTGCGATGGGCACCGGTACCGATGTAGCCATGCAAAGCGCCGGCCTCACGCTCGTCAAGGGCGATCTTGCCGGCATCGCACGCGGCCGGGCCTTGAGTCGCGCCACCATGCGTAATATCCGTGAGAATCTTATTTTGGCGTTCGTTTACAACGTGATCGGGATACCCCTGGCTGCTGGGGCGCTGTATCCCACGTTCGGACTTCTCTTAAGTCCCGTTATCGCCGCAGCCGCCATGAGCTTGAGCTCCGTGTCGGTCATCGGCAATGCGCTTCGTCTCCGAGTCTCGCGAATTTAAGGATACGCGGCGCTCGGATCACCGATCGGGTTGGTTGATGTTCTCACTTGAACTCTACCGGAGTTTGATATGACAAGCCGGAGTGGCTGTCCTCGGCGATGCTGTACGGGCGACATAGGGTAGTTTAGGCTCCGTACCGAGGTACGGAGTCAAATCATGCCCAACTTACGTCGCTAACTTCGCGGGCAACAATCGGTCATATTCTTTTTTGACAACCGCGTAGCACTCGCAACTTCGCCTCTCCAAACCCTTTCGATCAAGCACAGTGATGTGTCCGCGCACATATTGAATTAGCCCTACTTTCTGCAATTTGAGGGCGCCCTCCGTTACCCCCTCGCGACGTACACCCAACATATTAGCGATCAGTTCCTGCGTCATCACGAGTTCGTTACCCTGCAATCGATCGAGGCTCAGCAGCAACCAGCGACACAACTGCTGATCCAACGAATGATGGCGGTTGCAAACTGCGGTTTGCGACATTTGCGTAATAAGGGCCTGCGTGTAGCGCAGCAACAGATGCAAGACCGGACCGGCCTTATCGAACTCGTCTTTCATGATCTTTGCACTGAGCCGATAGCCCTTCCCGGCACTCTGGACCACACCGCGGTTTGGAGTGGATTCGCCGCCCATGAAGAGCGATACCCCGACGATACCCTCGTTACCCACAACCGCGATCTCCGCCGAAGCGCCATTTTCCATGACATACAATAACGAGACGATCGAGGTGGTCGGGAAATAAACGTATTTCAGGGTGACGCCCGCCTCGTAAATCACCTGCCCCAATGGCATATCGATCAATTCTAATGTCGGAAACCAACGTTTCCGTTCCGCTTGAGGAAGCTGGGCAAGCAAATGATTTTGCACCGGGGACGGGGTAGCGTTATCCACTGATGATCCCTGCTATGGCGAAATAAAAATGCTTGCAGATGACAGGCGCGCTCAATTTCGAGCTGTGCCAGCAAGGATGGTAGGCTCACTACCGTACACAGGAGAGGGAGGCCGTGCAACTCTGCGCTACGCGATGCACAAGCGAAATCCAGATCGATAGCGATGTATTCTTGCACCGATCAGTCTTGCTAGGGGGTGAATTTAATTACACGACACTAAAGTCCCGCAAAATCGGCGGTTTCCCGGTCTGAAAGTAGCGCATCACCGTCTGAATCGATCGATGCCCGGTCATCACCATGGTATCGCCGCGCCGGATATTCTGTCGGCCGGCAGCCGCCCGGTTCTATCAGCGGGACCTGGCGGATCACCGGCGAGCCTACTTTCGAGCGCGTTCTTCCCCTTTAAATCCCCCTGACCAATTTAGCGGCGCGTCTGACGCGATCAAGCAAGCATGCGTCGCGGGGGCGGCATTGGTTCGAATCCGACGCAATGATCGGCAATGCACTTTGTCTGCGAATCACCCAACTCTAGGCAGATTTCGGGGGCCTGAACTGCAGTTCGGGGTCTTCCGGCTCGACTTCGCGAGCCCAGTAGCCGCCAAATCCGTAGTGAAGGCAGAGATCCTGTTCACGCTCGCGAGTCAGGGGATCGCCAGGATAATAGGCAGGTGCCTGCTTGACAGCCTCGCAGGTAAGTCCTACTAGCACATGATTATCATCCCATTGGACGTCTTCGATCCATTCGGGAGAGATGAGAACGTCATGACCCCTCCAGGAGTTGTCGGTATCCACAACCATGTAGCGGATCACCCACGTCTCGTCTATAAGAAACCCTTTAACCTTGCCGACCTCGCCGTCGGTCGCATGGAGGTGATAGGCCTTGACCGTTTCTACGCTGCGCAAATGGTGATCAGCGCGCGGGTGATGATCCGAATCTGCTTGTGCGTCGGCACGGCTATTTTCCGCATCGGTGCGGCGACGCGCGGCAGCGCCTTCCTCTTGCTCCAGACCGGTCACCAACGAGCCGGGGTGTGCCGCGCCTCGGCCCCAGATATTGCCCCCGCTCCAGTAGTATGGATAGCCGTAATACTGCAGGTATTCTCGCTCGTGTTGCCGGGATACGGGCTCATCCGTGTCGATGTCCGGGCTGTTCCTGACCTGTTGCTTCGTGAGGGTGACTGGCATCCGCTTCGATTCGCAGACAGGCATGGTCATCGAGGCCGGCGCAATCAACACGTGGCGGCCCGCCAGCCAGGATCCGGTCGCGACTACAAAATAGCGGATGACCCACGATTCATCGTCAAAATACAGATCCTTCACGACTCCGATGACGCCGTCCGTAGCCTCAACGGCGTCATCGAGCAAATCCTGGGTGTCGCGTAACATAGGGATTCCCTCACCCGCAACAATTCGGTCGAGGATCGTGTCCGTTGGTGGCGGCCATGCCGCCCACGCCGAAGCCGCTGCCTATGACCACTTCATTCAACTTTCCGGGCGAGGTCTGGAGCTCGTCATACCGAATCGTCGCTTCGCCGGAGGCCAACGAGATCTGGACGTCACTGACACCCACGACCCGGTTCAAGGCAAGGGATAGCTTGTTGACACACCCGCCGCAATGCATTCCATCGACGCTCATCATAGTAGTTTGCATGTGGATCGCCGCCGTACAGTTGAGGTGAAAAACCAGTCGCCCGTCGCTACGATACCAAGCGCTGTTAGACGCGTGCTCACCATCCCACCAACCACACTGGACCGTCTGTTCGGTGGCGTACCCTTGTGCCGCGCAGCCTTGAAGTCCACAATCTACCGCGCTGACAGGCCTTTCCTACACCGCGCGATTACTCGTTACTCATATTCACCAAGACCAGGCCCCCTCCCGTGTCACCTGCGCTAGCGCAAATAGCGAGCTGCGCCCTGCAGTGAGTCACACTGCGTGTGCTAGCGAACAGACGCCGACACGCGGCTATGCTCTGATGTGCCAGTGGCAAAACCAACCGGAGTTCATGTGTACTACGGCGGCGGCATACTCGGAACTATCCTAATCGTTGCTATCATCGTTTTTTTGGTGCGTAGATCCCGAATATAGTTTTGCTACATCAATCGGCGCGAATGGACGACATTGATGTGGCGTGCAGGCGTCGAGTTCAAGCGCGTTACACGCATCACCATCGACGGATGTCGAGATCCGATCTGTTCGTCACAAACCCCTGCGCCTCAGCGACATCCCAATTTCTACAAGCCTTTCAAAGTACTCGGCGCCTGCAACAATTTCCTAGCGACAAATGCGTCGGCCTGCATGATCGTGGAGGTTCGCCCGTTTTCTCTTGGCTGCCGCGGAATGTCTTCTTGCTATGCGGTCGCCGACCAACAGACGACTGGTGAATGCCCATCGTGCGGTATCGTACGGACGTCACAGCGTAGAATTGCTAGAGTCGCCGTGATGCTACGATCGGATCCACCGCAATCCCGCGGCGACCATCGTCTGATGGTGACCATGAACACTCCACGTCAGCCAAACGCACGCCCGGGCATGGCGCCCTTTCTGGGTCAGAGCCGCAACGTCGACGCCCATAAGGCACCGCCCTCGCCTTTCCTTGCGCCTTTCTCGCCGGGATCGGCCCCGGTGGCGCCGGCAACTGCCGGCAATATCACAGGTGAGGCGTCGATGAAACGGAGTCGTACGTCGTAAAATTCAGCGGGTTGACTCGTACTCTGCGGATGTCCGATCCGGCTGATGCGAACTCTGTTCTGCTTTCCGTCATACGTATCGTGAACCTTACAGTGCGATGGGGGAGCAAGTATCGATCGACCGGTTGTTTGGCCGCGAGCAAGTAGTTGACGATGGCGATCGCCTGACGGCTCAGGGCACGATGCCGATGCGGCCCTACCCGCCTGCGCGAGCCAGGGAAAGAAATTGACCAAGGCAATTCGCACGCGTCTGTCGAAGTGGGTCGGCACCGAGATCCTGCCACGTCTCATACTCGATCTGGAGCAGCATGACCTTCCCGCAAGTGCCCGGTCCACGGGGGAACCCAGTGAGCCACGCGCCATCCATTGCGATGCCGCTACCCATCTGCACGGAAATTCAGCGGAAGGCCAATGGGCAGTGAAGATCACCACAAGACTGGCGAAGCGCGCGGCACGACCCTAAGATCAGCAACCAAGATAATTATCGGTTCACTTTCCCATTCATCTGGGCGCATCGCTGGCACAGCGACCGATTTGGTAACGTCACTGCAACGCGCAATAACAGCGCTTAGAAGTAAACCAGCGCTTCTTGCTGCGCGACCGAAGCACCAAGCCGGGTGCACGCGATCTTGCTAGCATCGAGGCGCCAAGGCCTGCCGTATAGTCGCAAGAAAATTTTTTAGGCAGATAAAAATAGCTGTTATGTACGTTGGAGCACTGAACTCCTGCTCAGATGCCGTTACGCTTTTGCAGGCGCGGACGTCTTTTGAAAGATACTCAAGACCTCTTTGGCATTGGCGCCCCCCCCAAATAAAGGACGAACTCCAGATGAAAATACTCGTCATCGGTGGCACCGGTAATGTCGGCTCCGCAGTGGTTAAAGAACTGACAAAGCGGCATGCCGACGTTCGGGTCCTCGTACGTAAGCCTGGGGAAAAAACACCGCCGGTCGAAACGGTGGTGGGCGATTTGCTAGATCCCGCCTCGATCGAGAAGGCACTGAAGGGCGTTGATAAATTATACCTTCTGAACGCTGTCACCCCAGATGAGCTGACCCAAGGACTTATTGCGTACGATCTCGCCCGAAAGCACAAGCTGTCGCACATTGTCTACCACTCGGTGTTCCGCGTGGAGCACTTCAAAGATGTTCCGCACTTCGCCTCAAAGCTGGCCATCGAAGGCGCGATCCGGGAATTTGACGTGCCATTTACGATCATTCGTCCAAACTATTTTTTCCAGAATGATGCGTCCCTCAAAGACATACTCACGAAGATGTCCATATACCCCAATCCGCTTGGACTCGTGGGTATATCGGCAGTCGATATTCGCGACATCGCCGAAGCGGCCGCGAACTCTCTGATATCCGATGAGCATTTTGGGAGGACCTACAACCTCAATGGTCCCGCCATTCTAAGTGGTCCGAAAGTGGCGTCGATCTGGAGCAAAGCGCTCGGAAAGGAAATTAAATACTCGGGAGAGAACCTGGATTCCTTCGAGGAACAAATGCGTAAGCATGCCCCGTCTTGGGCAGCTTTCGATATTCGCATGATGTTTCAAGGGTATCTCGAGCGGGGTTTCGTTGCTGAGGACGGCGATGCAGCAACGTTGACGAAGCTTTTGGGCCACGAGCCACGCACTTATGAGGATTTCGCACGTGAAACTGTTAGCGAATGGCAAAAGCCCGCCAATTCGCGAGCGGCCGCTTAACTGCGGATTGCCTTGATGGCGACGATGACCACGCCGTCCGCCAGGATCCTGGGTTTCGACAGCAGAACCACCACCGTCGCCGGCGTCCGACTACACTATTGGATCGGCGGCGAGCGCACCGGAAAGCCGATAATCCTGTGGCACGGCTTCCTGTCGACCTCATACGCCTGGCGCGAAGTTGCACCGGCCTTGGCGGAAGCGGGAATGGCGGTCTTGATTCCTGACATGCGAGGCTATGGCGACAGCGAAAAGCCCGCGGGCACAGACGGTTACGACGCCCGCGCGCTCGCCGAGGAATGTCGCGCGCTCGCCGCCGCGATCGACTTCGGCGGTGGCAAGCCGCTGATCCATGCGGCGCACGACATGGGGGCGCTACCCGCGCTGATCTGGTCCGCCGATCATGCGCAGGAGGTTGCAGGACTGCTCTATGTCGAAGCCCCCGTAATGCTCGGCCCGGTGTTACGGAAAGTAATTTCCTATACGCCCGAGACGATGGCGCAGGGATCGATGTGGTGGTGGATCCTGCCGCTCGCCCCCGGCGTGCCCGAGCGCCTGATCGTCGGCAACGAGCGCGCCTTCCTCACCTGGTTCTATGAGGGCGATCATGTCGTCAACCATGCCGCGTTCAGCCCGGTAGTAATCGCGGAATATCTGCGCAGCTTCGCTGGGACGGAAGGAGTTCTAGGCAGCATGGGCATCTACCGCGCCGCCTTCGCCAGCATCGACCAGACCGAACCTTTGATGGCGGCAAAGATTACGGTGCCTGTTGTCGCGCTGGGCGGAGAGAAGGGACTTGGCGACAAGGTCGGCAACATGGTCGCGATGGTCGCCGAAAATGTCGAGGCGCATACGCTCGCAGGCTGCGGGCATTTCATAACCGAGGAACGGCCGCAGTTCGTCATCGACCAAATCCTCAAACTGAGTGCACGCGTGATTAAGCGATCGGCGCCGGAGGAGATCGCGCCATGAGCACGGAATTATTAACGCGTGCCACCTCACACATTCATCCTGAACATTTAGTCGATCGGGCAGCGATGATGGTGATGCGCGCGATGATCGCGCTTCAGCCCAAGGCCGACTCAGGACTGGTCGGGCGGGGCGCGTTCGACGCACTTATGGAGCGTACCCCAGCCGCCGGCTTTTCGAAAATTTCCATCGCCGGCGACTTTCTGCGGCGCAATCATTCCCGCTGAACTCCCTGCCACCCGGCTTCAATGCTGAAAAAAGATCAACGCCGGAATCGCCGTGGCGGTCGCGAAGATCGAGGAACGAGGTTGGAAGGGCGATACATGCATGATTACGCCTGATGCGGCCGGGAGCGCCATGCTCGAAGAAGCGCTGCACGAGGTTGCTTACGACTGCGTGGTGATCGGAGGCGGCCTTCGTATTCCACCGAAAGGCTTGGCGCTGTTCGAGACCGTTATGAACATCATCCACAACGCCGCGCCGAAAGCAGCAATCGCTTTCAATACGCGGCCCGAAGATACCGCCGATGCCGCCGCGCGCCACCTCAAGGCTGCCTGATCGGTCTGCAGAAGATCGTCTCCGATACTTGATCCGCCGATACCTCGATGCCCAACTCGGCACACGCGGTGAACGCCCGCCGATTCGCCGTGACCCAGCCGAACGTTCCACACCTGTACGTCACCGTGCGGGCACACTATTTTGTTTGTCGACAATTTTAGGGTCAAATCGCCCAAAAGGCCTCACAAATCAGATATGAAGCACGAATTTGTCGAATAGCGCCGCCCTGCTTGCTCCTCGAAAAGGCGGCATTCTCAGGTCGCCGCGCGCGAACGAAAGAGGCCCTCGGAGCAAGGCCGAACCAGATGGGCAAGCAGCAGCACCGTATCCCTCCCCTTGCACCCACGCCCGCCAGTGTGAACATACATCTACTAAACCTGGCGCATGGCAGCAATTCTGCAATTATATGTTGGGTAGCGTACCGACACAGTGGCGGTCTAACTTCTATCCTCCAACCGAGCCGTCCAGCTGTCTGTCGATGCGGAAAGTGTCTGGTCGGCTTTTTTCGCGGTCACGCCGATCAACCGTTGATCAGAAACGGTGACGGTGCTCGCCGAATCGTTTTCCCACCAGGGTATGCGACCTCGGTCTCGACAAAACTACCGCCCCTTAACCGTCTGGCGCTCGTATATGTTTCCCCATGTAAATTGGCCTCGCCAATATGATCCGAGGATTTCGGCCATTTACGCGCTCAACGAGGTTGACGTTGAAGCGCCCCCTGAAGTGGTGTGGAAACTACTCATCGACGCCGAGAATTGGTCGAGCTACTTTCCTGCTGAGGATACGGTCAAGATCCTGACCGGAGAGCCGGAACTGGCGCTAGGAACGAAATACAGCCGAGTGACGGTTGGCTTTCCAATGCATCTTATTGTGACGGAATGCGTACCCCGCCATAGGCTCTCGTGGTCAACGCTAGTCGACCACGACGAGACCGGTTCGAGCGCCTACCATGGTTGGGTCATCACGCCCACGCGCGCTGGTTGTCATGTGCTAACCGAGGAAACGCAACAAGGCCCTTTCTTCCTCGAGGAACTCGGGCGCAAGAATCCTGGTGCGCTTTATGGCTATCACCAAGAATGGGTGGAATGCCTTGCGCGCGCCGCAAAGAAAGGCGCTAGCAACAGGAACGGTGCCGATAAGGCCACGGGATGATCAAAATCTCGTGAAGCTCGGCTGATAAGCCGTTATGCGAACGGCGCGCCCTTCAACTCATCGGAGTACGTCATGAATCGATTCGAAGGTAAAGCAGTTATTATTACGGGAGCTGGCTCCGGCATCGGTGCCGCTACGGCACGCCGCTTCTTGAAAGAAGGTGCCTTTGTTACGCTCAGCGGGCGGCGTGAGCACAAGCTGCGGGAGACAATCGCAGGATTCGATGCTCCCAAATCACTCGTACATCCCGGAGATGTGACAGACGAGAAATACATCAAGCGCCTCGTGGAAGACACGGTCACTCGATTCGGTAGGATCGACGTGCTGGTCAACAACGCTGGGATGGCGATCTTCGGTCCTTTCGAGCAGACCAAAACAGAGGACTGGCGGAAGGTAATGGAGACTGACCTAGACAGCGTGTATTTCGCATGCCGCGAGGCGTTGCCCCATCTTTTGAAAACAAAGGGGTCCATCGTTAATCTCTCCTCCGCGTCGGGGGTGGGAGGAGATTGGGGAATGAGTTCCTACAATGCGGCAAAGGGTGCCGTGACGAACTTCACGCGTGCACTGGCGCTCGAGTACGGTGCACGGGGCGTACGTATTAACGCCGTAGCACCTAGTCTCACCTCCAGTGAGGCGACGGTCGATCTGGAGAAAAGTGAAGCTGTCATGGCGGCCTTTGTCGACCGCCTCCCGATCGGCAGGGCAGCAACACCCCATGATATAGCGGGTGTGATTGCATTTCTTGCGAGTGAAGACGCCGTTTTCATCAATGGAGTAATTCTGCCGGTGGATGGCGGTCTCGGCGCGTCCAACGGGCAGCCAAATTTTCTCCGCCTCCTCGGATAGGTCAAAGTTCTGAGCCGGCTCTAGCCGCCGCTATCACAATGCCGCCGAATCGAAAGTACGTTGGACCGCCGCCAGCCCGGACTACCTCACCAAATCGTTCGCCGCCGCACGCAAGGCGGCCGGGAGATTGGGGAGCATCTAAATCCCCGCGAATGACCGAGTTTCAACGAAATCCGCGGCCTTGGTGCCCGCACCTACAAAATCATTGGAGCGGGAAACGAGATTCACAGTCAAGTCCCAACCCATTGTTATCGCTAGGTTTTCTATTTCCCTAGCGGCCAGAACGACCTGAATTGTGACCTACTTTCGGCGCCATGCCAATATTGTTGGTTCCGTCGGCGTACACCAGGCGTCGGTAGGCCGCTGGCGCCCTGCACATCGCTCTCCCCCGCCGTCCCATTCCCTACCGTGCAAGTCACTGCCAAGACTGCTATGTTGCTGATTGAGGAGACACGCAAATGGGCGACACGGTTGAAGTGACTATCCCGGTCGATGCCGATGCCGATGCCGATGCCGATGCCGATGCCGCACAGGCGCTCAAAAGCCCCGCGCGTCGAGCAGCAGCAGGCCGTTACCTGAGCGGTCTGCTCAAAGGTGGTCGTGCTCGCGATCTCCTAGCGGAGGCCATCGGCGAAGCCAAGGAGGAAGCGCACACGCGTGGACTGACCGACGGGGACATTGACGCCGAGCTAGAAGCTTGGCGAGTAGAACGCAAGACTTGATCGTCGTCGTCGACGCGTCGACCTTAGTCTCGGCTGCCCTGAAGGCTGATAGCATCCCGGAACGCGCACTGTTGCGCGCCGTGTAGAAAGACAATCGGCTGTTGCTTTCGCAGGAAGTCAAACACGAATATCGCGAGGTCATTTTCCGCCCGAAATTCGATCGATATGTATCTGTTGAGCGCCGGCAGAAAATTCTCGACATCGTTGCGGTGGCGGCCGAGAGAATGCTACTTGGCATCACCCGCGTCTTTTTTTGTACCGGCAACGACCGCGCCGATGCGCAGGACCGCCTCTTTTAGAGGCTTCAAATCCTTCTGGCAGGTATCCCAAAGGACGGTTGGATACGCCTCATGGTAATCGTGCCGCAGAACATTGCCGATACCAGCGATTGCGCGCCAGGGGATGCGAGCTTCATCCAGCTTAAGTTCCTCGGGAAGCCGACGGCTGGCTTCCGACAAAATCTCAAGATTTCGTTCCACAAGCTGCCGCGTACGCCGATCCGCACGAAACTTCTCAAAGTCATACCCCGCAGTATCCGTCTCGATGTTGGTGATCGCCTCGAGAATGTGACGGACATAGATTGCTGCGTCTTTCTCCATCAGAACACGACTTCGGCCTCGCGAAGGACACGATCTCGGACGGCGGGTTCGAGCCCTCCCTTCGTGACTACATCGACTGTGCGTCCGAGCTGGTCCTCCAGGAAATCCTTCACGGAGACGAGATCGATCAGACTGAACCGGGCGTCAGCGGTGACACCGACGAGTAGGTCGATGTCACTATCGGGGCGAGCTGTGCTGCGGACGACCGAGCCGAAGAGAGCGAGCGAGGTGAGTCCACGCTCGCGCAACGGCTTTTCGAGCGCAGCGAGCTGGACGCGAACTTCGTCCTTCCTAGGCGGTTCACGATCAAGCCTCGTGGGGCGCGGCTGCCGTTCCCGCTCGACGTGAAGCCGTAGAGCTTCGCGGATCACCTCGCTGGCGTTGTTGTAGAGGCCGGAGGCCACCTTGCCCCGGACGTATTTCTCGAGTTCAGCCGTAAGCGACACGTTCATAGCCTCTCCATCCTCTGGATCAAAGAATAACATACTTTAGCAAATCCTGTTATTCTCTAAATAGAACCGTCTCCTCCTTTCGTCCAGAGCGCTCAACAGGCACTGAACGCTTCGGGGAAGGCTGTCTGTGGTAGTCGCCTCGGCACGAACGAATGTCCTCCATTCCCTCCAGAGGGACTGTATGCCGTCAGAAATATCACTATATTTCTACTACCTTGAAGCTATCGCCATGCGAACCCTCGCCAAACAAGTCCTCGACCACGCTGCCGGACTGCCGGAAGGCACACCTTTGGTCGCCAAAGAACTGTTGCACTTGGGCAGCCGCGCAGCCGTAGACCAAGTGCTGTCCCGCCTGGTGCGGCGTGGCACCCTGCTGCGCGCCGGCCGCGGCATCTATGTCCTGCCCGTCGAAAGCCGCTTCGGGACCCGCGCACCTTCGGCCATCAAGATGGTCGAGGGCCTGGCGAACCAGCGCAGGGAAACCATCGTGTCGCATGGTGCTGCTGCTGCCAATGCACTGGGCCTGACCACACAGGTGCCGATGCGTGCCGTCTATCTCACGTCCGGGCCCAGTCGCCATTTGAAGTTGGGCGCACAGTTGATCGAGTTCCGGCACGCGCCGATTTGGCAACTGATCTTTCCCGGGCGGGCAGCCGGCGAGGTGGTGCGTGCACTGGCTTGGCTGGGCCCAGAAAAAGCCGGTGAAGCAATCCAGAAACTACGCGCCAAACTGTCCGCATCCGAGCTGAAGGAAGTCGCGTCGGCGCGATCGCGCTTGCCGACGTGGATGGCTCAAGAGGTCAGCGCCCTGGTGACCCGTGGCTGAGTTCTTCCAACTCTCCACCGCCGAACGCCTGCACGCACTCAACGCCGCGGCTAACACACCTGATCTGCTGCCCCATCCGCTGGAAAAAGACATCTGTGTGGTCTAGTCGCTGCAAAGATGGACTTATCGCCGCTACCGCTCTCGTGCGCAACCCGCGCGTCTTCACCCGCAATGTGGGCGACTTTGAGTCCACCGAGCTCCTCCAGCTCAATTTCCGCGGAAAACAGGGACGCGCCAGTTTCCATTTGATTAACCTAAACCGATAGGTTATTGATGCGGAGAACAACCTGTTTGGAGAATCAGTGGGCCGTGGTAGGCGAACCTGGAAGGATCGCGCTTCTCGCGAAGCCCACTCAGAGTGCGAAGCAGATCGCCGAGGCCCTGTACGATCCTGCAAATGAGCAGCTTCA
>Ga0302315_10003999_pt1 | contig 13042 bp, 12 predicted proteins | sample III_Palsa_N3_1_FD_200532 | JGI IMG/M metagenome (GOLD analysis project Ga0302315, IMG submission 200532) | Peat permafrost microbial communities from Stordalen Mire near Abisko, Sweden - III_Palsa_N3_1 | ecosystem: Environmental > Terrestrial > Soil > Palsa > Peat permafrost | place: Sweden... | reverse complement strand
CGATGCCGTCAGCGCCGACATCTTCGATGTCCAGTCTTGCTTGATCTGCGTTTGCATGTCGGTCCAGCCTGACACGTCATACATGATGTAAAACTTGCGGTCGTAGGCTTCCGCCGCCGTGCGCACATTGGCAGCGACAGCGTCGCGCGTGGGCCCTTCGCTAGAGTAGGGATTGAAACGTTGCAAGGCGGCGGTGTTGATATTGTTTTCCTGCATCCACCGAAAATGCAGGTTGACCGTGCTTTGGTCGTAGCTGGAGTAAAGGTTGGCGGAACCACCAACGTTGAGCGCGGCGAACCCGGTGGGGTAGCTTTTTGCATAAGCGCTCATATCCGGCCATGCCTTGATCCCCGAATTGGAGGGCGACGGCTCGACAGACTCGTTTTGCGACCAGTGCCACCAGCAGTCGATCGGTGCGCCGTCGCCAATACACGCAAACCAACCCTGATAACCCACGGTGACTTTGCCGACGACGTCGCCGGGACCGCTGACTGCATTTTTCTTACTCTGATGTGCCGCTGATGCCGACAAGGCTTGTGCTGCGGCGCATGTGACTGATAACGAGCCGACTGCGCCGAGCGAGGCGGCCAACGCACTACCTTTCAGAAAAGAGCGACGTGAAATACCCATGCTTATCTCCTGTGTGGGGACATGTCAGACGCGGACAATGAGCCGCCATGTAGGTCGGGCTCATTCGTTCTCACGGTCGTGGAAGTGCTGCGCTTTATTGTTTATTCGTCAGGTTCGTGTTGGCGTTCCGGCTTCAAGCGATGACTTCCACACAGCGTGCGATGGGATTTGCCGCTAACTGAAGGAGGAATGCCGAGCGCCTCGTATTTGCTGTCAACGCTGACGAGGAGGACGCTCATAGGGATTCCCTTCCGCATGAACGCGAGTATCCACATGAAATGTGCGAACGATGTTGTTACAGCGCACATTTCGCCATCAAAGAAGATTTTTTGATGGACATTGGATGATTAAAAAAATATCGCTCGGTAAAAAAATCACATCAATCGAACCGTTTTATACAGCGCTCAGTCTGTATTTTTATATACAACTGCAACCACTATGAGCCAGCGACCGAGTCATGCGAATGACTCTTTTGAGTCAAGAAGTCTACTCTGAAGGAGGCATCGGACACCTTTGAATGCGCATACCGTCTAGGTAGGGACGCAACTCTATCCAGGGATGCTCCACCTATCCGGTTAAGAGAGAAAAGCTATGTACGAAGGTGCATTCGGCGAGAGGCTAGCGCGCTCGTTTCAGATAAGTAGTCCACCTACGCTTCAGAGCCAGACAAAGCGAGGAAGCCGGCTTGCTGTAACGGAATTGCGTATCGACAAGCCAGGCTACGGCATGACTTCGCCAATGGGGAGCGATGATGCTTACCTGATTTGTTTGAACTTCAAGCAGCAGACCACGCATGAGCTGTGGTGCGATGGTCGATCGGTATGTTCGACCGCTTATGAGGCGGGCACTACGTATCTCCTGGATTTACGCAGAGATCCGTTCACCTATATTGGCGATCCGCTGCATTCGCTGTATTTCTATATACCGCGGCGTGCCATCGGCGAAGTAAGCGAAGAACTTGAGGATTTGAGCGCCGGCGACATTGCGTTGCAGCCGGGCGAATGCATCAAAGACTCCATCATCATGAGCATCGGCCAAGCGCTGTTGCCGATTTTCCGCAACCCATCGGCGTTTCATCAGCCTCTCATGGACCATCTTATTCAGGGCCTGTGCGCTCACCTGGCCTTGAATTTCGGGCGAGCTTCGACCAAGAGCGCCATCGTCAAAGGCACACTCGCTCCATGGCAACAACGGCGCGTCACACAGATGATGCGTGAGCGGCTATTTGAAGGCATATCGGTCACAGAGCTCGCGGAAGCTTGCGATTTATCTGCCGGAGCGCTTGTAAGGGGGTTCAAGAGGAGTACCGGCGTGTCGCCACATCAGTGGCTTCTCTATCGCCGCATCGACTTTGCGATCGAGCTTATGTTGGAGCCAGATACGTCCCTAGCGCAAATTGCCTTTAGCGCCGGCTTTTCGGACCAAAGTCATTTCAGCCGTGTCTTCACCCAAAAAATGGGTGTCACGCCCGGCGCGTGGCGCAAGTCCCAAGCATGCAGCAGGAAAAACGAAAAATATCTGGTTGCTTGATGGCACGATACGGCCTTTGCTGTCTAGGGCAACGAATCCAGGAAGCCTCGCTTGACGGCGATCATGACGGCGTGTGTGCGGTCTTCAGCGCTCAGTTTGGCCATGATGCTTTTCATGCGCGCCTTGACCGTATCTTCCGTGATGTTCAACGCATCAGCGATCTCGCGATTACTGCGTCCCTGAGCCACCAAAGAGAGAACGACGATCTCGCGGTCGGTCAGTCCCTCGCGACCCGCGTGGCGTGCAATTTCCTGAGCCACTTCGGGAGCGACGATGTGGCGACCCGTCAGTGCACCGCGTATCGCCTTGATAATTTCGTCGCGGCGGGCCGTTTTCAGAAGATAGGAGGTAGCACCGAGCGTGAAGGCCCGAACCACTCGAGCGTCTCCGGGAAAGGTCGTCAGCACGATGATTATGGCGTCGAGAAATTCGCTGCGAATGGCCGTAATGGCCTGCAATCCGTCCATGACAGGCATCTGAATGTCGATCAGCATTACGTCCGGCAGCAGCTTTCGAAACTGCTCGATCGCTTCTTTGCCATCGGCGGCTTCACCGGTGACTTCCATATCGGATTCCTGCTCGATGACCGCCCTCAACCCGTCTCTCATGACGGGGTGGTCATCGACAATGAGAATCCCGAATCGCTCTTTGGTCTCGTTCAAAAAAATCACCTGTTTTCCGTCACCAGCACCGAAAACAAGGGTGTGAGCGGGGTCTTCACTTTCTTTCTAACGTCTTAAACTATGCGCTGACACAGAAGGCAATTCAATGCTTGAAGGTGGAGTGCTGTAGAGGGTCAGCGTCGTTATGCTAAAAGGCACGTTCCCTATGCTTTCGGAATAGCACCACTTGCACGCAAATCTTCTATTTCGGTCACGCCGAACCCCAGCTGACGGAGGATCTCTTCGTTGTGCTCTCCAATCTTTGGAGCGCGCTTGGCGGATACCTTGGCAACACCATGCACCTGAATTGGGCTACTGATCGTGGACGTCAGCTTACCGCCGGCGCCCTCGAGCGGAACAATGATGTCATTGGCGTGTAGCTGTGGATCGTTGATGACTTCTCGCGGCTCACGCACCGCGCCGAACGTCACGTGTACACCGTTGAACACGTCGTACCAATGCTCCATCGGGTGTGCGCCGAAAACTTCGTCCAGGATCGCAGTGAGCTGCGGCATATTCACCATCAGCTTCGCCGGATCGGAGAATCTCGGATCGGTCAGGAGATCGGGGCGGCCGATCGCTGTTGCCACGGCCGTCAACTTGTCGGAAGTAACGACAAGAACGAACCACGTGTCATCGGCAGCGCGATAGACGTTCATCGCCGCATTCGCAGGATTTTTGCGATCGTGCAATCCAAAGAATTTTGCATCACACAGCGCAGCCTGGATAGAGACACTCGCAGACCATATGCCTTCCGCGAGCAGTGAGGTCGTGACATGGGCTCCTTCCCCCGTTCGCTCTCGACGATATAGAGCAGTAACTATCGCCGAATAGAGTCCGACTGCGGTCGCGTTATCACCGCTACCAGCCACCGGCCATGTGGGTGGTGCGCCTGCATCACGCGTCATCGACAACAACCCGCTGCGAGCCCAGTACGACGTAATATCAAAGCCAGGGAGATTCGCATCGGGGCCCTTATCGCCGAAACCCGTAACATCTGCGTAGATCAAGCGCGGATTCCATGCAACAACATCTTCATATTCAAGCTTGAGTCGCGCTCGTGCCGGGTGCGGCGTATTGACGATGAGAACGTCGGCCCACTTGACGAGTTTTTCGAGGACCTGCTGGGCGCTCGGCGATTTCAGATCAAGCGCCATACCTCGCTTGTTGCGATTGTTCAGATGCCAGGGGTAAGCATCCTCGGCAACGGGTTGTGGCGGAGCGTTGTGCGCATGCCGCCACAGTTCGCCGTTTGGCGGCTCCACTTTGATGACGTCAGCGCCGAAGTCGGACAAAATCACTGCAGCGCTGGGACCTGCGATGAAGCTCGCCAAGTCAACCACTTTCAGTCCAGAAAAAATATTGTCGCTTGCCATGTCTGTTCTCTTTGAATTGCTATGTGCGGCCGCTACTTCACCGCGCTTGAAACTGAGGTATACGTTTTTCGAGGAAAGCGGAGGTCCCTTCCTTCTTGTCTTCGGTGGCGGCACAAATGCCGAAGTAGGCAGCTTCCAGGGCGAGGCCGGCGCTTTGGCTGATCTCCGAGCCTTTGTTCGCCGCATCTAAGGAAAATTTCACAGCGATCGGCGCGTTGGCCGCGACCTGCTTCAAGATGGTTTCGGCACGACCAATCAGGTTGTCCGCAGGAACGACTTCGTTGACGAGGCCAATGCGGTAGGCTTCCTGCGCGGAAATCGTTTCGCCGGTGAGGATCAGCTGCAACGCACGCCCTTTTCCTACGAGACGTGGCAAACGTTGCGTTCCACCACCGCCGGGCAACAGGCCTAATTTCACTTCGGGCTGTCCGAATCTGGCATGTTCTACAGAGATCCGCATGGTGCAGGCCATGGCCGTCTCGCAGCCTCCACCGAGGGCAAAGCCATTGATTGCGGCGATCACCGGCTTGCCGAGATTTTCTATAAGGTCCAGCACAGCTTGCCCGAACCGGCTGGACTCCTCCGCTTCGTAGGCGCTCAAATGCGCGAGTTCACCGATATCGGCGCCAGCAATGAATGCCTTGTCACCCGTACCGGTGAGGATCACGCCGCGCACGGAGGCGTCGGCTTTCGCATCCTCGAACGCAGCCTTCAGATCTGTCCATGTCGACGCACTCAGAGCGTTGAGCACCTTGGGTCGATCGACTGTCACGTAGGCAATCAAACCCTTTTTCTCGTACAGAACGTTCTCGAGGTTCGGCCTTATCGTTGAAGATGGTTCGAGTGCCGAAGTAGTTATGGGCGAGGTCATTGTAAGGACCCTCCAACTGTAGCCTTCGACTTTGTGAAGTCGGGCTGGCGCTTTTCGAAGAATGCCGTGATGGCTTCCTTGGCATCGCCCGACTGCAAACGCGACGCGTACTCCCGGAACTCGAGTTCTGCAGCGGCCGTCATTTGAGCGGTCAAGGTACGCTTCATCAGCCGCTTGCTCGCGCGCACGGCCCCGGCCGGCTGTCGTGTCAATTTGCGTGCCGTGTCCAGAGCTGTTGCCATGAGGTCTGCTTCGGCCACGATGCGCGTGACGAACCCCAGCTCCGCGGCACGGCATGCATCGAACTGCAGCGCTAGTAGAACCAATTCCGCTGCGGCGAGGTAGCCGATCTGCGCGGGAAGCCAATAGCTCGTTCCAAGCTCCGGTACCAGGGCGAGATTCACGAAAGGCATCTGAAATCTCGTGTGCTCCGCGGCATACACAAAGTCGAAGTGCGTGAGCATGGTCGTGCCCCCGCCGATGGCGATGCCATGTACTGCGGCGATAAGTGGCTTGTCGAACTCGATCAGCGCCGCGAAGAAGCGGGCCTGCGGGCTGTCATCATTCTTCGGGGGGTTGTAGAGAAAATCCTCGAGATCATTGCCCGCGCAGAATGCATCGCCGGCTCCGTGCAGGAGCACAACCCATGTTTCGTCGTCCTTGGCAGCGGCATTGAGCAGCTCGGCTACTGTCGAGTACATGTTGGACGTCATTGCGTTCTTCTTTTCCGGTCGGTTGAACTGGATTCGAAGTATGTTCTCGAAGCGCTCGGTCACGATCTCAGGCATTTCCGTCTCCTTAGATTTTCTGGTCGGTCGCCGCGGCGCCCGTCAAACAAAGGCGCCGTGACCGGTGATGGCTTTGCCGACGATCAGATTCTGCATCTGATACGTGCCTTCGTAGGAATAGAGTGCCTCGGCATCGGCGAAGAAACGTCCGACGTTGTAGTCGGCGAGGATCCCGTTGCCGCCCAAAAGCTCGCGTCCCCAGGCGACAGTTTCGCGCGACTTGGCCGTGCAGAACGCTTTCGCGAGCGCCGCCTGGTGATCGGTGAGTTTCCCCTCGTCATCGAGTTGTGCGAGCCGCAGCATCATGCATTGGCACGCCGTCACGTTGGCGAGCATCTTGGCCAGGATGTCCTGCACCAACTGGAATGAGGCGATCGGCTTGCCGAATTGCGAACGCTCCTGCGTGTATTTAAGCGTGGCCTCGAACGCGCCCATCTGGATGCCGGTGGACGCCCAGCCCACCATGTAGCGTGTCATCCGCAATACGCGTGCGGTGTCGCGGAACGAGTTGCCGCCCTGCAGGCGATTCTCCTCCGGCACCCGTACGTTAGTCAGCGTGATCTGGCCGTTCTGAACGACCTTCAGCGCGATCTTGTGCTCCATCTTTTCGACGAGGAAACCAGGCGTATTCTTGTTCTCAATGATGAAGCCCTTGACCTGATTGTCATCCAGGTCGCGTGCCCAGATGATCGAAATATCGCACCATGGCGAGTTGCCGATCCAGCGCTTCTGGCCATTGATAACCCAGCTATCGCCTTCGCGCTTGGCCGTCGTATTCAGACCGCCGCTGGATCCCGAACCGACCAGCGGTTCGGTCAGTCCGAAACAGCCGATCTTTTCAAAGCGAGCCATTTGCGGCAGCCACTTCTGGCGCTGTTCTTCAGAGCCGTCGAGAAAAATCGAGCCCATGGCCAAGCCGCTGTGTACACCGAAGAACGTACACATGGATGCATCGGTGCGCGCCATCTCCATCGTGACGTAGCCGAATAGTTTCTGGCTGCCGCCCGCGCAGCCATAGCCCTCATAGCCCAGCCCACCGATGCCAAGTTCCTTGAATGAAGGCAGCAGTTCGAATGGAAACGCATCATCGGACCAGTACTTGTTGATAATCGGCTGGACCTTGGTCTCCATGTAGGTCCGTACTTTTTTGACGATGGCTCTCTCCTCGGGCGTGAGAAGCTCGACGAGCAGATAGAAATCGCCGTTCGGTACTGGCACAGGCTTCGGCCCGGCGGCCTTGTTCGTTTCGGTCGCTGTGGACATGTAGAGTTCCTATTCCTGCGGCTTGAAAGCTGGAAGATTTGCAGAGGTATGATCGATCTTGGCGCTGACGCCTGATCTCAGGCCGATGTCGTTGAACGCGACTTGTCGGCTTTGTTGCGCAGCTCAAGCAGTCCGAGCAGGACTTCATCGCGCTCCGCCGCCAGTTCATCGATCGAGCGCGAACCGACCTCGGCATGTACGCCGTCGATCAGTTTTTGTTGGACTTCGGGCGTCAGTTGCGGATTGCCAAGCACGTGCCACCAAGCGGTCATGGGCCCGGTGAATTGCTGGAAGAAGTGCTCAATACCGCCTTGGCCGCCGCCGAGATGATTGAGCATCACCTGACCCATGATGCCCCAGCGCAGACCGGGACCCCAGCACAAGGCGGTATCGACATCGGCGACGCTGACGACACCATCGGCAACGAGATGGTAGACCTCCCGTGCCAGCGCGGCCTGTAGACGGTTCGCTACGTGGCCAGGCACTTCCTTGTTCAAACGGACAGTTCGCTTGCCCAGGCTCGTGTAGAACTCGTCGACGCGCTCGATCGTATCCTTTGAAGTCTTTGCTCCGCCGACGATCTCAACCAACGGGACCAGATGCGGTGGATTGAACGGATGAGCGATGACGCAGCGTTCGGGGTGTTTGTCGCACGCCGACTGGATTTCGCTCATCGTCAAGCCCGATGAGCTTGAAGCGATGATGACGTCGGGATGCAACAACTCGTCGAGTTGACGATAGAGCGTCTTCTTGAAATCGATCTTCTCGGGCCCATTTTCCTGCACGAGATCGGCGTCTTTAATGGCATCGGGAAGGGACGCCGTGAACGACAACCTATCCTGAGAGGCGCCGGATGCGAGGCCGAGCCGCTGCAGTGCCGGCCAGGCATTGGCAACAAAGCGCCTCAGTGCTGCTTCCGCGTCCGGCGCAACGTCGGTGGCCACTACATCAAGACCTTTGGCAAGGAAGAGGGCGGCCCAACTGGCGCCGATGACGCCTGTGCCAATAATCGCAATCCGGCGAATGGGTTTATTTTGCGACATCTCACTGCTCCTGCGGGATTTCGGCGTAGGCGATACCGGTCAGGTTGCCCTGCGCGTACAGAACATTTTGCTTATCGGAGCCATCAAGCCGAGCGGAGTAAATCGATCCTGCAAGATCGGTCACGAACATGCGATCGCCGGCTACATCCAGCGCGATGCCAATGCCTTCCATCAGATGGTTTACCAGGATCTCTGGCTCGGCCGGCTTGTCGTCGATGGAGGCGCGATTGACGGTATTGCCACGTGGAGGATCGCCGCGGTCGGTCCAGTAGAGCACACGATTATGGACGTCGAGTTCAAGGTCGATCGGTTCCGGCAGGCCATCGAAAAAGGTCTCGATGTCGGTTCTGGTCGCTGCCGTTTGGCCAGCAGGAATGTCGAGATTAGCTCGCAAGATGCGACCCTGTCCGGCGTCATCCGGGCCCTTTTGCGTCCAGTAGATATGTCCGTATTTCGCATCGATCGCCAGCCCGACACACCACCGCCTCTGATCGTGCTGATCGGCTTCGCCATGGCCCGCCTCAACAAGTGTCTCCAGCTGCGAACCGTCACGGTTGCAGCGCATGACACGCATTCCTTCGCGATCACACCAATAGAGTTTGCCGTCTCGTTTATCGAGGATGATCTGCTTCGGTGTATGGGTTTTTCCCTTCGCGACGATCGTCTTCCGGTTCTTGCCGTCGATGTCGGCACGCTCGATCGATCCGTCGTTTAGATGTGGGACACCCATGTTGGTCCAATAGATATGACCGGCATCGACATCGACCACAATGCCATCCGGCAAATGGCAGTCTCCAACGATGGTTTTATGGTCCGAACCATCCGTATTTATCGAGTAAATCCACCCGGCGCTCAGCTCAAGCACAAACAGCCGGGGGACTTTGGAATCGACGCCGACGACGCGATCGTTTTTTTTGACGGCTTCAGACATGCAGCACCTGTATATCGGTCTGACACGAAGTCGGTCAGATCTCTCGCACTACAGTGCCGAGAATAATGACCACCGTATTGGATGAAACTGTCGCCGGAGGAATGATTGTGCTTGTTATCAAATCGACGCGAACGGAGCTAAATTAAAGTTTGTCTTGTAATTGTTTTGTCATTTAATTTTCTTCGTGACGTGCGTAAGTCAGCGCAGCTATTAAACGCAGTAGGTAGCTGACGGAGTTCGCCAAGTGTCCACAAGGAAGTGACTTTTCATCCTTCGTCGTCAACTTTATCCAAGAACGGAGTGGTATCGGGTGCCATAGTCACCTCGATGGAGTCCACATCGCAACGCGCTTCGTTTCGTGAAGAAAGAGGCGATGTGCTGACAAGGACTTGATGGACCGTCGTCATGGCATCAACCAATCCCTCTTGGGAAAGCCACATGAAAAGCAACTTCTTCCTCCCCATTACCCCTCGTGGGCTGTCGACGATTGCGCCGCCTCCGCCTTGGCACTATTCCGGTGACTTTCTTGTCATCGATTTCTGGAGCGATCCCAAAGCTGCTGCGGCCGTCCTTCCCAAGGAACTGCGGCCTGACCATAAAGTGGAAGGGCATGCGCAAGCCTACTTCGTTGATTGGCAATTCACTGGAGAGAGCGACGAGTTCCTGGATCCGGCGCGTTACCAATATCGCGAGTTCTTCATTTTGGTCGACGCGCTGTATGACGGTAAGCCGGTTTCGTATTGCCCTTACATCTTCGTCGATAACGATTCAGCCATCGCACGCGGATGGGCACAAGGATTCCCGAAGAGGCGTGGCTCGATTTTCCAAACGCGTACCTTCGCGGCGAACAGTATTGCGGCACCGAAGCTGGCGCGTGGCAGTCGTTTCGGCGCATCCGCTTCCACGGCGGGCCAGCGCATTGCCAAAGGAATCGTCACCTTGGACAGCGAGGTCAAGGACCTCGTTGCGCTGGCTTCGCGACCGACCATCAACCTGCGCCACTATCCGCGACTGACGACTGGCGATTGGGAGCGGCCAGCCGTGCATGAGCTGGTGGAGTCCGTCATGGACAACTTTACGGTTGCCAATGCTTGGGGCGGAAAGGGAGAGCTGCTTTTGCCCGAGTGCGAGAACGAAGAAATCTCCGATCTGGCGCCCGTGCGCTGTGGCAACGGCTACCGGATGTCCGTGTCGTATTCGGTGACTGACCTGAAGACCCTTGTCGACCATTCATCGAAATAACGTCGTATTGGTTTTCGACGTTGGGTCCGTACATCCACTACGAGGTTAATCCCATGTCAGCTCAATTTACATTTCCGTTTTCGCCAAAGGGCAAGTCGGCCATTGTTCCGTCGCCGCCGTGGAGCTATGCGGGCGACGCGCTCATTATCGAATTCTGGGCCAAGCCCGACGCTGCCAAAGCCCTGCTTCCGGAGGGCCTGAAGCTTGACGAAGACGCGGGCCATGCGCAGGCACTTTTCGTCGACTGGCAGTTCACCGCGGCCAACGAAGAGCTGCTCGATCCGGCGCGCTACCAGTATCGCGAGTTCTACATCCTTCTCGACGCTGTTTATCGTGATAAGAAGGTTGCTTTCTGCCCATATATTTTCGTCGACAATGATTCGGCCATGGCGCGCGGTTGGGCACAGGGCTTTCCGAAACGGCTCGCGTCCGTTTTCCAAACGAGGACGTTTGCGGCGCCCAGCAAAGCGTCGCCGAATGTTGCATTTGGCAGCCGTTTCGCCGGGTCCATGTCGTCAAACGGCCAGCGCCTCGCAGAAGGCCGTGTGCTCATTGAGAAGTCACTGGATGACCCTTCGTCGCTGGCGAGCCGGCCGACGGTCAATCTTCGTCATTTCCCGCAGTTGGCCGCCGGCAAGCACCAAACACCTGCTGTGCATGAGCTGGTGCAAGCCAAGTTCAGCAACTACTCCTTGGAAGACGCCTGGGTCGGTCGGGGCGAGCTCGAGCTGCCCGTATGTCGAGGGGAAGAACTGTCTGACCTCGCACCCGTTAGATGCGGACTAGGCTTTCGCGCATCGATGGGCTTGACGGTGGATGACCTGCTCGTTCTGCCGACGTGAAGCAACCATCCGCTTATCAGTGGCAAGAATCGCCGTGTTCGTAAAGAGCGCTTAGTCCGCTAAGTGCGGAGGACTTCGCCATGGTAAACATGCCGTCGATCGTCAGGCTTCTTTCCGCGTCTCTCTCTGGATTGGCGTTGACGTGGTTCGTGATCCATATACCGGGCGAATACGCCTATGCGAGCGTATGGCTCATGCCAACGGTAGCGGCATTCTTTGCATCTGCTACATGGTTCTGCTTTATGTATCGCGGCATGGATCAAGGGATAACGTTACTCCAAACGTCACCAGGCCTTAATCAGGAACGATCCGAATACCTAAGCATGGCCGGTGGGTTCGATTCTGTCGGTAGGGTATGCATCGGTAGTGGCATCTTGAGTGCGCTCATTCAGACGCTTTCAAGCTCGACTCACTGTAGCTGGGAATTTCCGTTCGCCATGGGCGTCGGGATCTTGTTAGGCGTGAAAGTGTTGAAACGAATGTCTACGCGACAAGTCCGACTGAGCATGCACGAAAATGATTTGACTTGAGGCGAAAGCGTGCGGTCGATCTTCTGTCGCGGGCTTATCTTGTCGGAGAGAGTCTCTCTAGAAAATTCATCTCCAACTCGCCTTCATACGTTTCGGCGCCGACCTTCAATGCTTCTTTCACGCGCGCTTGCGACACCTCGCTGGCGACACTGAGATCGGACTCATGAGCTTCCACCAGAAGCCCTTCTGGCAAGGAAGCAAATGCTCCCTTATCCACCGCCGCCTTGACGTGAGCGATGGTGTGCGCTGGAAATGAGGCGATACGGTGAGCCAGTTTCTCGACAAAGGGCGTCAACTCGTCTGCCGGCAACGCTCGATTGATATAGCCGTAAAGCTCTGCCAGTTCCGCCGAGAGATCATTGCAACTTAAGAGCACCTCCAGAGCGCGTCCTCGTCCCATGGCCCGCGGCAATCGTTGCGTAGCACCGCCGCCCGGAACAAGCCCGACCGCAACCTCTGGATGGCCAAAGACCGCCTTGCCTAGGGCTGCAAAACACATGTCTGCGGCCAGCGCGATCTCACTGCCGCCGCCCCGGCAGCGTCCTTCGATTTTGGCGATAGTGACCTTGGGCATGTTCCTGAACCGCTCGCCGATCATCTGTGTAAGACGAAAGCTGCGTGTATGGGACACCATTTTTGAGGCGGCTCCAACCCGGCCCAAACCAGAGTGGGCGATAAAGAAATCAGGAAGAGCGCTCTGCAACACAATGACGCGGACGCTCTCGTCGAATTCGAGTTCTCTGCCGAGTTTGTCGAATTCCGGCGACAAAACGTCATCAAGAAGATTTATCGGCGGATGATTGATGCTGACGAATGCGACGCCGGAATCGAACGCGAACTGGAAACATTGGTAGTCAAAATATGGCATGGGTTGTTTCCTGTTCGGCGATCGCCTCGGTAAGGCCCGATTTCAGCTGGATCCGTGTTTTATGTGCGTGGTCTTACGCGGCATGTGGCAAGTCACGAGCAATGTCCTGTGAGGCCGCGTAACCGGCAGATGCGGTGGGGCAGAGCAGAAACAGCCGTCAGCCCGCCTCCGGACGACTCAATTCTTCGAGCAGAAAGACAAACGACTCATACGGTCGCCCGGTGGCATGCCGAAGGCCCATCTCACAGGTTCGGTTCGCCGAAATGTAGGCCTCGGCCGGGTGAGCATCCAGAACGGCTTTGACCTCGCGGGTCGACGAGACGACGAGTTCGGGATGTAAGAGGCCTCGATCTCCAGCTGTGCCGCAGCAGGTCGTGCCGATTGGTACCTCGACATCATCGGCTAAATGCGTCGCGATTTGCTTGAGCGTCTTGGCCAATTCCAAATGCGTGATGGAACAAGTTGG
>Ga0302315_10003997_pt1 | contig 13043 bp, 10 predicted proteins | sample III_Palsa_N3_1_FD_200532 | JGI IMG/M metagenome (GOLD analysis project Ga0302315, IMG submission 200532) | Peat permafrost microbial communities from Stordalen Mire near Abisko, Sweden - III_Palsa_N3_1 | ecosystem: Environmental > Terrestrial > Soil > Palsa > Peat permafrost | place: Sweden... | reverse complement strand
ATGCGGCTTGCCATCTACAGACTTCACGCGCCAGGTGATATAACTCAACGGACGCGAAAGCACATTGAGGTCGTGCGGCAGATCGGCCGTCATAAAGACCATGGTCACATGCACGTTGGAATTTTCATACTCGTAGATGCTTCGTGTTGGGGTAACTTTAACCGATATCTGAGGAATGGCGGGGACACTGTCGGGGTCGTCACCCATCAGTCGAAAGGCCTGCCCGTCAATACGAATAAGGCTGACCAGGGAGTGTTCTTTATGGGTCCAATGGACGGTGTTCTTGTCGTTCAGATGGTCCGATTCAGACCAGATGCTCAGGTAAGGGTCGTTGGTAATAAGAGGAACGGCGGGAGGACGGAATGGCTGCGCATCGTCGGCATGGGCCGGAAAGTGCGTGCCAATCAGCGAGCAAGCCGCAATTGCGATTGTGGCGGCGAGTGCTCTTTTGCAGGATAGCTTCATCGATATCTCCGATGTTCATGGTGTGGAATTTGTTAATAAGTATGGTCTTAACTTCTTCATCATGATACAACAGAACTGCGTCCAAGAGAATGGGTAAAATCAACATGGACCTTTGTGAAATCCACCCCCTACTTATTCCCGAACGTAATCCCCGGCCAGTCATCCGTCCGAAAGGGAGACGCGGGTAGGCCCGCTTGATTGTAAAGGCTGATCGCCGGATCGATGGACCAGGCGTAGCGTACAGCGACCGGAGCCGGGACCTGAGCTGACGACACCACCACGGTATCTCCATCGATCTTCGCATCCGCCCAAACAAACTTACGGTCGCTTCCGGCGATGGCAAATCCTGTGAGCGGCGCGTTGTCCTTCGCTGTAAGGCCGCCTCCAAGATGTGTAAAGGAGAGGCGCACTGAACCTGCCTCAACTTTATAAGACTTGTAAGCCGGACCCGAATATTCTATATTCTGGCCGTAAGTCTTGGCCAGGGCGACGAGCGAAAGGCGCCGTCCGACTTCCTGTTTATTCTTGGGATGGATGTCGTTCGGATCCCCAACATCCACAGCAAGCGCCAGCCCGCTGTTCTGTGTATGCTCCGCAGTCATAAGCTGGGCTTCCCTGAGTTCCGCCCAGTTGTCGTCTCCAGGCTGCACGGCGGGAGCTCCAAGACCGGCAAGCTGCACGATGTAGAAGGGGAATGCTCCCTGTCCCCAGTGCTGTCTCCAGTCGCCGATCATTGCGGGAAGCAGGGTCCGATATTGATAGGCGCGTCCGACATTGTTCTCGCCCTGATACCAGATGACCCCTTTAATACCGAACGTTTGAATAGGGCTGATCATTCCGTTGTAGAGTACACTTGGAAAATTCGGGTTGGTGGGATCCGACGGAAACAGCGCCAGATTCGAGAGCGGAGTGCTTGGCTTGTAGTGCCAGGGACCGTCGAGACCAGCGCTCTGCGCGCCCGGAAAATCCAGAATAAGCTGTTCCGGCTTGCCGTAAATGCCGCCCAGGCCTCCTGTATCAAGGAGTCGAACCGCGATGAAGTTACGGCCTGCATGCAGGAGTGACGCTGGAACGGGGTACTTTCGCTCAGTCGAGTAGCCTTCCGTATAACCAACCTGCGTGCCATTCACCCAGGTGGTATCGTTGTCGTCGGCATAGAGATGCAGCACCGCATCCTTGCCCACAGAAGAGTCGGGCAAGTCCAGCTCTCTTCGGAACCACATAATGCCATGGAACAGCAGAAGATCGGGATCTCCAACCTGTTCAAAATAATTCGGCAGAGGCATGGTCTTCCAGGAAGAATCGTCGAAGTTGGGACCCTGCCAATTTTTAACGCTGCCTGGATCGTTCTGCAGATACCACTGTTTTACAACATCCGATGGATCGAGGGTCTTCCCCTGCGCCGCTGCAGTGCGAGCCGCGCCGAGTATACCGAAGGCCGCCTTGAATTCGGGCAGCTTCGCGGGAAGGGTCTTCTGGCTGGTCCACGATTCCGCAGGTGTGCCGCCCCAGGAGGACTGGATCAGACCGATAGGCACATTGAGCTTCTGATACAGGTCCCGGCCAAAGAAATATCCGACGGCGGAGAATCCGTTCCAGGTCCCCTGAGATCGAACGGACTGCGGCGTGCAGGCCTGCCAGGTGCCGTTGGCTACGTCCGCCGGGCTGATCGATGTCGCCTTGGGCACGGTAAAAAGCCGGATGTTTGGATAGTTGGCCGCCGCCGTTTCCTCATCCGCGTTAAGCCCGTTGCCGACGCCGAATTCCATATTCGACTGCCCGGAGCAAACCCACACGTCCCCAACAAGGACATCCTGCAGCGTGACTTTTTGCGGACCGGACACCAGCATCGTGTACGGGCCTCCGGCAGTAAGGACGGGCAGCTTTGCCTGCCACTCGCCGCTGGAATCCGTGCGCGCCTTCGCGGAAACCCCATCGATCGTCACAGTAACAACAGAGCCGGGCGTAGACCATCCCCAGACCGGATCCGAGATACCGCGCTGCAAGACCATATGATCGGCAAAGAGAGGATTAAGAAATGGATGAGGAGGAGGTGTATCGCCGAACGAGGGAACGACACCGGCCACTCCCAGGAACGGAAGAACAAAGAACATATTAAATTTCATGCACGGTCTCCTCTTACCTTATAATAAGAGTGTGAATGCAGGTTTGTCCTTCAAACGACCAACTTTCAGACAGTTTATTGACACCTAATTTTACGTAAGGTAAGATTAATACAATGTCCATACATAGTGGTTCGCCCAAACAGTCACTTCCCAGCCTCGATATCCTTGGGCGAGCGATTGTTGACAGTCAGCGTGGAACGCCTCTGCATCTACAGGTCAGGCAGGCTCTTCGTGAGATCATCGACGACCATTTTGTCGATGGGCAGCTTTTCTGGCCCGAGAAGATCGTCGCGGAGCGCCTTGGCGTGTCTCGCGGAACTGTCCGACAGGCCATAGGAGAGCTTACCAGAGAGGGTCTCCTGCTGCGCCACCATGCCCGTGGCAGCTTCGTGCAAAAGGGAACTGAACAGCGCCTTAGCTTAACCACGGTATCCTTATTCCTCTCTCATTACGATTCGGACTTCCTCAAGGAGATGCTGCCGCACATTGCCGCAGCCTGCCGGATTCATAGCCTCAGGCTTGAAGTGTTCGACACCCACGAGGGCGAGCTCACCTCAAAAATGTACCGTCAGATTGAAAGACCGCCCGCGGAGCAGGGTGTGATCCTTTTGCTTGAACCACGGGCCACCATGGCCCTCTATACGGCTTTTCACGACCGCGGATACCGCACGGTCACTATAGAATCACCAGTCCCCAACTTCTCAGGCCCCAGTGTTGGCACGGATCCCGCCGCAGCCTTGCAGATTGGCATGGAATATCTGCTGTCCCTGGGACACAATCGCATCGTCTTCCTGGTCAACGAGCCTGCGGAAGCCATTTCGGTACAGTCCAAGATCGCCACTTTCGAATCTATGAAGAAGGAAGGAATCCTGCCCGAGGCAGTTCTGATCCAATGTGGAATAACCTTCTGGGAAAACTCTCACCAGGCCGCCTACAGGCATATGGACGAAGTCTGGGCGCACAATCCCACGGCCATTTATACGGCGTCAGATCCGGGTGCCTGGGCCGCCATGAAGTGGCTTTACGAGCACAAAATCAATGTCCCCGGAGATATTTCAGTACTCGGGTTTGAAGACGTCGCCCCGAGCAGGCATCTGAGTCCAGCCCTCTCGACGGTCGCGCATCCGATGGAACAGATTGCTCTGGAAGCCGTGGAAATGCTGATTGAAGGACGGACCGGGCAGGTTATGTTGGCGCCGGTTCTTGTTGTGCGGGAGAGTACTGGGGTGGTTAGAGTGGGGTAGATTTTAGAACACCGACCTCCCCTAACCCCTCCACTTCGTAAAGGGGGACATGATTGCGCGGCCTCGTCCTGCTCCGGCCTCCTCTCCCCATCCTGTGGGAGAAGATTGAGATGAGGGGTCTTCTCTTGCTCCTCTCCCCATCCTGTGGGAGAGGGTTGGGTGAGGGGTCTTTCTGGAGGCCTCGCTATGCAGTACGTATCGTAAGCCCAGGACCCCCTCACCCTACCCTCTCCCGCCATCAGAATGGGGGAGAGGAGAGGATTGCAGGAAACCGAACAGCCAAAGCCCCCATCACCTCATCCAAACTCAAAAACGACTGCGCCCCAGCTTCAATCATCCTCCCCCAAAGCTTCCCAGCCTCTCCCCCAGTAAAATCCCGAGTAGAAATATCCGGCTCCGACAGCAAAAACACCGGCTTCCCCTCCTCCGCCAGCAGACACGCCGTCTGCAGATTGGCGAGGTTCGCCTGTCCGAAAGGCACATCGGTCACTACAATCAAGTCTGCTGCCCGTGCAAGCGACTGCGCCGCAACCCCGGAAGCCTCTGAAATCGCGGAAAAGGGCGCTTCCGAAATGTAGGGGATAGAGAGCATCGCGGCTGATTCCGCGTCCGTGTCCCCTTCGTTTAATACGCCGGCCGACACTTTGTAGCAGTTCTGCCTCAAATAGATGAATAGGCCGGTCCCACTGCCGCCTCCGCAAATCACATGAACCGATGGGCCGGTCTCCACAATGTCCTGGGGAAGGTCCGGCAGCGTCACCAAAACCGGCCGGCCTGTTACGGGATGGCACCGAACCCAGACATTCGCTCCATAGGCCCGGCGAACGTTCTCCTGTGTTAGAACCTCAGCCACCGTCCCCTGCGCGACAATCTTCCCGTCTTTCAGCAAAACAAGTCTGTCGCAGTAGGCTGCCGCCAAATTGAGGTCGTGCAGGACCGCAAGAACAGCCCTTCCCATCTTCGTGCTCAAGTTGCGTACAATGTTCAGGACATCGCGCTGGTGCTTCAAGTCGAGATGCGAGGTGGGCTCGTCGAGCAAAATAACGTCGGCTTCCTGCGCGAGCGCGCGTGCGAGCACCACCCTCTGGCGCTCCCCCCCGGAAAGTTCCGCCATAGTTCTGTCTGCAAGCGAAGTCACGCCCGTGGAATCCATAGCCTGGTCGGCAATCAAATAGTCCGCCTCGGTCTCGGCGGCGAAGGGTCGGTTTGGAAGATGCGGTGAGCGCCCCATCAACACGACGTCACGCACGGTGAAATCGAAGGCAATCGATGTCTCCTGCTGCACCACCCCTATGCCTTTGGCGGCATCTCTGGCTGAGGTTCCTGAATAGAGATCTGCGCCGTGGAGTAAAATCACTCCCTTTTCCGGCTTAAGCGCGCGCGACAGAGCTCGGACGAGGGTAGACTTGCCGGAACCATTGGGTCCGACGATTCCAACCAGTTCCCCAGCTTTCAGGCTTAATGAAAATTCCTTGAGCACTGCCGGAGAAGACTTGCTGTAACCGATTTCAAGATCCGTTGCGATAATGCCCGTCATTCGTAACCTTTCTGTAACACAGATAGTCTTGCCCGCCTAACATTTGATTAGACACAACGAGTAAAATAACCTAAATTGAGGCTGACTGTTTAAAATAAGTCAACAGCAGGAGGAAATTCTATGATCTTCATAGAACTTCCAAGTGTAGCTGCAAGTCGGTGCGGCAAATGCGAAGTACGGCAGACGAGGCGACTCTAATATGGCCACGACAGCCGATCATTATAGTGATAGTGGCTCGGACAACGATGTGATTTCTAACCCGGCTGGCTATGTCGCCAGTTCCTCGCAAAATCACGCGTCGTCAAACTCTGACGACCTTGTCTCCTATATCAACCGTCTTACACGTAAAAAACTTCTTACGGCAGCAGAGGAAAAGACTCTCTCACGCCGGGTCTATGAAGGCGATCATGCGGCAAAAGAGCGGCTTGTAGAAGCCAACATGCGTCTCGTGGTCTCAATCGCCAAGAACTACCTTGCCAGCGGCATACCCATGGAAGACCTGATCCAGGAAGGCGCCATTGGGCTAATGACTGCGACCGAGCGGTTTAATCCAAGCCTGGGCTACCGTTTCAGCACATACGCCACGCAATGGGTCCGACAAAGCATCGGGCGTGCTATCGATAACAAGTCCAAGTCGATTCGCCTCCCAGCCCACATTTCAGAATCGCTGCGAAAAATCGATAAGTGCCGCACGGAGTTGCGTCGTGTTCTGGGAGATGAACCGACCACGGAACAACTGGCCGAGCATACGGGACTGTCCATGAAGAAGATGAACATGCTTCTTCAAACAACCCAGGAGCCGGTTTCTCTGGATATGACCGTTGGAGACGACGAAAACACCTCGCTTGGCAATCTGGTTCTGGACCGAACTGCCCCCAACCCTCAAGATGAATTAATCGCCCGTGAGATGCGCGCGGAAATAGAAGCGATTCTCAACACTCTCGATGAGCGTGAACAGATCGTTATGCGCAAACGATTCGGCTTCGACGAAGACGACAAATCCGTCCTACAGCAAATCGGCGACGAGCTTAACATCTCCAGGGAGCGTGTCCGCCAGATAGAAGCCCTGGCTCTGCGCAAACTACGCTCCGCCGCCCGCAAAAAGCGGCTCCGCGACTACCTGCAAAGCTAGCCGGTCCCCCTGCCGCGAAGCGGAGGGGTTAGGGGAGGTCGGCTCCTAACTCTGACCTGTCTTTTCACCGTATATTAATAAACTTGTGCGTCTGCAGCGACAGTCTCAACCGCCCCGGATCGGCCTTCACGGCTTCAATGCAGAGCTCAACGGCTGCCGGATTCAGGAAGTTAGGCTGTAAGAACGTCGGCTTTCCATGCTCGGTAACCCCAAGAACTGCCCGCTCCAGATCCCGCTCATCATCCACGACATACTTAAACTCAGACGCATGTGCATGGTACCAGGAATGTAGACGTCCCCCTTGCGGCTGCTTGGGCGACACGGTGATATGATCGATGCCCCAATCGGGCCGGGGCTTGGTCCCGTTCGTTTCAATCTGCAAGGAATATCCCCGAGAGTGCAGCGTGTCACAGAGCGATTTCAGATCATGAATGGTCGGCTCCCCGCCCGTCAGGCACACCCACCGGCATCCCTGGCCAATCTCATCCACCCTATCTGCAAGTGCCTCCGAAGTCAGAGTTTCTCGAACGCGAAAATCCGTATCACAAAAGTCACAGGCCAGGTTGCACCCGGCCAGCCGAACAAACACCGTCGCCTCACCCACACGCAAGCCTTCACCCTGCAGAGAGTAGAAGACCTCCACAAGAGGAATTACACCCTGGGCAGCACGAGCCATAGCCTCCCGCGTCGCCGCCGCCGGATCCGGCGTATTGCCCCGATAAGGCCTGGTTGAAATTTCTGCTATCACTAAGCATAGTATACCTTGCCGGGGCAAACCCGATTTGCGCTTTAACACTCAAATCGCGGAGTGGACTACTCTTGGTGCCCCTCCGGTAGCTTTGGAGCGGAGTATCTTCCCTCGCCAAGGACGCCGGGTGCCATGGCGGTAGCTTTGGACGGCCATGCCGAGCACGCGGGTCAATCTCTCGTATTGAGGCTAAAATCCAGACTAAGTTGCCGGATGGTCTCGAAGGGAAGATATAGATGTAACGGGTTGTCCTTTAGAACCTCAAACCCGTAGTGCTGATAGAAGCTGAGGGCTTCGTTATCCAGAACGTCGATTTCATGAGCGACAGCTCCAATGCTTTGAGACGCCTTTTCCGTGCGCCACATGGCGTGATATAGAAGGAACTCCCCTAGTTTCTGCCCCTTACTGCGATTATCCACCGCCAGTTTAGCAAGCAGGACTGTAGGCACACTCATGTTGGGCGCAGACCGTTTCTCGTCCGGCCAGTCGGCATAGAGGACCTTGCTGGCGCATAGAGTGTAGTAGCCAAGGACAAGGGGATCATCGCCATGTACTGCAACATAGGTCCTGCCCAGTCCCTTTTTCTGATGCTGTAATGCGACGGTGCGCAAGTACGCCGTGAGGGAGGGCTTGCCGCAATCGAATTCGCTCTTAGCGTGACGTTTCCCTAGTGGTTCAATAATTGGTGTGTTCACTCGCCCAGGACGCCTTCAAGAATGGCGCGTTGGGAACGAGCAGCTCCTGCCTTCAGAGCAGTGGACGGAGTCGGTGGATTGGCGATTGCGGCAAGGAATCGATCTCGTTCGTCGTTGGTCAGGATCAGATTCTGCTGGGCTAGGACCTGTTGCGCCCGCTCCGCGGCCGCAGACTCGATAAAATCGGTAATCGATTGACCAAGCAAATCAGCCGCATCGGTTATCCTCTGTTTAATTTCGTGAGACGTACGGAAATGCACGTTCTCGGTTACTGCGGCCATAGATGTTTCTCCAGTATTTCTCCAAAAGATATCTTACCATATATGTTGCAAATTGCAACATGAATTAACACCAGGTGCATCAGCAGAGTACTTGACTAGTCTGAAAGCTCGACCAGCCATCTTAGCGCGGCGAGACCAGGCATAAACGCGTACTCTCCGCCGCGGGTCTGTGTAAAGTTATCCAGGCCATGCAGGCGTTTGCGTATAGGACGCATAGGAATCGTAAAGGTGCCGGTTCCTTCGTTGCGGCCGGCTATGGGGTCTTTTTGATTCGACAGTCCCATAAAATTACCGTTGTTTATCCATTCCTTTTTAAGGAACTCAAAGGTTTGTGGGGCTCGAGCACTGATGAAAATGAAGAAGATTCCCCGTTCGACACCGTCGTCTTCCAGCACTCCCTCCGGTAAGTGTGGTCCGTATGTCATGCCGTGGCGAATGACTCGGTGGATTTTGACATCCGACATGACCGCGAGTTTGCGGTCCCTGGGATTCATTCGGCGGACATGCGCGCCCAGAGGACAGCGCAGCCCGGAGGGATCGTCGCTGTACCCAAAATCGTTCACGCGCTGCAAATCCGATCCAAGCTCGGGATCGTCCGTATCGGGCGACAGCGCCAGTGGCGCGCCGCTTCTCCATCGTCCGGCCATTTTTGCGGCTATAAGCTCTTCGCTCAGAGTGGATGTGGCATTGTCTTTCAAAAAGCGCCGGAATTTAGCCACATTTGAGTGCAGCTTTCTAAACCCGACAAATGTGCCGTTACGGCCCAGAACCTCGGGCTGCGGCATGGGAAGCGGAATACCGGTTTCGGAAGGGTAACCAAGCACGAACTCACCCAGAGCAATGGGCTCACCGCCGCCAGGAATGGGACTGGCGACATTTCCGGCGATGTGGGGAAAGCTGATGCCATCTTTGTAGCCGAGGGGAGTACGCGCATCGATTGTTTGTGCGAATTCTTCCGTTATTAGGAGAGATATCGCCGGAAGCGAACCAATAAGGGATTTCACGTCCGTCAGGTTTGCCCGCCAATCGTCATCTGTAACGGATAGAAAGGTCACGGCGATATGCACGTCGCCTGTTCCATAAGGCTTCTGCCAGTGTTCCGGCGAGTTCTCCCCGGTATCGGCAGTCATAGCAGCTCTGGATGCCATGCCCTGGCGAAATTCGATGGGGAAGCTGTCGAGGGAAGAGTTAGGGACGCCCAGAGCTTGAAGACCGGAGTAGGTGAAGGCAATCGCTGCCCAGTGGCTGCGTGTTTCATAATCCGCTGCCGAGGCAATGTATGGAATGAGACGGTTAAGGAGCGCCCTGCCCTGCACCGCGTCATCCACACGCAGCAGCACATGGCAGCCGTAATATGGAGCCGGACGTCTACGGAGAACCGGGGCCTGTATCTCTTCTATTTGCACGGAGGGTGTTCCAGTCTTCAGGCAACGCACCGGGGCGCGGGTCTGTCCTCTCCTCTCCCCCATTCTGATGGTGGGAGAGGGTTGGGTGAGGGGGTCCTGGGCTTACGATATGCAGTGCGTAACGAACCCTCCGGAAGGACCCCTCATCTCAATCTTCTCCCACAGGATGGGGAGAAGAGGCCGGAAGCGGATGGGGCCCTGGATTCTTAATCGCATCTTCGTCCTTCGCAAGCCAAACATGCGTTACGGGCTGACAGCATCCAGCAGGTTTTCCATTGCGGTCAGCACCTTCTGGCCACGACGCACATCGGGGACCGTAGTATCTGGGCAGGCTACGTACCAGGCGGAGGCAGTGATCTGATACTTTGCGATCACATCCTTAACGCTGGGATCGGCAATTCCAGGCCAGCCTTCTACTTCCGAGAAGAGCGTGTCCATGGCTTCGGGAATCAGCGTTGCGAAATCGTCGATATAGGTATCCCAGTCGCCGTCATAGGTTGTGGCGAAGAGAAGCTTGGTATCGTTTTCGATGAAGACAAACCGCATGTCGTGTACCGTACCGACCCGGTCAGCTTGCTCAAATCGTCCGCCAAGACTGTCGAAAATAGCACGCAAACGCAGCGCTCCGCCAGGTTTCAGAGGCGCAATTACAGTGAGTTCAGAGATATTACCCAGGCGCTTACCTACACGGTTTTCAGAATCAGTTTCGGGGGTTGGCATTGTAGTTTCTCCACAGGGAACGCGTTGGCATGATAGTACCCCAGAAAGATGAACGGATAATTCACGAAAACACCTGGCGCAGATAGTCGAGATATACCTGGTCCTCGCACATTGTCTTGCCTGGGCTGTCGCTCAATTTCGCGACTGACCGGCCGTTGCAGGAGGTCATCTTGATCACGATATTCAGCGGGTCAATTCCCAGGTCATTAGTGAGATTGGTGCCTATGCCGAAGTTTGTCCCGATGCGTCCGTGGAAATGCTGCGCCAGTTCCAGCGCTTTCGGGACGTCCAGGCCGTCACTGAAGACGGCGAACTTTGACTTCGGGTCTATATTGTATTTCTGATAGTGCGCGATGAGCTTTTCGCCCCACTCCACAGGATCACCCGAATCGTGGCGGGCGCCGTCGTAGGCCTTGCTGAACAGACGGTCGAAGTCCTGGAAAAATGCGTCCATACCGACGATATCCGAAAGAGCAATACCAAGGTCTCCCCGGTATGCCTGCATCCAGATTTCTAACGCGTATTTCTGGAAGTCTGGTAAGGGCGCGTACGCCTGGCAGGCCTGCAGGAACTCATGGGCCATGGTTCCAATGGGCCGCAAGCCATGCTGATAGGCCAGTCCGACGTTGCTTGTGCCGAGAAGCGAATCTGGAATCCTCTCCTTTAAGATCTTGACCACGCGTTCCTGCCACTCCCGGCTGTATCGCCTTCGGGTTCCGAACTCGATCAGATAGAAGGGCTTGACGGGAGACCGCGCAATGAGATCGCATTTGGCCGCCAGTCTTTCGAGACCCTCCGCTTCCGATGTGGGCCAATCCGTTGTTTGATGCCGGAAATAGACCTCATTGATAATCGCAAGCACCGGGACCTCAAACAGAATCGTCTGGTACCAATTGCCTTCTATGGTCAGTGAAAAACCGCCCTCGGTCGTGATGTGTACGTTTTCCGGATTTAAACTAAGGCGTATTAAGGAGTCCACATAACTGGGCTGCAGGTACCGGATGCTTCTTAGATAGTTCATCTCGTCATCTGTTATGCGAAGCGAACAGAGATGATCGATCTCTTCACGAATCTCGACGGCGTATGGAGCGAGGTCTACGCCGGAGTTGCGGCACCTGAATCGGTACTGCACCATGGCTTCAGGAAACTTATGAAAGACGACCTGCTGCATCGTAAGCTTGTACAGGTCGGTATCGAGAAGTGAGTTGATGATCATCCGGGCATTCTTTCTATCTATGTAACCGCCATCGAAAATCGGTACAATCCGCTGCCTCTGGCGAATAGGCCCTGTGAGCCGTTCTTATAGAGGGTGCAGCCGCCGTTCAGCTCGGGGTCACTAAAGACATTCACCATTTTATCCGAAGGAGAGTTCGAGAAGACTTCAAGCTGGTCGTCGTGTGTCATATGCAGGCACACTCCCGTATCCAGCACGGCAAAGTTTACTCCAGGAACGCTGATGTCGTGAACGATTCGTACGTCATGGCTGCTAAACTGGTCGTTGAACCTGTAGATGAACTTATCGATACTGCCGTCCTTCACGGCCACAACCATCAAAACCCTCTTCTGATACCGGGCGTCAATCAGACGATAACCGTCCAGATCCTTCAGCCTTACCTGCGGCGCACTGCCTTTGGCGGCAAGAAGAGAAGCATACCACGAACCGAGCAAATCGAGAAAGGCGACGCCGGGAAAAAGATGCGTTGCCTGCTCCGGAACCGCGCTTGCCTGCCGCGTCGAGACCAGAGTTCCCGCAGGCATTCCGACAAAGCAAACCTCAAGCAGCATCCCTCCCCGCTTGACGTATATCCTGCCCTCGCTCCCAATCACAGCCTCGCACGCGATGTCCGCCGCGATCTCGTGCCCTCGCATCAGGTCGAAAAGTCTAAGGCGTCCTCTATCCACACGCGCCGCAATGGGAGTATTGTTGTGCAAGACACACCCGAGAACGACATCTTGTTGGGGCCAGACACTTGTGCCCAGTGTGACCCCATCGAGTGTGACGACGGCGCCGTTTAGATAATCCAAAATATCCGCCGGGAAGTCCTGCAACAGATCGATGACGAAGCGGCTGTGCCCAGGGTTGGCAACCGCAGACGCACGGAGCACGACAATAGACTGCGCTGTTTCCGGAGGCGCTGCCCTGTAGCCGCGCTCGAAGACCGCTTCATACCAGTCCCGATAGGCATTGGGGATTACATCGAACGGCAGGCAGGCCGATGGAAGTTTGACCCTGGGATTAAAGACGGATACGTTGGCCTTCATACGCTCGTCCAGACTCTTATAGCCTGGGTGCGCTCCCCGATAGGGATGGATCCCGGTAAAGAGCTGAAAGCTGACGACGGCAAAGGAAAACCAGTCGCTGAGGTCACTGAAGACGCAAGCGTGTCTGTCCCGTACGCTTTCCGAGAGGACCGTGGCAGCAAACGAGGGTGTCTGATAGCTGTCCACATCGATAAAATAGATCGTATGGAACGCGCTATCGACAAGAAAGTTGTTCTCGTTCAGGTCGACAATTGTTATGCCTTTGCCGTGTATATATTGAACCCCACGCCGCAGAGCGAGGACCAGGTTAACGACGATGTCTGGGGTGAGCTGGTTTTTATCTCTAAACGTCTTCGTGAAAGTTCGGCCTAAAGGCAGCGCATCGGAAACGGCGTCCATGACGTAGCCTACGGGTACGCGGTTGCCA
>Ga0302315_10003994_pt1 | contig 13046 bp, 7 predicted proteins | sample III_Palsa_N3_1_FD_200532 | JGI IMG/M metagenome (GOLD analysis project Ga0302315, IMG submission 200532) | Peat permafrost microbial communities from Stordalen Mire near Abisko, Sweden - III_Palsa_N3_1 | ecosystem: Environmental > Terrestrial > Soil > Palsa > Peat permafrost | place: Sweden... | reverse complement strand
TACTTTTGCAACAAGCGTAATCACATCTAGCTTCTCAGCTCGTCAAGATACACCGCGTAAGCCGCTTAGTCCTGAGCGCATTGCAGAAGCTTTCCGTGACTCCGGCTTCACAAGTGTAACCACTTACTGGAAACTCAATGAAGCCTTGCAAGCATTGCTCGATCGACCTGAGCCGGTGCTGCTCATTGCCGGCTCGTTCTATTTGGTGAGCGCCGTTCGTCAATTACTCCGTGAGGATACTCATGCTTCGTTGCATAGTCTCTCTCGATGACCACAGAGGTATAGCCAAGAATGGGCAAATCCCTTGGCGTGGTGCTGTACCCAGTGATGTGCGTTGGTTTCGTGAGCACACCCGGAACCAATCAGTAGTAATGGGTCGTACTACGTTCGAGGCAATTGGCCACCCGCTAGCGGGACGTACTAACTACGTGGCGTCGAGACATGCAGCTCTGTCTGCACAAGATATACATATCGTACCTGACGCCATACACTTTATAAAAAACTTCGGCCAGGACCTATGGATAATTGGAGGCGCGGATATATACGCCCAGACTATTGGCTTAGCTAGTGAATTGTATATAACACGTTTGCAAGGGGATTTTGGGTGTACCCAGTTTTTCCCTGCATTTGAGCAGGACTTTGAGCGAACCTACCGCTCAGAACTAAAAACTGAAAATGGTATTAACTTCCACTTCGAGATCTGGAGCAGCAAGTAATTTCTATAGAAGCGTACGGTGTACTACAACGTCGTGGACACGTATATAGGCAGCGCCAGCAGCTACGGCTATGCGTCCTGCTGCCAGATTAGACTCAGTATCGAAGCGATTGTCCCCAAGAAACCGCTTCCGTGAATAGCCGATAAGCACTTGGTGATCTGGTACGAAACGTGCAAACTCAAGTAGCGCCATGTTTAGCTCTGGTGTCTTTCCAAATCCGATACCCGGATCAAGAATAATAGCGGATTCTGGTACGCCTGCGGCTAGCAGGACGGCCTGACGGTCAAGTAGCTCGGTGCGTACTTGCTGGATATCCGAGATAAGCGGCCCCTTATGGGCTCTTTGGATATCTGTGGCGAATTGGCTAGGTAAGTGACTAACGACGGCCGGTAACTTATAGCGGGCCGCGACTTCAACCATACGAGAGTCATTGAAACCGGTAACATCGTTTATATGAAATATGGAGCCAAACGCACTAGCAGCACGTTCGATAGTTTCCGGATGATGACTATCAAGTAAGATGAGACCGGCGTGCCGTGGTAGTACTTCTTGAAGAATGGGCGCAATTCTTTGCCACTCTTCTTCTGGTGATAGTGGTACTGCACCTGGACGGGTGGACTCGGCACCGATGTCGACCAGGCTCGCACCATCTTGAAACAGTTGCTCTACATGTGCAACTGCCGCATCAGGCGAAAAATAGAGACCACCGTCACTGAAGCTGTCTGGTGTAACATTCACGATACCAATGATCTGTACCTTTTTCATGAGCACGTAGTATACACCGTGATTAGCTGTAGATTTAACAAATTAGCACTCTTGACCATTGAGTGCCAATTGCGTTATCATAGTTGTAGCGAAATTACATAATAGATCGCTAGAATTGGGGAACGCATATGGACACACCACCAAACTCATCTTCTCCCGACTATGCCGAATTCCAAAACTTTTTGACTGACAATGCCCGTCAAAGTCTGGCTCACGCCGGTACAATTGCCCGTGGCTTGGGGAATGCATACGTTGGCACTGAACACTTGCTGCTCGGTCTGCTTGCACAAGACTCGTCAATGGGAGCCAAACTGCTTGAGGGAGCTGGAGTTACCTTAGACAAAGCACGGGTTGCACTCAACCTTACGCCTAAGACACTAGTTATTAACATGGGTGCAAAGGGTTACTCTGAGACCGCCAAGCTAACACTTAAAATGGCGTATGACGTGGCACAGGACTACAACCAGGATTTCTGTGGCACCGAGCACATTCTTTACAGTATTCTGAGTCAGAAGAATGCCCGGGCGACCATCTTACTTCGCGACATGAATGTCGATACCGATCGATTGATGGCTGAGCTTGAGAATTTCTTGAATCGCCAGCAATACGAAGAGGGTGATGGTACTACGGAAACTGGCCGCCGGCCTAGCCGCAAAGGCGGGAAGAAGACTACGCTTGACAGTTTTGGCACTGACCTCACGCAGCAGGCTCGCGCCAACAAACTTGATCCTGTAGTTGGCCGAGAAAACCAGATCAAGCGTATGATTACTATTCTGAACCGGCGCACTAAAAACAACCCAGTGCTTATTGGTGAGCCTGGCGTCGGTAAGACGGCTATCGTAGAAGGCTTAGCACAACGTATTGTGTCTGAGGATGTACCCGACAGCCTACTCGATAAGCGTATCGTCATGCTTGACCTAGCCGGTATGATCGCAGGTACTAAGTACCGCGGTGAGTTTGAAGAGCGGCTCAAGAAAGTTATGAGCGAGCTCGAAGATGACAAGAAAACCATCGTCTTTATAGACGAGCTACACTTGATCGTTGGTGCTGGTGCCGCTGAAGGTGCGATGGATGCAGGTAATATTTTGAAGCCAGCACTAGCTCGCGGTAAGATCCAGGTTATCGGCGCTACTACTACGGCTGAGTACTCGAAGCATATCGAAAAAGATGCTGCCCTGGAGCGTCGTTTCCAGCCAATCCAGGTCCCTGAGACCAATCCTGCCGAGACATTAGCGATCCTAAAGGGGTTGCGTAAGCACTACGAGGCCTTCCATGGCGTAACTATTAGCGACGACGTGCTCGAAGATACGGTACAGCTAGCTAAGCGCTATATAAACGACCGTTTTATGCCTGACAAGGCGATCGACCTGCTCGATGAAACAAGCGCTCACCTGCGTGTGATGAAGGGGAAAACAAGCCCTGAAGTTCGCAAGCTGCAGAAAGAGCTAAAGCTGGTAAATGCCCGTATTGATGAGGCTGTCGACAAAGAAGATTATGAACGGGCTGCGCGTGCTAAAACTCGTGCCTCACAGATTAACGCTGAACTTGAAGAGCTACTCAAAGATACTAAGCAGTCTAAGCGTCTCAATGTAACAAGTGACGATGTGGCAGAAGTAGTCGCGCGTATTACTGGAGTGCCCGTCAAGAAGGTCATCAAGAGCGAAGCCAAGTACTTACTGAACTTAGAAAAGAATATCGGTAAGAGGCTGTAGAGGCTGTCAGTAAGGCGATTCGCCGCAACCGCAGTGGCATCGGTGCACCTAACCGGCCTATCGGTTCGTTCATATTCCTTGGCCCAACCGGCGTCGGCAAGACCGAGTTAGCTCGTGTACTCGCCCGTGAATTCTTCGGTAGCGAAGGGGCACTCGTCAAGATTGACATGAGCGAGTTCGGCGAGCATCACAATGTCAGTCGTCTAGTCGGCGCTCCGGCTGGCTATGTTGGTTACGATGACGGTGGTCAGTTAACCGATAAGATCCGACGCCAGCCTTACAGTCTTGTATTGTTTGACGAGATCGAAAAAGCTCACCCGGACGTCTTCAACATGATGTTGCAGATCCTAGAGGATGGCTACCTTACAGATGCCAAGGGTAGGCGCATAGACTTTACGAACACGATCATCATCATGACAAGTAACATCGGTGCTGAGCGCTTACAGAAGGAAGCTAGCTTTGGTTTCCGCACTGAGCGGCCGAAAGACCTCGACGATCTCGATGCTATGCATGAGGCTAATCGCGACAACGTACTTGACCGACTCAAGAAAGAGTTGCGTCCAGAGTTGCTAAACCGTATCGATAAGATTGTAGTGTTCCGTGGACTTACACGTAAGGACATCTACCGCATCATCGACCTACAGATTGACGAGTTGAAGAGCCGTTTGCAGAAGCAGGGTCTGAGCGTGCAGCTTACTAAGACTGCCAAAGACTACCTACTCGAGCACGGGTATGATGCTAAGAATGGCGTACGCCCGCTGCGCCGACTCATCCAGGACACTATTGAAGATGAAATGGCTGTAGAGCTACTCGATCAGCACTACCAAAAGGGCGACATCGTACACGTCGGTACGAAAGACAACACGTTGACCTACACTACTGCCAACGAATAGGTTCTGCATACACCCCCTGGTTTTTCTGTTGTAGCGGATTAATCAGAGCGCGTTGCAGTTCTCGATAAATAAAAGCCTCGCAGAGTCGAGGCTTTTATTGAATCTGAGTGAAAGTTTTTCAGAACTATGTATTCGAACCAAAATTATGGTAGACGAAGGTGTAAGTAGTACTCGCCGAAGGTGCCACATTACTGCCTAACGTCCATGTAGAGGTTGAGACACCGTTGGCGTATAGTTGCATTGCAGCCCCGCCTTGGGTCGTCGGTGTGATGACAACTCGTGGTGTACCGGTCGAGAATGGTGTATGCAGGGTAATCGTCAGCAATTGCCCAGACGTAGTTCCTGAGCTGCCTGCGTGAAGCGTTATTAAGCCACTAGTATCATTGCCACTTACTGATGCAGTAGCTCCAGAACCGGCCGCAGCCGTGAGAGCGACGGTCGGAGCCGTACCATTCGGGAAGCTTATGTGGGAGGTGGTAGTATCTATAACTATCTCATCAGCACCATCAGTCTCGAATGATTGGAGCTGGCCCAGTCGGGTAAGTTGACCGCTGGCCGTTGTAAATATAGGCGCGATAGGATTGCCAAAGTTTCCGTATGCTACCAGTAGGGCATTATTTGCGATTGAACCTGCTGTAATTGTGCCGCCAGCGGCAAGGAAGTTACACTGCAGTTGACAGGCATCAATGCCAGCAGTGTAGGCAGCTCCTGTAATCTTAAAGTCGTAAACCGTATCACTTGACCCATCTATTTCTACGATCAACGTTATGGATGAACAGCCTAGTTGGGCGGTATCCGTCGTACTACCAGCAGCACCGATTGCGAACACGGTATTCGTGTAACTGGCATTACTAGAGTAAATATTTCCACGAACATCCAGCCGACCCCCGTTACAATGCCCCTGATTTATAAACTCAATCGTCCTACAGCTCTGATTAGGCGTACTAGAGACGATATGGAACGCCCAATCAGAGTAGTCGAATGTGCCATTCGCGTTACTGCCGTCAAAAGTGACGCAAGAAAGACCACCTTGCTGACTATCTAATCGCGCATAGGTCCCTTCGCAGCCTGCATCTGATCCGTGATCGTTACGAAATAGAAAATTGCGGGAGCCAGTACTCGTAAATCCGACGACGAGTATGTCCTCTAGTCGACCTCCAGCGCGGTCACCATAATGAAAACCGTTGACGCTTGCGCCAGCGTTCCAGCCGATTACGTTGAAACCATACACTGGTGCAGCAACTTCTCCGCTTCCTCCGGTAGTGTCGCTAATATAAACACAATCACCACTAGAGCCAGTGGTATAAATACTTGTAGCCATTTTACCGGCACCTTTTACCCCGATAAGATAAGAAAGTACCTGAAATGTGTTAATTGAAAATTTATACATGCCAGGGCCAAGTTCTATCATGGCACCGGCAGTCGCACCAGCCGCAGTTCCTGTCCCTGTCGCTACGGCTGCTGTAGCATCGGCATAGGCTGCTGTAAAAGCAGAATCTGAGAGAGCCGCTCCGGTCGGGTCGGCACCATAGCTATCAATTAGGAAAGAGGTGTACTTGGCTGCTGTAGTGGCAGTTCCACGAATGCCTACATAATTGCCCGAGCCACTACCTGCTACCTGCCAACTGGCTGCCGTTCCCGAAGTAGCCGTCAGGACCTGGCCCGAGCTAGGGGTACCAGAGACCGTGACACCGTCAATCGACGAGGCGTTGGTACTAACAGCACTCCAAGCGCCATCACCTCGCAGATAGGTGGTACTGCTAGCCGTGCCCGTGGCGGAGATCCCACCAATGGGGATCTGGCCTCCCATGTTGGCAGTGGTATGGTTATGAGCGACTAGCGGGTGCTGATGACCAGCGTCTGCCGCTCGACCGATTGCGCCAGCGACGGCCGTCCCACTAGTAGTGTCGGGTTGGATGTCAGCGACAGTGGTGTCTAATGTCACACCAGTGGCAGGTGTGGTCCAGGCGGTCGTCGCACTTGCTCCCGTGCCTGTGGTAGTGAGGACCTGGCCAGTAGCACTAGGCGCAGTGCCAGGTAAGGTAATACCACCGTTCAGGCTCACCACTTTGGGTGTCGTGGCGGTGCCTCCTAAATCTCCTCCGACCTGAACCTTAGCAGCTAGGTCGCTCGTCAGATTCGTCACGTCACCTTCCGTCAGAGTGGCGTTCTGCCACTTGCTGACTGTCCCGTTATAGGCCAACACCTGGTTGGTACTGGGACCGGAAATGGTAACATCGGTATCGCCCGCCAGGGTAGAAGCGTTGCTGGGCGGAGTTGCCCACTGGGCGGTACTGGTACTAGTAGCGGTTAAGACTTGGTTGGTAGCAGGAGTGCCACTGACACTAATGCCATTGAGCTTCAGAACACTGGGACTACTGGCGGTGCCGCCCAAATCACCGCTCAGCTCTACGATGCCCTTGCTGCTAGTGGTGGCATCATTGATGGTGCTGCTGGTGACGGTCCCTGGTACCCAGGAGCTACCATTGTAGGTAAGCACTTGGTTAGTGGCCGGTGTCGACGCATTAATGATAGTGCCTTGGAGCTTGGTGATGGTGGGGGTGGTCAGGGTGCCACCGAGATCGCCACCGAGTTGGACGGACGTATTAGCTAAACCAAGCGATGTCTGGACGTTCGTGGCCATATCGGTGCTAGGAATGCCAGCAGCGGGCAAGAGATAGCCACCGGCTGCGGTAATGGCATTGGGTTGCAAACCCCCCTCAGGCGTATGGGCAACGGATAGGAAGTTATTGAGGATGTTGCCCCAGGTGCCGTCATCGCCGCCAGGGGTGGGGAGTTGGGGCGTCACAGGTTAGACCCCTCGGCTTCCTTAAGACTGTAACTGCTAGTAGTAGAAGGATCTGTCATAACCGTGCGTCACCCTCCCTCGGTTAGTCTTGTTCAATACATCAAGCTAGCTGGTCCACTGTCCATCTTATCTTGATAGTTCTTATAGATATGGTAAGCGAACCGGCACTCCGATGCAATCCCCTTATGCATGATTGACAGCAACCCGGATAGCCCGATAGATCGCCGCTCATCGTATTTTTTCAAAACATGCTACTGTACCTCGTTTATCAGCAGCATATGTTCATAATTCCAAGCGAACATCATATACTTTACATAGACTATGAGAACAAAATGGCTCCAAGTAGTACAGCTGCTCATCCTGGTGCTATTGCTTGGGTTGGCCTGGAATAAACATCAAGCGTTGCAGGATTGGTGGAAGCTGCGTGGCTACACACCACCGACAGCGGTAGTACAGTTAGCCAGCGACGATACCATGAATGCATATACCCGGCATCTGTTTTATCTGAACAAGCCGCAACTACCAGCTACTGTTACGGCCTTTCGTAAGGTGTGCCCCGAGAATGAAGACACGATCGTCCTCGGTTGCTACCATCCCGTCCAGGATGGCATCTACATTTATGCCGTACAGGACTCGAGCCTGGCTGGTATCCGGCAAGTAACAGCCGCCCATGAGGTTCTGCATGCCGTGTACGCCCGCCTTAGCGACACCGCTCGTGCGCAGTTGGATAGTGAGCTGCAGTCATATTACGAGCACGGCCTGACTGACTCGAATGTTAAAGCGGAAGTAGCGCTGTACCAAAAGACTGAACCGACCGCTGTGTACGACGAGATGAGCTGCACGTTCGGTACTGAAATAGCGCAGCTACCAGCAGCACTCAATGCCTACTATGCACAATTTTTCACCAATCGTCAGAAGATTGTCGGGTATGAGCAGCAATACCAGACACAGTTCAGTAGTCGTCAGCAACAAATTGCTACAGATGATGCCCAGCTTGCTACCACGGGTACGCAAATCAATAGTCAGGAGACAGATCTGACTGAACAGAATACTATGCTTGCAAACCAGAAGGCCCAACTCCAACAGCTACTGGCAAGTGGCCAGGTAGCGGCGTATGACTCGGCAGCGGACAGCTATAACGTACAAGTTGACGCGTACAACGCAGCACTGACGAATCTTAAACAAGATATTATTAACTACAACCAGCTGGTTGGCACGCGTAATGGCATCGCCGGACAGCTGACAACTCTGGATGGCGCTATAGATACTCGGGTACCAACTGCCGCCACACCTTGAGCTAACCAGGCAGTGACGTGTAGACTAGACCCAGGAATAGGAGCAAGTAATGGCCAAGCAGGCAGTGAAGTTCGTATGTAATAACTGTGGCGCTCAATATAGCTCATGGGCTGGGCGCTGTGCTCAGTGTGGCGAGTGGAACACGATCACCGAAGAGGTCCAGCTTGCTACAGTTGCCGGTACAGGGCTCAATAAGAAAGCTGGAGCTGGTACAGTCTTGCAGGCTGGAGACGTTACGGCGGCAGCCGCTGCTGAAGACAAGCGTATGCGAACCGGTATAGCCGACGTGGACTTAGTGCTTGGCGGCGGCATTGTTGCGGGCAGCGTTAACCTCGTTGCCGGCCAGCCAGGTATAGGTAAGAGTACATTGCTCCTACAGTTAGCTAGCCAGATAGCGCGGGAACATAATGTGCTGTATGTCAGTGGGGAAGAGTCGGAACACCAAGTTGGTATGCGCGCTCAACGTCTAGGTGTCTCTACGCCGCGACTCAAGCTCGCAACAACCAACATTGCCGAAGACATTGCTGCCACTGTCTCAGGCGGCGCCTATGACTTCGTGGTCGTCGACAGTATACAGACCATGACAGTCCAGGCGGTTGCCGCCGCACCTGGCAGTGTGAGCCAAATTACCAATAGTACTGCGGTGCTAGTCGGTGCAGCTAAGAGTAGCAATACAGCTATGTTTGTTGTCGGCCATGTGACGAAAGAGGGATCCATAGCCGGGCCGAAAGTGTTGGAGCACATCGTGGATGTTGTGCTGCAACTAGAGGGTGAGGCTTACGGTGGTTTCAAGGTGCTGAGGGCTACTAAGAACCGATTTGGTCCGACAAGTGAGGCGGCGATCATGGAGATGGACGGGAACGGCCTAAGGCCAGTACTTAATCCAAGCCAAGCACTGCTTGCCGAGCGACAAGTCACCGATGGGTCAGTTGTACTAGCGACACTGGAGGGCACTCGGCCGCTACTGGTCGAAGTTCAGGCACTCGTAAATAAAACAGCCTACGGGTATCCTAAACGAGCTGCTAGTGGCATTGATCTTAACCGCCTTAACCTACTCGTGGCTATGCTAGAACGGCGCACCAAACTGAACCTGTCTGATCAAGATATCTACATTAACATAGTCGGAGGCATTCGGTTGCAAGACCCGGCTGCTGACCTAGCCATCTGTATGGCGATCGGTTCGGCCGCTAAGGGCCTGCAACTTAAACAAAACGCGGCAGTATTCGGTGAAGTAGGCCTAAGCGGTGAAGTACGTCATGTGCCTTTTATAGAGAAACGCGTTTCAGAAGCTAAGAAACTAGGCTTTGACGTTGCCATTGGGCCGAAAGGTCGCGACCCCAAGACTGCCAAGGACTCATTCTTACATGCAGTGCCAGATGTCCGGACTGCACTAAACGATTTTCTAGAGAAGTAGCCACGAGAGGTATAGCGGCGAAGAAACTCACGGCGGAAGCGTTTTGTTACTCGACCGTGTTCATCCAGCCATAGGTTACGGGCATCATCACGTCACCTATTGAACTATTTAGCGTGTTCGCGTAGTATCCGCCATCTGCTACGTCAGGCTGATTTACGTACTGTTGGCCTTCAACCCATAGCTCAGCAGCGTACTTTGAGCTGTACTGTACGTCCCCGGTTGTGAAATTGGAATTACCGCCGTACGAAATAGCAGTTTGTGTCCCGTCTCTGGTAATAAACATGGACTTGTCCGCCTGTAGCGAGCTGGTATTTGTATCAGACAAAGCATTGGTTAGCGCCAGGGCAGTGTCCTTATGGATTGCTTGCACGGTTTTTGTTTGCCTCCATTCGTAGTCGGTCTTACCGTTAAGCGATGTTTTTAGGATGACAGCCTGTGGCAATCTGCCCCCACTATTAGCAAGTGTTGCATAAGCCTCTAACAGGCTTGTTGGTGTGGCGAAAAATGCATCGCCGATTGCTGCAGCAAGACCACACTGTGTCTGTTCCTGCTTCGTAAACGTAAGTATAGTCGTACTAGGTTGGTAGCATGCCCCGTCGCTGCCCATCGCATTACTGGTAGCGATAATCTTATTTATACTTAAGGATACATTCGGGTTGTAGTCCACCATGTTGGTGGCATTCGCATCATCAATGTCATTAGCGGCTTCTACAGCTGGTACATTCCGCCCTTCACTAAGAGCTTGAGACAAAGTCATAGGGCCAAGGTACTCGTGATCCTCGTCCCAGAGGCAATTTCCTGTTTCTGATGAACTAGAGGGAACGCTTTTGTCGGTACATGGCCATCCCGGAAGTGGCCCCTGCGCATCGTCCAAAATCGTATTGACGCTGCCCGACGTATTTTCAAGATACGAAGCATAAGTAAAAGGCAATTGCAGTGAGCCGACATATATCGGCAGCTCCGAAGTACTTATACCACTAAGGCCTGTACCAATAAGGCCGTCATACGCACCTCTTAGGCTAGTGATACCTCCTACCCAGCTAACTACTTGACCGTTAGTCACATTTTCCGCAATAAACGACGAATCATTAGCCCCGTTGCTCGTAAGAGTAGCTTTGTGCTCATGCACTTCATCTTTGGCAACGCCCTGCAGTGTCTTATTAAGTGTTGTTGTTACTGCCCACTGACCCTGGTTAGTGTATTTATTGCCATACATGGAGCGCAGCTGCGCACGTACATAGGACACAAAGGCTGGAGCATTGTTATTTGTTGTGCTATCGCCAGTTTTCCAGAGGACTGACTTGCCGTCGTTGTAGTAGATAGTAAGAGACGGCCGTGAAGAGACTTGAGATGAATGATTATGTTTCTGCCAATATAAGCATCCGGCTGCAGCCCACAACAGAATGATCGCTACAAATAGTACAACCATTCGAGCTCTTTTTGGCTTCTGAGGCTTTGCCGGGAACGTCTGGCTCTGAGTAGGGGTAAATTGCTGAGGTTGCAGCGGGCTTTCGGGCGTTCCGTCCATGATGCTCTTTATTGTAACAAGAATACTTAGTACTGGACATTCGTTTCGTCTTCGTTCTTAGAGGAACGGCCGTTGGGCTAACCGACTAGCAAACTAATGTCGCAGGAAGCCAGCGAATATGTCAGCGAAGTCGTTATCGGCACCAGCTCCACCGCTTGTAGTCGGTGCACGGAAGCCAGTGGTAGTAGGAGCTACGGTAATAGTCTGTGTGTCGCTACCTTGGTAGAGGACACTGTCAGTGACCTGGGCGGTAACCTGAATGCTACCAGTAGTGCCCGGTGCTGGCGTATAGGTTAGCTGGTAGTCACCGCTACTACTGACAGGTTGGGACTGCACGACCTGTCCGTTGACTGTCAAGGATAGCGTACCGGGATATTGCGGATAGTTGGGGTCAGTTAGCAGGTGAGTGCCTTGCTGTACGCTCACCATAATAGTACAGCCAGTGTCAGGGCAGGTTAGTGTAGTGCCGGCAGCACCGTCGACGGCTACACCATTAATTGCAGTGATGGTAGCAGTCGGTGGGGTATCGCTACAACTGTGTACGTTATCTGTTGCCTGGGATGTCGTTGGTGCGGCAGTTGCACCGGTGATATTTGGCGAACCACCGTTGTAGATGTCAACGTTCCATGTTGCAATGTTGCTAGTTCCGCCAACAGTCTCTTTGGCGTCAGCCGGTGTACAGTCGGTCGCAATCAGGCCAGACACCTTGTCAATTGTTTCTGAAGCAGTACTCTTACTGTTACCGCCGACGTACCAGGCAGGGAATATGTCAGTAGCTGGCGGGGGAGATTCATCACTATACGGCACATTAGAATGGTATGCCGCCAGTACTTTGATGTCAGCTGGTTGTGCCCAGTTGTCTGGCTTAACATTCCCAAGGTCGTCGATAGCACCTTCCATGAACTCTCTCATAATTGGGTCTGTAACAATCTCAGGGGTACCACCGTAAGGGCTACGATCATAGTTACCGATCCAAACACCTGCCGTGTACTGTGTATCCCAGCTCATCATCAAACCGTCTAGATCCTGGTTTGTGCCGGTCTTGATGGCGATTGCCCACCCTTTGTAGCGTTGGAACTTGGGGTATTGGCCGGTGCCGGTACAGCTAGTGGCGTTACAGCTACCTTCAAGGTACGAAGCGCCTGGATCATCAGCCATGTTTGTGACAATATAGGCAGCGTCTGTCCGTACTACTTGTGTGGCTTTTGGCTGCTGGAACTGTTTGAGCACAGTACCTGAAGAGTTAGTAACCTTGAGTATGAGCGTTGTTGGTATAGCCTGTCCCTCGCGGGCCATGGTGGCGATACCGTTGGTGTGGTCGATGAGTGTCGTATAGGCCTCGTTACCAATACCTGCAGCTGCGCCACACTGCGTTTCATCAGCAGTCGTAGCAGTTAAGATAGTTCTATTCTGTGCAGTGAGTAGGCTAGGATCGTAACACTTATAGCCATCCGAATCGTCCATGAAGCCGTCAATAGATTTCATGGTGGTGTTTATGGAGGGCAGACGCCAGCCGGTATTGAACTGACCATCAACTGTTTCTGTAGTAGTATCATTCGGATCTGTTGAGGTGAACGCTTTTACAGCTGGTACGTTTAGCGAACTACCAAGCGCATACCGAAGTGTCACATTGCCATAGTAGTGGCGTGTGTCGTCCCATAGACAGTTGCTCCCGCTCGGATCTGCTTCCGGCGTCGCTTTGTCGGTACAAGGATAGCCTGGTAGTGTTTGCTGCTTATCCTCGATCATGCTACCGGCACCGACGTTATTGTTGTCGTTGATAAGCGTGGCATATGAGTATGGCTTGATGCTTGAACCGGGGGAGATAGGTGCATCGTAGGCAAAGTTAACTTGCTGCGTATTGAAGTCCATGCCACCAATCATCGCCAGGATTTGCCCGGTGGCGTTATCTT
>Ga0302315_10003987_pt1 | contig 13060 bp, 11 predicted proteins | sample III_Palsa_N3_1_FD_200532 | JGI IMG/M metagenome (GOLD analysis project Ga0302315, IMG submission 200532) | Peat permafrost microbial communities from Stordalen Mire near Abisko, Sweden - III_Palsa_N3_1 | ecosystem: Environmental > Terrestrial > Soil > Palsa > Peat permafrost | place: Sweden... | reverse complement strand
ATCGACAAGACAGACCATTTATGTATAATCAACCGGAAAAATAGGTAACCGATTCAGTCAAACATGCGCATCAGTCTTCGACAACTCCAAATCTTCGCGGCGGTAGCCGAATCGGGCAGCACTACTGCGGCAGCCGAGTTGGTGGCCTTGTCGCAATCTGCGGCCAGCGCCGGATTGAACGAACTGGAGAGCATGCTGCAACACAAGCTATTCGACCGAGTCGGCAAACGCTTATTACTCAACGACAATGGCCGCCTGTTGTTACCGCAAGCCCGGCAGATGTTGGACGCGGCCACGACCATTGAGCGGCAGTTTGGCGCCCTGGATGGCGCAGCCGGTTTGCGAATCGGCGCCAGTACAACCATTGGCATCTACCTTCTACCGGCGATTCTGGCCGCAGTGTCGACACGCACGACCGTGCTTCATCCAAGCGTGAACATCGCCAATACGGCAGATATTGCGACAGCGGTCGAGAACTTCGATATCGACATGGGCCTGGTTGAAGGCCCGTGCCATCAAGCGGATCTGCTGGTCGAGCCCTGGATCAAGGACGATTTGGTAATTGTCTGCGCGCCCGATCATCCGATTCTATCCGGCAAGCCAGGCAGTCGCATCAGTTTGAAAGCGCTGCGGGAAGCCGGGTGGTTATTACGCGAGTCCGGCTCGGGAACGCGCGAAGCGGTCGAGCATGCGCTGGTTCCGCATCTACACACCGTGCGCGCAGCGGGGGAATTCAGCAATGCGGAAGCTATCAAGCACGCAGCGGCAGCGGGGCTGGGCCTGGCGTGCCTATCGCGGCTGGTGGTGCGCGACATGCTCGAAGCGGGCCGCTTGGTGCAGCTGTCGACCGCCCTACCCCCGCTCAGCAGGCATTTTTACCTGATCTGCAATCGACATAAAATTTTGTCTACGCGACTCGAACATTTCCTCCGGTTTTGCCGTGACTGGAAAGCACCGTCCGCGGACCGATCATGAGCGGTTCTTCTCTCCGTTCAGATCGCATAGAGAATGGAACGTGCTTCAGTATTTGACGATTGCCAGTGAAAATCCGTCATAGCCTTTACTACCGACAGTTTGGATCGCCGTTGCCGAGAGACGCGGGTTTTCTGCGATCAAATCGATGAAACGGCGCACTCCTATAACATTCTTGTCTTCACTCGTTGCATCCACCACCGCGCCCATGCGCACGACGTTGTCACCGATAATAATTGTGCCTGGGCGCGAAAGTTTGAGGCTCCATTCCAGGTAGTCCGGGTTACTCGGCTTGTCGGCATCGATAAAAATCATATCGAAGGGACCTGCCCCTTCCTGCACCAGCAACGGTAGGGTTTCGATGGCTTTTCCGACGCGCACATCAACCATGTGGGACAGGCCCGCATAAGCAATGTTGGATTTTGCCAATGCGGCATAATCCGGGTTGGCCTCCAGCGTGACGACTCGCCCACCTTCAGGCAAAGCGCGCGCCAACCAGATCGCGCTGTAGCCACCAAGCGTTCCAATTTCCAGTATCTTCCTTGCGCCTTGCATCTGCGCGAAGAGCTGCAGTAATTTTCCTTGATTCGGTGCGACGTTATACGCCGGCAAACCGGCAGCCGTGCTGCTCGACAAGGCGCGTTCCAGTGCGGCATCGGAGGGAACCATGCGTTCGGAAAAATACGCATCGACCGCTGACCAGGTTTCTTGACTCATACAATTGCTCGATGGATGAAGTGAATGAACGCGACATCGTATCACCTTGTCGCGTTCATTGGGGCATGCCCCATAAGAACAGCCGTGAGACGGATAACACAATGCCGTCGCGTCGAATTAGTGCTTCATCACGATCAATCCTGTCACACCGTTAGTCGGCGTGAATGTCGAGATTGAGGTTCCCGACGAACTGCCCGAGCCGGCAATATTTCCGGTGGACATGCCGTAAAACAAGATCGCCCCTTGGGCACCGGCGATAAAATGACCTTCCACATAGCCTCTCGTTGATCCGGCACATGAACTGCCGGTGCAGGTTACCGTATCGACGATGCCATTCGAGCCGTTGAGGGCAACGTCGGATTTGAAGCCGCTGTTACTGCTAAACGGAACATTGTTTGCGGTCAAATTCCATGTGCTGGTGTTATTGGCCGCATTAAAACTGACGTTGATGGACGTATTAACCGTGGCATTGGCAAAATTTGCGCTCAAGGTGGCGGAATTCAAGGTCCCGGTATTGCCTTTGTAATCCGTGGGGTCGGTATTACCGGCCAATGTATAGGTTGCGGTGCCGGTCAATGGCAGGTTGAACAAGGTGTTGTTCACGCTTGAGGAGGTGACCCAATGAATGCTGCGATTGGAATTATCGATGGTGCCAAGCAAGGTGCTGCCATCCAGGCTGTATATATCCACGGTACCGCCGGCCCAACGCCCCCAGGATATCGTGGTCCCGCCGATTGTCGTCGATCCGAGGTCGGTATTGACTGCGGTGCCGACGTTGATGGTATTGAGCGGCCCGCTGCCGCTTGGGCCTGGCACGGTGACAGAGGAGTTGGCGGCGGTGTATCCGGATGCCTGGCCGATGAATGAGGTCAAGCCTGCGGCGCTTTCAACCACCGACGCGACCGGCTGCTCGCTACCGGTGATATTGCCATGATAAGACGGGGCATAATTGTATGTCGTACTGGCGGTGTTGGAAATGAGGTTCGATAGATTATTCCAGCCGTCATCGATGCCGACCACGCGAAATGGCGTGGTGACATCCTGCGTTGGCCCTGAAAATGCGGCAACGCCTTGTATCGCGTTGCTGACTGTCAGCACACCGGGGCCGACTACGGACGATGCCACGTCCTGCACAGAATATTCCAGCGCAGCGCCATTCAAACCGGCGCCGGTCAAAAAGCCGCTAAGATTACCGATCGAGTAATTGACGTTGGATGATGCGCCGCTGGGCGTGCTGCTGGTCAACACGCCATTTTTTGTCAGGCTCACATTATTCGTGCATTGTGTGCTGGCACAATTCGAATACGTGGAGAATTGCGCGCCATCGAGTAGCATTGGGCCGCTTTGCATGACCCAATTGTTGCCGGCAACTGTGAAGTTCACGCCGGCATTCACTACCTGGGTGGTGAAATTTACGCCCAGGCTCGCGCTGTTCAAGGTTCCGACATTGCCGTTCTGATCGGTCGGATTGGTGCCGCCGACCAGCGTGTAGTTCGCGGTGCCGGTCAACACCAGGGGCAAATAATACGGTGTCGGATTTGCTGCCGAGATCCAGTGCAGGCTTCCGCTACCCAGGTCAACCGATTGTGTTTGCGTATCGCCAATCACAAACGTGCCCGATGAGTTCGCCCCCAGCCCCCAATTACCGCTGGCATCCTGCCCGTAATTTTGACCGCTTTCCGTGATAGTCCCGCCTTGCCAGCGGCCCCATGCCAGGCCTGTTGCAGCATTGCTGCCGAAGTTGACCAAGGTCGATCCGCTTTGACTCAGGGAGAAATGCGCACCTGTTCCGAAAGAAAAAGCGCCGCTGCTGTCAGAGGCGTCGAAATTTCCGCTGAGCGACGCCGCCGTCAAATTACCAGTGGCATCATTGCTCAAGCTCAGTCCCGCACCACCGAGGGAGAAAAACTGTGGAATTGCACCTGCCGCTGATTGTGCAACAGGAAAACTGATTAGCAGCAAACTGCCTGCGGCGGCTGTCACTGGCGTCCCGGAAGTACCAGATGAGCCCGAACCGGAACTGGACCCCGAACCAGGATTACCGCCGGAACTAATCGTTGTATTTGCACCCAAGGCCTGAACCTGACCGCTGGCCGTGGTCAAGGTCTGCTGCGACAGATTCAAGACATTGCCGTCGGCATCGACGGCCGTCAACTCGGATACCGGCACCACCGGCGCCACTGACGCTGCTTCGGTCTTTGCATCCGTATTGCTGGCGGCGGCAGCGCTTGCACCCGGCGTCGCACCTTCCGAAGAGCTTTGTGATGTGCCAGCCTGTTCTTGATGCTTTTGATCAATCTTGGCAAGCGGCGTTGGTGTCGCCCTGTAGAAATCCGGCAGTTTCGGCAGCAGCACCGGCGCTTGCGTCAACGACGCCGCGTAGCCGACTTGATTGGGGCCGATCACTGCGGTTCCAACCTGGGTAGTCAAGCTGGTTGCGCCAACATTAACCTTGTCGTAAGTACCGGGCGGATTACTTGGCGGATTCGCTGCCGGCGTACCCGGCGTCGGTTCGATCAGAACGATCGGTTCATGATCGGTTCCGCGTATGCCGATAACTGCCGTCGGCGTCCTGAGTTTAAGTTTTTCCTTGTTTTGCTGGCCGATCAAACCGGTTATGGTGCGTAAGCCGCCTTTCAGCAGAGACAGCAACGCATTTTCACTGCCATCCTGCGCGCCATGAAAAACGTAGGTATCCACTTTCAATTCGGTTTCCGGACGCAAGGCAAGAATTCCGCCGTCGATCATTTTCAATTGCGCAGAACTGCCGGCAGCAGTAAACACAGTCTCGCCTTCATTGATTTCCTGTCCTTTTTGGGCGATATGCGCTTTCCCTGCAGCATCGACGACGCGCACGTCGCCCGCCACAAACTGCACATGCCCTGCCACCGACGCATCGGCCAGCGCAGGAACCAGTGTCAGGCCCAGCGCAGACAGAGCCGTCAAGCATAAGCGCGATTGCATCTTTTCAAGCCAGGTCTTGGTGATCATGATCGTCCTCGCAACATAACGATTAACCGCGACTACCGCTTAGAGCCGGTTCTTATCTGAAATCGTAGCGTGCCGTAACATTTGCCTCGGTACGCCGAAATGCAGTCAATGCGACGTTGGAGTTGTTCTCCGTATACGTCGCTTGCGGGCGTATCGTCCAGTTTGGCGCCGGCCTCCAATTACATCCGATGGTGGTGTCGTTGATATGGTCATCACCGAATTCAACGATGGTTGAGCGGGCATACATCGAACGGTCGGAGCGCTCCAGCAAGCCGAAATTGGCAAACAAGTCAACCCGCTCATTGAGCGACCATTGTCCATAGATGCGCCCACCGGCATAGCGACGACTATTGTCCGAGCCATTTGCCAGCAGATTCATGGCATTGTCTTGCCCTATGTTCAAGCTAGCGTACACCAAGGGTTTGTGAATGCCGTCGAACTGATGCAACCAGCCGACGCCGATGATGATGGAATTGACGTCCTCGACCGCAATATCCGGATAGCGTTGCCGGGTCGCCAAGGCAAACACGCTGCTTTGATCTGCTTCGCTGACTATATGACGCCATTCGAGATTCAATCCCACGGCATTGCGATCATCGGTCGGCACATCGGTACGTTGGGTAAAGTCTTCCAACGTGAGTCCGCCGCGAATCACGTTAGGGCCGGAAGTATAGGATGCACTGCCGCGCAAATCCAGCTGACCGCTACTGTAATTACTGTCGTTGGTGACCGCGCGATAACGCGCATCTGCCGCCCCGCTCAGGGACCAGGCGTCATTGACCTGGTGGGTCACTTCAAAGCCGCCAGCGGTGCCGGCAATCGGCGAACTGCGCAGGACGGAATTGCCGGTTGGTTGAAATCCCGCCAGATTATAAGTGGACAATACCGCGCTGCTGAAGTCGCCTACTACGGCGGTGATATTGTTGTCGTAGCCGACGAAACCTTCCATATAGCCGGTAACCAGAGTTGACTTGACCCGCTCGCGCTCGGCGATTGCCGCACGGTATTTATCGATGACTGCCTGGGCGGCGGGCGGCGGGTTATTCTGCGCCACGATGTCAAATTCCTGGCTCGCTCGCACCAAGTCGCCCAACGCGAAATAGGCACGCGCCATATCAAGCCGCGCACCCTCTGCATTGGGATCAACGGCAAGGACGCGTTCGAACGCCAAGGTTGCTCGATCAGGTTTGCCGCTATCGAGCGCAGCATCACCCAGCAGGGTATCGAATTCCGGTTCCCCGGCACGATCGAATTCACGCGCCTCGAGCAACGCATATGCCTCGCCGGGATTGCCCGCCGCCAGTAACGCGCGGGCCCGATCCAATTCTGCATCAGCAGCAAAACCTGCGGATGGCATCGCCATGAACAGTGTTGCTGCAAAAAGGGAGGTCACAGCCAAGTTCGGACGCAAAGACATAAGCGATATCTCCCGCTACAAAATGTGCAAGATATTTACCGTCCACGCAACTGCCAGAATTTACAGCTTGATCCGATCTAAAGTAGGACTAAAGCTGCCTAATGTCAACCAATGTAAACAGCTTGTAATAAGAAACTAGAAGGCTGTTGCAAAATTGCCGTGATCTTCAGGCGCCGAGCAATCGGCCGAGCCGAAGCGGTCGGTCATTCTATTTTTAGAAAAATAAAAAGTACCCGTAACGTGTAAAACATCAAGGATTGGTGAATCCAGTCTATGCTAATGTTCGTGCTGACAATCTGTGCGCATTTCCAGAATGCTTTCCAGAAACAAAAATAGAACTCCTGAAAAAGGCAAGTCGATGAAAAAAATCCCAAAAAGAATCCCGATACTCTTTCTATGTTTGTCTGTATTCTCCATCGCCACGGTCGAGGCGAAAGACCTTCGCACCGATCCTGCGCAACGCAACTATCAAACCACCCGGCAGTTCTACAGCGAATTGATTAGTACCGGCACTCCGCAATTGGCAGAACTCAATATGCTGATGACGATGCTGCCGAAAGGCGGCGATATTCACCATCACTATACTGGCGCACTGTATGCCGAGACGTATCTCGACTGGGTCGACAAACAGGGATTCTGCGTCTACCGCTCGGATGATCCGGCCAACCATCATGAAAAATACCGCATCGACTCCTCCAAGCCAGGCTCCAACGACAAGGATTGCCTGAAAGCGGATGCAATCCGCAATGACACTGCGTTTTATCGCGAGTTGCTGATGCGCTGGTCGGACAAGGATTTCGGCAATCACTTCCATGAACAATCGGCTCCAGATCAACAATTTTTCGACACCTTTGGGTTCTTTTCGCCAGCCACGAGTTACTCGGCCAAAGCCGGGCTGCTCATCCTCAAGCAGCAGGCCAAGGCCGATAACCTGCAATATCTGGAAACCATGCTGAAAGGCGCCCCCAGCGCGGATAATCCGGAGCTCGCTGCCAACATCAATAGCCTGCCGGTCAATGCGGACGATGGCGCCATCCAACTAGCCCTGAAGAGTTACGCTGACTTCCTTCTGCATGACCCGACGGCGCAGCAAAAGGTCACCGATTACAAGAGCAGCCTGGCAGCTTACGCAGCAGGACTCGACGATGCCGACTTCACGCTGCGCTTTCAATCCTACGTGAGCCGCAACAATCCGCCGGGGCAAGTGTTTGCCGGACTGTATTCAGCATTTGCAGCGGCGCATGATAGTAAATTGATTGTCGGCGTGAATATTGTCGGGCCGGAAAACGGTGTGGTGGCAATGCGCGATTACAACCTGCACATGCAAATGTTTCGCTTCCTGAAACAGCGCTTTCCTGATGTGCACCTGTCCATGCATGCCGGCGAACTGACGCTGGGCATGGTGCCGCCGGAGGGGTTGCGCGACCATATCCGCAATGCCGTCGATATCGCCGGTGCCGAACGCATCGGGCATGGCATCGACGTCACCTACGAAAGCAATCCCGATCAATTGCTGGAAGACATGAAGGAACGCCACGTGGCCGTTGAAGTCTGCCTCAGCAGTAATGCCTTCATTTTGGGCGTGGAAGAACAGGCGCATCCGGTCACGGTGTATTTGCGCCATAAGGTGCCATTCGTGATCGCCACCGATGATGCCGGCGTTTCGCGCAGTAACATCAGCGCCGAATACCTACTGTTTGTCAGCCGTTACAAACCATCTTACGACACCCTGAAACAGGTGGTCTACAACAGTATTCGCTATGCCTTCCTTCCTCCCGAAGAAAAGAAATTGCAATTCAAGCAACTTGATCGCCGATTTGCACAATTCGAGGCTGCGACAGCAAAACTAAGCACAGATGCTTTGCGTCCGCCTCGTTGATATAAGAAAAACAATTGTCACAATCGTCCGGAGTTGCCGATTATTTGCATTTCATCGACCTTTGGTTGTGTTGGGCAAGTAATCCGCTGGTATTATTTGTCAGCAATGGACACGCATAGACACGCTTATATCAACCATCGAAGCATTCCGGGATGCACATGCTTAGACTGATAAAAAAGAAAAAGAAAATCGATATTGAGGCGTTTATTGCCGATAGTTTCAAAGGACTGCAACTGGTCACAGAAGAACACCGGAATCGCTGGCAATTAGGGCAGGAAACGGCATGGTCGGTCGATGAAGCCACCGGCAGAATCAGTTTTTCCTTTGGCAACGGCGCAGTCGTCACCGCGCCGGCGCAAGTGGTCGGCACCTATCATCTGATCGACAAGACCTTCACGTGGGGTTGGAAACATCCGAATGTACTGCCGAATTTGCAACGGCACGCCGCACGAGTACGTGATTTCGGTATAGAGTACGGCTCCGAAGAATTAATAACCCAACAAATCCCCTGCACCGAGAAAAGAGCCTGGGAATACACGGCGCTGGCGATGTTGCTGGCGGAAGCAAATGGCGCTTATTGCCTGCAAACGACACCCGAGACATTTGTCTTCATGACATTCGGTGAGGTCGAGCTGAAAAAACGCGCCTAAACTTTGGCGAGTTTTGTCACCTACCGCATTCGAAGTTTCAACAAATACCTCACACAAACCATATTCATTTACCACCTTCATTTGTAATCGCCCGAAAACCAGTCATGTCGATTTCCCGTCAATTCATTCGTTTCGCTGCGGTAGGCGCTTGCGGCACTGCCGTTCAATATGGCGTATTGCAGGTAGGTACCGCAACTTTTGGCCTCCCCGCGGCCGTAGCTTCCGGCATTGGCTACGCCTGCGGATCTATCGTCAATTACCTGCTCAATTACTTCTTTACATTTGAAAGCGGCAAGAGCCACGCGGAAGCGGCTACCAAGTATTTCAGTTTGCTCGGTGTCGGATTCTGTATCAATACTGGTTTAATGGCGATACTGGTGCATCAACTTGGCTGGAATAAGTGGCTGGCGCAATTTCTGACGACCGGCATCGGCCTGGTGTACAACTTTGCCGGCAGTCGTTTATGGGCCTTCAAGGAAGCGCGTCATTAACCGAAAGAAATATCCGGGCAATGCCGGCGGCACGTTCGACGATACAATCGGCGAGAACCTTTGAAATATTTCCATTAATTCCTTGCCCGTACATACCGAATCAGAATATTCTCTGCGTTAATTTACAGAAAGGTGAAGAGAACTCAGTCATGTCACAACATTATTTTGAAACTGTCTATCAAAACCGGCCGATTGAAATACTCATGGGATGGGATAAACCGGCGCAAGGTTATTACATGGTCATTGAATGGTCTGACGAAGATGACGACGACCAAATATACCTCTACACCCATTTGAACGACGAAGATTTGCCGGAACAATACGCAAAAACCGTAGCCCCCTTTATAGGGAGACTAGCGGTACTGGGTATCACGATACCGTCGAGCATGTTGCAAGGTGTGTTGGCGGATGGCGCATCGAACGTTGGCAATCGGACCGAATACCACAATTAAGGTAACACGTTTGGCGTATTTGGCAGGCACAGTAATCGGGCGACAATTAATCGGGCACTATTTGCGTCAATCCGATCGACGCAAATTGCCCGCAAACATTCCACTTCGGTGGTGACCATCTGAAGGAAAGGCTTGTGCCTTTCCTGCACCAGCTTAATTGGATGGTTGAGGAGCGACCTTCTGCCAACCGCCCGCACAACTCTTGATATAAGGATAATATCCTTGAGGGTTCTGGCAGTAATACCAGACATTTGCCGGCGCTTCATTTGCTGAGGGCGGCGGATTCGGCGGATTCATCTCAACATACTCTACCGGCGTGGCTGTTTCCGAATAGAAACTATAAGGCAGCACCGGCACGGCATAGCCGTAATACCACGGGTAGAACCAAGGCCAGCCACCGACGTAAAACCCTGCACCCCAATAATAGCCGTGACCGTGACCCCAGCCTCCATGATGCTGAAAGCTGCGATGCGCGGCAAAATGCGAACTACCATGGCTGGCCCAGGCAACGTTGACCGTCGCGGAACCTACCAACACCATTGCTAGCAAAATTGATTTAAGCAGTTTCATCGCATATTTCGTCAAAGTTGAAACAGAATTCCATTGGGATAAATCCCTCACCCTGATGGTTTAAGTATAGAACAAATTCCAAGAACTGAAATGAGCTGCTACGAAGCCGCCGCAACATTTCCGATGCGCGGCCTCGCGCGATTTGCATCCAAACCAAGCTTGAATCAAGCTTGGTTTGGCGTATCGCGACCGAGTCGACTTAATTACAAGTCAGGCTGACATATGGGAGCGTCCCGGAACCGGTTGGAATAGTCCCAGAGTAATTCGTCAACGACCCGCAGGTTGCGCCGGTCACGCTTTGTATCGCTATGTCGTAAGATGTACCAGCCGCCTGGGGTGGAAAGACGTAAGAAACGGTTGCGGCGGTCGTTCCAGTAACCGTGAAAGGCGTCGAACCCGCATTTGTCAACACCACTGTCGCGCCGTTCGGAAGCCCGGAGACGACAAGCACGATGCTATTGCTGGCCGTGTAATTTGCGTTACAAACCACCGTAATACTATCGACGTTTCCTATGCTTTGTTCGACCGTCCCAAGTCCGCTTTCAACAATGCAGGTTTCGCCAGCCGACTGCCCCGCCAACGTTCCCGAGGTAACGACAGGCTCTGTCAACACGGTAACGTCATAGGTTGAACCCGCCTCAATCTGCGTAGCAAAAGCAAACGTGCCATTACTGGACACGGTCAAATTATCACCGCCATTATCCTGCATTACGAAACTAGAGTTACCGGACAATCCGGTGACCGTCCCACCGATCGTCGCATTGATCGCGCCGCCGCAGCTGGTAAGCAAGAGCGCCGCGGCGCAAGTCAACAATACCTTCATTTTTATGTACTTCATCATGCATCCTAGCTTTGTATAAGGTTAAATCGAAATGCGAAAGCGTCGTGTGTGACTTGTTTCCAGTTCAACGCGGCCAATCCAACGGCCGCGTACACAACAATCCGGCCGTCCCTAATTGCAAGTAAAATCCACAACAATCGGGGTCGAACTTATCACGCCACCGGAAGGTGCCGTGGTTGCAGAACATACCTGAACTGGCAGCGTGTAACCGCTACCCGGTAGAGGTATAGCTACAACCCCCGGCTGAGTAGTGATGGCAACATTGTATAAAGTTCCAATCGGCAGCAAGACCGGGAAATCATTCGTAGCACCGTTGGTAACCGTTAATGTAGAGGTGTTGCTAGCGTCATTTTGTAAAGTCATCGTAAAGGTCACGCTGTTGCCAGCGTTGAGCCCATTGACCACGACGCCAATCGACGTGTTTGCCACGCAGTTGACCGCCACGTCAGTCACGTCGGTACCCGAATAATTGATAATGCCCGAGCCATACACAACCGAACAGGTCTGGCCGGTCGGTTGGGTCGAAACCTCCACGTCATAACCGTCATTGCTTGCAATGGAACCGCTAAACGTGAAACCGCCGTTCGCCGATAAAGTCAGCGGGGTTCCACCATTATTTGTCAGGCTCACTGTCGTGCCTGCTGCCAACCCGGTTACGTTACCGCCGATCGTTGCATTGGCTGAATTGCCACCACCGCAGCCACCCAACATTGCAGCGAAAACTGTGCTGCAAACCACTGCCATTACTCTTGTTCGATTCATAAGTCTTCCTGGATTTTCAATCGGCACCATCAGTTCGTTCGCACGATTCACGGCCGTCTGGATATTCGCGCAAAGCCATTTTGCGACAATTCAGCCGTTCATATGCCTCATCGCCGAAGGCGCAAAATTTGGCAAAGGCTCAAGGATACTATTAAATCAAGCAATTGAAGAATCTTTGTACTGCAAACGACCCGATGCCGCACTCTTTCGCCGCATCCATTGCAAGCTTGTCACTACCTTCGCTCTCTGAATTATTGCAAGATCGCGCAAAAAATGCAGGAAGTAATCGTTACTAAATGTAACGCCGTACCCCGCCATTTTGGCTTGTAAAAATAAAAACATTCTGAAATCGACTAAATAAGATGTAATTTCATCCAACGCAAGGGGCGCTGGATTAATATTCATGTCTTTTAACAACTCTTGATGCAGGGGCCTATGCTTAATTTACCGATCCGTTGGGGCATATTGGGAACCGGTCAAATCGCCCGCGCCTTCGCCGCCGGGCTTAGCGACGTGCCCGGCGCCGAGTTGGCGGCAATCGCATCGCGCAATTGCGATACCGCGCAAGCCTTTGCAGAGGAATTCGGTGCAAACCGCCATTATGGCGACTACCGGTCGCTTGCCTCGGATCCACAAATCGACGTGATCTACGTCGCTACGCCGCACAACCTGCACGCTGAAAATACCATCATGTGCTTGCAGGCAGGAAAAGCCGTGTTATGCGAAAAGCCATTTACGATCAATCGACGCCAAGCCCACGACGTAATCGACGTAGCCAGGCGGAACAAACGCTTTCTGATGGAAGCCATGTGGACACGCTACCTACCGGCGATTCAAGAGGCCAAACGCCTGCTCGATCAGGGCGCCATCGGCGTACCGCAATACATCCAGGCCGACTTCGGATTTGCCGCAGCCGTCAATGCCGATCATCGCCTGCTCAGCAAGCAATTCGGCGGCGGCGCACTGCTCGATATCGGCATCTACCCACTTTCACTTGCAGCCTATTTTCTGGGTGAAATCAGCGAAACGCACGCACAAGCCACGTTAGGCGATACCGGGATCGACCTGCAAACCGCCTTCATCTTGCGGCATCGCGACGGCGGCTTGTCATCGTGCATCTGTTCCATCGTCGCGCCATCACCCGTCGCACTGACGATTTCAGGCAGCGCCGGCATCGTCCAGGTCAACGCACCATTCTTCAAATCGCAATCGCTCACGGTCACCACTCCCGATGGCGTTACGCGCACGATCCAGCTACCCTATCTCGGCAATGGCTACACCCACGAAGCCATCGAAGTCGGCCGCTGCCTGCAGCAAG
>Ga0302315_10003983_pt1 | contig 13070 bp, 11 predicted proteins | sample III_Palsa_N3_1_FD_200532 | JGI IMG/M metagenome (GOLD analysis project Ga0302315, IMG submission 200532) | Peat permafrost microbial communities from Stordalen Mire near Abisko, Sweden - III_Palsa_N3_1 | ecosystem: Environmental > Terrestrial > Soil > Palsa > Peat permafrost | place: Sweden... | reverse complement strand
GCATAATCCTCGTTGTAGATCGACCGCCGGAAGTCCTCGACTCCCCAATCGTCGAATGCATCCGTAAACACAAACCCGCAGCGTCCGCAGCGCCGGTAATACACCGGGCAACCGCTCAAAGCCAGCAGCTTTCCCTTGCCCTCCTCACAGCTCTTGTGAAAATCCACCACCCCCAGCAATCCACTCGCCTCCCCGCACACCTTGCAAGCCACCGGACGCGGATCCACCGTGCGCCGCAATGCACTGGTTTTGATCTTTGATTCGAAATTCGAGCCGTCAAGACCAGGACTCAACCCCTGCCGTTCCTGAGATTCTCGAAGTTTCCCGACCTGCTTCTCTCCATCCACGACCACCATCATCCCCACCCACTCTTCTGAATTTCCTCCCGTAGCGCTGCCCCAACCCGCTCCACCACACTCTCCCAGTCGCCAGGCCTTGGCTGTCGAAATAAACGCATCGTCGGATACCACGGACAATCCTCCCGCTCCAATCCCCACCGCCAGTCCGGCGAAAACGGCAACAACGTCCACACCGGCTTGCCCAACGCCCCAGCCAGATGCACCACCGCTGTATCCACTCCAATCACCAGGTCCAACCGCTCAATCAATGCAGCCGTGTCAGCCATATCCTCAATCGCGTCACTGAGGTCTATCAGACGCGGCTCCGGCATTTGCAAGTCCGCCCTCGCCCTCCCCAACTGCAGCGAATAGAACCGCACCCCCTGCGTCTCAACTCCCAACAGCGGATTGAACTGGGAAAGGGGAATCGACCGAAACCGGTCCCGTACATGCATTGGATTCCCAGCCCAAACCAGGCCGACCCGCAGACCAGTACTCGTCCTTAGGGCCGCGTCCGCTTTCCGTCCTGCAGCCTCCGGCACTTTGAGATACGGGACAGATGGAGCAAGGCCCACACTCCCCGCAGCCGTCTCCCACGGGGCCCGCGACCCTCCCAGCACCCATGGCAAACTCATCAACGAGCAATGCCATGCAAAGCTTGGCGGCAATTCTCCAGCCCTCACCACCACGCGAATCCCCGGCAACTCTCCCGCCAGACGCAGCAAAGGTTCCTGCACCTCGAGAATCACATCGCCCGCAAAAACATCTCGGACCTGCGGCAGATAGCGCAGAAATTGCACCGTATCACCCAGCCCCTGCTCCCCATACAGCAGAAGCGAATCAGCCGCGCCGGAGCTGACTCCAAAGCTGGCTCCAACAATGAGCCCGGACTCGCCACCCCACTCTCTCCCACCCGGCTTTCGGGCGCCATGCACTTGCTTGCGCACCTCAAAGTTTCGGAGCCCATGCTCAAAATCGCTAAGCAGCAGTTGCAACTGTGCCCGCGCCAGCCCTATGCGGCTGTCGCCCGGAGAGATCGCCAATGCCCGCCCAAAGCTGTCCATAGCCGCCGTCCAGCGACCCAACCCCAGCTGCGCCAGCCCCAGATTCCCATACGTCTCAGCGTTTCCCGGATTCAGCCTGAGTGCCCGCTCATGACATGCAAACGCCTCCTCCATACGGCCCGCAGCCTGCAACACGTTTCCTAGATTGTCCTGCACCTGCGCCGAATCCGGCATCAGGAGCGCCGCCCTTCGCAGCTTTGCTTCCGCCTCATCCAGGCGTCGAAGCGATTGCAGCGCCATCCCCAGGTTGCTCAGCGTCGGGGCATGATCTGGCCGCAACTGGTCTGCACGTTCATACTCCCCAACCGCCTCTTCGAATCGCCCTTGGATCTGCAGCACATTGCCCAGGTTCGATCGATACGTAGCTTGGTCCGTATCGATTTCGATCGCAGCTTGCATCCGTTTCGCCGCACTCCGCAAATCTCCCATCTGCTGCGCCACGAGCCCCAACAGATGCAGCGCCGCGGCGTTCCGGGTATCCGTCGTTAGAACCCATCGGTATAACCGTTCTGCCTCGGAGACCCTCCCCGCACGGTGAAGCTCAATCCCCTCCGACAGCGCATCCTGCACCGTCCGCGCACCTTCGATAGGAAGAGAGGAAATCGCCATGGCCGACCAGGATCCAGGCAATTCCAGCCCCGGAAGTAGGGAAGAAATCTCAGGAGAAACTCAGAAGAGAACGGGTTCTGTTGAAATCCCCACAAGAGCTGTCATCCTGAGCGGAGTTTGGCGCGTTCTTGGCGCCAAGCGTGGTCGATGGACCCGCAGTTTCTCTGCGGAGTCAGACAAGATCGCTAGCTGCAAATCTCGTTCGCCAGGAGAGCAGCAAAAAGGGCCGCCGAGTTCCGGCAGCCCTTACGCATTTCGAATCCTTAAGTCTTTCGAATCCTGGCATTTCGAGTCCAGGCATTTCGAGTCCAGGCATTTCGAGTCCAGGCATTTCGAGTCCAGGCCTGGAGCCCTACCACTGCCCCCACGCCCGGGTAAAGTAATCCGCAAGCGACATCCCCACCAGAATCAGAAAGGTAAACACGCCGGCCCCCACCGTAAGCTTCATCAGCTTGGAGCTGTACTTGATGTGCATGAAGAACAGCACCACCAGCGTCGCCTTCACGCACGCGATAAAGATTGCAACCACCGGGTTCCACGGCCCCATTTCCAGATAGGAGGCGCCAATCGTCAGCCCCGTGCCAACCAGCAAGGCCAGAAAGATGATGAAATACACCATCGGGCTGACAATATGCTGCTCGCTCTCCGGATGACCTGCATTTACATCATGGTCTTCATAGTGTTCAGGCATAACTCAAATCCCCTTCAAATGGTCGCGCTCACTGGTGCCGGCTGATGAGATACAGCAGTGGAAACAGAAAGATCCACACGATATCGACAAAGTGCCAGTAAAGGCCGAAGTTCTCGACGAATGCAATGTGGCCATTCATATAGCCGCCGCGCCACGCCTTGAACAGCATCCCGCTCAACAACGCAATGCCGATAATCATGTGCAGCGCGTGCATGCCGGTCATGGCGAAGTAGAGCGAAAAATAAACCTCGGTCTTCGCCGCCATGTCGGGAGCCAACGGCTTCTCTCCCGCCTTCAACGCCTCTTCATTCGGATGGACAAATCCCTCCGCGCTGAAGGTGGTTCCGGGAATGTGATGCAGCACATACTTCTCGTGGTACTCATCCGCCTTGATCCCCAGGAAGCCCAGGCCCAGGATGAGTGTCGCAATCAGTGACCAGACGAGACCCTTGTGCCGCTTGGTCTCCGCGCACCAGACGCCCATCGCCATCGTAAAGCTCGACGTAATCAGGACGAGGGTGTTCAAACTGCCTTCAACAATGTTCAGCGTATGCGAAGCCGCCACAAACGCCGGGTAATACCAGTTGCGGTAGATCAAATAGGCGGTAAACAGTCCGCCAAAGAACATGATTTCCGTCAGCAGGAAGAGCCACATCCCAAAGCTCACCGTCTCGTTCTGCTGCTCCATCGAGACAAAATGATGGCGCTGGTACGACGGATGCTCGTGATGTCCCGCCTCAGCGGTTGTTGCAACCGCGTGGCTATCCGACATGCGTCACCTCATGCTCTTTCTGGCGTTCCAGCCACTCATAGTCATACACATCCTGCGTCACGACCGGAATCGTCGTAAAGTTCTCCGTCAGCGGTGGCGACTGGATCTGCCACTCAAGCCCCGTAGCCTGCCACGGATTGTTGCCTGCAATCTCGCCATACTTCAGCGACCAGAGCAGGTAGATAATCGGCAGCAGATACCCCACGCCAAGGATCGAGGCGCCCGCGGTAGAAAACACATTCAGCACCTGGAACTCCGGAGGATACGCCGCATACCGCCTCGGCATACCCAGCATGCCCAGCAGGAACTGCGGGAAGAAGGTGAAGTTGAAGCCGATAAACGTGACCACCGCGGCAAGCTGCGAAATCTTCTCCGGATACATCCGGCCCGTCATCTTCGGCCACCAGAAATGCACGCCCGAGAGGAAGGCCATCAGCATGCCGCCCACCATCACAAAGTGGAAGTGCGCCACGATGAAGTACGTCTCGGTCAGATGAATGTCCGTACCTGCAGAGCCGAGGAAGACGCCTGTGAGGCCGCCAATCGTAAACAGCCCCATGAAGCCGAAGGCGTAAAGCATCGGCGTCTCAAAGGTGATCGACCCCTTGTACAGCGTGAACGCCCAGTTGAAGATCTTGATCGCCGAGGGCACTGCCACCAGCATGGTCAAGAGCGAGAAGACCAGCACGGCGTAATTGGAGACGCCCATGATGAACATGTGATGCGCCCACACAAAGAAGCCAAACACCGCGATTGCCACCGAGCTGAAGGCAACTGCCGTGTATCCAAACACGCGCTTCCTGGCGAAGGTCGAGATCACCTCGCTGATCACGCCCATCCCCGGCAGAATCATGATGTACACCGCTGGATGGGAGTAGAACCAGAACAGATGCTGGAAGAGAATCGGATCGCCGCCCTTGGTCGGGTCGAAGACCCCGATGCCGATCGTCCTCTCCAGCACCACCAGCACCAGCGTGATTGCCAGCACCGGCGTGCCCAGCACCATCAGAATCGAAGCCGCATAGTGAGCCCAGCAGAACAGCGGCAGCTTGAACCAGGTCATGCCCGGCGCACGCATCCGGTGAATCGTGACGATGAAGTTCAGTCCGGTAAAGATGGAGCTGAATCCCGCCACGAAGATCGCCAATCCAGTCGTGATCACATTGGTGTTCGAGAAGTGCGTCGACATCGGCGTCGTAAATGTCCAGCCCGTGTCTACACCGCCCGTGATCATGGCTCCCAGCGTCAGCGCCCCGCCCACCAGGTAGAGGTACCAGCTCAGCAGGTTGATCTTCGGGAAGGCCAGATCCTTGGCCCCGATCATGATGGGAATCAGAAAGTTCCCCAGCGTCGCTGGCACCGAAGGCACGAGGAACAGGAAGATCATCACCACTCCATGCATGGTGAAGATCTTGTTGTACGTGTCCGCCGCCATCAGGTCCGACTGCGGTGTCAACAGCTCCAGCCGGATCAACCCCGCCAGTGCGCCGCCGATAAAGAAGAAAAACGTGATCGAGATCAGGTAGAGCATCGCGATCCGCTTATGGTCTCCCGTCAGCAGCCAGCTCAGGATCCCGTTTTCGTTCGTGATGTAATTGCGCTTCGGTACCCGCGCCGTTGTCTGATCGGGAAGACTCACAATGGTACTCATGGCTTTGATACCCCCTGCGCGCCGGCTCCCTTAGCGGGTGCCTTGTCGGGCTGTTCCGGCAGAAGCGTGTTTGTATTCAGCGTCTGCTGCACCCGGTAATTCGAGCTCAGATTCTTGATGTATTCCACCAGCGAGATCAAACCTTCCTCGCTGACCTGTCCTTGGTACGTCGGCATGATTGGCGCGTACCCCTGCGTGATGTGTGCCGACGGATTCAGAATAGCCTGTCTTAGATACGCTTCATCCACCAGCACCGGCTGTCCCGTTGACAACGTCAATTTCGACCCATACACGTCCGCCAGGCTCGGCCCCCGCGAGTCCGGCTGCCCGTTGTGGCAGGCATTGCAGCTCAGGCTGGCAAACAACCGCTCGCCATTCTGCGCCAGCGAAACGCCGCTCGTCGAATCGGCCAGCCACTTCTTATAGTTATCCGGCGTCAGCACATCCACTTCGCCGATCATCCCCGAATGCTGCGTCCCGCAATACTGCGTGCAGAACAGGTGATAGGTTCCGACCTGCGTAGCCTCGAACCAAACCGTCGTGTACCGCCCGGGAATCGCCTCGCGCTTCACCCGGAAAGCCGGAATCGAGAAGCTGTGGAATACATCCTGAGAAATCAGCGTCAACTGGATCGGCTGGTTGATCGGCACATGCAGCGAGTTGATCTCATGCTGTCCGCCCGGATGCTCCGCCTTCCACATCCACTGCTTGCCCACCACGTAAATGTTCATCGCATTCGGTGGAGGCGTGTAGATGCGGAAGTACAGCACCGAACCCCAGACAAACATCACCAGAAACAGGCCGAGCGGGATGATCGTCCACGTAGCCTCCAGCAGCGTCGAGCCCTCGATCTGCGTCGCCACCGGGTTCCGGCTGCGGCGATAGAGGATCGAAAAGCCCGTCACCAGCAAGCCGACCAGCACCAGGCCGACCAGGCTCACCAGTGTCATGAACACCAGCAGCGCGTCCACCTGCGGCGCAATCCGCGATGCTTCCGGCGGAATGATCGCGAAGTTGACCATCCACTTGACTAGAAATTGCCACAGTACTGGACTTAGTCCCATAATCCGTTATCCGTTCACCTTTTTTACGGTCGCTCCGTTGTTCGGGGTCCCGTTCGCGTGAATTGCAGGTTGCCGGGCGTCTTTACGAAACATCACCAGCATGAATCCGCCCAACCCAAGCACCATCACCAAACCACCCAGCTGCATCACGCGCGCCACCACCAGACTGTGCGTGTTCGTCGCCGGGTCGTAGTGATAGCAATAAGTCAAAATGTTGTCGACAGGCGTACCAATCTTGTTCGACGAAGCTTCCACCAGCCCCAGCCGCAGATCCTTCGGCGAATACTCCACGCCCATGTAGTACTGCGCCAGCTTGCCCTGCGGCGTCACAATCTGGATCGAGCTGGCATGCGCAAACTGGTTCAGCTTTCCGTCCGGCCCCGGAATCTTCGTATACCCAAATCCCACCGTCTTGGTCAGGGCGTCAATCTCCGCTTGTTTCCCCGTCAGGAAATGCCATCCATACGCGGTCTCAGGCTGCCCATACCGCTTCACATAGCCTTGTTTCTTGGCCGCCGCCAGATCCGGCCCCTCGGTAGGATCGATGCTCACGACAATCACATCGAAATCCTTGCCCGGCTTCACATCCACCATGCGCAGCGCAGATGTAAGACCGTTCAACTCTTCCGAACACAGCATCGGGCACTGGTAGTAGACCAAGGCCAGAATCGCCGGATGCTTGCCGAAATAGCTTCCCAGCTGCACCTGTTTGCCCGCGTCATCCACAAAGTTCAGCCCGAGTGGAAGCTGAGCATTCAGGTTCTGCGAGATCCCCACCTTATCCAGAATCGATGGCGGACGATCGTTCTCCGGCCCAACTTGCTTGTCTCCTGGCTGCGAAACCTGCGCGACAAGCCCGCAAGCTGAAACCAACCCTGCGCACAGGAAGGCCACGCCGCGCAGCAAGCGCGGCGGGCGCATCGTTCCTAGTTCACGTGCCCGAATTGTCTTCCAGCTCTTCACCACAGGACTCCAAAATCTCAGAAACTACTTGCTGCTGCCGCTCGCCTGTTCATACTGCACCAGGCCATGTTTCTCAATCTGCTCCTGCTCATACCCGGTGCGTGCAAACCCATCGGTCAAAGGAGCATTCACCACATGCTGCGTATCCTCCGCCAGCAGTGGCGCCTGCGTTGCAGCCGGAGCTACCGGCAAACCGCGCTCGGCAATCAGTTCCATCGCCCGCTCAATCGGAATCCGCACCGTACCCTTGCTCTCGTCGACCCAGCTGTAGTTCTCCAGCAGCAGGTCTTCCTTGGCGTGCATATCAGTGATTTCCTGGTACCCATCGTCTGTCTGCAGCCGCGGCGTCGGGAAGCGGCCGGCCAGCTGTGCGAACTGCCGCTGCAGCTCCGGCGAACTCGCCAGGTTGCCCAGCTTGCGTACATCCACCGGATGGTTCCAGTGCGTCGTCGGCCCATCCGCCTTGGCCATCTGCGAATCGATCACCTTGCCGATGCCGATGCACAAGATCGCGGTCACGGTAACGAAAATCGCCAGCGCGGTCAGGAAGACCACCACACCCGAGACCTTGACGTCGGTCCCTTCATATCCCAGCTTGGTGTCGACCGTAGTTTCCTTCGGCTCGTGGTACTCAAATGCATCAGGCATGGGCATGCTCCGGTTCCAGAATCTCCGCCAGATGCGGGTCGTTGGTCTGCACCAGCGGACGAGACTTCAGTTGCGTGCAGTAGTAAGCCACCCACAGCGCGGTCATCGCCACCGGCACTGCGATGTACTCAAGAATTCCCCAGCTGAAGTGCAGGTTCCGCGCAGCATCCTTGAAGTTCGGCTCAACCAGCCAGAACAGATCGAAGGCCTTGGCGAAGATCATCCACTGCGCCGCGCGAACCAGCCGTTTCTTGTTCCGCTTCAGATCCCGCGACAGCAGCAGCGAGAAGGGAACCAGCCAATGGAACATGAAGTCCAGCGTGCAGATAATGCCCCAGTGCCCGTTGATGCGATCCATGTACCAGTTGATCTCTTCCGGCAGGTTCCCCGACCAGATGATCAGGAACTGCGAGAAGGCCAGGTACATATTCAACATCACAAACGCAAAGGTGAACTTGCCCAGATCGTATTGCTCCGTCCCGCGCAGAATTGTCTTGTACGGCTCTGCCTTCGAGAGCGAAATGGAAGTAATCAGCGCCAGCGCCAGCACCTGGTAGCCTTGTCCAACCAGGAACAGCAGCCCGTAGATCGATGAGTACCAGGTCACGTCCATCGACATCACCCAGTAGATGACCATCGCCGACATCGTCAGCGCATAGACCACAATCCCGAATCCCGAAATGTTTTCGAACTTCTTGATCCAATAAGGCGTATTGGCCAGCGTATCTCGCTCGCGCGCCAGGCTCATCGTGTTCAGCCGCCAGGTGTAGAAACCCCAGATGGCGAAGCAGATCAGCCCGACGATCCAATATGTGGTCACGTTGAGCATTGGGCGCTTCCACTCGATCGCATGGCGGATTGCCAGTACCTGCTCGTGAGAAAGCAGGCCTTTTGAGACATCTTCATCCACCAGGCCGGGGTTGGCCCACATATAGAGCCGCTTCATCATGAAGCCCAGTGCGACCCAGTAAACGACGATCAATGGAAGCGTCCGAGTCATTGCTTCGAGCGGTCGCCGCAACAGCAAACCCCACTTGCCGCCCGTGACGTACTGCAGCATCAGCAGCGTCAACCCGCCGCAGCAGAATCCGAAGTTCAGCACCAGCCCGACTACCCAGGCGCGGCAGAAGTGATCCCAACCGGCCTGGCCATCCAGGAAGGCCAGCACCACTGCCGTCACCGTAAACAGGACCGCGATCATCAACGCCCGCGCTCGCCATGCGTTCACAAACGCCGGTGCGCTCAGATCTGCGGGAAGTACCTTTGCGTGAGAAACGTGTGCCATCTGGTTTCCCGCTCCTTAGTTCCCCGCCTTGGGCGCCGCTGGCGCTTGAGACGGTTTGGTAGTTTTACCCGCAGGCTCTGCCGAATGCGGAATGAATACTTTGGGATCGATCGGGTATCCGGGCGCCATCCCGGGCGTACCTTCCCCGGCAACCGGTGGATAGGCCTCGATGGCCGTAGTCGGCAGTTCCCAGGGCTTGGTGAATCCTTCCGGCAATCCCTTGCTCGCTGCGATGTCGGTGAGCTTCTCCACCTTCGCTCCGGACGCAACATCCTTCTCCGTCGCATTCTGGCTCAGCTGCAAAGCGCGAATGTATGCCGCAACCGCCCAGCGCTCTTCCGGCGTCAGCTGTGCGGAGTAGTCCGGCATCGCCCCATAGCCATGAGTCATGACGTAGAAGTAGTGGCTCAGCGGTTGTGCGCGCCGCACTTGGTCGTTCAAATTGCCGGCCGGCTTATACCCGCGTTGCACAATCGCCCCAAGGCCGTTGCCCACCCGCGAATGGCATGGTGTGCAGTAGACATTGAACCGCTCCTGGCCCTTTTCGAGAACAGTCAGCGTCGCCGGAAAGGGAAGCAGATCCTTCTCCTCGCGATAGCCATTCGCCGCTGGAACCGTGCCCGTATAGAAGTAGCTGTCTTCATTGAGCTGCCCGCGCGCCACGGTGTTTTCAATCTGCGGCCGCGCCGAGCGATGATCCGCAAAAACCACCGACTCCCGCTGCGGAATGATCTTCGGCTGGTTTTGCATATCCTGCCGGCAACCAGCTAACCCAAGTGTCGTCACCGCCGAAAATACCAACGTTGTCATCCTGAGCGAAGCGAAGGATCTGCTTGTCGGGCCGTTAACTCTGAGAGGTGCCTGCATCAAAACTCCACCTCCACCACAGAAACCGGCCCCTGCGCTTCCAGAAACGCGCGCGTCTCCGTCACATCAAACTTGGGATCGGTCGACTCCAGGCAAAGGAAAAACTTGTCATCGGTTGCCCCGGTCCGAAAATTAGGAGCATTGAAAAGCGGATGATACAAACTCGGCAATCCATTCAGCGCCAACATGCCAAAGCACGCCGACAGTCCCGAAAAGAGAATCGTCCACTCATACGCCGGGATGATAAACGCCGGCCACGAATACGTTGGTCTGCCCGCGATGTTCAACGGATACGCCAGCGTCGAGATCCAAGTCTCCAGCGAAAACATCGCGCACAACCCCATCAGTCCGCCCACCAGCGTAATCAGTGAGACCTTGTTCTTATGGAAGCCGATCGCTTCCGCGGCCTCTTCCACCGGGTAGGGCGTGTAGCAATCCATCCGCCGCCAACCGGCGTTGTATGCGGCCTGCGCCGCGCGCACCAGGTCTGAAGGCGTATCGAATTCGGCAATCATGCCGTAAATTCCTTCCACTGCAACAGGCATCAGTCACCAGCCCCGGCTGTCGTCTCGGCTTTGGGAGTGATTTTGGCCGAAGGCAGCATCATCTTGATTTCGTTCATGGGAATCATGGGCAGGAAGCGCACGAACAACAGGAAGAGCGTCGTGAACAGCCCCAGGGTTCCAACATAGGTTGCATAATCCCACTTCGTCGCGCGGTATGTGCCCCACGAAGAAGGCAGAAAGTCGCGATACAAACTCGTCACAACAATCACAAACCGCTCGAACCACATGCCCGTGTTCACAATGATCGAGATCAGGAACATGAAGCCTATATTGGTGCGAAGTTTGCGAAACCAAAGCGTGGTCAGCGGAAATGCGATATTGCAGAAGATCAGAACCCAGTAGGACCAGCCCATCGGCCCAAACATGCGGTTCCACATCATAAAGAATTCCCAGTGCGAGGCCGAGTACCAGCTCATGAAGACTTCCATGCCGTACCCGTAGGCCACGATGCCGCCCGTGCCCAGCATCACCTTGCCCATGTTGTCGATGTGGCGCTCAGTGACCAGGTTCTCCAGGTGATAGAAATGGCGCAGCGGAATCGCCAGCGTCAGCACCATCGCAAAGCCCGAATAAATCGCGCCGGCGACGAAGTAGGGTGGGAAGATCGTCGTATGCCAGCCCGGCAACACCGCCACGGCGAAGTCGAAGCTGATGACCGTGTGTACCGAGAGCACCAGCGGTGTCGCCAGGCCTGCCAGCAGCAGCGAAGCCGTCTCATACCGCATCCAGTGCTTCACGGAGCCGCGCCAGCCGAGCGAAGCCAGCCCGTAGATGTACTGGGCAAACTTCGAGTGAGCCCGGTCCCGCAGCGTGCCGAAGTCGGGAATCATGCCCATGTACCAGAACACAACCGAGATCGTCGCGTATGTCGAAACCGCAAACACGTCCCACAGCAGCGGCGACCGGAATTGCGGCCACACATTCATCGTCAGCGGCAGCGGGAACAGCCAGTACCCCAGCCACGGCCGTCCTACGTGAATCAGCGGGAACATGCCCGCGCAGACCACGGCAAAGATGGTCATGGCTTCCGCAAACCGGTTAATCGAGTTGCGCCATCCCTGCTTGAAGAGCAGCAGAATCGCCGAGATCAGCGTGCCTGCGTGGCCGATGCCGATCCACCAGACGAAGTTGATGATGGCAAAGCCCCAGGCCACCGGCTGCGTGATCGCCCAGATTCCCGTGCCCTTCAGGAACAGCCAGGTCACCGCCACCAGCAGCAGCGTTGCCACCGAGCCGGCAACCGCCAGGAATGCCAGCCATCCCAGCGACAGCTTGGGCGTCAGCACAATGTCCGCGATCTTCGCCGTCACCGACTTGAAGGTTTGTCCCGGTCCAATGACCCGGAACTCCCCCGTCAACGGATCGATCATCGGATCGTGAGTTCGAATGTCCTTTGTTGCCATCGCCAGTTCAGCCTCTTAAATGTGCGCTTTTCCTGTTCTGTTCTTCCTTAACCGATGTGGGTGCCCCACCCTTGTCCCTCTGTTGGACAAGGGTGGGATCAACCGATCTCTAACCGGCGGCGTGTTCCACCGGCGCTTCCGCAAGCTCAGGGTTCGGATTCGTAACCGCCGCCAGATACTGCGTCCGCGGCCTCGTATTCAGATCCGCCAGCACCGAGTAGCTCCGCTCATTGCTTCTCAGCTTCGCCACCTTGCTGGACTTGTCATTGATATTGCCAAAGGTGATCGCACTCGCCGGGCAAGCCTGCTGGCAGGCGGTAACGATCTCGCCATCCCGCACCGCGCGGTTTTCCTTGTCCGCCTCGATCTTCGCTTCCGAGATGCGCTGCACGCAGTAGCTGCACTTCTCCATCACGCCGCGCGACCGAACCGAAACATCCGGATTCCGCATCAGCTTCAGGCTCTCCGTCTCGTAGTCCGAGAACAGCAGGAAGTTGAAGCGCCGCACCTTGTACGGGCAGTTGTTGGAGCAATACCTCGTGCCCACGCAGCGGTTGTACACCATCGAGTTCAACCCCTCCGGCGTATGCACCGTAGCACCCACCGGGCAGACCTGCTCGCAGGGAGCGTTCTCGCAATGCTGGCACATCATCGGCTGGAAATGCGCCCGCGGGGCCGCCAGATCGCCCTCGAAGTAGGTGTCAATGCGGAGCCACTGCATATTGCGGCCGATCCTCACCTGCTGCTTGCCCACCACCGCGATATTGTTCTCCGCGTAGCAGCTCACGATGCAGGCATTGCAGCCCGTGCAACTGTTCAGATCGACGGACATGCCCCAGGCATTGTCCTTGTACTCCCAGTTCGGGAACAGCGAAGTCTCGGGGTGCGAAACCGGATGCTCTTCGTCGTCCGTGTTGGCAAAATTGGGATTGGCCTTCCACTCCTCGAGCGTCGCCGCGCGAATGACGCCGCGCTCTTCCGCCTCATTCCACTCCAGCGAGTAGTTGCCGTCGCCCTTGCCGCCGGCCTGCTTGGATCGATGATCCTGATAGTGGCTCTTGGTGATCGCAATGCCCCACTTGCCGTCTGTTTTGGCAATCGAGCCAGTGGTATAAAACGGCGCATCTGAGCTGCGGATCGAATACGCGC
>Ga0302315_10003982_pt1 | contig 13072 bp, 11 predicted proteins | sample III_Palsa_N3_1_FD_200532 | JGI IMG/M metagenome (GOLD analysis project Ga0302315, IMG submission 200532) | Peat permafrost microbial communities from Stordalen Mire near Abisko, Sweden - III_Palsa_N3_1 | ecosystem: Environmental > Terrestrial > Soil > Palsa > Peat permafrost | place: Sweden... | reverse complement strand
GTCTTTCGGCAGTCGCAGTGATTCACGCAATTTTTCCATTGTTTCGGGAACAAACGGATAAAGCATGATCATGAGATTTTTCAGAACGTAGAAGCTCGAATAGAGGGCGTTGCGGCGGCTCTCTTCGGGCTGGCGATCGTCGTGAGGCTTAAACTGCGTGAAGATGCTGTTAATCTGACGAGCGTAGTTCTCCACTGCATAAAGAAGTGTCGAGTACTCGGCCTTGTCCATCGAACGAAGATAACGTTTGATCGTCTGAGCGGTCTCAGTGACGACTTTCTCAAGCAGAACACCTTCGGGAACCACTCCATCAAACTTCGAATGACAAGCCGAGATCGGCTTTTCAAACGATGCGTTCATCGGACCGGCCAAAAATTTATTACGCTCATCGAGGGTCGCAAAGTCAAAGTTCGAAGACTTTTCAGGCAAGCTCAAGAGCGCCAAGAAATAACGAACCTGATCAGCCGTATAACCTTTTTCGTCTAAGAGTTGATCTCCCGTAAAGAAGTTCCCTTTGGACTTACTCATCTTCTCGCCACCCACCATGAGATGGAACACGCTGAAAATTTCAGTCATCTGGTAATCGCCGGCTTCAGGTTGCTTCGTAATATCTTTCTGCGAGCCGACCCACAGCGCACCTTGCATCAATACGTAGAAGAAAACATTGTCCTGTCCCAAGAACTGAGAAATGCGGGTCTCGGGGTCCTTCCAAAACTCATTGATCAGTGAGGCGTTCTTCCCCTTCTCTTTTAAAGCAACTTGCGAGAAAGAGATCGGTGCGATCAAAGAATCTGGCCAGACGTAAAGAGACTTTCCTGCCATCTCGGGATCAAGATCCACGGGCATTGGAATTCCCCAGGTCACGTCACGACTGATCGGACGATGAGCCCAACCGTCGATCAACGCACTCGGGATTCCGTTTGCCTCGAGGTCAGCTTTTCCTTTGATGAGATCTTCTTTTGTTTCAAAAGTGCAGGCGACTTTCTTTCCTGCTGCATATTTACTTTTATGTTTGGGAAGTGTCTCTTTAATTTCTTTGTACTTTGGCTCGTGGATATTGTCGAAGCTCAGCGCCGGAAGAACCGTGTTGATCACTTCATTGTAAACGCCGGTGCGCCATTTCTTTTCTTTGCTCTGAATCCAAGTGCGAAGGACTTCAGAAACCTTCCACATGTCGAGCCACCAATGAACAGTGTCTCGCAACACAGGAGTTCCATCACTCATGCCGCTTCGAGGATTGATCAGTTCCACCGGATCGTAATGGGTTCCACACTTTTCGCACTCTTCGCTGTAAGCGGCTTCGTTATCGCATTTTGGGTTCGGACATTTGCCGGTCACAAAACGATCTTGAAGAAAGCGCTCGATCTTCGGGTCATACCACTGGCGACTCGTGCGCTTTTCGAGCATCCCATTTTTATAAAGTTTACGGATAAAGTCTTGTGCGTTTTCTTTGTGGATTGGAAAACACTCGGGGCTCGACGTTCCCGTGTAGACATCCAGCCCGATCGAATAGCGCTTCATCGTCTTGCGCTGTGTTTCGTGAATGGAATCGATAAATTCTCGAACAGGCTTTCCAGCCTTCAAAGCCGCGAGTTCACTTGTTGAACCATGATCATCGGTTCCGCAAACGTAGAGAACGTTTTCGGCGCCGATCAACATCTTCATCCAGCGCGCATAAATATCAGCAGGGACGTGAGCTCCGGCGAGATGTCCGAGATGCACTGGACCGTTCGCATAGGGCATCCCCGCAGTGACCACCGCCTTCTTAGGTCTGACGATCTGCTGCTTCATCGCTTCGATGTCTAAAGGGTTGCCAGGAGCATGTGCCGGATTACTAGACGAATTGCCAGGAGGACGCGAGTTCATCCACTATTTATAGCTTCTATAGAGCGCTAAGACAAGAAAGTCGCATTGGGTCATTACCTGATTAAATCGAAAATAAAACGGTGATCGGTACGAAATCTGCGAGTATCCAGAAGTGGCCAGCCCTTTTCTTACTCCCTTCTGCAGTTCTTTCCTTCTCGCGACCGCCAGCGAGTTTGGGGACAAGACGCAACTGCTCTCTGCCTCGCTCAATTTGAGGTATGGCAAGCCTTGGCAAATTTTGATTGCCGCAACCCTGGCTTCTGCCGCAAACCATCTTGTGGTTGCCATGCTTGGACAGTGGATCGGGCCCTTCCTGGGAAGTCGAGTCGTCGCGATGGTGATGATGGTGGTTTTTGTGGGCCTTGCTGGGATCACACTCTTTGCGCCAGAACCCCAAATAAATTTGAAATCCAAGTCACATCAGTTCTCGAGCCTCTATTCTTTTTGGGGAGTCTTTCTGATCATTCTCCTCGTCGAAATGGGCGATAAAAGCCAACTCGTAACCGCTGCTTTGGCTGCCCGATACAATTCGACCTATGCCGTAGCGTTAGGCAGCTCGTTGGGAACAATCTTGCCGGATGCCGCCGCGATCTTTTTGGCCCAAAAGATGGGAAGCGCGATGCAATGGAAGCAGCTGCGCTTCATCTCCGCTGGAGCATTTCTCGTTTCTGCGGTGCTCTTAGCTTTTTAAAGGAATAAATCATGAATTCATGGAACGCAGGCAGCGCCAAAAAATCAATCCTAGACTACGTCGAGAAAGTGACCCAACCGGGCAGCTCGTCCTTCATCAATCCCGAAGATCGAATTGCGGTTTTCGACAACGACGGAACGTTATGGGAGGAAAAGCCTTTCTACGCTCAAGTCGCGTTTGCTTTTGAAAAAGTCAAAGAGCTTGCGCCACAACATCCCGAATGGAAGGCGACTCAACCTTTCAAAGCAGTTCTCGAGAATGACTTTCCATTTCTCGCACAACTCCAACTCCCCGATGCCGTTAAGATCCTCGCTGTCACTCACGCCGGAATGACAAACTCCGAATTTCAGAGACAAGTCGACGAATGGCTGAAGACCGCGCGAAATCAAAAATTCGGAGTACACCATACCGACCTCGCCTATAAACCCATGCTTGAACTGCTTCAGTATCTTCGAGCCAATGAGTTCAAGACTTACATCGTCACCGGTGGTGGCGTAGAATTCGTTCAACAGTTCTCTAGAGAGGTTTACGGAATTCCACCCGAGCAAGTGATCGGAAGTGCAGTCGTGATGAATTTCATCGAGAAAGACGGAGGGTACGATTTCATGCGACTTCCAAACATCGTACAGCCCATCGACGACGGTGCGGGCAAACCGGTGAACATTCAGCGTGCACTCGGACGTCCACCTGTCATCGCGGTGGGAAACTCCGATGGGGATTTGCAGATGCTTCAATTTTCCGAGGCGAGCCCTCACCCGTCTTTACAGATTTTAATTCATCACGACGATGCCACGCGTGAAGTGGTTTATGACAAAGGCGCCGAGAAGATTTTAATGGAAGCGAGAAATAAGCACTGGACGATTGTCAGTATGAAAGATGATTTTCAGGAAATTTTTTCGAAAGCAGCCTAATATGTTGCTCTGGTCTCTGTCGGGCCAGACGACGTAGGAGGACTTCATGCATTTCTCGGCTTGGGTAGTAATCGCGTTGATCGTTTCTGGCTCATTTGCGGGCCTTTTAGGCGCGTTAGTAGGTATTGGTGGCGGGTTGATCGTCGTTCCTGTTCTCGTCTTGGGTTTCGGAGTGGATATTAAAATCGCGATCGCCTCTTCTTTAGTGGCCGTCGTCGCATCATCTACTGCTGCAGGAAGTGTCTATGTCGGCAAGGGTCTCGCCAATATGAGACTCGGGATGACCCTGGAAATTGCGACAACTCTCGGGGGAATCAGCGGCGGTCTCTTAGCGGTTTTGATTCCCGCCAAAGTCATTTCTGGATTATTCGCCGCGCTGATGGTCGTCACTTCGACTCTCATTGTCCGATCCAAGGAGCTGCCGAAAAGAGCGCCGCCTAGTTCGGGTGAAAACGCAAATTCGGTCGACGGTCAAGAAACCGTAGGTCAACTCTCAGGCTCTTACTACGATCCCTACCACAAAGAACTGATTCACTATCAAGCGGAACGACTCGCACTCGGCTCTGCTGTTTCCTTCGTTGCCGGCATTATGTCCGGACTTTTAGGTGTCGGCGGCGGATTTATAAAAGTTCCCGCGATGACTCTTGGCATGAAGGTCCCGATGAAAGTTGCCGCAGCGACGTCCAATTTCATGATTGGCGTCACCGCAGCCTCAAGCTTGTTTGTCTACTTTGCACGAGGACTGATCCATCCGATGATCGCTGCACCGATTGCCATCGGCATCTCGATCGGTGCGATCTATGGAACTTCGGTCTCTCAAAAGGTATCGCCCGGCGTGTTGAAAAAAATTATGGGCGTGCTCATGATTTTTACCGCCATCGAATTTTTTCTGAAAACAATGGGGGTGACCTTTGGAATTTAAAAAGGCGGAGTCTAAGCATGTGAATTCGAATCAGGAAAGCTCTGCGTTAGCGACGGATAGAAAAGTAGTTCAGTTTCTCTTACGCGCTGGACTGGGATTGTCGGTCGTCTTGATGTTTGTAGGTCTCGTGGTCAGTTTGAGCTCCGGCGAAACCACGCCCACCCCTGTCGAAATGAAGAGTCTCTTCGCCAATGGTCTCACGCTTGGAAACCATTTAATGGGCGCAGGCGTTCTCCTCCTGGGTTTAACGCCCGTCCTTCGCGTTCTCATGCTCGTTTATCTCTGGTATAGAGAGAAGGATTGGAAGTTTGCAATCATCGCCCTGATTGTTTTCACGACTTTGATGGTTTCAATTTCTTTGGGTGGCGGCTAAGACGCCAAGAAATATAAAGATAAGATATGAAAAAATGGCCAAGCACAAGAATCCAAGATCTACTCGGCATCGAGCTCCCGATCATTCAGGCCCCGATGGCAGGGGCGGACTCTCCCGAATTAGCTGCTGAGGTTTCTGAAGCCGGAGGGCTTGGTTCTCTCGCGTGCCCTTTATTGACCCACGACCAGATTCGAGAAAGCCTTACCGAGATTCGCAAGCGTACGTCGAAACCATTTAATCTCAATTTCTTTTCGCACCGATCTCCCCAGAGCAATCCTTCTCACGAAAAAAACTGGCTAGCGCACCTAAAAAAATTCCATCTTGAACTTGGGCTCGATATGGATGCCCTTCCCTCTGGTCCAACTCGCGCTCCGTTTGATGAAAATTTTTGCGCGCTTGTAGAAGAACTTCGACCAAAGATCGTCAGCTTTCACTTTGGACTTCCCGATCAAGCACTTGTTCAACGCCTGAAGAAAGCTGGGATCCTCATTTTATCCTCAGCAACTTCGGTCCAAGAGGCTCGTTGGCTTGAAGATCGTGGCTGCGATGCGATTATCGCACAAGGGTCCGAGGCGGGAGGTCACCGAGGAATGTTCCTCAATACTGACATCGCAACTCAAGTTGGAACGATGGCTCTCGTTCCTCAAATCGTCGACGCCGTAAAAGTTCCGGTCATTGCCGCTGGCGGAATTGCAGACTCCCGAGGAATCGCCGCTTCGTTTGCACTAGGGGCCTCTGCAGTTCAACTCGGAACTGCTTACCTGTTTTGTCCTGAAGCGCATGTCTCGCCTCTCTACAGAGAAGCGCTCAGAAATGTACGCGATGATCAAACTGCCCTGACCAATATTTTCAGTGGCCGAGCCGCTCGAGGGATCGTTAATCGTTTCGTCAATGAAGTCGGTCCAATGTCCGCACTCGCTCCCGAGTTTCCACTAGCAAGTTCTGCGGTCGCTCCTCTTCGGAAAAAATCTGAAGCGCAAGGTTCCACTGATTTCATGCAAATGTGGGCGGGCCAATCCGCCCATCTCTGTCGCGAGATGCCTGCAGGACAACTCACTCGGATCCTGGCCGAAGAGACACTCAGTCGGATTATTTGAACAATTCCAAAATTGGGGTAACATCAAGTCAAACTCAGGAGAATCTAAAATGAAACTTTCATTCGCCTTAATTGCTTTTGTTCTCACGGTCGTCGGTTTAAATCAGTCCGCATTTGGAGCAGCCAGTGCTAATGCTGTGGCCAACGGATGCACGCCACCAAGCGCAGCGCGCCTTCAACGATCACAACAATTTCTACAAAACACTCCGTGCTCTGCAGTCGTTGCGGCTTGCAACTCAGGCGGATATGTTTTGAATTGCCACAAGGCCAACGGTAAGGGCCTCGAAGTAGATTGCCTCCACCCACTCATGAAAGGCACCTTCGTCCCCGCTGTCAGCATGCAGCCTACCGATCCAGCAGTTGCGAGTTGTAAAAATTATTGCCGTCAAAACAAAGGACTCTGCGCGGAACAAAAGGGAGTCACAGACCGCTGATCTCGTTTGCCTCGAGGAAAGGCGTCTGAGTTTTACTCGTGTGCTCGCTCGTCTTGTTGAGAGTCGCGAGTACCATTTTGGATAAAGAGGCGTGCTTGGCACCGGGAATACTGAGCGCCGCACTCAGCAGAATTTCGGCGAGCGGTACCTGAACCGGCGTCACTTGCTCACCCAAAGTAGTGCAAGAAGAGGCCGGAGTAATCACGGAATGCTTTCGACAAATCGATGGTCGATCTTCATAGATCCCACAAGATCCCTCGGCACTTAAAAAGACACAGCGATTTTCGGCGCTCCAAAACTTTGCCCACTCTGGACCTTGTCTCTCGTAGGTAGCTTGGGTTTCGAGTCGTTTCAAATCGACGCTGAAACCGTTTGTGATAATCTCGGCGAGAAGTTCACTCTCGTCTTGAGTGACTTCGACTTCGTAGTGACAGCAACCACCGCATCCTTTTCGACAACTCACTTCCATCGACGCTGAAGCTTTGAGCTCGTGGTCCATCATGTGATGAAGGAGCTCGGCGCGGCCGGCACCTGACTGAGCCGCCAACAGTTGCGCCGTCGATTTGTCGAAAAACTCACGAATATTAAAGAGAACGTTTTCGAAATCGCTCGCACTCATCGTGCTTCGATAATGAATGACTAACGCTCGAAGAAGCGGTGTTGGGAAGGAGATAAAAGCGATGGGATTACTGGGGTCTGGGGTCGCAGTTTCTAGCATGGTTGAATCATCTGACTTCAAGGGTAGCCGAATGGCGCAGGTATCCCTACGAACAAAAATCGCGCACCATGTCAAATACTTAACGCCCCGCCTTCTAGAACGTGCTTCATTACAGCTGTTTTCAAGGGCATGGCGCACCCCCTCCACTCGAAACCCTTGCCTGTAGGGCTTTGCTTGATTAAAAAGCTCCAAATTGCTTTTTTATGGAGGCTAAAAATGACTCGTTTTGCATTCTTGTTTCTCGCTCTTTCACTGACCGCAGTGGCTCATGTTCAAGCTGATGAGCTTGATCCTCAACAAGGCGTTGCTCCTCAAGGACTGATCGTCCGCGATGACGGCCACGGCTCTGTCACTGTATTCAAAGCTGCAGATCTTTCTGCTGTTCAAGACGCTGCAAGCGCAGAAGCTGCAGTTCAAGCGAACGTGACCGCTCAAAACCAACTGGCTAACGTTCCAGTAGTCAGCGAACTCGACCAAGTGACTTCAAGCGAAGCTTGGTATCGTTGGTGGAACCCAGGTTTCAACAACTACTTCTACGGCTACAATTATTACGGCTACAACTATTACTACCAACCTTGCTACAACTACAACTGGGGTGGTGGTTGGGGTGGAAACTGGGGTGGTTTCAACTACCGCTTCTACCGCCGCTGGTAATTCTCTTTAAGGCCCGCTCTTTCACTGGAGCGGGCCTTCTTTTTTCTGCTCTCGTTTTGCTTTTCTAATTTCCTATTCTTCTAATTTCTTAATCGCCAGTTTTTAAGGGTGTGTTTATGAAGTCTTTCAGTTTGCTTTCATTAGTTCTGATTTTTTCTTTCGCAACTTCCGCATATGCTTCTACCGAAGTCGCAAATGCCGATCAGCTTCGACAAAAACTTGGACTCGCGGCTTACTCATCGATCATTCCTAGCGCCACTCTCAAAATCGCGATCTTAGATAACGGCTTCGAGGGCTATGCGCCTGGACAAGGCCTCCTTCCTGATTCTGCGGAAGTGATCAAGGGCACGCACAATCCTGAAGCATTGACCAATCACGGTCTCGGCATGGCCCAGATCGTTTGGGCGATGACCGGCAAAAACGCTCAGGGTCCAAAATTTTATCTCGTTAACACGAATGGTTTCTCGAACTTCAAATCCGCCGTCGACTTCGTGATTCAAAACAAAGTGGACATCGTGCTCTACAGCCAAGTCTGGCCCTTCGGCAGCAACTTCGACGGCAAGGGCTTTATCAACGCGCAAGTCAATCGCGCGACTTCTGCTGGCGCAATCTGGATCAACGCCGCAGGCAATTATCAAAACATGATCTACAACGGCGAGATCACTTCTCAAGTTGGCGCTGATCACTTTCTTAAATTTGATGGAACGAGCACACTTCACTTCGAAAACAAACTCGATGACAACGCGGTTACTCTGACTCTCAGCTGGACTGACTTTCAAGATTCCGAAGATTACCACTCCAACAAGGATCTCGATCTTTTCGTCTACGATTCAACCGGCAAGCAAGTCGCTTCATCCGAACTCATTCAGCACGGCGAAGCGCCTCCTGCAGACGGAAGCCCTTCTCAGCTCTCGAGCTACGCTCGTGAAACCATCTCACTTCCGACCTTGGGACGTGGGAAGTACACCGTGAAAGTTCTCATGAAGTCTGACAACTTCGTCAGCACCGATCGCATGCGCCTCTTGATCGATAACGATCAACCGGGAAGCGTGATCTTTACTGATCATACCCAAGGCTACGAAATCATGCCGCCTGCGGACAACGCCTCTGTTTTGACGATCGGCGAACGCTCTGAAGTCTCCGCTCTCGGACCAACTTTAGATGGTCGCGCAAAACCGGACGCGTTGATCGACGACGCCACTGTCAGTTTCACAAACGGTCTTCAAACTCGTGGATCATCCAACGCTGCTGCTCTTTTCACAGGGATTGTTGCTGAAATGAAATCTGCTTGCGCGACCCTGGACTTCAATGCGCTCGCGAAACTCACTGCACAGACCCGCACGTCCGGACAACCTTCGGATCTTCTCCCGGTCAATCCTCAGTTCATTAATCAATTGGTGCTTGCGAACATCCCTGCTGGTGGACAGCTGATGATTCATCCCAACGGACATCTCGTGGTTCTCACTCCGATGGATCCGTTGACTCTTCCACTCTTCGCGAACGCTTATCGTGTGAATCCTACCGACGTTCTCTTCTTCTCATTCACTCAGAACCGCTGGTACGGTTTCCCTGCTGCGCAAGAGCCGTTCATCCAAGCTCCGCTCGTGGAGTTTAGACAGATGACTTCGGCTGTCTGGGCGACGCCTGCACCGGCTCAAGCCTGCGTCAGCCCGTAATCGAGTAACCTTCGGGAAGATATGCTCGCGATGTTTGCCCGCAGTTGGAACACTGCAGGGTGACTGTGGTCTGCTTTTCTAAGAGTCGAGTGCGAAGATACGGCTTGAACTGGCTTTCCTGTTTGCAATACATGCAGTGCCCGCTCGCACTCACCACACTCGCCTTCTCATCCATGAAATAACCATGCAACGGAATTGAGGAAATAAGAGCGATCACCCATCCGGGAAGAATCACCAAGAAAAGCAAAATATGGAGAAACAATCCCACGAACGATCCACACAAAAGATATTTGTACATTTTTCGTAGATTTCTAAATGATCGCGCTCTTCTCTCGCCCTGCGTCCAGACCGAGACCCGAAGGTTACCGGGATAGCTCTCCGCAGTATTTCCTTGGATCAGTACTGAAAGGTCAAAAGAGTTCGCCACGATTCCTACTCTATCTCACAAGTTCGATTTTTATGATAATCTCGCCCCTATGAAATTCAAGAAGCACACTGTTGCTCTGCTCGGGGTTTGCATGTTCTGGACGATCGCCGGGGGAACATCCCTCTTTGCGGATGAGAGACCGCTCTTCCATCAAGCGCCCTCATCAGTCCTCCAATTAAAAAATCCCTTTCAAGCAGGAGACAAAGCCGCCATCCAGGCAGGCGCAGCACTCTACTCGGTAAACTGTGCTTCTTGTCATGGGAAGGACGCGATGGGAACTGGCAACGTACCTTCTCTCGCCAAAGGAATGGCTCAAGATGCATCCGAACAAGAATTGTTCTGGTTTATCGGCAAAGGCTCTCCTGAAAATGGAATGCCCGCGAGCACCCTTCCCGAACAGGATCGTTGGAAGGTCGTCACTTTTATTAAATCTCTGAAGGGTCAGGCGTATGTTCCTTCGAGCGTGCCTAAGGCCACCGGCGCTGCAGTTACTTCCGACCAATCGAAAGCACCTGCTCCTCAGGGTCCATTCACGGACTACCGCTTTGAAAAGCCGGGAGTGATGCATAATATTTCAGTAAAAGACCTTCCCCCTCCGATGCCGAATACTTCTGTCGGAAATGCACCCGAAATTGTACCACGCCCAGAGAAAGCTTGGCCGATAGTTCCAGCAGGATTCAAAGTGGAACTCTACGCAACAGGTCTCGACAATCCACGACTCCTCCGGACTGCGCCCAATGGCGATTTCTTTGTTGCCGAAAGTAGCAGTGGAAGAATTGTCGTATTTCGTGGAATCACGAACGACGGAAAATTGAAGCAAGTGGATCTCTTTGCCTCGGGTCTTCATCGTCCCTACGGCATCGCTTTCTATCCTCGCGGGAAAAACCCAAAATGGGTTTACGTCGGCAACGTCGACTCCGTCGTGCGCTTTCCTTACAAATCTGGTGACTTGCAAGCAACTGGACCGTCCCAGAAAATCGCAGACCTTCCAGCCTCGTCAAGCGGACATTGGACACGCGATCTCCAGTTCAGCCTCGACGGCAAAAAACTATTTGTCGCAGTGGGCTCGGCGTCTAACATCGACGATCCCGACACAACTCCGGCAGAGAAAAATCGTGCGGACATCCTGGTCATGAACCCCGACGGTTCGAATTCCAAAGTCTATGCTTACGGCATTCGAAACGCCGGTGGTGGACTAGCAGTCCATCCCAAATCGGGAGAACTCTGGGCCTCGGTCAACGAACGCGACGGACTCGGTGACAATCTTGTTCCCGATTACATCACTCGCGTTCGTGAAGGTGGTTACTACGGCTGGCCTTGGTGGTACATTGGCGGAAAACAAGACCCTCGTCATATGGGCAAGCATCCGGAACTCAAAAAGAAATTGATCAATCCCGACGTTCTTCTGCAACCCCATCATGCCTCTCTTGAGATGACTTTCTACGACGGCAAACAGTTTCCGGAAGAATATCTCGGAGATATTTTTGCTTCCCAACATGGATCTTGGAATCGCTCTGTGCGCACAGGGTACGAATTGATTCGCGTACCGCTTCACAAGACTTCGAAAGCGTCAGGCGAATACGAAGACTTCATGACCGGATTTGTTGTCGATGCAGGCCATGTATGGGGACGTCCCGTTGGAGTGACCGTCGCAACTGATGGTTCTTTGCTCGTGACTGACGATGGTTCAAATTCCATTTGGCGAATTTCTTACGTCGGAAAATAAGCTCCTTTAAATTCAGAACTAAATTCGGAACTGAATTCGAAATATATTCGAATCAACCTATAAAACAGGTGTTTTTACTCTGTGGCCATATGGCCACGCGGGGAGAAAAATCCAAAAACCCTAATGCTATTGGTTCGTTCTATTCTCGCTCTCTGTGTCGGAATCGACACGGATTTACTCCCCCCCTCACTTCACACGATAATATAAGGGAACAGTTAAGGTTTTTCCTAGTTGTACGTATTTGTGAAGGAAAAAAGTGAGAATCAATAGGCTTCCACAATTCCAGTCTCTCTATACGGCGTCGCGCGTGGCGATTGTCAAGAGTACTGCTGTCCTCTCGATCGTCGCATCCTCTGCGATCATCACGGGTTGTACCCCTGCGATCCACGCCGCTACCTCTTCTCTTTATAAAATTCAAACCGGCGCAAGCCAAACGACCTCGGGTGATCATCTTGTTTTTATTGTAGAGCCGACAAATACAGCAGCGAACTCCGTCATTGGTCCAGCGATCGAAGTCGAGTTTGTCAATCAAGCAGGTCAGGTCGACACGAGCGCAAACTCGGTGATCGCGCTCACGATCGGATTGAATCCGTCTGTAGGTATCTTGTCGGGAGCTACCGCCGCAGCTGCAGTGAACGGCGTCGCAACCTTTCCTGGATTAACGATCAACAAAGTCGGCGTTGGATATACATTGGTGGCGAGCACAACGGGTCTTGCTCCAGAGACCAGCGCGACTTTTAATATTGCGGCCGGCAGTCCGAGCCAGCTCGTTTTCACAACCGAACCTACGAGTGCAACTTCGGGCGCGAGCCTCGGAAACATCACCGTTACGATCGAAGATTCCTCAGGCAATGTCGTCACGAGCTCTGTCGCTCCGATCACTCTTGCAATCGGAAACAACGCAGGTCCTGGCGGTACACTTTCTGGATCTGTGACGGTCAACGCTGTTGCGGGCGTCGCTACCCTCCCTGGACTCAACATCGATGTCGCCGGACTGGCATACACGCTGGTCGCAAGCTCTGGGTCTCTCACCTCAGTCCCAAGCACAGCCTTCAATATCTCGGCTAACGTCGCCAGTAAGCTTGTCTTTACCACTCAACCCGTCAGCACAACTTCCGGGGCAAGCTTGGGCAGCATCGCAGTCACTGTTGAAGATTCTGCAGGCAATAAAATATCCGGTTCCTCTGCACCGATCACTCTCGCTATCGGAAACAACGCAGGCCCCGGCGGAGTTCTTTCGGGCACTCTCACCATCAATGCAGTCAACGGCGTAGCGACCTTCCCAGGCCTCAGTATTAATGTGAACGGAACCGGCTACACCCTCGCTGCGACCTCGGCCTCGTTAACTGGCGCTACCAGCTCAGCATTCAACATTAGCGTCGGCGCAGCAACGAAGCTTGCCTTCACGACTCAACCTTCGAACGCCGCTTCGGGTGCGAGCTTGGGCAGTATCGCGGTCACTGTTGAAGATGCGTCGGGCAACAAAGTCACTAGCTCTACTGCTTCAATCACTCTTGCCATCGGAACAAACGCGGGTCCTGGTGGAGTTCTTTCGGGAACTCAGACTGTGAGTGCTAT
>Ga0302315_10003981_pt1 | contig 13079 bp, 8 predicted proteins | sample III_Palsa_N3_1_FD_200532 | JGI IMG/M metagenome (GOLD analysis project Ga0302315, IMG submission 200532) | Peat permafrost microbial communities from Stordalen Mire near Abisko, Sweden - III_Palsa_N3_1 | ecosystem: Environmental > Terrestrial > Soil > Palsa > Peat permafrost | place: Sweden... | reverse complement strand
CCGCGCATAACTTCGGCGTGGCCCCTTACCCAGCCGGCCTAAAGGGCAATCAAACATTTTTCTCCGGTTCCGACCTCTCCATCATGAAGTCCTCCAAGAACAAGGACGAGGCATGGAAGTTGTTGCAATACATGACTTCACGCGATGCCCAGGTTACCTATAGCAAAATGTCCGGCATGCTGCCGACGCGCCTGGATGCCGCCAATGATCCGTCGCTGATGGCCGACCCGCACTACGCTGAATTCGTCGCGCAGATCAAAAACGGACGGCATTATCCGTCCATTACCGGCTGGGGCCCGCTGGAATCGGTCTACCTGAAAAACTTCGGCAACATGTTCGACATCGTGGCCGGCGTAAAGGGGAAATATACGCCGCAAGCGATCAAGCAGGTGCTTGACCAGACCGTCAGCGAAGCCAACGATGTATTGGACGAGTCCCGGTAAATTCACGCTGATCGAGTCACGCCAATTTCACCTGGATTTCAGGCCACATTAATCGAACCGTATCCGCATGAGCACAGCGGCAAGTTCACCGTCACGTCATACCGACTTTTTCAATTGCACTACCGGGCAAGGGAGCATCGTGCGCAAAAAGAAGTTTGATTCATTTCCCTATCTGCTGCTGATACCGGCGGTGTTGATGATGTTGGCGGTCAATGTGACGCCGATCGTCCAGGGTTTCTACATGTCCCTGCTCAAGCTGAATCAATATACGCTGGGCCAGTACCTGGATGCGCCGTTCATCGGCCTGGAAAATTACCGGCGCGTGCTGTTTGAAAACCATAGTCCGATTCGCGCCGGTTTGGGTTTTGCGCTGCGCAATACCCTGCTGTACACCTTGATTGTATCGATACTGGCGATTGCCATCGGGCTGGCGGTCGCGGTGCTGCTTAATCGCGATTTCCCGGGCAGAAATTTTGCCCGCACCTTGCTCTTGTTGCCGTGGATCGTGCCATCTTACGTCGTCGGCAGCCTCTGGGGATTCATGTGGCAGCGCGACGTCGGCATTATCAATGTAGTCCTGGTCGACTGGTTGCACCTGTTCAACGAACGGCCGTTCTGGCTGCTCGGCTCAAACAGTTTCTGGGCGATTGTGATTCCAACAGTATGGCGCGCCTGGCCGGTGATGATGCTGATTTTCCTGGCGGCCTTGCAAGCCATTCCCGAAGACCAGTACGAAGCGGCCACACTGGACGGCGTCGGCAAATGGAAACAGTTTTTCCATATCACGCTACCCATGCTTAAGCCGGTGATCGTCATCCAGTTCATGTTCCAGATTATCGATAACGTCTATTCCTATAACATCGTATCGATGATGTTCGGCAATGGCGCCGGACATCCGGGTGAATGGGCCGACTTGTTGATGCCGCTGTTGACCCGGCAATCGTTCAGCTATTGGCTATTCGGCCAAGGCGCGGCGGTGTCGTTCATCATGATGTTGCTGATGCTGATATTTGTCGGCGTGTGGATGAAGTCCTTCAAGCGGAGCATGACCAGCGATGAATAATGGTTTGACCTGGACCGTGGTCGTGCTGCCCTTGCTGCCGATATTGTGGATGGTATTGTCCTCATTGCGCAGCTATAGAGACATCACGTCCGGCGACCAATTGGATACGAGCTTGCCGTTTCAATGGCAAAACTATCGCGACATGTGGGTCAACGTCGACTTCTTCAATTACTTCAAAAACAGCTTGATCGTTTGCAGCGCCACCACCGTATTGGCGACCCTGTCTGCGACTTGCGCCGCCTACGCCCTGGCGCGCTTTCGCTTTCGCGGTTCCGATTCGGTCAGCGTCGGCATTACCGTGACCCAAGTGATTCCAGGCATGTTGTTTTTCCTGCCGCTGTATATGCTGTACCGGAACATCGGCGAATCATGGGGCGTGCAAATGCTGGATACCTATCACGGCTTGATCTTCCTCTATGTGGCATTGTTCACGCCAGCCAGTATCTGGATCATGCGCGGCTTCTTCATTTCGATTCCGCGCGAATTGGAAGACGCAGCAGTGATCGACGGCTGCTCGCGTTTCGGCGCGTTCGTGCGCATCGTGCTGCCGATCAGCGCGCCAGGCATTATTGCCACCGCCACCTTTATCTTTTTGCTCGCATGGGATGAGTTGTTCTTTGCCTGGGTGTTGACCAGTTCGTCGGAAGTGCAGACCATTCCGGTCGGCATACGGCTGTTCATCGGTCAATTTCAAAATCGTTACGACTTGATGATGGCGGCGGCGACAGTCTCTACCCTACCGGTGTTGATTGCATTCTTTGCCTGCCATCGCTTCTTTATCAAGGGCCTAGCCGCCGGTGCGGTTAAGGGTTAACGCCGGCCTAAACACGGACACTCGGGACTTCATTATGGCTTCAGTCAGCTTCAAGAATATTTCCAAGCATTACACCAAGGACGTCAGCGTCATCAAGGGGGTCGATTTCACCATCGATGACGGCGAATTCGTGGTCTTCGTCGGTCCTTCCGGCTGCGGCAAATCGACCCTGCTGCGCATGGTGGCCGGACTAGAGGACGTCACCGACGGTGAAATCCACATCGGCGACGTGCTGGCCAATGACTTGCATGCATCGCAGCGCGGCGTGGCGATGGTGTTTCAATCGTATGCTTTGTATCCCCACATGACGGTGAACCAGAATATGGGGTTTGCGCTAAAGATGGCCGGCACGCCGAAAAGCGAAATCGCTGAGCGGGTTGGCAAGGCTGCAGAAATCCTGCAAATTACGCATTTGCTCGACCGCAAGCCGAAAGCATTGTCCGGCGGCCAAAGGCAGCGTGTAGCAATCGGCCGCGCCATCGTTCGCCAGCCCAAGGTATTCCTGTTCGACGAACCGCTGTCGAACCTGGATGCATCGCTGCGCCAGAATATGCGCGTCGAGCTTTCCAAGCTGCACCATGAGTTGGGTACCACGATGATTTACGTGACCCACGATCAGGTCGAAGCGATGACGCTGGCCGACCGCATCGTGGTCTTCAATGCGGGTATCGTGCAGCAGGTCGGCAGCCCGCTGGATCTGTACGATAACCCGTGCAACCTGTTCGTAGCGGGCTTTCTCGGCGCGCCGAAAATGAATCTGCTGGAAGGAACTCTGACAGAGGTTTCTCCAGAATGCGCGACGATCACCCTGCCTGATGGCGAACACTTGCTGGCGGCGGTTGATGCTGTGCGCGGCAACAAGGGCGAGACGGTGACTCTTGGCATTCGACCCGAGCATTTGCAATTGGCGGATGAAACAGACAGCAATGCAATCGCGGCAAGCATCGTGCTGATCGAGCATCTGGGCGATCAAATGCTGACGTATATCAAGATCGCCGGCGTCGCCGAGGAATTGTGCATGAAGCTGCCGGGTCATACTGTCAATCTACGCTATGGCGACACCATCCGCGTTGCCTTCCCATCCCGGAATTGTTTGCTCTTCGATAAAAGCGGCGAAGCATTTGCGCGCCTGAAATAAACTATTTATGAAAATCCTCCACAATCATCTCGGCTATCAAACACAAGCCTGCAAAACGGCGTTGATACAAAGTAGCACGCCTATCGCGGCAGCTGCATTTACCTTGTATGACGCCAACACAAGGTTAGCGGTGTTTTCCGGTCAATTGATAGCGCGCGGCGGCGTGGCGCAATGGCGCGATTGGACTTTCTGGGAAGCGGATTTCAGCGCATTGCAAACTGCTGGGGAATATGCGCTGGTGGTCGACGGCATGTCGCCGCCGCTGGTGTCACAGCCGTTCAAGATCAACGCCAGCCTGTATGATGGGCAGCATGTTTCCGATCTGGTGCACTATCTGAAATCGCAACGCTGCAGCGGCATTTTCGATATCGCAGATCATGCGCGGCCGAAGATCGGCAGCGGCGAAAGGGTCGACGTGCATGGCGGTTGGTATGACGCGTCGGGCGATGCGTCCAAGTATTTGTCGCATCTTTCCTATGCCAATTTCATGAATCCGCAGCAGACGCCGCAAGTCGTGTGGAATTTGATCGACGGCCGCGCACGCTTGCCTGCGCAATCGGTATGGCTGGATGAAAAGATGGTTGACGAAGCGCTACACGGCGCCGACTTCCTGATGCGCATGCTGGACGGTGACGGCTATTTTTACATGACCGTTTTTGACCGTTGGAGCAAGGATGTCGAGCAGCGCGACATCTGCAGCTATACCACGCAGCAGGGCCACAAATTCGACACTTACCAGTGCGGATATCGCCAAGGCGGCGGCAGCGCAATCGCTGCGCTGGCACGCGCCAGCCAATTGCCGCGCGATGGCGAATTTCAACGCCGCGACTATCTCGCAGCGGCGGAAAAAGCCTTTGCGCATCTCGAAATCCATAACCTCGCCTATCTCGATGACGGCGTCGAAAATATCATCGACGATTACTGCGCCTTGCTCGCTGCTAGCGAATTGTACGCAGCAACCGGCAACCTGGATTATGCACGCGCGGCCGATAGGTGGGCCGCCAAGCTGCTGAAACGGCAAAGCGCCGATGGCTGGTTTTGGGCGGACGATGCGCACACGCGCAGTTATTTCCATGCTGCGGAAGCCGGATTGCTGTATGTTGCGTTGCTTAGGTTTATGGAAGCAGTGCCAGAATCCAGATTGCTCTCCGATTGCACCTACGGCCTGCACCGCGGATTGCAGAATGACCTCGCTCAAACGAATAAGACCGACAACAATCCCTTCCGGTATCCCCGGCAATTCGTTCTCATGCCTGGTCAAGAAGGTCGCAGTCAATTCTTCATCCCGCACGACAATGAAAGCGGCTATTGGTGGCAGGGCGAAAATGCGCGGCTGGCATCAATCGCCTCGGCGGCATTATGGGCATCTAAGCATTTCGCGGGCGATGCGGTGTTCAGTGCTGAGTTGCGCCACTATGCACAAGGCGCACTAGATTGGATTTTCGGACTCAATCCGTTCGACGCTTGCATGATGCAAGGGCATGGACACAATAATCCGCGCTACGAAACAGGCTTCTGGAATGCGCCCGGCGGGGTATGCAACGGCATCACATCCGGTCTGGATAACGAGGAAGATATCGATTTCCGCATGCCGGCGGACAGTGTTCCGATACATTCATGGCGCTGGAGCGAGCAATGGATTCCGCACGGCGCATGGTTGTTTCACGCATTGGCGCATCAGATCAAATCTGATTGAACTCTGGCGGTGAAAACCGCCATTCGTCTCCTCAGCTTTTTTGCCACAAGCTGGGCGGCACGTCCCGCAATTTGGCGGCCAATTCCATGCTGGTACGCACATTGAATTTCTGGCAGATACGTAAGCGATGTGCTTCCACCGTCTTAGTGCTGATGTCGAGATGATCGGCGATCTGCTTGCTTAGGTAACCGCCTACAATCTCGGTCAACACTTCACGTTCGCGCAAGGTCAAGTCTTCAATTTCCTGCAATAGTTTCGCTTCTGAACCATGCGCGCTGCGCGCCACACGGTCGCTGGCTAACGCGCGGCCGATTGCATCGAGCAGCGTGCGATGGTCGGCGGGCTTTTCTAAAAAGTCTGCTGCGCCTTGTTTCAAGGCCCGCACCACCATCGGAATATCGCCATGCGCGCTGAGGAACAGGGTCGGCGGCAGGTACCCATGGCGACTTCGGGCGCGACGGTTAAGCTCTTCAAACAGTTCCAGGCCGCTCATGTCGGGAATGCGGATATCGATCACCATGCAATTGAAATCGCCGGGTTCGGCGCCCTCCAGAAAATCGCCGGCGCGCTCAAATTCGGTACAACTCCAATTACGTGTCTCCAGTAACATGCCCAGCGAACTGCGCACGCCGGGGTCATCGTCGATGATGGCGATGTGTGCAACGCTGTCGATGGAATCTGGTTTACTCATAATCTCAATCCGATAATTGCGCGAACGCGATGCATGTCAAGAATATAGCCCATGTCGCGATCAAGTCGGCATGGTGCAAGGCAAGCGGAAGTTGAAGCGCGCGCCGCCGCCGTCATTGGCCTCACCCCACAAACGTCCGCCATGGCTTTCAATCACCGTGCGGCAAATTGCCAGGCCCAGGCCCATTCCCTCATTCTTGGTAGTATAAAACGGTTGAAACAACTTGTCCGGATCTTTGATCCCGGTGCCACGATCTGCGATGCTGACCACTACACTGTCGGCTTCGCGTTCGATGCGCACTACCACCGCATCCTGCGGTGCTGGAGCCGCTTGGGCGGCAACCGATTCCAATGCATTCCGGATCAGATTGAATAATACTTGCTCGATCATGACGGCATCGCATTCGATCAGCACCGTTTGATCGCCGGCCTCGACCGAGATAGGCACGCGCAGGCGCTGCGCCAGCGGCGCGAGCAAGGCCAAGGGTTCGTTCAACAGCGCAAACAAATTGTGGGTATCGTGCCTGATCGCCCGTTTTTGAATGAAACTGCGCATGCTTTGGATGATTTTCCCGGCACGGCGCGATTCATCGCCCATGCGCCGTATCGCTTCTTGCGCTTTCGCTGTTTGCAGGCTTCCCGCCTCCAGGAAACAATCGGCGGCGGCGGAATAATTGGCAATCGCCGCCAGCGGCTGGTTCAATTCATGGGCGATGCCGGACGCGAATTCGGCCAGATTCGCCAGCCGTGCCGTATGCTGCAACAACTCGTCGCGCTCGCGCGCAGTATTGGCCGCCTCACGCTCCGCCGTGATATCGGTGGCGATGTCGAGAAACACCGGCGAATTATCGACCCACAGCATGGTGCGACGTTCCAGGTGATACCAGCGATCATTGATGCGGTCGAAAAATTCCAGCGCCTTCAATTCACTACCTTGGGTCATGCCCGGCCACCCCGTCAGGCAGCAATCACCGTCATTATCCACGCGAAACAAGTCCGCATGATGCCGATTGCGGAACAGCAGCCGCCCATCGCTTCGCGCACTCACCGATACGGCCGCTTCGAGGCCGCTCAGCACCGCATACAATTGTTCACGGGAGGCTGCCAACGCCTCGCGTTCCTGCTGCAACTCGGTCGTATCATAGAGCGACACCATCCAGCCTTTCGGACTGCTATCGCCATCCACCAGCGGCGAGGCAAACAAACGCACCGATAGCAAGGTGCCGTCGCCCCCCAACAAATTCAAACGGCGCCCATTGCCGGGATTATCGCCCCGCAACATCGCCTCGTGCGCCTGCCGGCATTCGGCAAGATTATCGGGAGACCAGAATGGAAAGGGCGCGCCAGTGCCGATCAAGGCCGCGGCATCCTGGCCCAACATGCTGCACAAGGCCGGATTGGCGTAAATGATGCGCCCGTCCCGGTCGAAAGCCAGCAAGCCGGTGACCAGCGAATGCTCCATCGCTTCGCGAAAGCGCAGTTCGTGCGAGAGTGCCAGTTGCGCCGCCTGCCGCTCGCGCAGCCAGCGCTGCAAGATTCGCAAGAGCCAAATGATCAGCAAGCCGAATAACACCACTGCCGCAGAGAGCAACAGCAATGGCATTTCGGAACGGCCGCCGGCGTGCGGGCTGGCTCGCAGGGAAAGGCCGCTGCTATCGGGTCCGAAATCAAGTTTGTGGACGTCGTCGCCGGTCTGCGGCAGGTCGCCATCGCGCGGCGACAATTGCTTGTTGTCGCGGTCGATCAAACCAAGATCGTAACGCTGCACGAACCACCAGGGCACCTGCGCCGCCAGCAATTGGTCCAAATCGTAGGTGGCCAGCACCACGCCCTCGTTCGGCCCATCCTCGGCGACCGGGATGACCAACACCCAGAGCGGTGCATACTGCTCGATGACCCTGCTATAGACCGGTTTCTTTTTGGTATAACTGAGCTGGATCGCTTCCGCAATAAGCGGATCGCTGATCGGCGGCAGACGTGCCGGTCGCTCGCTATAAGTCGGCAGGCCGGTGAGTCGATGGCCGTCCTTGTCCAGATAGTCGATCGAGATTAGCGCCGGCGTGACCTTCATCAAACCATCCGCCAGCGACAGAAAATCGGCAGTTGCGCGCGGCGACGGTTTCTGTAGATCATGCGCCCAGTTATCGAGCATGCGTTCGTTGTCGTTCAATGACTCGGTGACCATTTGCTCCAGCCACAGTAAATCGAGCGATAGCTGCCGCGCTGCGGTGGCGCGCTGATCGGCATACCACAGCCAGCCCAGCGTGGTTGACACAAACAGACTGACAGTCAGTATCAGGGACACTGCCAGCCACGGCCAGCGGCTCTGGATAAACTTCTGGGCGGTGACAGGCAAAACCAGTTCCCCTCTTTGGTGCTTCAAGGTCCAGCCTCCAATGTACCCTATCAGACGCTTGCCGCCAAGGCAGCCACCCCATGCAGGCCGGCGTCAGCACCCAATTCGGCGCGCACCAGTTGGTAGCGATAGATCGGCGGATATTGTTCCATCTCACGGCGCAGGCGCTCAAGATAGCCGGGCCGCAACCCCACTCCGCCGCCGACTGCGACGCGTTGAATGCCGAGCATGACTGCCAGATCGGCGAGCTTTTTGGCAATTTCGCGGATTCCGTGGCTGTACGGCTGTTCAGCCTGTGAGTCGCCGCCATCGGCCGCGTCGCACAGCGATTTAGCGTTAGTGTAACCATGTTGCAACGCCAGGCGCCCGAGCGCGGTCCCGGATGCGTGATCTTCCAGCGTGATGCCATCCGCCGTTTTCATTTCGCCGATTTCGGCATCGAAGCCGTTGCGTGCAATGTGCAAGCGCCGATTCAAGACCAGCCCGGCGCCAACTCCGGTGGAAACCGTAAGGTATAGGAATTCATCGTAGCCGCGCCCGGCGCCCAACACATATTCGCCCCAGGCGGCGGCGCGCGCGTCGTTGACGACATGAACCAGCCGCCCCGATTGCGCCGATAAGGCATTTTGCAGCGGATAACTTTGCCAGCCCGGTAGAACGGCCGGATTGTGCGCTGTCACGCAGCCATCGACGATCTGGCCGGTGATGGCAACGCCGACCGGCGCCGACGTCTGCGCCAAAGGCCGCAGTAGCGCCAGCATGCAGGCCAGCATCGCTTGCGGGCCGTCCTGGCTGGGAGTCGGCGCTTCATCGCGCCAAGTGACTTGGCCGCCTTCAAACAACGCAATGCGGCTTGTCGTGCCGCCGATATCAAATGCAATGACCTGTTGCACTACAACTCCTGAATAAAAAAAGCGGCTAACCGTATCGGAATAACGGTTGGCCGCTATACAAAAAAGCGCGGCAACACCACTATAGCCGGCTTCGAAGAGATCGATCTTTGCACAAAGCCCGCTTACATAAAGTGCATGCAAACTTTGTGCAACTGCGTGCTTTACATCGACAACCGCACTCCCAGGAAATACTGCCGCCCATTCGAATAAAATGCCTGAGGCTGTTCGGCATTGGAGTAATACTTGATGATCGGATTATTCAGATTCAGGCCATCAAACGTCACGGTCAAGGTATCGTTGATCTTGTAGTTGAACGAGGCCGCGAGCGTGCCGACTCCGGCGGCGTATTGCGGTGTTACATTCGCCAAGCCAACCAGGAACGAAGAACGGTAGTTGTAAGCCAGGCGCGCACTGAACGTGTTGTTCTCGTAGTAAAACTCGGCATTCGCCGTATTCTTCGAGGAGCCAACCAAGTCCGAACCGCTTGCATCGTGTCCGTCCGAATACGAATAGTTGACGAGACCGCCGAATCCGCCCCACAACGGTTGTTGCCAAGCCAGCTCGAAACCCTGGTTTTTTGCTGCAATATTGTAGGGAGAAGTGATAAGGAATTCTGCGATTTGATCGGTGGTCGTGTTGAGGAATGGCCGCGTGTTGTTGCCGAAGGTAACGTAGGACGGCATGTTCATGTAAAACAGTCCCGCCGACAAAATCGATTGCGGCGCAAAATACCATTCCAGCGCAGCATCGTAATTAATCGAACGGATCGGTTTCAAATCGGAATTCCCGCCCGATCCGGTCAGGTCCAGGTTATTCAACTGTACCGCCGGCGATAGCGCCGAGTAATCGGCCCGCGACATGGTTTCCGATGCGGCAAACCGCGCCACCAAATCCTTCGTCAAATCCAGCTTAAGATTCGCGCTCGGCAGCACATTGACGTAGTCGTGACTTGCGCTGATCGGCACAAAGGTGTTGGTGGTGGTGTCGAGATTGTAGGCGCTGCTGAGCTGACTCGTATTGACCACCCGCAGGCCGAGATTGCCGCGCCATTGATTGCCGACCAGATTGGCCATCGCATAGACGGCAGAATCCTTTTCATCGACTTCAAAATTGGACTGGTAGTTGGGTCCGAGATTGACGTTATTGTATTGCTGCTCCCAAGCGGCAATCGCACTCGGATTCAAGACCCAGAAATTGGACAGGAAACCGGGGCCGGCGCCAATGCCGCTGCCAAAATTGGCCGGCGAGGTGGTGCCGCCCCAGGCTGGCGCCGGCAAGGTTTGCCCGGGATTGGTAAAGCAGGGGTTGTTTGGATCGGTGGAACAACCGTAATTGACATCGTAAGCGGTCCTGGTGTGCGACGCATAGCGCAAACCGAATTTGGCGCTTTCCACGATGCCGTCACCGAGCGAGAGCAAGGCGTCGACCTGGCCGTAGGTTTCCTTGTCGGTCACCTTGACCGACTGCGACCAGCTGCCGCCGTTAGTGACGTTCGCCGGATTGTTGAAATTGGCGGTATTGACGCCGGGGAAAGACACATTGGCCGGCCCCGAGGTACCGTTCATCTGGTAACTCAATGGCGAATTGATCAGATAGGCTTCGTAACCATAGTCATGCGGCGTTTCACCTATGCCTTGGGTGTAACCGAGCTTGGTCGTGATCAGCAGCGAGTCGCTGGCCTTGAACTTGGAGTCAAAGTCCAGATAAGCGGCCGACGAAGCGGAGTTAGGGCGATAAATGGAATCGCGCACTCCCGGAAACGGTTCGTCGGCGCCGGGACTTGGATCGCTGGCGTTATACACCGTATTGGGGAATGTGGCTGCCACCAGGGTGCCGTTCTTCACCGTGTAGCTGGTAGGGGAAATCCCTTGCGACAGCAAATTGACCGGGCTGGCCATATAGTTCGTGTCGAAGGTCTGCGTATTGAAGTGCGAGAAAAAGCCGTTGAGGTCCAGGGTCAAATCGCGCGACGGCTTGAACTCCATATCCAGCAATCCGCCCTCGCGCTTGCTTTGCTGGGTAAATGCAGCAGAGCCGATCTGAGTCGGATACATCACGCCGTTCAGGTCGGGATGGGCAGCGACGACCGCAGAGCTATTGTCGTTCGGGTTGCCGATGTAATCGGAGCCAAGCAGGAACAGTTCCTGGCCGTCGCGCCGTTCATGGCGTGACTCTGAAAATGCCTGGAACAGGACGCCAAAAGTCTTTTCGTCGTTTTTCCAATTGATCAAGGCGTTGACCTGGGGATCGGTCCGCTCCGGCAAGTCGGCATACATGCCCTGTGCTGTCGCTTCAATGGTCAGCGGTTTCTTGAAATCCAGCGGAGCGCGCGTGACGATATTGACGTTACCGACGGTGCCGCCCTCAATGTAATCGGCTTGCGAACTCTTTTGCACTTCCACCGATCCGACAATTTCGGACGGCAGCAACGTGAAACTGACACTGCGGCCTACTGTTCCTTGCTGGTCGCCGATATACCAGTCGCCGGTTGAGATCGTATGGCCGTTGACGGTGGTCTGAGTCAGGCTTGGATTGGTACCGCGGATGCTCACGCGATCATTTTCGGAAAAGCCGCCTTCGCCACCCGAACCAGAACTGATGTTGACGCCGGGAACCCGCTCCACCGCATCGGCAACATTCTTGTCCGGCAGTTTGCCGATATCCTCGGCAGTCACGACGTCCATCACCGAATCCGCATTGCGTTTCTTGTCAAGCGATTGCTGGCGCGAGGCCCGAATGCCGGTCACGGTGATTTCTTGCACTGGCATGGCGGCTGTAGCGGGTGCAGCGGACGTTGCAGCCGGTTGGCCCTGATCGATCGGCTTGTTATCGGTTTGCTGCGCCTGCGCCGGCAAAATCATACTCGTCAAAGCCATCGCAACTGCCATCGCGATACGCGTCCGCTGTACCTTCATGAATACTCCCCCTTTGTCCCGGCTCTTCATACCGCGTGAGCCTTGGTTTTTCATATTAAATAATTCAGCGTCTTGGCGGCTGAATTGTGCGTTTCGTCAGCATCTTGCCGCTGGATGCAATCGATCGTCCCGGCGGCGGATGTTGATTCCGTCAGACCTACATTCACATCCCAGATAGGTGTTCGCGATGGCAAATCAGACGTTGATGAATATTCATATATTCGTTAAATATCAACAATCCAGAGATATACCCTAGCGACTAAGTAAATGTACCTATATTTAACAATCGTGATTATTCAAGTAAGTTTCCAGCCGACACAAACGATTGGAAATCCTGGCAGGCCAGCGCGGCTCTTTCATCTTGTTTCACGCAAAATTTAGAGGGTCTGTCCATCGCGGTGTAAGATGCCTATCATCGTCGACTTTTATCACGAAACTAGATGGCCAAGCACACTCCAAATAATCCGGGCTCGCCTGCACTGATTGCCGCGCAGCATATGCAAGCAGGACGGCTGCAAGAGGCTGAAGCCATTTATCGGCAACTGCTTGCTGAACATCCTGCGCATCATGAAGCCATGTTCAACATGGGCATCTTGCTGAATCATCAAAGAAATTTCGATGACGCCATCGGTTATCTCCGCAAGGTTCTCGAGCTGACGCCGGACATGGTCGAGGCGCATGTTAATTTGGGTAACGTCTATCACCAGAAAAAGGATTTTCCCGCGGCCTTGGCTTGCTTCCGGCAAGCGCTTTCATTGCGACCTCGTAGTTTTGAGTCGCACAACAATGTCGGCAATGTTCTCAAGGAACAGGGAGATTTCGCCGGAGCGTTAAATAGTTATCAAAAAGCGCTGGCACTCAAACCCGGCAGCGCAATCGTCTTCAACAATATCGGCGAAACCTATCGCAGCATGGGCCGCACGGAGGAAGCAACGACCCATTTCCGCAAAGCCTTGGCAGTCAAACCGGACTTTGCGCAGGCCCAATGGAATTTGTCGCTGGTGTTCCTGCTTGCCGGAGATTTTGCCAACGGCTTACCACTCTACGAAAAGCGCCTCGTCCCCGAGGTCC
>Ga0302315_10003975_pt1 | contig 13094 bp, 11 predicted proteins | sample III_Palsa_N3_1_FD_200532 | JGI IMG/M metagenome (GOLD analysis project Ga0302315, IMG submission 200532) | Peat permafrost microbial communities from Stordalen Mire near Abisko, Sweden - III_Palsa_N3_1 | ecosystem: Environmental > Terrestrial > Soil > Palsa > Peat permafrost | place: Sweden... | reverse complement strand
CGTTCGAGGTGTAGGGCCGGCTGTGGAATCTGGTGACGCCCAGATCGGCAAGCATCAGGGCGGTAGCCTTGGCCGTCATGGAGGGCCCACGATCTGCATGGAGGGTGAGTTGCCCGGCGCCGACCCCCTGTTTGGCGACGCAGTCCTCGAACAACGGCTTGAACAGCGCGGCGCTTTCTGTGTCGGCGATATGCCAGCCAACCACGCGGCGACTGAATATGTCGATGACTACATAGAGAGAGAAATAGGTCCATTTTGCCGGACCCGTCAGTTTGGTGATATCCCACGACCAGACCTGGTTGGGCCCCTCCGCAAGGAGCTCGGGCTTTTCATAGGCTGGATGCTGCAATTGCCGCCTGCGCTCTCGCACTTCGTCGTGCTCGTGGAGGATGCGATACATGCTCTACCGAGCAGACCAACGGCGGCCGTCTGACGGATGGACGGCCTGTTGCTCCTTCAGCGGCCAAAGAGCCGCAAATCTGAACCTTCCTTGGCGGCCGCACCCTAGGAACACCCGTTGATCTTGCCTCGCCGCATTCGCTTGGACCGGACGGTGCAGGCCCCTCCCCGATCCTCAACGTGATTGCGCCTCTCACACGCGACATGAGACGCACGGAAAGAGGCTGTGTCATTTCTGATAGATCGATCGCGCCGTCGGACGCCGCACCCGCCGAACGCATATCCTAGAAAGTTAAACGCACGCCGATCATGGGATCGACGCTTGATGCGTGCGCAAAGCCACTTCTTAGCCCACGGGCCACGCTGGATCGCATTGCCCCTGAATACAAGTCGACACGATTAGCCGCCTTATAATCGAGCAGAGCCGAGACGGCATCCAGATGCCCACTACATTGCGGTGACGATGAGCTTGAACATTCATGGACGCCGTAGCTGTTCTGCGCAGATCTATAGTATGCGCCCGTCACAACCAGCCGACTGGCCAGCGTATACCGGGCTCCAATCCAAGCGTAACTAAGACGACGGGTTTTCGGGTAGGCGGCGTTGTTCACGAAGCTCAAGAGATAGCCTCCTAGCGTCCTGGCGCCGGGCTCGATCGGTCGGTTAGGATTCCGATATAGGATCAGCTCATATCCCGCAAAGATAACGGCGCGTGACAGAGCATATTTCCCAAATGCGCCGACGGCATCATTGTCAGAGATGGATGCCGCTAAAGAGCGGCTAGGCGCAACCTCAAATTGCGCTGCGCTGAGCGGGCTAGCGGATATGGAGTCATTGATGTGGCTATAGACGACATCTACCGAGCCACCGGGAAAGTCGCGCCCTACATCAACGCCATAGGCGCGCGTTGCAGGGGAATTCGCGTTGCCAAATTGGTACATGGCGACCAGTCGGCCGTTGCCATGTCGAAGCGCGTATTTTACCGAACGATCAAGCCGCGCGTCTTCTGTAGAGGCGCCAGCCTGAGCTGCCCCTTGGTAACCGATCAGAGAAAATGCGTGGCTGACCACCATCGGATCATAGGTCAGAATGTCATCCAGGATCAGCGAAAGCTGTCGACCGACGGTTATCGTTCCGAAGCGACGCGACGAGAGACCAGCATAAGCCATCCCCGCAAATGCCTGCCCTGCCTTACTCGAATCGCCGTTGGCGGACTGTCGGCCGAGCGACCGTCCATTGTTGTCGACAACAGCCTTAAGACCGTCCACAAGCTTCCCCGAAGTCGGCACAAATTGCGCCTCCACTTGAAACACTACAGCCAAATCACCGCTAACGTCCTCGTGTCCGCGCAGTCCGATCTTAGACTGCGTGAGCGCATTGGGTGCTAGCGAGACGCGTGACCGCCCACTGTTCTTCGATACGACATATTCGAGTCCGGTTGGATAATCTCCGTTCAGCGCGACACCGTGGCTCTGATAGGCGATCGCTGTATCGATGACTCCGTAAATGGTGATACCGTGAAACGTCAAAGGGGGCGTAGCGAGGGACTTTGCTGGTCCCCGCGCCGCCTCCGATGTCGCGTTGGCTGAGAAGGATGGCACGGCGATCGGCGGCGGATCCTGACGTGGGGGCGTAAATGTTGTAACAGGGACTGCCGCAAGTTGCTGACCGAACATTAGTGGATCATAGCGGCGTCGAAGAGCGTAAGCGGCGTCGACGCCCAGCTGCCGGTCCTGAACGATGCCCGAGATTAATGGTTCGGTGCTGTCCTGGTCCATAGCGGGCAGCAGGGGTAGCGCACCGGCAGGGGAACTGAAGACATAGGCAGCCATTGCCGCCGCTAGCGGAAGTTTTGTCATAGTCTCTCTCCCGCGGCCGCTCTCAATCGCCGGCTCGCCTTTCTATCTGAAGATTAGTGAGCGATCTGCTCAAGCCCAAGATTGCGGGTCCTCGGACCGAAACCGCCTATCGAGAGGACGACCATCGCCATGGCAATGGCGATGAAAATGAAAACGGCCGTAACACCTTGTGCCTTCAGCAAATAATCGATCAGCAACCCCGCGAGGGCCGCCGACACTCGGCTCCAAGAATAGACGAAGCCTACCGCTCTTGATCGAATACGGGTGGGAAATAGCTCCGCTTGATAGTTGTGGAACGCAAACGACATCCAATTGTTGGAGAGCGTCACGCCGATGCCGAGAACTAGGAGCAATAACAATCCGGTGGCATGGGCGAACCAAAGTCCGAAAGCGGCGACACACATCGCTGCCGCGCATATTTGCCACTTACGCTCTATGCGGTCGGCGACGGCCATGCCGATCAGCGGCCCGACCGGGTTAGCTACGGCGATGATGAAGGAATATTGGAGACTTTTTGTAACCAGAATCCCCTTGGCCACCAACAAAGTCGGCACCCAAGCTGCAAAACCATAAAACCCAATGGTCTGAAAGAAGTGGAATATCGAAAGCATGCTCGTTCGCCTGCGATACGCGGGCGAGAAGATCTCGGAAAACCTGCTCTCGCCCGGATCTTCGTCGGGAATTAGCAAGGGGGAGGGTAAAGGACGCTTTGTTTCGCGCACGACCAAGCATTCCATTCGCGCGACGATCGCGAGCGCCTCTTGGTGCCGTCCTTTTCGTACCAACCATCGCGGAGATTCTGGAATATTGCGCTGAAAGGTCCAGGCAGCAAGGGCACCTGTCGATCCAATGATGATCACCAAGCGCCATCCCTCGAGCCCGAATAGTGTATAGGGTTCGAGAAGCCACGCCAGCAACGCAACGACGGGGACGGCGCAATATGTGACGACCGAACTGAAGGCAAAGGCACGCCCTCTGTCGCGCGCCGGAATGAGCTCAGCAATGAATGTGTCGATTGTCACCAATTGCACGCCGAGTCCGATCCCGCTGATGAAGCGGCACACATCAAGCGCGAACCCACTGGTCTGAAAGGCCAGCAGAAAATTCACTGCGCTGTACCAGAGCAGGGAAAATATGAACACCTTCCGTCGCCCGAAGCGGTCGGCGGCGGGAGCAAGGAGCATGGCCCCTATGAACAAGCCAGCGAATGTTGAAAAGACAAAACTGCCGATACCCTGAAGGCCCCAATCTGCGAGGAAGGCGAGTGGCCCGAGGGAGGCGCGATCGAAGAGGCCCGAATGAACCATTCCGGGCGCCACATAGCCGGTGAAAAACAGATCGTAATACTCAAATGCGCCCCCTAGCGAAAGCAGGAGGACGTTGAGCCATGTCCGACGCGAACCTGGCAGGCGATCCAGTCTCGCGCCTACCCCGGCCCGCGGATCCACGGCGGCAAGGTGTCGCCTGCCAATTTGAGCGTCCATACACTCTCCAGTACACATATTTTAGTTTTTGTCGTGCTCAGGGTCGAGGCAGGCGGGTCAGGCCGCAAGTTCCCACTGACGACGGCGCCCATCGTCGTTTAAGATGGCATGGGCTCAACCATGGCGTCCGCACGGCGCAAGCAGAGGATTTAAGATGGATCGCCTGGACTTTGTTTCGCTCCACTTGTTTGCAAGTGTCGCGGAAAACGGCAATATCGCCCAGGCCGCACGCGTGAATAACATTGCCGCGTCCGCCATCAGTAAGCGCATCTCGGATCTCGAGGAACGGCTTGGCGTGCCGTTGATCCGTCGGCTTCGCGATGGCGTCGAGGCGACCGATGCCGGGGAGGCGCTCTGGCGCCATGTTCGAGGCGTTAGTGACGCCTTATCGTTGCTGCAGGCCGAGCTGAGCGAGTTTGCCACTGGAGCCCGGGGCCGAATACGGCTGTGGGCTAACACATCGGCGCTGACTCAGTTTCTTCCAGAAGATCTGAAGACCTATCTCGATACGCGTCCCGATGTCGGCATCGATCTTCGAGAGGAAGTCAGCGTGGCCATCGTCGAGGCCGTGCGTGACGGGGTCGCAGATATCGGAATCTTTTCTGGACATCTGGAGGTCTGCGACCTGACGACCCGCGTGTATCGACGCGATACGATGATGGTGATCGTCCCGGTCGGGCACCCCCTCGCCGGGCGGGAACGCGTCACGCTGTCCGAGACGGCGCCATTCGATCATGTCGGGCTACAGGCGGGCAGCTCACTTCAGGAGCGAATCCTGACCGCGGCACGCTTGCAGAAAGCCGAGATCCGTATGCGCGTCCAGGTGCTTAGCTTTGACGGGGTCCGGAGGATGGTCGAAGCTGGACTTGGCGTCGCCATTCTCCCGCAAGGCACGGTCCTTCCCTATCTCGATAGCGGGATCGCGGCGATCCCGCTCGACGAGCCTTGGGCCGCTCGCACGCTCTATGTCACCTTTCGCGATTATCGGTCGCTGCCCGTCATCGCTCGCGAGCTGCTCGATCTCCTGGCTCCCGTTGAACCCGTTCATCCGCAGGAAAAGGATCGAGCCGCAGCACCATCGTGATTCGCGAGGCACCCCTTCTCGAATAGATGGTGGTGGCGCGCGCTGTGTCCCGTCATTCCGACCGCCAAAGACAAGCGGAGAGGATTGAGCCTGTGACCATCGCGTTTATCGGCCTGGGCAGAATGGGCAGGCCAATGGCGCTCAATCTGGTTCGGGGTGGCGGCCAGTTTGTCGTCAGCGACAGGAACGAAGCCAACTTTTCCGGCTTTGACGGAGCGCCCGCGCGCTTCACGAGGGACACCGTCGAAATTGCCGCGGCTGAAATCATTTTTCTTAGCCTTCCCGACACCGCGGCCGTCGAGGATTTTTTGTTTGGCCCGACAAATTTAGCGGCCACACTACGATCAGAGACGGTCGTCGTCGACACCAGCACGATTTCCTACGGCGCGACGCTCTCGATTTCCGCACGTTTGGCGGAACGGGGTGTTACCCTGATCGATGCTCCGGTCTCTGGAATGCAGGCGCGTGCAGAATCTGGAACACTTACCTTCATGTCCGGTGGTAATCCGCAGGCCTTTGCCCGCGTGCGGCCGTTCATAGCGCGAATGGGCGATGATATCCTCTATATGGGGGAGACGGGGACGGGCCAGCTCGCAAAGCTGGTCAATCAACTCCTCTTCGACATCAACGCGGCCGCACTCGGCGAAATTCTGCCGATGGCGGCGCATCTGGGTCTGGACCCGACGAAGGTGGCCAAAGTTATCAACAGCGGGACCGGTCGAAGCTACGCTTCCGAATTCTTCGTCCCGCGCATTCTCAAAGGCGTCTTCGTTGACGGGTATCCGATGCGCGCCGCCTATAAGGATCTTGTTAGCGCGGCAGAGCTAGGCGCGGAACGTGGCATTCCAATGCCCGTCCTCGCAGCGGCCACCGCAACCTATCAGCAGGCGCTGCTCAAGGGACTTGGCGATCTCGACAAGGGCGGCATGGTGCGCGTGTATGAAGACCTGCTCCATGTTCGCTTCCGCGCCGAAGGCGTGTCCATCGATGCGTGACAAAATGTATGAGGAGAAGGAAATGGCTTCTGGTCAGGGATTTACCCGCGGGCTCACGAATTACGGCGATCCGGACTTCGCAGCCTATCTTCGCAGGTCCTTCGCGCGCTCGATGGGCTTGTCGAGCGAGATGCTTGGCAAGCCCGTCGTTGGCATCGCGATGACACCATCGGGCTTCAACAACTGTCATCGCACGATGCCGGAGCTGGTCGAAGCCGTGTCCCGTGGAGTTCTCGCCGCAGGCGGTCTTCCCCGGCCCTTCCCGACGATTTCGCTCGGCGAGGTTTTCCTCAATCCGACCAGCATGATGTTTCGCAATCTGATGGCGATGGACACCGAGGAAATGGTCCGTGCGCAGCCGATGGACGCGGTCGTCATGATCGGCGGCTGTGATAAGACCGTTCCCGCTCAGTTGATGGGAGCCGTCTCCGCCAACCTACCCGCGGTACAGTTGGTGACCGGACCAATGTCCACCGGGCGGCACAGGGGGGAACGCCTCGGCGCCTGCACTGACTGCCGCCGATTTTGGGGCAAGTATCGGGCAGGCGAGATCGACGCCAAAGAGATCAACACCGTCGAGGCGCGCCTCTCCGTGACCGCTGGCACCTGCTCGGTCATGGGAACCGCCAGCACCATGGCCTGCGTCGCGGAGACACTTGGCATGTCGCTCCCTGGATCGGCCGCGATCCCTGCGACGCATTCGGATCGACTTGTTGCCGCCGAGGAGAGCGGAAGGGTCGCGATGGAGCTTGTTCACCAACCCATTTTCCCTCGCGACATCGTCACGAGAAAGTCGATTGAGAACGCTTTCCGCATTCTCATGGCGCTCGGCGGGTCAACCAACGCGATCATCCATCTAACCGCGATTGCCGGGCGAGCGGGTGTCCGCCTCTCGATGGATCGGCTGAACGAGATTTCCGATGAGACACCGGTCCTCGTCGATCTGAAGCCGGTGGGCGAAGGGTATATGGAGGATTTTCATGCGGCCGGCGGAGTTGGTGCGGTGCTGCGCGAACTAAAGCCGCTGCTTCACCTCGACACGCTTGGCGTAGACGGACATCGTTTATCCGATCGTCTTGCCGAGCCATTGGATTGGATCGACCGTCGCGTCATCCGTGCGACCACAGATCCGATATCCGACGTCGGCGGTCTTATCGCGCTGACAGGCAGCCTTGCCCCAAATGGTGCAATCTTCAAGCGCGCGGCGGCAACGCCTTCTTTGTTTGAGCATGAGGGTCGTGCCGTCGTCTTCACGAGCCTCGCGGATTTAAGCGCACGGATCGACGATCCGGATCTTGATGTCGAGGCGGACGACATCATGGTTCTTCAAAACGCCGGCCCTCACGCCGCAGCGATGCCGGAGGCTGGTTACCTGCCGATCCCACGGAAACTGGCTCGCGCTGGTGTCAAGGATATGGTCCGGATCTCCGATGCGCGAATGTCCGGAACCGCCTTTGGCACGATCGTGTTGCATGTCGCGCCGGAATCAGCCGTTGGTGGCCCTTTGGCAGCCGTTCAGAACGGCGACCGCATTCGCCTTTCCGTAGCCGAGAAACGCATCGACCTGCTAGTCAGCGACGCCGAGATCCAGCGTCGTCTCGCCGGCCACCGACCCCCGCCGACGCCCGAACGTGGCTACGGAGCGCTCTATCGACGCGCTGTCACGCAGGCGCCCGAGGGGTGTGATTTCGATTTCCTCATGCCCGAGCAAATGCGGCCGGCCCCGGCCGCCAACGAGCTCGAATCAACAGAACTGGGAGTTGCGCAATGAGCCTCTATTCCAAGCTTCTCGAGCGAGATGCCGCTCAAAACCCGATCCGCATCGGGTTGATCGGCGCTGGAAAATTCGGCGCGATGTACCTGCATCAGGTTCTGCGGACTCCAGGCATTCACCTTGTCGCAATAGCCGACCTGTCGCGCGCACGCGCGATCGAGAGTCTACAGCGCGTGGGCTGGCCCGAGGAGCAGTATTCGGCAACATCGTTCGATGATGCCCTTGCACTCGGCACGACAGCGCTGACAGAAGACTGGCATTCTCTTGTCAGCCATGCGGCGATCGACATCGTTATCGAGTGCACCGGCAACCCGATCGCTGCGGTCGAACATTGTCTTGAGGCGTTCCGGCAAGGCAAGCATCTTATCAACGTAACGGTGGAGGCCGACGCATTTTGTGGCCCGATCCTAGCTAGCAAGGCGCGCGAAGCTGGCGTGATCTACAGTCTCGCTTATGGCGATCAACCGGCACTGGCCTGTGAGTTGATCGATTGGGCTCGCACCGCAGGTTTCCCTGTCGTGGCGGCAGGGCGCGGCCATAAATGGCTTCCGCAATACCGGGAGTCTACGCCTGAGACGGTCTGGGATCATTGGGGTCTCACCGCCGAACAGGCCGCACGCGGCGGTCTCAACCCTAAGATGTTCAATGCCTTTCTCGATGGTTCGAAGCCGGCTATCGAGTCCACCGCGATTGCCAATGCCGCTGGCCTTCATGCGCCGAGCGCAGGCCTCGCGTTTCCACCTGGTTCGATAGACGACATTCCGACGCTGATGCGGCCCAAGACCGAAGGCGGCATCCTCGATCATAAGGGCACGGTGGAAGTCGTCTCCTGCTTGCGCTCCGATGGATCAGCGATCCCATACGACATCCGCAAGGGTGTGTGGGTCGTCATCGAGGCCGACAGCGAATATGCAAAGAACTGCTTCGAGGAGTATAAGGTCGTTACCGACCCCAGCGGGCGCTATATGTGTGCCTACAAGAAGTGGCATATGATTGGCCTAGAGCTCGGTCTTTCGGTCGCGTCCGTTGGGCTGCGCGGGGAGGCGACCGGGGTTGCGACCTGCTTCAATGCGGATGTCGCTGCCACGGCCAAGCGCGCCCTCAAGGTCGGCGAGCTACTGGACGGTGAAGGTGGATATACGGTATTCGGCAAGCTAGCGCCCGCCAGGACGTCGGTGGATCTTGGCTATGTGCCCCTCGGACTTGCTCACAATGTTCGATTGATACGTCCGGTGGATAAGGACCAGGTGGTGACGTGGAATGACGTCGAGATCGATGTAACCCTACCCGCCTATGCACTTCGTCGGGAGATGGAAGCAGACGTTTCCGGTGCGTCCGTTCTTGAAGTCGCCTGATCGCCCAACTGATGGATCACCGGGCGGCGCAGCGCTCCGCCATGTTACGAAGAGAATTTGAGACATGAAGATTGATCGCCTTGACCATCTCGTACTCACCGTCGCCGATATTGATGCGACATGTCGTTTCTACACGTCCGCCATGGGTATGGAGGTGGTAACCTTCGGCGAAGGCCGCAAGGCGCTCACCTTCGGGCGCCAGAAGATCAACCTTCACCAAAAGGGGCGGGAGTTTGAACCTAAAGCGGAGAACCCCGTACCCGGCTCGGCAGACCTCTGTTTCATAGCCGCGGTTGATTTGGATACTATGATAGCCCATCTCGACAAGGAGGGTGTGCCCATTGTCGAAGGACCGATTGGCCGCACCGGCGCGACGGGAAAAATCCTTTCGGTCTACATCCGTGATCCAGATCTCAACCTTGTAGAGGTCTCGATCTATCAACAATCATAAACCAGGATCATCCTTCGTGACGCAACGGGCCGGAGCGCGTGACCAGGCTCCGGCGCCGACAATGATCGGTGATCATCGAGTAGCTCCTATAGCAGCGCGAAAGAGGTACAATGGATGCCGGTCAGCATGAGGCTACCCATGGGGTTCAAAACCCCAATCCCGGGCCTCGCCGTGTTGAACCGGACATGCTTCGACCCTATGCAGATTGCCTGGCGGATTACGATATCGGGGCAATGGCGCTCGAACCACGCCAGGATGTCGCGTTCCTTGATCCGCCGATCCTGAATGTCTAGTTCCCGCATCAGATGGGGATCGGTGCGGTGAGGCCTGACGCCGTTCCACAGCCAATCGTTCGGATGCCGAAACGACATCGCCAGATTGATTGCGGCATTACGCCTGTCCTCCGCAATGTCTGCGCTGACCAATCGGTCATATTCACGTCGTGCCTTGAGAAGCATCCCGAGCGCTGAGTTGAGTCCGAAACTGTTCATAGCCTGGGATAGCGTCGCGCGCATCCGTCCCATTCTCATACTCCCGATCAGGTCCGACGCCGCGTGGGTCGACCGGGCTGTTGGTTCGCGTATATGCGATAGCCCCACCCGGCGCGCAGCTATATCTGACAATTCAGCTTTTAGACGGGAATGCCGGATCAAGAGACGAGCCGATCGCACGGCCCGACGACGGCTCAGCGAGGGTGCCGCCGGAGGCTTCTGTCGAAACGCGGAGAGTTCGGGCGATCACTGGTTAATCGCTTCCTTTATAGATCGCTCTCTTCTGACCGCCCGAGCGGCCCGACCGGCTAATGATGTTGTCCAATGCACGTCGACTGGGAAAACCCGCTCAACTGGCGCCAAGCGCCTTGTGAAGCCTGGTCGAGTGCGCGATCCAGGATCCACACGGCTGCAGTGCTCCCGCAGCACGGATAAGACCGTTGGCCGGCAGGAAGAGAATGAGCGAATTGCTAAAGCTTTTCCGCGGCCCGTCGTACTCTGTCGGAATGGGCTCTGCATGAGAGCCCACAACAGACTGGACCGGAATTGCTGAGCGTAAATACTAATGTCGCTGCTCTTCACGCCCAAGCGGGGTTGCGCGTCGCAAACACGCTCGTGGAGAGCGTGAGCGCTGGCATGAGCCAAGGCCCGGGCGTGACGTTCGACGATGCCACGCATATGCTTGGGGTCGCACAAGCGATCTCCAACGTACAAATGGGCGCCGCACTCGCACAGACTGCAGACAGTGCGCTCGGCGATATCACCAGTCTCGCGCAGCGCATCCGCGGGATTGCCGTGCAGGCCGCGTCAGGGACGACAGGCGCAGAGGACCGTGCGACGCTTCAGTCAGAAGTCGATGGCCTGACTGCTCAGATATCATCGGCTCTGGGAACTAAATTCAACGGGTTGAGCCTGTTTGACACATCCGCCGCGACGGCGAGCTCCGGAGCATCTGGATCTAATCTGACGATCCAGGCAGGTGCAAATGTCGGCGATACGATTGCTCTGAGCATGCCCAACCTGTCGCTCGGGCGCGCACTAGCTGATCCCGGCGGCATTATCGGTTTCAAGGTGAATGCGAGCGACGCGAGCAACACCGATAATGGCGCGAGCAATGCGACGAGCACGATCAGGAACGTTGATAGCTTTATGAAGCTTGTCGATCAGGCCCGCTCGGCAGTTGGTGCCACCGAAAGCCGGCTGGATTACTCGGAAAACTCAATGTCGAATGCGGCTGTCATCATCGGCTCAGAGTTAAGCGACCTCGACAGTCTGTCTTTTTCCTCTGATACGACAACGCTCGCGAAGAGCCGGATCCTTAGCGACAGTTCGACCGCCCTTCTTGCGCAAGCGAATGCCAGCCAGAATTACGTCCTCAAGCTTCTCGATGTCGGATCGTAAGTGCTTATCGGCGGGATCGCCGTTTTTGTTCGGTCACCGACATATCATTCGCCCACACTGATAATTTCGATGTACGTTGCGGTCGTCGCCACCTCTGAGTTCCCGCGAACGTGTGCGGCCACAGCAATGTGTATTGCTGGGATGGCTCGGTCCACTCTCTCCTTCAGTTTTGTCGCCATGGAGGTCCTCGCCGCGGACAGCCTCGCCAGGGAGAGTGCACCTCGTTCACAGGGACAACAGAACGTTGCTCATGATGACGAGTAAACGCTGATGCAGAATAGTGGACGGAATGGAACGACACCGCAACTTAACAACAGTATAGGCCGCATGCGCATTTTAAAGGATGTTTAATCGATTGCCGCGCCGATGAAGATATTCGCGTGCCATGAAACCGATAATTCCTAACTGAATGCTCGTCACTATCGACGCGTGCCGCTTGCCTCTTCCGTAAATAGCGCTGGCGTGTGTGTTGCCAGTTCCCTGTGAACGGGGGCGGCGCTAACCTCCTTCACGCCGCATCACATTTTACTTGGGTTACTCCCATCGCCTTGGCGCGTTCCTGACGTTAACCCCGTCTTTCATCCAGCGCCAACCAGAGACCAACCGTTGTTCCTGACGAGTGTCATTTGCAACGCAATCCTGATTAGCGGCTGGCATCACCGCCCTTCAGGGCGGCCTGTTCGACATTTGCAATTATGACAGTTGCAACCAGATAGCCGTGGATTGATCGCCGATCTCATGTAAGCGCTTTGCGGAAGCATTGTTCGATACAACGAGACCCCTCGGCCATCTGACTAAACGTAGGTCTCGCATCTGAGCAATCGGTACGTTCGGAAAATAAGAAAGTTTTGGAATCGAAGCCATGAACTCCGTCGATGCTGCAACTTTCGTTCTCATCCACGGGGCGTGGCAGGGCGCCCGGACCTGGGATGGATTTCTACCAGCGTTGAAAATACGTCGCCACGATGTTGTTGCATTCGATTTGCTCGGCGCGGGTGTACACGCCCGATCCCCTGCGTCATATTTTTCACGCCCGCTGGATCGGCACCTTTTCCTGAACGAACGGTCTCCGGCTTCCGACATCACGCAGGATCAGCGCACTGTTGCGGCGATGGATCTGATCGTCCGCCACCGCGGTACGAGCGAGCGCCCTGTCATTCTCGTCGCGCATTCCCTTGGTGGGGTGACGGCGACTGATCTTGTGGAGCGGTTTTCGGATCGGTTCGCAGCGGTCGTCTATCTCGGGGCATATATGGTGCCGCCGGGCTCGTCCGTTCGAGAGATACGACTACATGCCTCGATGGCAAATTCCCTGATAGGGCCGCTACAACTTGCCGATCCGCGCAGCGTCGGTGCGCTTCGCATCGATCCTCGATCGGAAGATGCAGAGTACCGAAAGCGTTTGAGGGTCGCGTTCGCGGACGAGCTCACCGACAATGAATTCGCCGTAGAGACGTCGCATATGCACTGCGATGAGCCGTTTAGACCTGTCCAAAGCGCGTCGTTGATGACGCGTTCAGGTTTTGGGCGCGTGCCGCGATGGTATGTGAGAACGCTGGACGATCGTGCGATTCCATTAGAAGCGCAGGATCATATGATATCGGCGGTGGACGCGGCCGTCGGAGGTTCTACCCGAGTCGAAAGCATCAGGACCAGCCATGCGGCACACTTGGCCAAACCCGACGATCTTGCGGACATTCTCTCCGAGATAGCACGGCAAGTGCACGGAGCCTCCCCTGAACAGGGTACAGGTCTAATCTCGGCGGCATCGGGCGCCGGTATCTGGCTATGAGGACGGCAA
>Ga0302315_10003972_pt1 | contig 13097 bp, 8 predicted proteins | sample III_Palsa_N3_1_FD_200532 | JGI IMG/M metagenome (GOLD analysis project Ga0302315, IMG submission 200532) | Peat permafrost microbial communities from Stordalen Mire near Abisko, Sweden - III_Palsa_N3_1 | ecosystem: Environmental > Terrestrial > Soil > Palsa > Peat permafrost | place: Sweden... | reverse complement strand
CTCCGCGCCGTGCTTGCAACCTATACCGACAAGACCGATGGGTTGCCCGGGAACGACGACGCTGGACAGATGTCCGCTTGGTATGTCTTCAGCGCTATCGGTTTCTATCCAGTGACTCCGGGCATTCCTTCCTATGCCATCGGAAGCCCACTTTTCTCGAAGGTGACGATCCATCTACCGAACGGCAAGGACTTCGTCATCACGGCGAATCATCAGACTGCCGCCAATGAATACATTCAGAGCCAAAGCCTGAATGGAACTTCGATGGAGGGCTTCATGCTGCCTCATGCGGAGATCGTCCGGGGCGGGAAGCTCAACTTCGATATGGGGCCGGCACCAAAGCAGCCGGAAAGTTCGCCGGGCACGAAACACATAACGGGAACAAAGCAATGACGATGATTCGCATCGGCGCATAGCCCCTATCGACCTCTCGCAAAAAAATAAGTGCAATAAAAGAGCTACAAAAGCCATTGACTCCTACAGTCCGCCTTTATCACCCTTGTTGCTAAGGAGCAGTTATGCCGCCGGTTCAAGCGATAGAAGTACAGGTTGCCTCTCGGACAGATATTCAGACTGGAATCAAACAGTGGCTGGAGCCGCTTCTTGCGAAACTGCCTGAGTGTTCGGTTACGGTCTTTGGCGATTTTTGTCTCGACGTGTACTGGATGCTGGATACTACCGACGTAGAGATCTCTATTGAAACCGGGCTTGCGCTGCGTCGTGTCCGGAGCCAGCGATTCAGCCTCGGCGGCGCTGGGAGTGTAATTGCGAACCTCTGCGAGTTGGGGGTCGGGCGTATCCGTGCGATCGGCGCGGTGGGCGACGATATGTTCGGCCGCAAGCTGACAGAGCTGCTTCAGAAACGCAACGTCGACGTCTCCGCCATGCTCTCCGACAGTGCGTTGCAAACGATGACCTATGCGAAGCCGTATCGCGGTGATGCGGAGGAAAGTCGCATCGATTTCGGGGCCTTCAATGTATATCCAGCGGCCTTGCAGGACCGTCTGATCGCTGCGTTGAGATCCGCCGCGGCCAACAGCGATGCGGTCATCCTCAACCAGCAGGTACCCTCAGGTCTTACCTCACCGCAGCTCATCGAGCGTATCAACGAGGTCGTTGCGGACCATCCCAGAACAGTGTTTCTCGTCGACGCGCGGCACTTCGCCGAAGCCTACAAAGGCGCTGTGATGAAGCTCAATATGAACGAAGCGGCAAGGGTCCTGGGCAAGCCCGACCCCGGTGCCGGCACAGACGCGCTGGCCGACGAATTTGCCCGCAGTATTCATCGCCGCTCCGGCAAACCTGCGTTCGTAACCCGCGGCGAACATGGCCTGATCGCGGTGGAGTCCGATGGAACAGGCATTCACGTTCCCGGTCTACAGGTGATCGAACGCATCGATACGGTGGGCGCTGGAGACGCGGTCGCGGCCAGCATCGCAGCTGCCTTTGCGGCGGGTGGGACCGCCCGGCAGGCCGCCGAGCTGGCGAACATCGCCGCCATGATTACCGTCAAGCAATTGCAGTGCGCAGGCACCGCTTCAGCCGCGCAGGTGCTTGCCGCTGTCAACGATCTTAACTTCGTCTTCAGGCCGGAGCTGGCGGAGTCTCCACGGCTTGCACGCTACATCCCGGGCACCGAGATCGAGATCGTCGGCGACCTGCCGCTGGACATCGCCATCAAGCACTGCATCTTCGACCACGATGGGACCTTGTCGGTGCTGCGCGAGGGCTGGGAGCACATCATGGAGCCGATGATGCTGCGTGCCATCCTCGGCAAGAGCTACGAGACCGTTGACGTCGAGATATTCAAGCGGGTGCAAGAGGCCGCAAGGCAGTTCATCGATCGCACCACCGGCATTCAAACCTTGGTGCAGATGAAGGGCCTGGTGGAGTTGATTCGGCAGAGCGGCTTTGTCGAGCCAAAAGATCTGCTCGACGAGCACGGCTACAAGCACCTGTACAACGTAGAGCTGCTGAAGATGATTGAGCGCCGCGTCGAGAAGCTGCGCACCGGTGAGTTGAGTTCGCTCGACTTCCAGATCAAGAATGCCGGCCTGCTGCTCGAAGAGCTTTATCGGCGGGGCATCAAGCTCTACCTGGCCAGCGGGACCGACGAAGCCGATGTGATTGCGGAAGCGGAGGCGATGGGCTATGCGCATCTCTTTGAAGGCCGCATCTTCGGCGCCGTTGGCGATGTCAACGTAGAAGCTAAAAAGATAGTGCTGGAGCGGATCATCCGCGAAAATGGCCTCTCCAGCCACGAATTCGCGACTTTCGGCGACGGCCCTGTAGAACTGCGCGAGACCGAGAAGCGAGGCGGCATCGCGGTCGGCGTGGCCAGCGATGAGCTGCGCCGCTTCGGACTCAATCACAGTAAACGCAAGCGCCTTATCCGCGCCGGCGCGAACCTGATTGTGCCGGACTACAGTCAACTTCCGGCTTTGCTACATGCCCTGCAACTCGACTAACGCAATACTTAAGGAAGACAAATGAAGATCGAAGGACCGAAGATTTTGACGATTGAGGAGATGCGCGCCGAGCGCGACCGGTTAGTTGCCGACGGTAAGCAACTGGTGTTCACCAACGGTTGTTTCGATATCCTTCACCGCGGCCATGTCACTTACCTGACCTTTGCGCGCAACCAGGGAGATGCCCTGGTGGTGGGATTGAATACGGACCTCTCCGTGAAGAGCAACAAAGGCGATGACCGTCCCATCAACGGCGAAGAGGACCGCGCTTTTGTGCTCGGGTCTCTGCGCGCGGTCGATTACATCGTCTACTTTGGCGACAAGGAGCCTAAAGACATCATCGCCAAGATTTTGCCGCAGGTGCTCGTCAAAGGCTCCGACTGGGCGCACTATGTCAGCGGGCGCGAGGTCGTTGAGGCCAATGGCGGTCGCGTCGTTCTCGCCGATATGGTCGACGGCAAATCCACCACCGGCACCATCGAACGCATTCTGAAGGTATACGGAGCAAAGGCATGAGCAAGGCCATTGTGGTTACGGGCGGCGCCGGTTTCATCGGCCGCAATGCTGTCGCCGAACTCAATGCCCGTGGCTTCGATAACATCCTGATCGTCGACAATCTCGGCACGGATGAAAAGTGGCGCAATCTGAATGGTCTGGCCTATGAAGACATAGTGCCGTCCGCTCAGTTCCTGTCTTTGGTGGAGCACAACACGCTGCCGGCCATTGACGCCATCCTTCATCTTGGCGCATGTTCGGCGACGACCGAGCGCGATGCGGACTTTCTGCTGCGCAATAACTACCACTACACGCGCTCGCTGTGCGAGTGGTGCTTGCGGGATGGCGCGCGCTTCATTTACGCCTCCTCAGCGGCCACTTATGGCGATGGCGCGCACGGCTATTCGGATGCAGGCTCTTCGACGCCCGAGCTACGTCCGCTCAATATGTACGGCTACTCCAAACACATGTTCGATCTCTGGGCGTTGCGGCACCGGCTCTTCGACAGGATTGTTGGATTGAAGTACTTCAATGTCTTTGGCCCTTACGAGGACCACAAGGGTGATATGCGCTCGGTCATCTCGAAGTCGTTCAAGCAGATTGGCCTCGAGGGCAAGGTCAACCTCTTCAAGAGCTATCGCCCCGAGTATGCGGACGGCGAGCAGAAGCGCGACTTCATTTATGTGAAGGACGCGGTGGATGTGACTCTGTCCTTCGTCGAAGACCGCAGCGGTGGCGGCCTCTTCAACTGCGGCACGGGCATCGCGCGAACCTGGAAGGACCTTGCACTCGCTGTCTTCTCCGCCATGGATGTGCCTGCCCGCATCGACTTCATCGAAATGCCCGAGACCCTGCGCGGGAAGTATCAATACTTCACCCAGGCCGACATGTCCAAGCTTCGGGCTGCGGGTTATACACGTCCGTTCACCTCGCTCGAGGACGGTGTGGACGACTACATTCGCAGCTATTACATGAAGCTGGACATCTGATGGGCACGCTGGCCGCACCCGAGTGCCGCACCATCCGCGCACAGCCATCCTGGATGCTCCGTTCCTCGACCATCGAGATGGCAGTGACGCATCTCGGTGGCCACATGGCCCCTGTCTTCTTCGACATCGGATCGTCCGCGCCGGTGCAGCCTTATGCCATCAGTCCGTGGCAGGGCGAGACCGAGGGTCTACCCTCGGGCGGCTCTGAGCTGCCGTTGCGTGGCGATTTTTTCTGCCTCCCGTTTGGCTCCGGGCTGGCGCCGAATGGTGAAGTGCATACGCCGCACGGACAGACCAGCAGCGGCCCCTGGACGCATCTCGAATCGTCCTCAAGCGGCGGGACGCACTCGCTCAAACTTGGCATCGAGCTGCCGGTCCGCAAAGGACGCGTCACACAGACCTATACGCTGCACGATGGCGAGAACGCCGTCTATACGACGACCGCAATCGAAGGCTTTGCCGGCCCCGCAACCATGGGACACCACGCCGTCCTTGCCGTGCCTGCCCCGGAGCGCGCTCTGCTCGTCTCCACATCGCCGATCGTCCTCGGGATGACTTGTCCGTATCCCTTCGCGGACCCGTCAGAAGGGAACTATCAGTCCCTCGCCACGGGCCGGAGGTTCACCAGATTGTCCCGCGCCCCTTCCATCTTTCGCGAGACGCCGATTGCGGATTGCTCTGCCTTTCCGGTGCGTCCCGGGTTCACCGATCTGCTCCAGCTGGCGCAGCGTCCGCGTGGACGGCACCCTGCATGGACAGTGGCCGTCAACAGCGAGGCGGGATACCTGTGGTTCGCCTTCAAAGACCCGGCAGTGCTTCCATCCACCGTGTTGTGGATCGAGAACCGCGGCCGCCACAGCACGCCGTGGAAGGGGAGGACCTCATTGCTTGGCCTCGAAGATGTTTGCTCTTACTTCGATACCGGTATCTCCGCATCCGCGGCGCCTAACGCCTTCTCGCTAAGAGGCGTTCCCACCGTGCATCGGCTATCGGACAAGTCTCAATTTGAAGTCCGCTACATCCAGGGAATCGTACGAACTCCGGCTGGATTCGGCTGCGTGAAGTCGGTGCGGTTTCGGTCTGGCGAAGCAGTGTTTATCGATGTAGCAGGGAACCGGCTTAGCGCGCGGGTACGTCATGAGTTCCTCGCGGCATAGTCACCATCCCTGCGATGCGGCCATCTTCGTCGCCACCTGCAAGTACTGCGGATCGTGCGTAATTATTGAGGTATACGTAAAGGCCTGGACGATCTCTTTGTAGTTGGCTTGCTTGAGTTCACCTGACCTCAGCTTCTCCTTCAGTATTCGAGTGCTGCCCGTGGGATCAACCGAGCCGTCCGGCAGCAGATGTTTCATCTCCCATTGGCAGGTCTTGATCAGCTGCTGACGTACCTCCGCCATCAACGCCGCATCGTGCTTGCAGTTCAGGCTGGTGTAGTAGCGCGCGCCTTGCACCGCGTCGACCATCTGGTAGCTTACGTCGAAGCCGCCGCGCTCCGGGTTTGTGCCATCCTCGTGTTGTAGTGCCAGGCCGTCCTTCGCAAACATCACAGCGGCCTCAGTCAGCGTCTTGTCGCCCGTCAACTGGCCGGCATCTCCCAGCACGGCGGCGAGAATCCAGCGGCGATGCGTATACGGATCGTCGCTGGCTCGCCCCGTCTCGAGTACCTCCGGGTGCAGCAGCCAATGCGCGGCTGCGGCCATCTGTGGCAGCATGGCTTGCACTCGCGGCTCCATGTCTTTGAACTCCGGCTGGCTCTCCTCGATCACCAGCATGGACCGCTCCAGATCGACCAGGAAGATGGAAACGCTGTGAAAGGGGTCGCTGGATTCAGGAAAGCCGCCAGTGTCTTTGCTCTGGTGCTTGAAGCCCCACTCAAACATCTGCAGCCCCTGCGCCACCATGGCATGGTCCTTCAGCACGACACCGGCCTCAATAAGGTCGGCACCCTCGCGCTGGTTCTCGATGAACCAAACCTTACGCTTGCCCTCTACCCACTCCTGGCTGAGCGCGGAGGCTCCATCGGGCTCCACGGACACATGCACTCGCTTGTGAATGGCGCTGGTCACCAGCGGACTCTCGATAAGCTGCAGCATCGTCGGAGGCGTCTTGCAGGCCTCGACGTGCTGGGCCGTTGCTGTCGCTGAGAGCGCAACGCAGAACATCCAAATTCTTACAGCTCTTACGGACAGAGTCCTGCGCGGGAACGGAGGAGCATGAAGCGAATTGGTTGGGGTCTCGCCAATAGGGAAGGTGGCCACAGGTCTGTTTTACTCCATTTCAACGAGGGAATGCAGTTCCAACTTACTCTCACGGGCATGGGCCCGTTTGGCGAACAGCACGGCCAGCAAGGAAAAGACAGCAGCGACCCCGCAGATCGCGCACAGCTCCCAGAAGTTGATATCCAGATACATGATCAAGACACCCATCAGGACGACGACCGCTGCCGCCAGTCTCTGCCATCCGTGCCGCTCCTTGAAGACGATCGATCCCGCAAGAACGGAGAGCAGCATCCCGGAACGCTTAATGGCGATGCTCACAACGACATCGACATACATCAGGGAGGAGAAGTGCAGGAGCATGACGCTCGTATCGATAACACCGGCGAGCACAAATAACTTCTTCGCCGGCTGCACGCCGGACGATTTTGGACGGACGATGAGCACCAGGCCCCCGGTGAAGGCCGCGCATAGCGCAACGTAGAGCCACGAGTAGCTGAGTACATCCATGCGGCGTACCAGCCATTGATCGAGCAGATTCGAGATCGATGCCAACAGGCAGGCCGCCAGCATGATGCGTACCCCCTTGTCGGCTAAAAACGCCCGCGCGGCAGCTAGAGGCGATTGCATGGAAGGCTTCCAGTGGGCCTGTAGCGAACCTATGAGGAGACACAATACACCGGCGATGACCTTGCCCGAGGGCAGATGCCGAAAGATCAAATATCCGGTAACCAGGAGAAATAGCGGGGTCAGCCCGAAGATGGGCGCGATCACGGAAAGCGGCGCGACCTGCAGCGCGCGGTAGTAAAGCAGGACCATCGCAGTGATCAATCCGGTGGAGAGCAGGACTACCAGAAGCACACCGCCATGCAGCACCCCTGCCGGGCCTTCGCGAAACAGCGCAACGGAGGAGCGCATCGGGCGATAGAGCCAAAGGCCAAGCAGCACCAGTGAAAGCAGGACAGCTACCATGCAACGGATCTTCAGGGTCGTGCGTAGAAAGTCGTTGCCCTGCAGCGTATGTTTGGCAGTGACATCGAAGCCAACGCTTCCAATGGAAGCGGCGGTGGCCAATAGAAGGCCCGTGGTGGATAGTGAATCGTTCTTCATGGTTAGCACAGCACCGCTTCTGTACGAATAGCACAGTCCAACTGGCCTCGTCGCTCTGCTAGGATTACCTCCGCGCGGAGAAAATGTGAGGACAGCGTCGTCGTGAGGGTCATCCGAAGCCGGAAGCACTGGTTCGTTCTCAGCCTCGCACGCGGATGGAGGACGGGTCGGTGTTGGATGATTTTTGCCATGCTGCTGCTTAGCCTGGCGCCGTCGCGAGGCATGGGGCAGGCGTCAGGTTCGCTTCAGCAGGCAACTCCTCAGTCCGGGCAAGCGGGCCCACCGGCTGGCACATACACCTTGCAGGTCAACGCCCAGGCTGTTGTTCTGGACGTCGTTGTCACGGACAAGAAGGGCAAGCCGGTAACCAACCTCGGCAAAGATGACTTCCAGATCTATGAGGATAAGGTCCCGCAGACGGTCCGTTCTTTCGACGCGCCCGTCACCCACCCGGAGCCAGCCAATATTGCCGTCAACTCCACCATGGAGCTCGACAAGCTGGAGCCAACCGCTTCTGTAACGATCCTTGTGCTCGACGAGATCAATACCCGGTTTGAAGACGAACTGTTTGCCCGCTACTCGCTGAAGAAGTTCCTGGATGCACAGGGAGAAACGCTGACACAACCTACTCTGCTGGTGGCCGTGGATTTGCAGCGCTTTACGATGCTGCATGACTATACGACGTCCAGGAAAGATCTGCTGGCCGCGCTAGAACATCATCTGGTTGCCTACCCGTGGCGTCAGGGGGGAGGCTGGAAGACCGAGCAGTTCAACGCCGCGGTTGCGTCGATCATGGAGATCGCAGAGGCCACCGCCGGTCACCCCGGGCACAAGAGCATGATCTGGATCGGGCGCGGCTTTCCGTCCTTCGACCCGGAGTCTCTCTCTCCCGAGGCCGATGCTGCCTTGCAGACAACGATTGAGACCTGCACCAATGGGTTGCGCGACTCCCGGGTTGTCCTATACACACTGGACTCCGCAGGCGTGTCGACGGCGCCGGTGGCACAGGATGACGACGGGTTCTACACGGACGACCCCTTCGGCGGGCAGATCGATTTCAACGCAATGGCATTGGCCACCGGCGGAGAGTCCTTCTTCGGGAGGAACGATGTCGATCGGCTGATCGCGGCGAGCGCACTGGACGGGGCCAGTTTTTACACGCTGTCCTTTACGCCGACGCTGCCTATCACGGACGCGAAGATATTTCACAACCTGCGTGTGGTGATGCGGAATCCAGACCTGCGTGCCGCTACCCGGGAGGGCTACTACTCTCAGCCTGCAAAGCCTGCCCCGGCCAGGAGTGCTGACGGGAAGCTCTCAGACCGCCAAGTCTTCGACCTCATGGTGGCGGGGCAGAGCACCATGGTCTACGATGCTGTTCCACTAACAGTGTTGCGGATGACCGGGACCACCGGTGACTTCAAAGTTTCCCTCAGTTCCGCGGATGTTACCTGGCAGACGGACGGCGCGAACAAACTGAGCGCGAACGTGACGCTGCTGGTGGAGAGCTTCGACAAGAAGGGCAAGCTTCTGGACCGCCAGGGGGAGTCGACCACCGTGGAGGTGCCGCGCGACCCAGACGCCGCCACTCCGGGCACGCCCTGGGTGACGCTGCTCGCAAAGATTCCCACCAAGCCGCCGGCTGCGCGGATTAGATTTGTGGTGCGGCTCGATGACAGCGGAAAACTGGGGTCGTCCAACTTTTTGCTGGTCGACCCGGCGACGCTCTCCGGCCCGTGATTGCCCTCCGCGCCGGTTGGATGAGTTGTCCACGAGGACGATCCCAATAGTGCAAGACAACGCGTGGAGGTTGCTTCCGGTTGCCAATTTGACAGCTCAGCGACTCGACATGCATATTTATCGGCTGTTAGCTATCTCTACCCGTCTTATCGCACTGGCTGAGTTGGGCTGCCGGACAAGAGAGCTGTAATAAAAAGTACAAAGAAAGTATCTAATGCTACATTGCCAGCCGTGAGCCAGCTTAATTAGCGTGTGGATGTCCGAAAACGTGCGATTCCGCGCGTGCGAAGAGGGTGTACTAGCCATGTCAAGGTGCTGCAAACAAAGAAGTTTCGTAAGAACTGGGCTGCAATCGCTGCTCGCTGCCAGTGCGCTGTTTAGTGCAACGGGCTGCTTGCAGACGACACAGACGACGCTCGCCACAACGATTACGGGAAGTGGCCCGTCGCCGACTGACCCCACCAACCGGCCAGGGCGGGTAGGTGGGCGGGTGCATGGCGGGCAGCAACCCATCTCCGGAGCCAATATCCAGCTGTGGGTGGCGGGGGCCAGCGGATATGGCAGCGCGCCGACCTCGCTTATGACAACCACTGTTACTTCGGGGACGAATGGGAGCTTCACTATACCGGCGGGGGGGTATAACGCCTGCACGACGGGGCAGGTAGTCTACGTCACCGCGACCGGCGGCAACCCCGGAGTCTCCGGCAACAATAACGCGATTGTGTTGGCTGCGGTGCTTGGCCCCTGCGCCGTAGCGAACACCTATACGACTTTGGAGATCGACGAAGTCACCACGGTCGCCGCGGCGTTTGCTCTTTCCAACTTCTACGGCGGCTTTGGCGGCACACCCAACGGCACCACGCCGATCGGAGGATTTGGCGCTACGAGCACGAACACTATTGGGATCACGAACGCCGCGAACACCGCGCTCAACCTGGCTAACACATCCACCGGAATGTCCACCGCCGTCGAGGCTTCACCGCCGTCGAATGGAACCTTTACGATCTCTCCGCCGACCGGCGCCGATTCCAGCGTCACAGGAACTACTGTCACCGCGACGGTGGAGACGGAGAAACTTTACACGATTGCGGATATCATCGCCTCGTGCGTTAACTCTACGGGACCGTCCTCAACACAATGCGTCGCACTGTTTGGCGATGTAGCTCCGTCGGGAAGCACAGCACCCACGGATACCCTGCAGGCGGCCGTTTATATGGCGACTAATCCGACATCGAACACCAGTAGTGGTACAACGAACAGCACCGCCAACATCACGGCACTCTTCGACCTGACGACGCCACAGGGCAACCCATACATCGGGTATGCGATTCCAAGCACGGCGCCCATCGACTGGACCATCGGCATTCAATACTCCAGCAGCAGCACCTTGCCCTCGCCCAACACCAGCTACTACCTAATGGACACCGTCAACTACGTCGCCATCGATGCCAGCGGAGATGTATGGGTATCGAGCGAGAACACCGCCGGCATCAAGCCCAACAGCATTACCGAACTCAGCCCCGTCGGCGCGCCGCTGGTCAGCCAATCCGGTACGGCCACTTCTCTATTGACACCGACAAACATGGCCATCGATACGCTCGGGCATGTCTGGCTGGGGGATAAAGACGAATCGGCTGGCGGAGTCATCTACGAATACCAGCCAGGTGCGACGAATGGGAACGGATACCCATCGTTGGGCACGCTGGTGACGCATGTCACCAACCAGAGTCCGGCAGTCGTAGTGACCAACGGTGGATCGGGTTACACTTCGGCGCCGACCGCAACGTTCAGCGGCGGCGGCTGCTCAACAGAACCCAACGCGTATGTGGCGGAGACCGGTGGAGCAGTCACCGGAGTTTCGATCACCTCCGGCACCGGCTATACGTCGGGAACCACCACGGTCACGCTGACCGGCGGTGGGGTTGCGACGGAGAGCACCGTGACAGCGACCGTAACCGGCGGCGGCGTCACTTCCTTTACGCTCGGAGGCGTGAATTCGACGAACATCTATACCTCGCTCCCGACGGTGACGATCACCTCGAGCGGTAGCGGAACCGGAGCCATTGGGATTCCGGAGATCAATGGAACGTCAGCAGGGAATTTGAAGGACATCATTGCTGTCTCCGGCGCGGGATGCACGTACTTCCCAACCGTCGCGCTCATCGGCGTTGGAACCAGCGCAACCGCGAAGGTTGTTGGACTGTACAACGGGGGTCTGGTCAACTCCACCTACAACTCCAATCCGATAGCCCTGGCGATCGACGGGAGCAACAACGTCTTCTTCGCCGACAATGGCAATACTGGTTATATCGCTCGCGGACAAATCAACATGGTGAGCGAGTTCCCAGCCAGCTCGTGCAGTTCGTCCAGCTGCACCTATCCCACGGAGCCGACTTCGCTGATATCCACTCCGCTGGGGGGAACAACAGTGACGGTCCAGCCCTACTTCATGGCAGTAGATCCCTACGGCACGCTATGGGTTGGCGGGAATGTGAGCGGTTCGACCGCACTCTATGAGTTGACGACGGCCAACGTCGCGTCCACCAGTCAAGCCTCAACGGTCACCGCGGTTACGGTCGGGAAGGCGCCTTACGGCGTAGCTATCGATAGCGGCAACAATGTCTGGACGGCCAACAATGGCAGCTCCGGACCGACGACGGTGAGCAAGGTCCCCGTCAGCAACAGCCCAACCATCGGTGCCGCGGGCAGCCCGAATAACAGCATCACGGGAGGCGAGATCAGTGGGCCCGACTATCTCACTATCGACGGTGCTGGAAACGTTTGGGTGGTAGACGGGACGAAGGCCTGGGTCACGGAATATAACAATGCGGGAACAGCTCTTTCGCCCGGCCTTTCCTCGGGAGGCTTCGCGCACGTCGGCCTGAGTGGTTCCAAGGGGATTGCGACGGATAGCGCAGGCAACGTGTGGATCGCCAATAGCGGTGACTCGCTGCCCGGCGGGGTCGAGGAGATCGTCGGGGCCGCGGTCCCGGTCGTGACCCCGCTCTCGGTTGGGGTGAAGAACTCCACGCTGGGTACGGAACCATAGCCCTCTGGAGTTATTTGGCGGATGGCGGCAGCAAGGGGATTGCCTGCCCGTTGTAGGCCAGCGGCGGCGAATGTGGAGTGACGCCATCGATAGTCTCGCTCCCGGCGGTGCGGGCATCGTCGCGCATAGAGATAGCAAACTGCCCGGCTGCAAGAGTAGCTTGGACGTTAATGCGGCCGTCCTTGCGGTCGAAGCTGGCGTTCGCGTGGTCCAGCTTGTCCATGAACTCCGGCAAGCCGCCGGCGGGGCAGACGCCGGTTTCGGAGAGGATCATCACGCGCAGGTTTTTGGCTAGCTCGGAGGGTGTCTTCTGGGCATGATAGACCACGAAGCGGATGGCGCCCTTGGCTCTGCCGGCCGCATCGGCCTTGAGCTGATAAACAGGCGGCTCGGTGCCTAGTGGGTCTACATGAACGAAGCGCAGGGCGAAGCAGCTGCCGGCTTCGCGAACTCCGATAACGTCGTTGGGTGTTGCGTCGAGCGTCGAGAGTTTCCCAGCGTCGACGGCGGTCTTGTTGAGCCGGATTTCGTCAGCCCTGGCAGGCAGAATGATGTCCGTCGCAGCCGAGGTCAGGCCTTTTTCCCCGGTCAGATCCAGATCGAGCAGCGCAAGCACACTACCCTCCTTCTGCAAAAACACCGGATGCAGCGGCATGTGCTTGGGTTTTACATGGCCGGACCTGTCCTTCGATTGCGCCTCCGGCAAACCGTACGGCGCGTCGAATCTGTCCGGCACAATGGAGATGGTCGGCAGCGGTTTACTGGAAGCCAGATCGACGGCGAACATCCTGTCTTGTGGCCCGTAATCCCCGTTGGCGATACCCACGGCGAACCCCGGAGTGATGTCGGTGTAGCGTATCTGGCTCTCGTTCTCGCCCCAGCGTTGCGTGACGATCCTGGTATCCGGGACCAGGCCGCGCAGCTTCGCGGCGTCCAGTAGATAGCCGCTGGGCTGCGTGTAATCCAGGATGCCAACTTTGCTTGGATCGACGCCTTTGAAGGGGTACTCGTCGATCAAACCGGCAGA
>Ga0302315_10003971_pt1 | contig 13098 bp, 10 predicted proteins | sample III_Palsa_N3_1_FD_200532 | JGI IMG/M metagenome (GOLD analysis project Ga0302315, IMG submission 200532) | Peat permafrost microbial communities from Stordalen Mire near Abisko, Sweden - III_Palsa_N3_1 | ecosystem: Environmental > Terrestrial > Soil > Palsa > Peat permafrost | place: Sweden... | reverse complement strand
AAAATCAAGCTCCCAAAAGGCTACTCGATGGAGTGGGCGGGTGATTTTGAAAACCAGCAACGCGCAACAACCAGGTTAAGCCAGGTAGTGCCTATCAGTTTGCTGCTTATTTTCTTTATCCTGTTTATCCTATTCGGCAACTTCCGCGACTCATTATTAGTATTGAACAACGTACCGTTTGCTATAGCGGGAGGTATCCTTGCGCTGTTAATTACCGGGGTAAACTTTAATATTTCAGCAGGTATAGGTTTTATAGCGCTATTTGGCATATGCGTACAAAACGGTGTTATTTTAATTAGTAAGTTTAAATTAAATATTAAGGAACTGCGCCATCATCCCGAATTTAAGTTCCCTGATGCTTTAAGGCTGGGGGTTGAAGACCGCCTGCGCCCACTGGTAATGACCGCCATGATGGCGGCCATAGGCCTGTTGCCCGCTGCTATGAGCAACGGCATAGGGTCTGAAGCATCAAAACCGCTGGCTATAGTGGTAATTGGCGGACTAATAACAAATACCACGTTTAACCTGTTTATTTTCCCCATTATATTCTATTTAACTTATCGCAAACGTGTTGCCAGTGGAAATATCGGCAGGATGTAATGTTGTTTGAAATATCGAACCCCGAATAATGAATATCGAATGATGAAGTAGGTCAACTTATTTCAGGGCGGGTCATACCTTCGGCGTTCGATATTCGAAACAACGAAGCCCTCTTGAACACCATAAAAAAACAAACAACAGTGAAAAATTCATTATTCGATATTACTTTTTTAAAACTTAAACCGCCGCAGGCAAGCTAAAGAAGAAGGTGGTACCAACACCCAGGCTGGTTTCAAACCAAACCTTGCCGCCGGCATTTTCAATAGAGTTTTTTACAAATGCCAGGCCAAGCCCGGTGCCCGAGCTTTTTGTGGTAAAGTTAGGTTCAAATATTTTTTCCCACATGCTTTCGGGTATACCGTTGCCATTGTCTTTAATGGTCAGCAAAATATTTGTATCTGTTATAACGTAATCAATATTTATCAGGCCATGTCTTCCGGGCGGTGTAGCTTCTATGGCGTTTTTTAATAAATTATTAAAGCAGCGTAATAACTGGTCGCGGTCGGCATTAATATAAAAAGGACCGTCTGCCGGATGGTATTCAATAGTTAAGTTATCCATTTGCTTAAAAATCGTAACCGCCTGGTTTAGCATGTTAAAAATATTAATACGCTCAATACGCGTATCGGGCATTTTTGCAAAAGCCGAAAATTCAGACGCTATAGACGACAAGCTTTCAATTTGCTCAACAAATGATTTGCTGAACCTTTCAAACTTCTGATCAAACTTGGGGTCTTTATCGCGCCATGATTTCTCTAACAATTGCAAACCCAGTTTTAATGGTGTTAACGGATTTTTAATTTCATGGGCAACCTGCTTGGCCATTTCGCGCCAGGCGCTTTCGCGTTCTGACTGCGCCAGCTTTTGCGCGCTGCTCTCCAGCGCGGCTATCATGTTATTATATTCTTTTACCAACGCACCTATTTCATCATCGCGGTCCCATTTTAGCGGCTCATTCTTTTTACCATAAATTATTTTACCCAGGTTTGCCTGTATAAAATTTAACGGCGCTGTAATTTGCCGTGCAATAATCACGGCGAATAATCCTATAGCTATAAATATAAGGGCATAGATATTGATCATAATGTTTAATAATGACCCGATGCGCTCCTCGTAATCGGCCTCATTAGAAAAATAAGGAAGCTGTAAATAGGCCACTACATTTCCCTTAATATCTCGTAACGGCGCGTAGGCCGATTTGTATTTTAAGCTCCCCAGCGTTTCATTATCATTTATAAACTCTGAATTTTGCTCCCTGTTTAAACTGATAAAAGCCCGTCCATTCATTTTGTTGGCCAGCAGGCCGTACTCATAAATTTTAGGCTGGGTAGTAATTAAAAGTGAGCCCTGCCGGTCAAACAGGATAAGGTCCGTCGAATATGAATCAGCCAGCCGGTCAAAAGCAAGCTGTGTTTCTTCATTCATGTGCTTAAGGTATTGATTAAGCTGCCCGCTCTCAAACGCGTCCGTTATGCGGGTTATCTTATCCTTAATCATTAGGTCCTGCTGATTAAGGTATTGGGTAGTAATAGACACATAAGTAATAATGCCCACCAATATTAAAGTAATAACAACAGCAAACACCATCGAAAACTGGATACGTGTTTTATAAAGTATGCGGTCAAAATTTACCCGGAAACTCCATTTCAACCTGTTATCGCTAAAGTTTAATATTTTGACGCGTATCCATGACCATCGAATGATAATAACAATACTGCTGAATACCAGCATCACTAAAAAAAATACAGTAACCGAGGTAATATCATAAAAAACAACATTCTCTTCGCGGGTTACAACAATTACATTATTTTCACTTGGCTGGTATATTAAATGGTTGTATACGGTAAAAGGTTTGTACCACCGGCTTACATCAGGAATACCAGTTGTTTTATAAAGGTATTTTTTTAGCTCGCCTTTAAAGTCGGCATTAACCAAATTATATACAAAATCGCCCTGCTGGCTTACTAATTTATTATCACTGTAAAAGGCATATGAATAATTTTTAAACTCGCCTCCCGGCTTTCCCTGTAAATCAACCAGCAGTGCCGGGAACGAGTTGCTTACCTGCAACGGCTTTGATTTTAGCTCAATTACAATATGCCCCAGGCTACGGCCTCTGCTGGTTACGGGCAATATGGCAAAATAATTTTTAAAACCAAACGACGCGTTTTCCCTATAAAAGTTATTAGATACCCTATAGGAACTGTAAGACACCATATCCTCAAAGTTGCTAAAGGTAAAACTCTTGTCTTTGGATATTGACTCGCCTGTGTTGTTAAACTCATGAAAATTAAAGCCATATTTTGATAAATACCCGTCAAAATAGAGCTTTTGGAAACGATTTTTTAGATAATCGCTATTGTGCAGCGTATCTGTAAATGCCCGTGCTACTGCCGTATCAGTAATCATTTGCTTTTCTATTTTTTTAAACAGATAATCGGCAGTTTCGTCGTCCTGCTTCTCTAATGTCTGCACAAGCGCTTCACGTATTTGCTTTTCTTTTATCGACTCGAAATGGTTGAGCATTACTGCCGAAATAAAGGCAAACAAAAGGATTATGGTTGCAAATAAACCCGAGTTTAGTTTACGGTTGGCGTAGCGGTAGGAATAACCCCTGATGATAACAATTATGGCCCATAAAAAATATACAGGCGTAAACTCCCAGTACTTGCTAACAATTAAGGTAGCTAAAATTATACCCGTAAAAAAAACCAGGAGCTGATTTAAAACCGGTATCGTAAGTTTTTTTGAAAGCGTTAAACAAACATCAACAAATAAAAAAAGAATTAAAAAGCTAAAACACAGCATTAAAATACCCACGGCGCTAAACCAGGTTAGGCCAAGTACATTATTTACATCAAAACTTATGGTTGAGTTAATAACCATACCATAAAACAGCTTTAGAAATGCGGTTATGGTTAGCGTAAATATGCCGGTGCATGCTATTAGTATCAAATAGCTACCCGCCTTGCCCGGGCCTTTTTTTATTAAACGGGTGCGCTGCTGAAAAAGGAGTATGGCAAACCATGAAGCCAGTAGTACATTGATGCAAAAATCGCCCAGGTTTGGAAACCATTGGTTTGAGGCATAGAGTTGTGGGCTAAATATAGCCAGTTTATTGGTAAGGTCGGGATGACTATAATGTAAGTTAATAAACCTTAATATAATAATAAACGAGGCTAAAAACCCTAACGAAGCTACTACTTGTCCTTTGCGCACCAGGTAGTTACAAATGTTTTGTACAAGCACACATAGTGTGATGAGCGTTAAAAGCCAAAAAGTTAACTCGAAATAAAAAAGACGCGGACTAACAGATGCCGTTTTTAATTTTAACGCGAATAGATAGGTATGGGTTGAACTATATACCGGGTAGGTGCTTTTACCCGAAAAATTGGCTAACTCAATATTATCTTCTGTTAGCAGGTCGTCGGCAAAGGTGTTTTGCAGGTATTGATTTTGAAAAAAGTAATTTGCCTTTACAGGTATGAAAAAGATAGCTGAGAAATCGCCGTGGCTTTTTTTAATAGCCTCATAATAACCATTGGCCTCTTTTATAAATGAAGCGCCCTCTCTTATAACTGTAGTATCCCCTGGTATTATTTTTACACCGCTCCAAAAATCCAGCCGGTTATTTTTCAGGGTGATGAACCATATCCTGTTATTGGTAGTAAATTTGTCAATCAGGTCCAGGGCATCTGCATCATTTGTCGAAAGGGTTTTTAGCCGGTCAAAGCCTGCTTTATTATTAAGTGTTGCATAAACAATGTTTTCCTTTCTGTGCAGGTTATCCTTTAATACTTTAGCGGTTTGATGCAGGTTATCCAGCGGGGTATAGGTTTTTTGGGCAATAATAGCCGTCAATAACAGGGTAGCCGTTAATAAGGCAAGCATTAAACGTATTTTGGCAGGGTAGCTCAAATGCTATAAATTGATTTTATGTAAATTTAGAATAAAAAAAAGCCGCTTTAGTTTGCGGCTTTTAAAATTATTGTTGCAATGAGGCGCTTTCTGTCGGCATGGCCCGGTCTACTTTTTTAACCAGCCCTTGTAATACGTTGCCCGGCCCAACTTCGGTAAACGACGTGGCTCCGTCCTCCATCATACGTTTAACGGTTTGTGTCCACCTGACGGGCCCGGTAAGTTGGGCAATCAAATTATGCTTAATTACCGCCGGATCGGTATGTGGTTTGGCATCAATATTTTGAAAGATAGGGCAAACCGGTTCTTTTATTTCGGTATGAACAATGGCATGTTCCAGTTCAACCCTTGCCGCCTCCATCAACGGCGAATGGAACGCGCCGCCTACATTTAGCTTTAATGCCCTTTTAGCGCCTGCGGCGGTCATTAACTCGCAAGCCTTATCAACCCCAGCTATAGTGCCTGATATAACCAACTGGCCGGGACAATTGTAATTAGCCGGTACTACTATATCGCTTATGCGGTGGCAAATGTCCTCAACTGTAAAATCATCCAAACCCAAAATGGCCGCCATTGTTGATGGCTGTATTTCGCAGGCTTTTTGCATCGCATTGGCGCGGGCTGCTACAAGGCGCAAACCATCTTCAAATGTTAATGCGCCCGCGGCTACCAGCGCGGAAAATTCGCCTAAGGAATGCCCGGCAACCATTTCGGGCTTAAAATCATCGCCCAATACTTTAGCCAAAATAACCGAATGTAAAAATATAGCCGGCTGGGTAACACTGGTTTGTTTAAGGTCTTCGTCTGTACCGTTAAACATGATGTCGGTTATCCTGAAGCCTAATATTTCATTGGCTTTTTCAAATAACTCACGGGCCTGTTCAGACTGTTCATAAAGTTCCTTGCTCATACCCACAAACTGGGTGCCTTGTCCGGGAAAAATGTATGCTTTCAAGTTAGTAGTATTAATTTTTGATGTTGGGGATTGAAATGATATTTAAAAGTTCGTTCTTGAATCCTATATCCTTCAAAGACAGTTGATTTTCATCTGCGTTCGTTAAATGTATGTACAAATCAATAATAGATTTATAAAAGCTATTTTTAGCTGATTCAAAGTTGGAATTTTCTATATGGATTTCAAATGGTGAATAATCTATGATATATGTGCCTCTATCATAAACGACTTTAAAATCAAATTGTTCTTTTAAATACAACTCGTTGTCGTGGTATGAAATAGTATTAGTTGACTGACTTATCTCTGCATAATTCAATTCTTTCGTTTCTAAAATATTTTTTTTGCTGATCTTAGGTTGTTCGTTTACTTTTTCTCCAATTCCTATTATTTGAAATAACAATTCCTGTTTTTCAGGCTCAAGTAATTGGACTTTAGGAACCAATTTTTCCTGGATCGGCTTAGAAATAGGGGTCAATGTTTTTTTTACTTTTTTGAAACTGCTGTCTGTTATTGAAATTTTATAATCGTTTGAGTCTTTTGAAATTTCTAAAATAGGAGAATAAATAGCTTTTCTATCGTATTCATCATATTTTTCTAACAATATTTGTAGTGAGTTAATGTCAAAATTTGCCTCAATCACCTCGTTTTTAAATCGTGTAAATGTGTCTTTTCTCCACTGTTGAATTTTAGGCGAAATCTCTTTGGACATTAAATAATCTGTAGTAAAGCTGGCGCAAAAACTCCCGTACTCCAAGTTTGGCATTAGCAGTTCAGAATCTTTAATTACAGTAGAAAATAAAGTGTCAAAATTTAAATTAACAAAGTCCTCTGAAGTAAAATCCTTCTTAAAATTTATAGAAATAAAGTTTGTAAAAGATTGTTTAACATTTTTAAGTACAATTAATAGATTATCTACTTTAACTGCTGATAAATATTTGTTTGATTTATTTTCAATTTTTAAACTTATGCTATCATTTACTAATGAATGCAAATATTCTTCTTCGAGGCTGTTTGTATAGATAGCTGGAATAGAAAATTCAAAGTAAGAGTCCTCCTTAGGTAAATAAATTTCTGGAAGATTTTCTTTTTGAATTAAATTATTGAATTCACTTATTAAATTTTCATTAATATCGCTAATAAGTAGAAAGTCTTTTCTGTTTTTAGATACTAAATCACGCAAACTAATATTTTTATATAAGTAATTTATCAGTGAGTTTCTATCCACTTCAAAAATCAACCAACGATTATGCTTTGAATCGCTATCAATCCATAGATATAATAAATCCTTTCCCTCTTTATTTATAAAGTGCGAAAGAATTGGACCCTCATAATATATCAAGTCGCTGATTTTACTGAGATCAGGATAAGGAAAATGAGTGCTAACAAAAGCTATTTGCGATAAATTTTCCATTAAGCTATCTTTTTTATAACGGTAAAGTTATTATGTAGGTTGCAGGTATCTGATTCATGTAAATCAAAATGACCTTCATCGTCTATTGGAGTAACGACACCAAAATCGTTGAGTATTTGTCCTTTTGCTAAATGTGTTCCTATTGTTTTGCCTATATTTTGAACAACATTGGCTAAAATTGTATATTTTTTTATTGCATGTTCTTCAGATTTGTATAAAGAAATACCAAATCCACTACATTTATCCACATCAGATTTGTCATTAAATCTCTGTGGCTTTTTTATGTATACTGGCTTGAAATTTCTATCATCATCTATTTTCTCATAAATAAATCTATAAGCCTGGAGTTCTTTGGGAATAGCTTCTGTCGGCGGGCATATCTCTGCAATCCCGACGTCAAGCATTATATTTTTATATTTAAAATCCATTGGGAGCAAGAGTGATAATCGGCAATATAAAAATAATAAAATTAATTTAGAATCCTCAACTCAATTTCGCAGAAATTAAGTTAAGAAACTCCGCTCTTGTTTTTTCCTGCAAAAACCCGCCGGTAAAGGCGGATGTTGTAGTAACTGAATTTTGTTTTTGTACGCCGCGCATGCTCATGCAAAGGTGGCGGCATTCAATTACCACGCCAACGCCGATGGGCTGCAGGGTTTCCTGTATGCAATCGCGTATCTCGTTAGTTAAACGTTCCTGTACCTGTAAACGGCGGGCGAAAGCATCCACCACGCGCGGTATTTTACTTAAACCCACCACGTAGCCATTGGGAATATAAGCGATATGCGCCTTGCCAAAAAATGGCAGCATGTGATGCTCGCACATCGAATACACTTCAATATCCTTTACCACCACCATCTGGCTGTATTCTTCTTTAAACAGGGCCGAGCTTAATATTTCTTTAGCATCAAGGTCATATCCGTGCGTAAGGAACAGCATGGCTTTGGCAATGCGTTCCGGCGAGCGTAATAATCCTTCGCGGTCGGGGTTTTCGCCAATTTGTTTCAATACATCCCTGTATTGGGCAGAAAGATTGCTGATCAGTTCAGGATTATAGCGGTCGACTTTTTCATAACCATTAATGCCTCCGTCACGGTCGGGAATAGCGTTTTCGTCAATCATTTTATAAGATTAATCACCAAAATACTCTGCTGAGTTATTTTCGGTTTCGTACAATTTTACCGAGTGTAAAAACACGCCGTTATAAGCTTCAATGGGCACTTTTAGCTGGTTAAAAATTTCAATGCACAATAATTCTGTCGAAGCCATTTTGCCTTTCATAAAGGCCACATCCAAATTAATGTTTTTATGGTCAAGCTTCTCTATCACGTAATCATTTATGATCACTTTAAGCTCTTTCAGATCTATTAAATAACCTGTTGCATGCGTAACATGGCCCTTAACCGTTACAAAAAGGTTGTAATTGTGCCCATGCCAGTTTGGATTGGCACATTTGCCAAAAACCTCCGCGTTTTTTTCTGCGCTCCATTCCTCGCGGTACATCCGGTGTGCGGCGTTAAAATGTTCTTTGCGCGTAATATGTATCATCATAATAAATAATGGGTGCAAATATACAAACTTTAAGTTTGCAGTTTGAAGCAGGCTGTTTGCAGTTATAATGTTGAAAATATATTTAATGCCCACTGCAAACTCAAAACTGCAAACTGAATTTATTATATTAGCATAAAACTTATAACATGCGGATATTGATCGTAGCGGCTACCCAACCAGAGGTTGAACCTTTAATGGAGGCTTTGTTTATGCAGCCGTCGCCTGACGAGGCAAATTTATTTGTTCCCCGCCATGCGTCGGTAGCCAATTGCTCGGTACTGATAACCGGTGCGGGCATGGTGCCAACGGCATTTGCGCTGGCCCGGCATTTGCCGCATAATGTTTATCACCTGGTAATAAACCTGGGTATTGCGGGCAGTTTTGATCGTAATATCCCTTTGGGCGACGTTATAGAAATAACCCAAGACACCTTTGCCGAACTGGGTGCCGAGGATGATAAACGCTTTATCAGCATTGAAAAGCTGGGCTTTGGCGCAAGCATTTTCAAACCGACCAACAGCATCGCCCATTTCACAAAGAAGATCAACTTAACAAAAGCCACGGCTATTACTGTAAATACGGTGCATGGTAACGAGGATTCCATCGCGGCAATTGTTGACCGCCTAAACCCTCAATTAGAAAGCATGGAAGGTGCTGCCTTTTTTTACGCCTGCCACGAACTGAAAGTACCCTACCTGCAAATCAGGGCAGTGTCAAATTATGTAGAAAAACGTAACCGCGAGAACTGGCAGATAGGGCTTGCTGTGAAAAATCTGAATAACTTTGCGCTGGAGTTGTTGAAAGTGTTGTAAACATTTAAAAGGTTGTAAAAGTAGAATCTTTACCATTTGCAACAACTACAACCCTTACAACTTTTACAACATGAAACTAACCCTCGGCTTTTCCCCCTGCCCAAACGATACCTTTATTTTTGACGCGCTTATCCATCATAAAATTGATACGGAGGGATTGGACTTTGACGTGCTTTATGATGATGTGGAAACGCTTAACCAAAAAGCGTTTCGCGGCGAACTCGACATTACCAAACTAAGCTACCACGCTTTTGCCTATATCGCAGATAAATATGTATTGCTGGATGCGGGCAGCGCCCTGGGCTTTGGCGTTGGCCCGATGCTGATTTGTAAGGATGATCCCGAAAAATTAAATTCAAGACTTAAGACTCAAGACTCAGAACTCAAAATAGGGATTCCCGGGAAATATACTACCGCTAATTTCCTACTCGGACTTGCTTTCCCACAGGCTGCCAATAAAGTGGAATTGGTTTTTTCGGATATTGAAAACGCTGTTTTGGATGGCCTTGTGGACGTTGGTCTCATCATCCACGAAAACCGTTTTACCTACCAGGACAAAGGCCTGAAAAAAATCATCGACCTGGGTGATTACTGGGAAAAGCAAACCGGCTGTGCCATACCATTAGGCGGCATTGTAGCTAATCGCAAATTACCGGTTGATGTCCAGCATAAAATTAACCGGGTGTTGCGCAAATCTGTTGAGTTTGCTTTTGCCAATCCAAAATCTGGATTGGAATATATCCGCAGCCACGCGCAGGAAATGAGTGAGGAAGTGATGTATAAGCACATTGAATTGTATGTAAATAAATACTCGGTTGATTTGGGCGAGGAAGGCAGGAAAGCAATCAAATTGCTTTTTGATACGGCGTTGGAGAAAGGGGTGATACCAAAACTACAACAGGATATATTTCTTAGCCCCTTAACCCCTTAAATGGGGAACCAAACTGATAATTGTTAAATAAAGTTAAATAGCTGTTTTTTATGGCTTTATAATTAAAAACAATGCTATGTTGCGGGGTATAAAAGCCCGTTTACCATGAAAGCATTGCCATACCTGTTCGCAATTTCATTTTTCGTTGCATTGATAATCTCATGCGGCAATTCGCCCAAACATGTTAGGGTCAAAATTCATGACCAGGGTGTTAATATTGCGTATACTGATACCGGTAAAAGCGACACCACGCTACTTTTTGTACACGGCTGGTGCATTAATAAATCTTACTGGTCTGATCAGGCGGCCTGTTTCAGTAAAAAATACCGTGTGATTACTATTGATCTTCCGGGCTTCGGCGAGTCGGGGAAAAACAGGAGCGATTGGAGCACCCGGGCATTTAGCCAGGATGTTGATTCTGTTATTGTACAACTTGAACTTAAAAATGTGATCCTTGTCGGCCACTCCATGGCCGGGGATATAGTATTGCAAGCGGCTATTGATAATCCAAAAACGGTAATAGGTTTAGTAGGGGTCGACAACTTCAAAAATGTCGGTCACCCGGTATCTGTTCAATCAAAAAAAGATTTTGAGGCCGCAATAGAAATGTTAAAGCACAATTTTAAAGCGGTTGCACTCGACTATTTTAAACAAGATCTATTCTCAAAAACTACCGATACCACTATCAAAAAAAGGGTGCTAAATGATGTGGCCCATGCTGATAGCACTATTGCTGCGGCGAGCATGGAACAAGGGAACGATTTTAATGCAGTGGAAAAGCTGAAACAGGTAAAACAGAAATTGTATCTGATCAATAGTGATGTACACCCAACGGATGCTAACTATATGACTGCCAAAAAAATTCCTTTCCAGGTACTTTATATACACGGCACCGGCCATTTCCCGATGACTGAACAACCCAAAGAATTTAATACAGCGTTAGCTAAAATAATTGAGGATTTGAAAAAACCTTAGCGAAGTAATAGATTACCGGTAACACACGATTAGGCTGGGCCTGGATCTGCGCGTAATATTCGAGATAGGGAAATAGTTTTTTTGAAACAGCTGTGTAAATATTTATGGGCCAGGAGGTACTATTACAAAGCGAATTTTTAGTTTTACAAAAAGAATAATTGTATTTTTAACAACAATTATAAACACTGTAAGAACCTATTATGAACATTAAACGCAAAGCATTGCTGCTGGCCGTGGGCTTTGTAATTTTGGCAGGAATACGATTGCAAGGACAATCTGTTACAGCAAAAGGCAAAATCAACAGTACTGTCAAAAGCGATACCACACGAAGCATCGCGCCCTACTTTACCCCGGCAACAGCATCAAAAAAGACACCGAATGCTGAAGGGTTCATCCAACGCTGGTTACTCTTAGAACCTATTAACAAAACGATCCGCAGCAATACCATATTTACAGATGGCTACCTGCGGACAGCATTTGCAACCGAATACTTTCCAAACCAGTTTACGGTTATTCCCAAAGATGGAGAAAAAGTAAAAGTTGGCGAGCAGGAGCTGACGTGGCATGCCTTGGAGAGTACAAACTTCAATGTCAAACTATTTCGTTTTGCATACGGGTTAAGAAAACAGACCTACGGCGTTTTGTTTTGGGCAGTAACCATAATCAACAGTCCGCGGGAAATGAAAAATGTAAGGATGGCAGTAGGGTCAAATTCAGCATCAATGTGGTGGCTAAACGGTAAGGAAGCAGCGCTGCTTTCCGGAGACAGGCGCATGGTGATGGATGATTGTGTGTCGACCCGCCTGACACTTAACAAAGGAGAGAACATAATCCGTGGTGCAGTGATCAATGGTCCCGGAATGAGTGATTTCTGTGTCCGCTTCCTGGATGAAAAAGGAGAGCCGGTAAAAGATATCACTATTAGTTATAAATAAATTGGCTGGAGAATCCTCATTATGAAATTAAGAATTAAAATAATGGGCGCAATAGCCCTGTTTATAGTACTATCAACCCAAACAGTGATAGCACAGGTGGGGAAACCATTTATACACGATCCGTCAACAATTACAGAATGTGACGGAAAGTATTACACATTTGGCTCGGGTGGCGGCGGATTAATATCCGAAGGTGGCTGGACATGGAACAGTGGTGCAGAAAGACCTGGCGGCGGGGCCGCCCCGGATGTAGTAAAAATTGGCGACCGCTACCTGATGGCCTACGGCGCAACTGGTGGTGGCTTAGGGGGTGGACATAATGGGAGAATACTCACCATGTGGAATAAAACCCTCGACCCAAAATCTCCCGATTTTAAATTTTCAGAAGCTGTAGTAGTTGCTTCGTCCGATGGTGTGGAGGATAATGATGCAATAGATCCCGGACTTCTTCTTGATCCAACCGATGGACGATTATGGTTATCATACGGCACTTATTTTGGGTTCATTCGCCTTGCAGAGCTCGATCCCAAAACAGGGAAACGAGTAGAAGGTAATAAAGCGATAAACATAGCCATTGATTGCGAAGCCACAGATTTGATGTACCAGGATGGATGGTATTACCTGCTGGGCACACACGGAACATGCTGCGATGGCGCAAACTCAACCTATAATATTGTTGTTGGCCGCTCCCGGAAGGTAACCGGCCCGTACCTTGATAATATGGGAAGGGACATGTTAAAAGGCGGCGGCAAGATGGTAGTTGCAGCCGGCGACAGGTTGATAGGCCCCGGACATTTTGGACGTTTTATTATTGGCGACGGCGTTCAAAAAATGTCATGCCATTATGAAGCAGATCTGGACCAGGGTGGCCGCAGCGTACTGGGCATACGCCCGTTACTCTGGAAAAACGGATGGCCTGTTGCAGGAGATAATTTCAAAGAAGGAACGTATGAAATTGAATCGGAACGAAGAGGATATGCCTTAGAATTAGCAGTTGATTTTGTACGGAC